>Ga0265797_10005302_pt1 | contig 18881 bp, 20 predicted proteins | sample P2T30metagenome_FD_192433 | JGI IMG/M metagenome (GOLD analysis project Ga0265797, IMG submission 192433) | Plant litter microbial communities from East Loma Ridge, Irvine, California - P2 T30 | ecosystem: Environmental > Terrestrial > Plant litter > Unclassified | place: USA: California... | reverse complement strand
GGTGTGACGTGCGCTTACCCCAGACGCCACGGAATGGAATGGCGAACCAGTCTTCCAGCACAAGCGCCCACCAGATCCTTTTGCCAAGCTCGACATCGATGACCTCCGACACCTCGACATGGCCGGACAGATCCATTCCACGCTTCTGCTTTGCTTCGATGGCTCGGGATCGTCGGCCGAGACTGTGAAGGCCGAGCGATTGAGCCATTTTGATCCCTACAGCTAGTAGACTGGACAGTAAGTCCGAATCGCAAACGTTGTGTCCGCACAAAGACAGTATAGCGATCGCCTGGACAGTCCAGAGGGATGGCCGCGTCATGAAGGATCCGGCATAAAGGGCGTCTTCCGCGGCCGCTACGAAGGCGTTCGGCAGGACTAAGCGGTCCGCTGCTACATCAGTCGACTGCTTTAGTGGTGGCCCACACTCTCCTCCAACTGACCATGACTCAAACCACATCGAGAAGCATGCCCTTCATCCATCTGGTGTACAGAAATCCCCAGGACAACGTACAGCAGAGCGATCCAGGTTGGTTCGATGGAAGCCCAACCTCTGCCTTCGGTGTTTCCTGCGTCACCAGACATTGCGATCCAGAATGTCTCTACCTCTTTGTTGAAAGAAGGGGGGTGTAGGCAGCAATGTTGCCATAATACATGGGACTCCGCGTACGCTAATATCGAGTTCATTGTCGGCCGGGGGAGGAGCGCATCGGTCACCGATTCTGGGACAGTAAAATCGGAGTCTGGATCGACCATGCTTGGCCTGAACTTGTTCTCAGCATCATGCCAAGATTCACGCGTTCAAGTGTTGTACAGGCGCACTCACGGGCTGTACAACGCCCCAGTCAGGCCGTCCGTCGGGCAGCATTCCGCCATCCCCCAGCCTGCGATCCATACCAAGTGCAAGATACTCCAATGTTGTTCCTGTACATGATTAGCCACACGCACCAGTCTCTACGACATACCTGCATCTGAGGAACGCCCCTTGCTCTCCTCTTGATGGACGACATCTTCCGGTGTCTGGTTGGCCTGTTGGTCATGAATAAGTGCGTCACCGCTAGACCTTGATGAGCGCTCAAGGTCACTTATTCGTCGTCTCAGTGAATCGATCTCTGCAAAGATATGAGAGGTCGCGGAATCCCTCTCCATGATTATAGTAGTATCCGGTGATCGCGAAGAGCTGCATGATAATAAGTGATCATGTACAAAGCGACACGTACCTGGTGGGTTCCACGTATTGGCTCTCGAGGCGACACGAGTGACCGACCTTGCGTCTCAAGCAAGGCTCACATGGTATTTGCTTGTTGCATCGGGTTTTCCTTCGGATACACTCGGTGCAACTACTACGTCAGCGCGACTGAGCGGGTGTAATAACAGATATGCTGTGGTAGATGCTCACCTTTTGGGAGGTCTTTGACTGATCTTGATAGTCGGCCGGGAGTGATCATTGACGAGGGGCTCGATACGAGACCTTTTGGGATTCTGCTTCGACATGTGAATGGTGAATCATCAAGCGCGTTTGCTGAAGTTGCGTTCGCCCTTATCTTTCGGCGCGGGAACCTCGGCGGTATCCGAAGCAACGCCTACTACCGACTACATTGTATTCATTCGTCTGGCTGACTGGATAATCTCAACGTTCCTTCCTAATGGTCGACCCTTCTCCTTAGGTTACTAATCATGTCCAGTACTCTCCATGCGAGCACCACTTGCCCGACGACGCAAGCTCCAGGTGTCGCACCGGAAAGTCATGTCACTCTTTGCGAGAAAGTATGGGGAATAGCACACCAGAAATGTCGGCACGCAATGTTGCTCATATCACTGGGAGGAACAAGAGAGATGGACTGATTACGACTCGGGATTGCATATGAGCCATATATGCACAAGAGCGCCCATAGCGCTGTATCTCAGAGCGGCCTTAAGGAGAGTCTTGAGCACGGGTGGGGGCCCTCCGGAGTGGTAAAATCCGGTAATTGTAACCTCCGGAAATATCAGCTGGTCACTCCGATACAGCTCACCATTTGATCATATCCCTTACCGATACTGAGTATCCCACTTGTTATACCCGCGCGTAAAACCCTACCCATATGTCCGAGCAAGCCAGTGGAAGTGACCCAAGTGTTCAAAATGCCAAGAAGCGCAAGCGAAATACAATCTCTTGCTTCCAGGTGAATCATAGATGAGGATTGAAATGGGCAGCAGTGACTGACCAGTGTCAGTGTCGAACCCGGAAGCGGAGGTGTACTGCGAATTACATTGAGAAGTGCGAAAATTGTGTCCGGGAAGGACTGGATTGTCGAAGACCCGATATTGATGGAAGAAAAATGCGATGGAAGAAGGGTCAAATCGGCTTAGAGCCAGATGCGGACAAGGCGAGCCCCCTAGAAGGAGGATACAGGGAAGGGGCGCCCCCAGCTGCCGAGCTGGGCGATCTAGATGGGCAGTACACGGGCGGTCTGTTCAACCTACTGATGGGTGAGTTATCTTAAATGGTCGATTGCTGAAGCTCTAGGTCCTGATTCGTCTCGTCCTGAAATACGCATGCCAGCATCAGAACCTCGCGGATCGCCTTTTGGGTCATCAGCCTTCCATGGCCATCACCTCCCACCTCAGTCGCTTCCTGGCGCTCCAGGTGCCAACACCGACGTCAATATACTGGTAAGTCGCAAGTACCCCGCACGGGCAGACGTCAGGTCCTGACATAGAACCAGAATGCTGGAGCACCGCATGATGACTGGACCCGGCTCTTCGAGACAGCCTCGCCTGATCGATCAAGCAATGCGCATCCGATCCTACCATTTCGTGCCTCACTCTCGCCAGGAACTTTAGCCCAATCTGCTGCTGTGAAGAAGGTCGTCTGGTGGAGATTTCATGGTCCATCGGCGATAGCTCCTGGTGAGATCCTGCACAACACCGTTCAGACAAGCCTAGGCTGACGTTCAGGACTGAAGCGCATTACTCTTAAGGTCCGTCTGGACGACAAGATCGAACCACCTGCTTTCACAACCCAATCGTCTCTCAAAGGGCATACTAGCAACGCCCACGCATCTCAGGAGAATCTGGTAGATGAGGGGGGCATGCCTCGACATGATTTGATGCTGCATCTGTTGGATGTCTTCATGATTCACTTTGGATGCCAATATCCAGCATTGAGCAGATCACAATTAGAACAACACCTGAATCATAGATCTGGGTCGACCTTGCTTTTCAACTGTATAGCAAGCACAGCGAGTCGGTGAGACCATCTTCTCCGTGGAATGCCTGTCGCGGACGATCAAGCTCACTCTTCTACAGGTTCTCCAACCACCCAGATATCGCTTTGCCGCACCTGGAACCTCACTCTTACGGTCTCGTGTTTCTGAAGACAGCAAAGAACATGCTAGGGAACGAATTGGCCGTCCCCTGCAGAGAGACTGTCATAGCTTTGACACTACTCGCTGGTATCAGTCACGGAATAGGTGAGATATCTTTCGCCCAGTAATTGTAGACTATGCGTAAGAAGGCTGACTGGCTAGATTCGGAGTCGGAGGAATGGATGGCCGCAGGCATGGCGGTCAGAATGGCCATCGACCTGGGGTTGCATCTGGTAAGTACTCCCAGAACTGGTATCAATCTTTCGCGCACTTACCTTGCGTATCGTGAGCTGAGAGTTATAGACTCCTCCGCCCGACTCTGTCATGTCGCAGGAAGATCGCCGCTTGGATCGCCTGACTTTCTGGTCGGTATACCTCCTCGATGTCTCCCTCTCATTCGGGGTCGGCCGAGAGACCGCCTTCAGGCTTGCTGCCATTACGCAGACACCGCCGAGTGACGCCGACTTCAAGACTGCCTTGACTCATGGCCACTATAGGGAGAGCTCATCCACACCGCCAATCCGAAACGTCTTCTCGTATGCGGCCAGACTAGCATATGCATATGGCCCTGTAGTCAACGTGGTCAATGGCCCTTGGGATACCCAATCAGAATGGGAAAGTCAGGCTCAACAAATCACTCAACAAGCCGTGGAGGTCTACAATGCTCTCCCTGCCGACATGCAGTGGTCTGCTATCAAGTGAGTGTTTACAGCCTTGTGCGTCCAGATCGAGGTCGCTCATCGGGTTAGCCTGCAGACACATTCGCGTGCAGATCAAGGCTCGACGTTTGTTCAAATGCATCTTTGGATGCACACTATACTGGTAGGCGATTTCGCTAGTCAACCGCATGAATATTCCGTTTGCGTGAATCACAACTGAATCGCAGGCATCGGGTTATCTGATTGGGACCGACGTACTTCGCCCCGACCGGAGAGCTTATCTACATGGCAGCATGACCCCTTCAACAACCACCGCGAGTCGATTATGGCAGAACTCGGCCCGGACTATCGGCGATATTCTTATCCTGTCCGACATCGTCAATCCTTTCGTCTATCATGCTTTGCCCTTTTCCAATCAACCATTCGTAGTGGCTGGCTGTTGCTACATCAAGGATGCAGACGCGCAACTGCAGAGATCCAAGCTCCAGGACGACACCAACAATGCTGTCAATAGAGATCTCGACGATAGTAGCGAGAGTCAGCCCGCAAGCTATGCTCATACGTCGAAACCAATCGCAGGCAAGGCAAGTGTCAAGGAGGAAAGAGCAGAAATGTTTAGGACACTCTTGCAGTCCGTCACCTCGAATAATATCCAAGCTCTACGACAAGGTCTGGTCCGACAAACGCGATATTGGGCTGGCGTAGCTTGGGTCGCGGAGGTACTGGCACAAAGGATGTCGGGTATCAAGATGGACGACATCGATTTAAAGGTTGTGACAGAAGGTCTCGAATCGACTGTCGCGACCACGGACGCGAGGATGTTCACCGGGTCATGCGAAGATTCCCTCGCCGGAGGCAATGTGTCATCAAGCTCGGGGGCCGGCCCATTGATAGAATCGTCCACGGCGTGGTTCGACATGCCACTATCACTCGAAGCGGACTGGCTGGCCGACACAACGTTCCTGCAATCTCAAGGATATCCCGTGGTGGTGGAAGATTTCTCGTCAGACTGGGCGACCAATCTGCTGTGACAGATAGAGGACGAAACAAAGCGTCCCAGTCGGAATGCCGTGAAGAGTTCGGAAATAGCGGTAATAGACAGCTACATGCATATCGAGACTAGACGAATGTCGCCTGAAATTGGTCTGGCCCAGTGCAAGTTCTGCATTCGCAATCGTTGATCCCAACCCTGCACATCTCCCCTTACTTCAAAAGGGGGATTAGCCTCTAGTACGACTTCACCACGATTTGGGTGTTTCAAAAACATGTCAATGGACTGAAGCTGAAGAAATGTTCCACGCCGATTTAGGCTCACCGTCAGCTCAATGCGTTTGTATCCTCGTCTCTGAAGGAGAACACAGTGCCGCTTCGGTCAGGCGTAGACGTAGGCAGATCGTTACATGGTGAAACGGTCTAAAAAATCTCGGCTAGTCAAACTTCTTCCCTCTTGGTTCACCGTCTAAAACATCCTCGTCCATACTCCACTATGGCGCTTATAGCTTGTGAGTCGGAGCGTTCTTCTCCTCCTCGAAGCCATACGCGTCCTTCGTTGCAGTAGTGCCGGCTCCACCATGAGCGATTTCCGGCATTTCCTTCTTCAGTCGAGCGAACGTCGCTTCGGCGTCCCAAACCCAAGGCGTATGGGCGGCAAACAATAGATTCATCTCCTCTAGGGTTCTTTGGTTACTTTCAGGGTAGAGAGCCCAAACGAAGGGGATACTGATGGCATTGGCGATCCCGAAGAGGTAGTAAGTCTTCTCGCCGATGCTGGCGAAACAGACCGGCAATAGAAGGGTCTGGGCGCCCGTTAGCTGGCTGCTTTCTGACGGTCGACAAGTCACTCACAAGCCATCCGTTGCCGATACTCCATCCGACGACACCCCAGGCATTGCCCTTGGCCCGTACGGCGAGAGGGAAAATCTCCGCCGGGTACAACCAAGGCACCGTGAGCCAAGTAGCACCAAAAGTGAATGTAAAGATGAAAATCATGCTAGCGGCTGCGATACCGTATCGGCCCGCCGCAGCGACGTCGCCGGCAGCATCGGCGTTGAGTCCGAGTCGAGTGAAGCCTCCGCACAGGAACATGGCAATCCCTTGAACTGCAGACCCCCAGTAAAGTGTCCACCGTCGTCCGATCCGGTCCAGCGTGAAGACACATATAAGGGTGGAGAACTGGTCATCAGGTTGGTTCTCAGTGAGCGTGTTGTCTGATCGCTCGAACATACCATATAGAAGATGTTGTTCAGTCCACTGATCCATTGAGCCTTATCGGAATTGAAGCCTGAAAGTCGGAAGATTGTAGGGGCGTCTGCACGTCTCGTTAGCTTCCAAGACATCTAGCAAGGAAACAGACTCACAGATGGTGACTCCTGCGATACCGACCCATTCCTGGAAGATCTGCAACCATACGACCAGCTGTACCCGTCGGCCAATGTGCAAATCCCCACTTCCTCGGCCGAGAAGCATGGACAAGTAGGATGTGGGAAGGGCTTCGACCTTCTCCAGTCGCGCTACCGCTTTGATTTCAGACAATTCCGTGTCGGCCTTTTGCGCATCGGCGCCAGACTCGCCTCGAAGTCGTCCAAGGATGTACCGGGCTTCGTCTTCCCGTCCGACCTTGACCAACCAACGCGGCGACTCCGGGAAGAACCAGACGGCGCCGAGAAGCACGAGCAGAGGAATGATCTGGAAGCCAATTGGAAATCGCCATCGGATCGGGCTGGTACCGCCATCAATAAAGGACAACCCGCTGATTGTTAGCCTTGACGAATCTCGAAGCCCGGCCCAAAATGTCACTCACTACTCCATCCAATACGCGACGACCACACCGAAAATGTTGAGCGTGAACTCGATGGCGATGAATTGACCTCGGGATGTATGCTCGGCGGTCTCGGTGGCCCACACGGGCACAATCGAATTCAGGATACCGGTCCCCCACCCATTGATCAATCGAGCACAGATCATCCATTGATGATTCTGAGCTGAAGTTTGTAGCGAAGCTCCTAGTATTCCCCAGGCTGCCCCGATAGCAATCGTCTTGATTCGTCCGAAACGTTCTCCGAGAAGACCACCCGCCAATGCGCCGACCAAGGTGCCCAGATAGTAGACCGAGACGATACCTCCCTGTAAGAGTGAGTCGGTGATGACTGGAGTCGGGTACCCGTCCACATCTTCGGTGTAGCCGAATCCCATGAGTTTGATGTAATTCTGAGCATTGTTGACGCCTCCCATCATACCCCTGTACCCGTCAGGTCGCCGGCCGTCGTCCATGCTGTCGTGCGACTTACTGGTCATAACCGAAAAAGAAGATACTTAGTCCAGCGATCGAGTTGATAGCAATTAACAGCGATCGTTTCGATAGTCGGTTGGCGACATTGTATTTGGAGAATGATTCTGGTCGCTCCATCGTGGTAGAAGACAAAGTGGAAGTGATTTGAAAAATATGTGGGCAATGTTTCCTCCTATTTATACATCTGCCATGGCCGATTCACTAGCGCACGCCTCCATGGAGACCCATTGTATAACACTTCCGAACGAGAGGCTGATGATCAGCAACGAGACACTTCCGGGGGAACAATCCTCCACCAAACCCGAGATTGATGTAGCCCTGAACGGATATTAATAAAATAGCCAAGCGTGCCGGAAGTAACTCTCGGATCTACGTAAGTGGCGCTAGAACTTCCGGTAATGCTGCCAATTCCGCTGGATGATTGCTGATCTCAGTTATCTTCGTTCTATCTGCAATTGCTTGCCAGCGCTTGCAAAGCCAGGGTCCAATTATTGAAGACGTTCATATCCCGATTTGCTTTGCAAGGATTTCCAACAATTCAAGAGTCGGTTGTCACAACCGGTCAAAGCTGCAGAGGACGGACAAACGGAGGGAAACAACATAGGGACAATGTTTGTGCCTTAGCACCGTCAGATCGTACTGAAGACTCACTGGCCGTTGGGTCAGATACCCTGGCAATATGGTGGGCATGAGTGCGGTACGTTTGTGGAAGCCGGACAAAGTGAGGAAGTGTTAAAAGTTGAATTTCTCCTGGATAGGTCTAGTACCCATACCACCTGAGCCTCTGAATGAGAGAGAATCAGGTACAGCACACCATCTCGCTATCATCATGACAAGTCGTATCGCGGGAGATTATTTCCGAAAACGAGAACGAGCGAGCCCTGCACAAGTAACTGCAGCACCACTGGCCGTCATAGGAAGACCTAGACGAGCCAGGACAGGTACGGGACTAGGCTCCCAAGGGGGGAGCTAGGGGACTGACTGAATATAGGAGGAAGAGGAGAGTAGGGTAGTACTTAGAGGTGTCTAGGATGTGGTTCAGTAGGGTTTCAGTAGGTAGTAGTAGATAGTTGTATAGTAGACTACGAGGCCTCCAGTAGGGGTAACCTGAGATCGGTGAAATGATCATAGTAGCTCTAAAACGATGAATAAAATACTTACCTTTGGGCGACAGATGGTAGTCATGTCAATTCCAAGTTGGACACCGGGGCGGCTAGCACTACGGCCGCGGTCGTAGGCCAGTCCACCTCCACCTACGCTATGCAAGGGATGGTCACGACCTCTGGTCATGGAGAGCTCTTGGGACTTGTCGCAGGACTACATGCCATCAAGCTGGAACGACCGACAGGTGAGTCTCATCTACTGACTGACTATCTGAACGGGATCACGGCTATCGAGCGAGCTCGGGCGCCCAATATGAAAGTCGCACAGTGGGCATATCGGCCCCAATCGGAGCTATACACATGGCTGGGTATGCTGGTCAAGGGTCAGCGTGTGGCTCCGACTAAGGTCCGCCATGTCAAAGCTCACACTTCCGGGACCGACCCCGACAGCATCCTCAATGACGCCGCGGATGCCGCTGCCAAGCGCGCCCATGGCCCACTTGCTCCGAGTCATGTCACCCTTCCGCCACCGACAGGGTACATGAGGGCTTATGTTCCATACGATCATCTGCAGGGTTACGCGCCAGATGCTTGGCAAAAGATCCTCGATGAAAGGTTAGCTGATCAGCAGTTCGAGAAGCTCCCCGCCAAGCATCAAGGGAGGTTGAAACATGGACGGATTGGCCCAAACACGCTGGTCAGGCCCTATTTCTATACTAAGTCTCCAGCGAAGCTGGTACTCAAGGTTCAGTATTTGGCTCGGGCTGGACATCTGGAGAGTGACTACCTACTTTGGAAGAAAGGTAAACGTTTTACAGGAGGATGCTCCCTCTGCTCATACAGCGTGGGTAATCACCGACACCTTTATCGTGACTGCCCTGCGACCCAGCCCCACCGGGACAAAGCGATAGAGGAAGCAGTTAAGAGATTCCGACCGCACCGACTTCGGAACTTGTCAGGCGATGGCCTAAAGGCGGAGCTCGATCGACTGCGACCTGCATTTAGACAGTACCTTGTGGACCTCATTCACAACAGCAGTCGTCCGGAGTATTGGTGCGGCCTGACAGGGTTCCCGCCAGACCCGCTGGAAGACGACGATGCGAGCCATGCCCACGACTGTGTTATCAAGCTAGCGTCTCACATCTATGGGAGATGGCTCAATGGCAAGAACGATGGGTCCAAGGACCCAGGTTCGGGTTCCATCGTCGTCCTAGAGGACGATGATGAGCCTACGGGCGGTGGCTCGTACGCGAATGATGCTGACGTCACAGATTACCTCGACAATCCGGAACTACATCCCGACATGTTGCGCTCTACCCCTCGTCCTATCAAATCCCTCCCCCCTAAACGACAATGGGTCCATTACGGGGGACGACGCCACACTCAGCTTGCGGAAGTCGGCGGCGACCCATCCGCCAATTCATCATCACCACCCTCACGACCCGTATCACGGGATGTTGACTCCGGAGTGGGACCATCACGAAAGAGGGAACGAGCAAAGCAGGGAGACAGAGAGGAATCCACCAAGAGAGGGAGAATGGAAGAGAGAACGGGAGAGGACGAAAATGGAGGAGGAATGGAAGACACTGATCAAGGACATGGAACAGGAAAGGGGAAGGGCAAGCGGACTAGAGGGGAGAAGGCGGCAGATCAGGATCCAACAGGGGATAAGTCAGATGGTTTTACCAAGAGGAGACGGACTCAGGGCAGTCAGCCATCGCTACCAGATCCATCCACCTATATAGATAGCTAGGTATATAGGTAGATAGGTATATAGCACTCAAGTACTAAGGAAGGAGGTCGCCACTAGTGGTGACCTTAGGTTCATAAACCCAACTTCCCCAGAATGAATCCTATACTTACCTTGCTTGGATGGTTTAGCTCTCTTCACACTAGGGCCCATCAGGTTTGATCTCCGCCCATTGCACAGCGACACATATGGTTCTTCAGGGGGAGATCTTGTCTTGTGCTTCCTTCGGGGGGTTCACTCGCTCAATAATTGGCTCTGTCCGGAAGTCCTTTCGAGGGCGTCTGGACTACAAAACAAATCATTGTTTTTGTTGCTACCCAATACAGGGTTTGTGTTGACGCGGCGGAGTTCAGCGGTGGGCACGAGTTCGATCCGGGCTGAGGTCATTCAACAACCTTTATGCATGCTCGCGATGCATGCGTGCAACGAGACGCGAATCAGTCAAGATGCATGCATGTTATCCACCCTGGATGGAATGGGATTTGTTACGGATATGCAGCATGCATACGCTCGTACTAAACATTATACGTTATCCTCAATCTGCTAGAGCTACATGATGAACTAGGACTGCCTAGTCGCGATTCGGGATTGATACTATAGAAAATAAGAAAATATGTATGCTATATCAACAGAGTACAGGTACACTGGTTCCTATGTATTGAAATTACATCGTTGAACCAGATTGAGGCATCATCGACATTGGGATGGTCGATGACGTCGAGTTACTTGGATTTGAGTTGGGGTTGATAAACATCGATAGATCGAATCCATTCATTCCAGTGCTCATATGACTCATTGAAGATGCCCGAGCGTGGTTTTGACCGTTCCCGTGAGGCTGAATAGGTTGAAAAGACATGTTGGGGAAACCATTCCATCCAAACGAAGATTGTCCATTATCTTCACTATCTCCCAATTCACCCTCATCAGCTTCATCCCACACTGAGAAAGAAGCTGATCGTTTCTTTGCTTCCGGACCTAGAGTCTGGGAAGGCATCCTCTTGTTTCCTGGTCGGGCAGTTGCGGAAGTTCGAGCGAGTTTAGAAGGTGTTCTCGACCAGGTGGAAGTAGGGTTTGGTTTCTCGCTATTCGGGGTTGAACCGAATGAAGGTGCTCGTTCGGGACCTAGAGTCTGATTGAGTGCTCCGGAAGATTGCATGATACTGGCCAATGGGCGACTGTTGAATGGCGGGGGAAGCATTGCGGTATTGCTCGATGATCCTGCGTTACGACCGAATTTGTTTCCCATTTGGATATTGAATGAAACTTGTCGTTGAGCAATCAAGGCATCCCATGTCTCTCTTGTCATTTCACCAGAAGGAGCCGTTTGACCATGTTGCATAAGTTGTGCTTGTGGAAGACCGTCGTCGCCAGAGTATGGACCTAGCTGATTAATGAGGGATGGCGAAGTGAGATCGGGGGCTGAATTCGACTTTGACATGGTTCGTCCCATCGCTGGTCGAGTCGATGTCATGGCGGCATTCGCTTCCTTCTCTTGAGCGGGGGTCGCACCATTTGGATCTTGCATGTACGCCTTCCAAGCATCCTTGAGATCCGATGAACTAGCCACTTTGGTCGGTTCAGTCCCTTCTTCCAGCGTTGCCATAGGGAACAAAGGTCGTTGAGCACTGAGCTGCTGAGCGAATTGAACCGCGGTGTATGGATCGGGTACCATGCCGGAATTAGCGATGGACCCATCTTGCAGGGTCATTTGATTAAAAGCATTCGCGTAAATGCCCAAACTCGATCGACGGCGAGCGACGACAGCCGGTTCTTCGACCTCATTAAACACGGACGTACTTGATGAATGGATTTGATCCGCTTCGTCATCCGAATTAGCCGTTTGCTGTCGCATTTGATAGGTTGGATCAAACATGTAACCTGAGTTTTGAAATTGGTATGGATCGGCGGTATTGATTTGCAAAGGAAGCATGACGGACTTGGTTTCGGGCGAGATCTTCGGTCCGCCCATAGACGTATCGGAAGAGAACGAGTGGCCTTTGTGTGGAATGATGCCTCTTTGACCACCAAGACTGGAGACATTACTGATCAACGACGGTTTTCGTTCGAGTTCGTCAGAGCTTGATGGGCTAGTCGCATGGCTGATCAATGACGGAGTCTGTACGGGAAGGGTATGAGGCGATTGGCTAGTAGATTCTCGACGGTTCATGACCTGACTTGAGAATCCGTTAGCGATGGGCACACCGGTGTGGAGCGAAGCCGGCGCCATTTGAGTAGCGGACGTAGGCGAAACGTACATCCCCAAAGCGTAGGCTTGCTGTTGCTGATGCTGTTGAGTAGACGAGTTGGATGCTGGTTCGAGGTAATTATTGAGATTGGCCCAAGCGTCCACTGGCAGATACGGAACGCCGCCTTGAGTAGATAGACCAAGTGACATATTGTTGACTGGACTAGTGGAGGCGGTCATGGGGTTCTGAGGAGCAATGAACGATTGGTGATTGAGCGGGCTCGTTGTCAAGTTTGGCGATGTCGAGAAGTGGGATAAAGGCGATTGAGAAGTGCCAGACCCAGTTCCGAGAGGCATACCGCTGTACGGAGTTCCTGAAGCCGAGACGGGGCCAGAGATAGGTGGCATACCGGCGTAACCTTGAACAGGAGTGACTGCAATCGACCTAGCCTTCATTGGCTTATTGTATGAACAACAGACGTTTCGAAGGGCACATCGTTCTATACATCAGCGCCATTTCCCGTGAAAGAGAAAAGGGACTCACCACATGGGTAGGTGAAATCACATCTGACTTTCGAGTGATTACATTGATCACAAGCCTTCTTCTTGAACCCATAATCGTAGCTACCAATAGAGGAACTACTTTCCATTCGACCCATAGAAGAAGAGCTGGCTCCCATTTCTGACGACGAAACTCGCATGGATCCAGAGCGACCGATATTGAAGCCACCAGCAGCGGGGGCAGATAGGATTGGATTGGCAAAAGTATCCATGGGTGATCCATACATGTTGGTCAAGGGGGCCGAGGTCGGGGTCCACTGTACAGGAGGCGAGGTCGAGTTGAGGAGTGGGTGGTTCGGATACATCCTCTGGGCTTGGAGCTGCGATTGCTGCTGCTGCTGCTGCTGCTGTTGTTGCTGCTGTTGCTGCTGTTGGCGCTGCAGGTCCTGCTGTTGCTGAAGTTGTTGCTGTTGGATTTGCTGCTGCTGTCGCTGGTGCTCCTGATGATACGGCTCTTGCTGTCCCATTGAAGCTCTTCTGACGTGCGCCTGTACATCCCCATTCATGATCTCTCCCACTGCCCCATTGACCTTCTCGGGCTGCCGAGCCAAAGTCGACATTGACTTTCTCCTTCCTTTCTTCCCTTCCTTCTTAGGTGCTGCTCCTGGTTCCTGTTCACGATGAGCCTTGTTGACGTGTCGAGAAAGTAGATCACTAAGAAAGGAAAGTCAGCTTCTTGATCCGGCCGGTGTATCATGAATGGAGTGTAGGTGGGGGGATTGGTATGAATGGAACAAGAGTGGGTGTGTTATAAAACGATACGAAAGAGGGAAGAGGGGTGAGACTTACCTTCTTGCAAAACGAAGTGTACATTCCTTACACTCGTACGGTCTGTCTCCAGTATGTGATCTAACATGCCTGCCTACATGTTGGGGACGGGTGAATGTGGCCGGGCACATCTGTTCTGTCAGTGTACGTCTTTGTGAGACGAGATGCAGGAGACGTACGGGACATTTGTGATCTCCAGCCATTTCTTCAATGCTTCATGAGCTCTTGAGTAGGTATACGCGAAACAGTCGTTATGGAGATGGCGAGTCGAAGGCGAGAGTAGTATCGGTTCAAGGTATATTATAGAATCAAGTATAGTAGAAGGCTACAATAGTCGAATACAGGAATACAAAATATCGGTGATTGGTTGTGGGTGATAGGGTGTCGTGTATTCCCCTAATCAAAGTAATGTAGTTGTGATGTCAAAGTGAAAGATGTCGTCGTTATGATATGATAGGGGATTTGTGCGAAGAACAAAAGGTCGAGTCGAGTGGGGAAAGAGATGAGATGTATAATGATTATATGGTCCAGCTGCCGTGCCCAGTCGAGTGTTTCTCTACTGATATAGTCGATGAAAGGTTGTACTTGAACGCGAGGGGTTGTGACGATTTTGTTTCCAGTTTCCTCCTTAAGTCTACCTCAACTCTATCTCTCCTTTGACTCTTCAGCCGGCCGTGAATGTCCGTGTACTGTCTCGAGGGGCGAGCGAATGACTTGATAAGATGGTGGGTATCTTAGATGGGTCGAAGGGTGGTCGAGGATGAGGATGAGTGAATAGGATGAATTTGGTATGACGTTCCCTTTGTGATCTACCGTTGTCCTATCATGTCTGTCTGTGGCTGAATGGCTGTATTGGCTGTACGGCTGTAGTGTATCCTATGCAACCAGACACAGTAGAGAGGGAGAGAGAGAAATAGACAAAGCTAGAATACACAAACAGGGTAAGCACACTTTTACACACAACTGACGTCAGTGGAAGCGCCCGCGTCCCTGATGCATCCCTGGCATCCCCTTGTCTTTGTCCCTGTCATTTTACCCCTATCCCGCCGTCAAGAGGCCGAACGCGGGGAAGCACACGCAGGGTCGATCGAGAACAGGCACGTTGGTGGCGTCATGAAACATGTTGTAATTTGACACTGGCTGCATGCTTACATTTGATCTGGACTGGGACTACTCTACTCGTACATGATGATGACTTCGACTGCTACACATACCTAAACCCCTATTGGAGCTATGGCTGAGGTGTCCCATCCTTGGGCGTACCATCTCGCGAAGCTTTGGAAGCGGCTGCACTAGCTGCGAGGGCGCTGAGCGAGCTATAGCCTTTCTCGTGTCCGTCTCGCTACTGTTCAGCGTCCTTCAACTTGGAGATCACCCAATGAAAAAGATGCTCACCCATTCTGACCTAATGACATCGTCGAGCTTGGTTGTAATCAACTTACAGACGCTAGTATCAGCTCCAATCCTCTAGAAATAGCACAAATACCCACAATTTGATGGTCGATTCGCCCATATTTGCGATATCTGAAATCTCCTTGGCGGTAGTCTTTCGCTCAAACAAAATACAAGTAAAGTATAAAACCGCAGCGGCGATCGAAGCTGGATTACGGCCATCAATCGGCGCCTTGCTCATTGCCAAATTAGCAACGTGTCTCGAGGCGTTTTGAGCCGTGTTGTCGATATCGAGTAGATTACAATATCGAGCAATCAACGCTTCAATCGAATCCATCGATGTCGTAGGTCCACTAACAGCTTCCATCGATCCATTTCCACCTTTCTCCCTCTGAACAGCGCTCTTGACCAGAATAAACACTTGGCCCAGTTCCTTCTTGGTCACTTTCAAGGCTTGACCAATCTCGGACATTGTTCGATTAGCACCCGCATCACGAGATGCGTAAATGATGCAAGCAGCGATGATGGTCGCTTCCTTTTTGCCCTTGACAGTTCGTTGCCCATCGGCAATCTGGTAAACGTGCTGAGCGCGAGTAATGACATTCTTGGGCAGTTGAAGGCCTTCGCACTTTTCGGTAATCTTGGCAAAAATGGACGAGAGGACCGCATTGGATGTTTTACCAGCAGCATGCGATTGGGCATTGGCTCTATGCTGAGCCCGCTGTAGGTTGGCCGACATTCCTGTTCGACCATCCATGCCCGAGATGGCGGTTTCAAAGTTGTTCTTTAGTAAAACATTTCCGAGGTCACCAACTCGCGAAGGGTCGTCCCCATTCTCATCGCCGGCGAATGTCTGTCATCAGCTATTGGCCACAATTAACGCATGTTTATCTCACTCTCCCTTTCGAGTCAGCATGAGCCTCATTGTGGTGAAGGAAACACTCACACTCGCTCCGAGTGTCCACAATCCTATCACCAAGAATAGTTCCACAGTCTCCACAAACCTCCGAATCAGTAGGTCCCCACATTGCGTATGACTGCGCTTACCAGATCACCCTTGGAATACTCTTCAACGATATTCGGCGGATCAGTCCTACAATTAGGGCAGAGGTGCTTGACGTTGAGATTCGGTAGGACGGGTTGGCCGAATTTGGGCTATCTGTCAGCGTTGCTTGTATTAGTGAGCGCAAATTTAGTGAAGTAGCATACAGGAGGAACTTTCGGTCCGGCAGTCAACATCTTGCTTGACCTTCTATAGGTCTGGTCTGGCGAGAATGGGACTGATACTTGGGGGAATCGATTCAAGATCCGAGGAGGAGAGAAGAGAGGGTGTAAACCTGTCTTTACGAAGTTAATCGAACGACGAGGTCTGCTGTGTCAGCAATTGTATCCCATATACCGTGACGTGTTGTCCATTTCCAGCCGCGTCGAAACCATTGTATCCAATACATGTATTCCACGAGGGCATGGCAGCGCAACTATGCCATGCAGATATCACTTGATACTCACCAAGTAATCCACTATAAACCCGTTTCTGAACCACCAACAAACTCAGACCTCCACCGTTTAATGTGCTATCTTTCTTTCTTTCTTTGCGAAAAGAAGAGCGAGGGCGCGATAACGAATAAACGTGTTTATTAAAACGGTGTTGCTTTCCCGATGAAGAGAAGCGACGAGGAGGGGAGCGTTTGAAGATGAGAAATGGGTTTACGGTATATGGATAAACTTGTTTTTGGATGGTATAGTACAACGAAGAAAGAGCGTAAACGAGACAGTGTTGAACTAAGTTGTATCAGTGGCGAATTTAATAGGCGTGCCGAAATAGAAAGGCACGAGAGGAGAGAGTTGTTTTGTATACAAGTGCTGGCTACCTCGCGTTTAACTATCTTGGTTCTGATTCATACCCTCACATTCACATCCTCCAAACCAGGTAAGTCGTTCTGCTAGAGGCTGGTATACTGATCATGACTAAATGGACTCGTACTGATATCAATAGCCTTTTTAAACCGCAAACGCGTTCCAGACTCGGACACACGGACGCTGAAATCGATACCGTTCCCCTGCCGCTCGGTCGATTGTACGCGACTTATCCCTCGTATCTCATTCATCGGACAGCCGAAACCACCGCAGAGTAGTCTTTGATCAGTTCAAGTGGAACTGGAGTAGATCTTGACTTTTGTCCGGCCATTGTCAACGCGTGAGTAATCTCCGTCATTATGTTCACACAACCCTATTTCACTCTCAATCTCGCGTCATCCACCCCCTTGTACCTCTAGAATGAGCTGACACGACCAGTACACCTCACTTCACGTTTTAAACCTCTCCCATATCCAATCTCGAACTTATTGATCGCGTAAACATGACCGCTGCCCCGATGAATCAATTCATGACGGATGAATATGTTCTAGCGTACCATGGACCCTTATTGTATGAGGCACGAGTAAGTCATAGCTTCAAAATCATCTCACGGCGTCTATCCTGCTTCGGCTGGAGCCTAGAGATTGGATGGGGAAAAGAGAGATTTTCTGAGCTGATTATAGATCTTATTGGCCGAAAATTGGACTGAACAGAATACGTTACTAGGCTCAGTTGGACCACATTATTTTATCCACTACAAAGGTTGGAAGCAGACGTGAGTCTTCCCCCTGTCGCACTTATCAATCCCTCTCGGCTCTATCACGAACCCGCCCAATCAAGAAGACTGGCTGACAAACAGTTGGGATGAATGGGTTCCTGAAAGCCGACTACTCAAACTAAACGAAGCTGGATTCAATAAACGTAAACAACTAGCAGATCAACAAACTCAAAAACGCTCGATAGGTGTAGGGGGAGCATCACCTGCTATTAAAGAAAAGGGCAAAGGGAAGAAAGGGGGAGAGACGAAAAAGAGGGCAAGGGATTCGGGGATTGAATCTGTATGTCTCCTTGCTTCCTGTCTTTCGCCCTGGGCTTTTCACCACTTCCCTCGAGAAATTGTGTTGGCTCGCCTCACAACTCGCTCGCTCACTGTGGGCTGCGCTGACTTGCAGGAAAGCGAATATATCCAGAAACCAGAGGTGAAAATCGTTATTCCAGATGTACTGAAATTACAATTGGTGGACGATTGGGAGAATGTTACAAAGAATAATCAGGTCAGTCAAGTTATGATATCTTTGGTGTCGGAGTCTACGGACAATGACACGCATGACTATCGAAAAGGGGAATACGAGCTGACATTTAGCTCGTGACTTTACCTCGTAATCCGAATGTTAGGCAATTACTGGAAGATTACAGAATTCACGTCAATGCTACTAAGAAATCTCAAGATCGTACACCGTGAGTCCTTGTTCGGTCACTTGAGCAAACAATATGAATCAAAACAAGAGGATCCGGATTTGGTAGGATGAAAAGATAAAGAAGGAAATGAACAAGATGAGGTGGAGAAGAGGAAGAGTGTGCCAGAGGCCTTAGCTAATTTTCAGACGCGCGACAGCCCTCCTAAGTGAGATTATCGCAGGAGTCACACTCTATTTCGATAAAGCACTAGGAAACAATCTACTCTATCGATTTGAAAGGGCTCAATACGTCGAGCAAAAGAGAGAGAATCCCGATAAACCAATGAGCGAGATTTATGGGGCTGAACATTTATTGAGATTATTTGGTGAGTGCCCCTTTGATCCGTAGTCGGGCGAGATCGATGCTGTGAAGCGCACTCGACTTTATATGTTGTGTGCGATAGTAGAATTGACTTGTAGTCAACTTTGGACCATTTATCGCTTATACCAATATTGATCCTGATTCCCTCAATATCCTCAGAGAGTACATCAATGATATCATGAAGTGAGTCA
>Ga0265797_10005301_pt1 | contig 18884 bp, 13 predicted proteins | sample P2T30metagenome_FD_192433 | JGI IMG/M metagenome (GOLD analysis project Ga0265797, IMG submission 192433) | Plant litter microbial communities from East Loma Ridge, Irvine, California - P2 T30 | ecosystem: Environmental > Terrestrial > Plant litter > Unclassified | place: USA: California... | reverse complement strand
CCTAGTTCAGGAGATCATCTAGCTATACAGGTGCGCATGTATCGCGCTGGGTAAGTTACAAGGGTCGTAAAGCCCTACACAACATAACATATCCAAAATGTCATAGAAAATTACGTCCGACAGAACGTTGACTCGAAACTAACCGCAACACAGCCATCTCTGTCTCGACAAAACTCATTCATGATTCAAATACTCATGATCGACGATCAATAAGGTAAAATCCGAAAACAAGTATCATACAGCATTTCATAGTCATAAACGCCCCTCCACTCCAGACCCTTAACAAGCCTGTCTACCACATCCTCGCCTCCCTCTTCCCGCCCTCCACTCCGCACGCCTTTCCGCTCTACTCTCCATCCAAGTCCTTCTCTCAGTCCTCCAAGCCTCCCGTCTCTCCTCACGCTCCAATCTCTTCTCTTCCTTCTTCGCTTGTAAGCGTTGGAAGAACCCCATCTTCACCCCATCCCGCTCTCCATGTCCCTCTTCCCTCTCATCCTCCCCCGGCGCCAAAAATGGATCCTCCTCTTCGCGATCGTCGTAGGGCGCAAATTCAGCGTCTTTGATGCCTTCGTCGTTCGTGATAACGTCTTCGTAGTCCGGCGGCGGAACGCCTTTCTCGTGGAGGGCATGTCCATCAACAGCGTCTAGGTGGCTCTGCTGAGGGACAGCAATATACTTCCCACCTTCCAACCCGATGTCTTGAGAAGAAGCCGAAGCTCTTTTCTCTTTGCGGGTTTGGTAGGCACCGTATATTGCACCGGCCAGAGCGACGATGGGAGGTTGGCGGCGAGCTCCGTGGCGGCAGCACATTGTCGATGGTAGAGGAGATGAAATGAGATAAACGATATTAGAATTGATTGAAATGAGGTTGAAACTAGTGTTGGCCAAGGATATTGTACAGATTCGACAAGGAGATTGCTCAAGAGATAGTTATATGTTTCTGGTTGCTGTGGCACTTGTATTCAGAGACAATGGACGTTTGAGTTGGGTGTGATGACAACGTTTCAGCGATCTTGTGAGACAAATTGTGTAACTGCATGGGAGCCAGGCAACGCCATACTGTACCTGCGTATATATACTGTCAGCGCCAGAGAGAGCAAATGTTCTGTTAGACTGTATCATTGGTTGGCTCACTTGCGCGCGTTCGCTTTCGTACGAAAAGGAATTAAGTCTCCCCGCCCTCGCAGACACACCTGTTTTGAGGCAAGCGTGGGCTGCACACAGCCGCCATGCGCATAGATCGCCATCGTCATAGCACTGCTAGACGATCGGAATTGCATTGTACACGATGAAAAGAAATGATTAGTACGCGAAACTAAATCTACATGTGCCATACGGCCGACCCACGAAGAGAAACAACAACAGATGACGTCTCATACCATCCTGCTCTTTCCCTTGCCGCCACGAGCGTTTCCATCAGGAGTTCCATGCGCCTCAAACCCAGACTCCGCCCGACTCTGCTCTTCAGCAAGGCTGAGCTGAATGGCGAAGTCGAGATCGCTCATCTCTGATTCACGGCTGCTTCCAGCCGCCATTTTCGGTGAGCCCTTTGGCGAGTTGAAGACCGACGACCCTTTTCTACCGCGTTTTGGCTTTGCTTGACGGAACGGGATGTCGAATGTCGGAGCATTCTGCGATGCAGCAAGACTCAATCGGATTGCTTCTGCTACATCCGCGTCATACTCATCGTCAGTTTTCGGTGTCAGAGTATTTGGAGACGCACTTTGCGCCGGTGTAGCAGTATCGCTACTCCATGCGGAACCGCTCTCACCTGCAGTGAAAGGTGCACTATCGGTAGCGCTTGCCGAGTCAGAAGCACGCCTTGACTTCTCAAGCTCATGCGACTCCTGACTGAGCATCGCAGCGTACGCAATCATCTCCTCTTCGCTGCCGTCAAGTAGTGCAGTGCCGAAGCGCCCAGCGAATCGTTCACTTTCTTTCTTTCGAGTCTGCTTCTCGCGTTCCATCTCCAGCTGTTCGTTGGCGATGTAGTTGTTGAGGTTCACGCGAGTCGCGCCGGAGAACTTCTCGCCACCATTGTTGCTACCTCTTTCGGCGCGGCGTAAGCGACGCTTACTTGACTTGTACTGATCGGCTGCCGACGAGCTATAGTACCAGTAAAGCAGCACAGTGCCGAGAGACACCACGCCACGGAGGACAGTAGGGTCAGGGTCTAAGCAGATCGCTGCAGCGGCATAGTAGTTCACGCCTTGCACGCCAGCCGGCAGAGGCTGTGCTTGCATGGCCTGTCGATGATAGCGCGAAGCGAACTTGGAGTTCAAAGTGCGCACAGGAGAATTCTTCGATGCGAGAGGGTCCCAGGCCTGTACCAGTCCGTCGCTGCCGCCATGGATCAGACAAAGCGAAGTCAGAGCCAGGGACGCGATCTGCGGAGATTGGGTGAAGATGACCCGAACAGGATCAATAGAGGTTACCACATCAGCTCTCTTCGAGATGGGAGAACGAACATCCCACAGAATCACGCTGCCCGTGTGAGTGCCAACAGCAATGAGTCTTGCACGTTGCCCTGGTATGTCGGTGCTGCTGGAAAATGGCCCAGTAGAGGACATTGGCGTGTATGAGGGCGACGATGCTGTGGAACGACCGCTGAAACCGAGCAAAGGGTCTTCAGCATGTGTTTGAACGGCGTGTGTAGAGCAGTCGATAGTAGTTGCCGTGATCTGGCAATTCTTCAGCCTGCCAAACGACAGAATCGAAGTACGCCACTCTTCAAGCATAGGCCTTGGAGTCAGTGAGCCTCCAAGCTCCTCTGCAGGGGATGAACTGCCAGTGACTGTTGAAGGGCTAGATTGAGTCACATCCTTCCCGCCAAATATCGATGTCGCGACTGCAGATGCGGTGTTCGTCCGGCTCGAAGTCGGTGTGGCAGGCGTAGCAGGAGCATACTTTTCGTCAACCCGGCAGCGAGTGTATCTTTTGAGATCAGCGCCTTGATCGTCTTCAATACCGCGGCCAATGACTACGATGTTCTCTCCAGCATTTTGCCCATCGTCGCCAGCAAAGTCAACCTCGAGTTTTCTGCGCATGTCCCAGCCAAGGCAAGCCTTGCGATAATCTTTCGGCTTACGTGTCGCAAAGTCAGCAATCTCGCGGGTCTCTGCAATAATCTGTTCCTTGCTCAGGCACATGCCATTCCAGGATGTTCGCGGAGAATAGCTGCCATCAGCACCAGCTTGGGCGTATGGATCGGGCCTTGCAGTGCGCCTGCTGGGCTCAACAATGTTCCAGTAGACAGAGCGACCAGTGAGCCAAGCAGTCTGCTCTAGAGACTCGTCATCCACGCGGGGGCCGCGGTCAGACTCGGAGCGATTTGGGAACTTCGTGAGGTAGAAAACTTCTCCAAGTGCATTCAGTACCACAGCCCAGATGCGACTCTGTGCTTGCCGCTGCGCGTTGTACTCATTGTCCACAGCAATAGCAATGATGGGCACACCGGGGCTCAACACCCAGCGCGCAGTCATCTCGCCGCGTCCAAAGCGCTGGTCACGATTATTACCAGCTGTTGTAGCACCGACGCTATAAGATGTGAGCACACCCAGCGACGATCCAGACAACATTCCAATCAGGCCATCGGTCATCGAGGGTATGACTGTAGATTTCGCGATCCACACAGCGCAGATTGCCTCGTTTGTCGACGAAATGCGAGGGATGCCAAGTTCCGGATTACTCATTGAAGAAGAGAAGGGCAGGAATCGACCGCGCTTTTCTTCGGTAGAACGATAGTAAACCATGCCTGCCGGCGAACCCTCGCCATGGATCATACCATATGGCTGACTGACGTCCATCACATTGGGCACTCCGACGATCTCGCCAGGTCCAAGACCATACTGAGAATCTCCTGGGAAGCGCTCATAGAATTGGAGGAACATCTGGGGATCACCTGCTCCCCAAGCATCGATCTTGCCAACATAAGGATCGCTACTCGAAGCAGTGCCAACATCGTCTGAAGCATGTATGAAACGTGGCATTCGCTTGTTGAGTCCAGTTCCAAAAGTAGCGTGCAGATGACTGACAGGGTGAGTCAAGTGCGAACCATATCTGAATGCAGACTGCGCAGTATGACTTTGACCGCTCCTCGATGCGTTGGGAGAGGCGATGGACTGAACAGGCTTTCCGCGTTCTAGAGAACGTAGGAGCCTCGTCCTAAGGATATACTCGCTCCTCCATGAAGCGAGCGGAGTAAGACGCGTGAATACACGGCGCTCAGACCGCACGACAGCCTCCGACTCGTCGTCTGAATCTCTTTCGAGTGCATCAATGGAGTCAGAGCCAAGGAACAGCCTGGCGAAGGCACTTCGCCAGGCATGTGGTGTTGTGACCAGCTCATGGAAGCGCCTGGAAACCGACGCAACCGAGGCCAGATCGTTGGGTGCAAGATGTGCCAGTGCGTGTGTCAAGATCTCGTTTGGCAGCTCTGCGATCGGGCTGCGATTATCCGTCGGATCTCTCTGCTTCTTGATAACCTCGAAAGCAGGTCCCTCCCTCTTCTTTGTAGGAGGTGGCGTTGCTGCTTGCTCATATTCTTCTATTCTGTTTTTCGCGGTACGCAAAGGCGTGGATGGTTTAGGCGAGACTGACTCGTTCGGCGAGGAAGGACTCAGTCGGCGTTCCTCGCGTCTGGCAGGGCGCTCTGCTTCCTGCAGCGAAGCGGCGAAAGCAGCATCGGCAGCGAGCTGCTCGGCTGGCGTCCCTGCTCCGTCTTCAGCACGTGTTGTGCTGAGATGAGGCAGCGGGACGCCTGCTGAGTCGTGGTCTGGAAGGCCATGCTGGGTGGGTGGTGCTGCGGTATCGGATGGGGCAACGGGAGGCGCTGGTGTTGAAGCCGTAGGAAGCTCGGGTTGCATAAAATGAGGTGGCGAGGAAGGAGGAAAGGTATGAAACGGCGCCAGTATCCTGAGCGCGCGCGTGGACGTTGATATGTGGTGGCAGAGCGTCGACGAATGTTTTCTTGGTGGGAGGCAAAGACCTGTGAATGTGACGTGTTTGGGAGAGGATGCTTTGCTTCACGACTCGAGATTGAGACACGAGATTGCCCGCGCTAAGATCGGGATCTGACGTTATCTTATCTAAGGTGGACTCTCGGCTTTAACTCGACCTGGATAGTAAACCCTTGAAGATGGAGAGGTGGATTTTCTATACCATGTTCCAACACATCTAGGTATATGTGACGAAAAGCACAGCTCGAGCAAAAACGTGGCGAATGCACGAGCAACTCCAGATTTTAGCACCCACTGCATAGTGCTGACATACGTACTGTCCGAACTACCAAAGTTTATGGTCGGAATCCTAAGATTTGAATGTCATTACAAGTCCCAGGAGGTATGAACTATGTATCTCGATCGTGCAGCTCCACGCCTCGACCACCGCCCTGGTTCACATCACGAGATGCTCGACCCTCATCGAAGCGACCAAGCCTCAGTCGCCCGCCACTCATCCGTCCAAGTCTGCTCGCTGCCCAGCCAAACACCCTCTTCATCGCAAACCACAGCTTTTCCTGCCTTTCGTTCACGCCAGCATCATCACGAGGATTCTCATGTGCTTCCGCTTGGAACTGATACTTCAGACAATCCTTCACGGTTATCAGACCGGTCAGCCTTCCTCGATGCTCGACCAAGATGACGCGCGGGCCGAGCTTCTTGAACAGCTCCATCACAGTCTCTAGTGGCAAGCGAGGATGCACAGCCAATGGCGTCGGGTCGACAAATTTGCTGAAATCGACGGTAGACGCATTCGAGCCGTCAACTGCGTCGTCAAATGTAACGGATGGGCCAGCAGCCGAGGGTGTCGTCGCTGAGCGCACATCGTGCTTGTCCGATGCAAAAATGCATTTGGCCCGTGAGGAGACCATTGAATCACGTTTTGCACGGTCGAGGGCGTACTGTAGTTCGGTACGCCCAATGTAGCCAAGCAGCATCTTCGAGTCCATGTCATCCACAATTGGAAATCCTTGATACTGTGACTTGGCCAATATGGTTTCGACCTCCGTTAAACGAAGACCTGCGGCCGGCAGACAGGTGGGATTCGCCTTCATAGACTGGCTGACGGGAACGCCAAAGGTGTGGTCCTCCTTGTTGTCGAGGAAAGGCATGCCGTTGAACCAGATCATACGGTCAGCGATGCCGCCCTTTCCGAACCGCTCAGAGACGACCTTAGTGACGCCGACAGCAATCATTGTTGGTAAGATGTAAGTCAACGCTCCTGTAAGCTCGAACATGATGACGACCACCGAGACAGTTATATGCATGATACCACTCAAGGCAGATGCGGCACCAAGGAATGCATATGTACCGGGTGTAATGCATGGCTGATTGGGCTGACAGGCAGAGAAGAAGGCAGCTTCTGGGAAGGCTTCGTGCAAGGACTGGACCATGATACCTACCATTCGACCGAACGAGGCGCCAATAGCCATGGAGGGCACGAAAATGCCGGCAGGCACTTTGCAGCCGTACGAGATGATGACCAGGAAGATGCGAAGGAATGTGGCGATGAGCAGTGCGAATATTGTGGATGCACGATAGCTGGGATCGCAAATCTCGTCAAAGTCGTGGCCGCCCTCGCACTCATGGAAGAGAATCTCCATGCTCTCCGTCATGTCAATCCTCAGGAACATGTTCGGGTAGCAGAGAATTGCCGTGAAGGTTGCTAATAATGTGGCCTCCAAAATTGGGTGTTTGCTGAGGTACCTCTTCCTGAATGTCTGAGCTCTGAGGTTCCACTTGATAACGAAGGCGCCATAAAGCCCGCCGAATACGCCAATGATGATGTAGAATATAATCTCGAAGAAGTGCCAGCTGCGGTCATATTTGACAGTAAACATGACCAGCTGGCCAGTACGGAAGGGGTTCATGGCAGCCAGTACTGCCGTAGCGACCAAGGCACAGAAGTAGGACCGCCACATTGTCTTGAGTGGGAAATAGTTGCTCATCTCTTCCAGACTGAAGAGCACTCCACCAATAGGACTTCCAAATGCGACCGCCACACCAGCAGCGGCGCAAGCAGAGAGGATCTCGCGAGTCTTGGCCGCATTTCGGCGGTACTTCTCAAACAGCCTGCTAATGACATTGCCTGTGCAGACAGCATAATGCACACTTGGCCCTTCCTTTCCTACGCTTAAGCCCGAGGCGATGGCCAGCGGCAAACCGATAGATTTGATCATAAGAGTCCGGAATCCGAGGAATCCCTTCATTACAAAGCCAGCAATGATGCATTTGATCTCGCTGATGCCAGAGCCAGCGGCATATGGCGCAAAGCTCTTTACGAGTCGTGCAGAGGTGAAAGCGAACATAGTCGAGAAGAGGATGTAGAGAACATAGTTGATAGGCCAGAAGGTGCTCCAGTGGTGCCATTCTGCGCAACCGTCTTCGGCGCCCCAACAGCAGAAGGACTCGTTCAAGTAGAAAGCGGTAGTACAGTATCCTCGCTTGATATCTGAAAGCCACTCGGTGACAATGTTCAGGAAAGCCGCGTTCAAGCCGATAGCAGCACCAATCAAGGTAACCACAATCCAACCCTGCCCGGCATCGTATGCTTCCCATACTTTGCGCCTCCAGCCCAGTCTACCCTCGCGCTCGAAGAAGCCCGCGCGCTCCTGTCGCCTTGCTTTACGTCGCTGTTGCTCTCGCGCAGCATCTTGCACCCAGTCGATGGTCGTGAAGTCTTCATATCGCTTGATCTCGTCTAGCTCCTCGGCGACAGCCTGGTCGGCCTGGGATATTGGCTCGACATGGCCCTGTTCGGCGGTGGACAAAGCTGACAGTCGCCGGTTGATAGTGTTCGGGCGTGAGGAGAGTGAGGTCGCATAACTGAGACGGCGCGACAGATCCGCAACCGATTGTGCGCGGCTATTCATCGCATCTTCGTCTCTTCGTATGGATGAGGTGTAGCTCGAGTCTACCGTCGTCCGTAATGCTTCGTCCAACTCGACTGTAAGGCATGTCTTGCTGCCTGATGCGGTGATGCCTGAGCGATCGAGAGCATGCGGGTACCTGCATGATTAGCGTCGGTTCGTAAAGTTAGCGGCGCGATTGTTTGAGTCGCGCGCTCCCTCGCGACGACCAAGGGACGCTTTAACACACTCGACCGACTCTCATATTGACCTGCTCAGTGATTTGGAGCTTGCTTATCAACAAATCGACTGGACTCGTTGAAGATCATCGTTGATACATTGGCGTCTTTGCTCACGGCAACATATCCCATATCACGTCAAGGCCACCAACATTGAACCAGGACCAAGTATCACATGTCAAAGGCATGCGCTGTGTGAACGCAGCTTGTGATTGCCACCTTTCTGGCCGCTGACATCGCAACCTCTTCTTTCTTGCTTTCTTCTTGTTTCATGGATGCAAAATCTCCGCCGAACAACTTGCGACCCATCGCTGGTGGCAATTCAACACCACGAAAACTCTCGGACTTGCTGACCGCGTTCGGCGCCTCACCGTCGCCAACATCTTCAAGCAGTCTGCGCAAACAAATCCAGTCTCGCGCTGAAGTTAAGAACATGGCCGCAAGCAATGACACAGCAGACAACACCATTGCTCCACCCTCTTCTACTCCAGCCAAAACAGCCAGCGTCGCTGATCGCAAGGAAGAGTCGCATTCCGACGATGAACTCCACAGTGGCGATGTGATCCACGGTACGGTGCTTCTTACACGGCCTCGATGAAGAATGTGCAACTGACCACTGTTCGCAGCTGTTCCAAGGTCGACCAACGTAACTCCACTCAGTCGCCAATTGCCACCACGGGCAGCAAAACAGACTGCCAGTCCGGCGACCCGACAGCTTCCAGCACGCTCGGCCCGTCAAACTACTAGCTATGCGTTGAAACCTGGCAGGGCAAGTCCCAGCAAGTCACCTGGCAAACGCGCTTTGATCTTGTCCGATACCTTGACTGCTCCCAACAAGGCACAGACATCAGCAAAGCTCGCTACCTCGCGTAACAAGATCCGTCAAGATATCGCGGAAAACACCAAACCGAAGCGCGATACATTTTTCTTGGCCAAAAAGGACCTCTTCTTGCCGCTCTTACCGAATGTGAACTACATTTCCAAGCTGGAGAGGGATCGCGCATCGAGCGACAAGCCCGTGGACATTATCCCCAGCGATACGCTACTCCCACAGCCGCGCGGAATCACTGCGACCATGAAGCCGTACCAGCAAGAAGGCTTGACATTCCTCGTTCACATGTATCACAACGGCATGTCGGCCATCCTAGGTGACGAAATGGGCCTCGGCAAGACCTTACAGACACTGGCGCTGTTTCAACACTTGAAAGTCTCTGAGCCCACATCTGCCGAAGAGAACAGGCCATTCCTTGTTGTCTGCCCGCTGAGTGTGCTATCCTCTTGGGCCAACGAAGCAGCGAAATGGACACCAGACTTCAAGGTCATCAAATTCCATGGGCCGAGAGCCGAGCGCGAGAGACTCAAGCAAGAGACCATGGGCTTCATTGATCGGTACGGAGCAAAGACCACAAAGTCCAAAGGGAAGAGGAACGGAAAGCAAGTTGAAGTGGTCGATCTCACCGAGGATGCACAGCCTGTGGATCTCGTCATCACCACGTACGAAACGTTTGTGTCCGAGCAGGGGTGGTTCAAGAGAGCTTTCGCTTGGCGCTACATCGTCACTGACGAAGGTCACAAGCTGAAGAACGAGAAATCCAATGTTTCACAGGCCTTGCAGACGATACGCGCTGAACACCGCTTACTGTTGACCGGCACTCCGCTCCAGAATAATCTTCAGGAGCTCTGGGCACTTCTGCACTGGCTTTTCCCCGAAGTCTTTACAGAAGATACTTCTGAGAACTTCAGACAAGCTTTTGATCTCTCCCGGGGCAAGGCGTCCACTTCATTCATGGACGACGCCCGTCGACTGCTCGAAGAAGTGATGCTCAGACGGATGAAGAGCAGCCCTAGTGTCGATCTTGGCCTCCCGCCAAAGGAGGAAGTGTTGTTGTTTGTCCCTCTCACGCCAATGCAGAGATTCTGGTATACTCGTCTGCTGACCAAAGCCGACAATATGCTTCTCGAGGATCTCTTCCGAGGTGCAAAGAGCAAGGCAGAGCAAGACATCAAAGCAGAAGAGGCGAGGGACCATGAACTTTCCCTCCTTGAGCAGGCAGCGCATGGATCCAATGGCACAGATGTCTGGGCAGAGAGCAGGCAGATCGTAACGAAAGTGCTCAAAGCCGATGACAAACAACGCAATGAGTATCAGAAACTCATGATGCTTGTTCTGCAGCTGCGCAAAGCGTGCACTCACCCGTACTTGCTACCAGGGTCGAAGCCCAATCCCTATATGATCGGAAATCATATCCGCATCGCATCTGGCAAATTCATCGTACTGGAAAAGATTCTACAAGAGCTTGTGGTCAAGAATCGCAAGAAGGTGCTGATTTTCTCAGGATGGACCAAGACGCTTGACATGATAGAGGAGCTTCTGGAGTTCATGGGCAGTGTGGGCGACCCTCGCATGCTTCGTCACCTCAGATTTGACGGCAGCACCGATCGTGCCATAAGAAATTTGGCCATCCGCATGTTCAACGATCAGAAGTCAGAGTTCCGGATCATGCTCATCTCGACTAGAGCAGGCGGGCTTGGCATCAACCTCACATCTGCGACGGACGTCATCTTCATGGACGAAGACTGGAACCCGCAAGTCACGCTTCAAGCGGAGGCCCGATCACACCGCATTGGCCAGACCAAAAAGGTCACCATCTACAAACTATGCACTCAAGGCACGGTCGAGGAGCAAATGATGGGTCGCATTCGCAAGAAGCTTTACTTGTCCGCCAAAATCACAGAGAGCATGCGCAACGTACACACTGCCGAGAAGCAGCACAAGAAGCGTAAGCGAGGTACCAATGAGGATGTTGAGGACGATAAGCCGCAGCTCGATTCATCCGAACTCAAGACGCTGCTACGCCGTGGTGCACAGACACTGTCAGCGCCAGAGATCGACGTCGACGAAATGCTTACCTGGGACTGGCAGACGACACTTGAAAAATGCAGAGACCGCCCACATGATCCGCTCGTCGCAGCTTCTGCCGGCGACACGAAGGCCGAGGTCGACGAGGAGGCTTGGTTGAACAGCGTTGAGAAAGTGGAAACGGCCATCTTTGACGGCAAGAGGCACCATCGGCAGCTCGAGAAAGACGCTAAGAGCGCTAAGAGCGCTAAGAACGCTGATGTCCTGTCTCGCGCTGACCGCCGCACGAACAAGAATACCACAGTCATGGTGGGAGGTTACGCCATCAGCAAAGAGAGTATGGGCTGCGCCGACTGGGAAGCCGTGCCCACGCTAGCTGGCAAGGATCCTCGTCTGGCAGAGCCGAAGCGAGAGAAGAAAGAACCAATCAACAACCAGGAGCACTGTCAGGTTTGCTGGGACGGTGGCAGCTTAGTCTTGTGCAGCGGCTGCCCTCGCTCATACCACAGCAAGTGCCTCGACAAGAACATCTTGGCAAAGTCCACGTCGGCTACTGGTCAGATGCGCTGCTCCCAACACCAGTGCTTCGACTGTGAAAAGAAGACAGCAGAAGCGGGAGGACTAATTTACCGTTGCCGCTGGTGTGAGAAGGGCTACTGTGAGGATTGCATGGACTGGGACACTGTCAACTTGATCGACGGCAGTATTCCGGAGTTCGAGATGCTGAACTACTACACCAACAACGCCTGGTTTGTGGAGTGCCAGGCATGTGTCGAGCACTGGAAGGAGGACGCTGGAGACCACAAGTTCGTCCAGAAGCAGAAGGCTCTCATCGAGAAAGAGTACAACAAGTTCCTGAAGGCATCCGCGGCTGCAAGAGAGGCTGCTTCTAGTGTCGAGAGAAAAGGTGTGGAGACCAATACCGGCACTCCGGTCACCATTTCTGAGGCTGAGACGCCTGCAGAAGAGATAATGCCGCTGCCGAAGAAACAGAAGACTTCTGTTGGCAACCTGACCCCGATCTCAGGCACGACTCTTGTATCATAACTGAGCTATACCTTGTGATGGCTCAGTCGTGTACTTTTACTGATTTGCACACGACACTTTGAATGTTGATGTGGAGTAACGACTGTACGATTAATCAACCAGTTTGATGGACAAGTTCAGCGATGACAGTGAGTAGTTAGTTGTCTAGCATAGTCCATCGCGGATACGAATGTATAATCTCTCACTACTTGTCCTCAACTCTGTACATCAGGAGTGTAGGTATCTGTGGTGGTCACTGGTCCTCCATAGGCGTGTCTACCGTGGAAGCGGAACGTCAGAAGCGCACACCCCAGAAACATGAGAAACAGCGGGCATGCCCAATTGAACGTCGAGCTGTCGATGTGGTGCGTAGAGGGCCAGAAAGCCCAGAAAAACTAGAGAAGGCATGAGCTGGATGACTGAAGATATTATAGCATTTGAGGACAACATGAACTAACCGACCAGCTGGTGTAGATCAAAGCAATGATATTGACAGCGAATCCGAATCGGCCGAGTGACTAGCGGGCTGAAGGAAGGTCCTCGCCACGCAGCCGTTTGAGAAGCACGCATCCGATTGAGATGATGTACGTCGCCATGAGCGCGACTGTGGCCAGGCTGAGCATCGCTTCGAAAGCAACCTTGCTTCCAAGATTGATCAATGACATGCAGCAGGTGAAGAGCAGCGTCAGCAATATAGCGTTGACGGGAACTTCGAGCCGCGGGCTAATGACTGCGAGCCAATCTGCACACGGAGGACCGTTGTCGCGGCTGTTGTAGGTATTGTCAGCTGTATAGTTGCGGCTAGGTCGAAGAGACCGATGGAGGCTCACGCAAATGCATAGACCAGGCGGGAAGTCGCGGCGAGTGAGCTGATCGCGACGACGATGATGAGAGACAGGACAACTGTAGTGAAGGCGACGGTAGGGTCGGTGTTCACAAAAGCGTCTTGGAACACCAGAACGAATGGCATCGGGCTCAAAAGGACCCTAGGAGAGATATTCGTGTCAGGAGAATGTGTAGCTGACATGCAGGACGTTGGTGCTCATACTTCTCAACAGATGTGATGCTGAAACAGTACACCACAACCATTAATAGGGTAAGCGGAGCATTAACATAATAGCTCCAGAGCATAGACTTCGGCAAGACAACCCCAGCGTCCTCAATCTCTTCGGCCAGATGTGCCACGCCATCACTGCCAAGCATGACGAAGAGATTGGAGACTTGACCAACGAACAGTGCAAGGCTGGTGTCCGGCCAGGTGCCACCAATTTGAGTGAAATGCAGTAAGACTTCCGCTGCTGATGGCTTCGGCGCCATGATCAATAGACCGAACAGGACCGGTACGAAAGCGAAGAAGTGAATCGTTGCAAAAACACCTTCGCACCAACTGAGGTGGCTGGCGAGAACAATGTTGAAGGTCGACACGACGAGAGCGGCTGCCATTGTAAGTAGCGTTCCTCGCCATCTTGTCGCAACATAGGACGAATCAACTACTAGAATCATGGCTTGGATGATGTCGGAAATAGCGTAGCATTCGATAACGACCATGCTCTGCCACGACACCATCGAAAGCCATCCGGAACAATACGACAGCACTTTCTGCCACTTCGCTGGAGCATATTCGGAAATCCAATGGTACTGTCCACCTGCTGTTGGGGCTGAAGAGGCCAGCTCGGCGAGGGAGAGTACCACCTGGAGGAGATCAGTAAAGACACGGACTATAGAACCAGGTAATGTGGAAGTGATGCGCTGGAATATCATGTGCTTGAGGGAAACTCTGGAGGAAGCTTACAAAGAATTGTCCACAAGTGACCCAGACCATCGACCAAAAAAGGCCGGCAAGTCCTCCATTTTGCAGACAGACCCCACTGGTGGCTAAAAGAACCTCCTAGGTACTGAGAGAGTGACAAGTTAGTCTCGCCTGCAAATTCCTTGATGCCTAAGCATCAATGTGCGACGAGACGATGAACGTACCCCATCACGCATGAGGTGAAGCCGATCGTTGAGACCATTTCGAACTTTCGCGCAAGTCGTTGCGACTTTCCCATACGCTACAAATCCTATTCAGTGACCATGAAACTTGATATTTGCGTATGGGTATTGCCCACTGACCTTCATATCAGATACATCATCCCGTTGGCCAAAGTAGTCGCGGTCAACGCGGCCATCGAACGTATCACGAAGAGGTGAACGAGGCGATAGGGGCGAGTGGGGTGAAGAATATGGGCGCGTTCTTCGAGTACCGCCGCTCGCTATTGCCAAGTCGAGTGTCAGATGGCTGCTTGTTGCGGACATGGTAGGAATGACAAAGGAATGATGATTAAAGGTTAGGAAAATGGTCTCGGTGAAGATAGGGCTAATGTTCTCGATGGCGATAGTGTCATGAGCGAAGATGACAAGACGTACGTGAGATATGTCATCCACAGAGATACACCAAGGTAGGGACACACTCGGCCCGAGTGTGAGTGTGCTTGCCCTTGTGGGCCGGCACCGATTCGCAACTACCTCACCTTAGCATGATCTTGATTCTCACCGAAACGCAGTACCGGGCATACCTAGATATTGCTTAATCAGGCTCATGCGTATCGGCATCCCGCATCTCCACAGCATGCTCTCACACCCTACCCTATAGCTGCTTCCCTCCGGCATGGCTCCCGGCGGACCTCTCGACTGCGTGGCAAACTTCATTGGAACCTGTGCACCGCCAGCCAATATGGCCCAGCCCTCGAGCGACAGGCCCCGCCTAATGATGCCCATATTCCATCTGGAGGAAGGGCCGGCATACCTCCTACTCCTCGCCATAACCTCCGCCATCTATCTCCTCATGGTCTTCGCCATCCGCCTATTCCTACGCCTCAAAGTCAACGGCCCCTTCGGCAAAGACGACTGGGCCTGCGCACTAAGTACATTCTTCGGCCTCGTCTACTCCGTCGTAGTGGTCGTGCAAGTCTTCCTAGGTTTTGGATCCGCGCTCCGCCACTTCTCGCCAGCGGAGAAGAACACCATGGCGATTGTCGGCTGGGCGAACGGCATGTGTCTCAATCTCGCAGGCTACTTTTCGAAGATGTCGGCGTGCTTCATGCTTGCGCGGATGACGAAGACGCGAGAGCATCTGGCGGTTGCGTACGGGCTCATGGCGGCCATGACGATGTGGATGCTGCAGGCCCAGATTTCTACGGTCTTCCAGTGCAAATATCCGCGTCCGTGGGATACTTCGCCGCACAATGTCTGCTACGATCGAGTATGTCGTCTGTCCTGTCCTTGATAGCAGCGAACATAACCATGTTAACACTACACAGTGGGGCCATAGGCTCGCCACCGCCGTCACATCCTGGATACTAGAGTTGTCCCTGCTCGCCGGCGCGATTCACCTAGTGTGGGACATCAACATGCCATTGAAGACGAAAGCGAAAGTCGTCATCGCATTTGCGTTACGTCTGCTCCTGATCGCTCCTAGCGCCTCACGACTCCGTCCCATGCATTCGAGCGTCTTCAACGCCAACCCTGCAAACTCCGTAGTCCGATTGCAGGTCATGTCAATACTCGCCTGCCAGGTGAGCGTAATCTCAGCGACCGTTCCCTGCGCCAAACCTTTCTTCTCGGTATTCTCAAGCGGTATTTTGGGCCGACCGAAAGCCTCCATACTCCCCATTTCAAGGCCGACTACGCACAGGGAGTGGAGTGCAGCTACGCCTCGCCACCTGAAATGGGACCGAGACAGAGGCAACAGCATCCACCGGCTGGACATACATCCAGAAAGAGGCATTACCTTCGCGAGTGCGGAACATGTCCCTACCCAGAATAGAGCGCAGAGACCGTCGCTCGTCAACTCCAAGCACTCCGATCAAAGCATCACGTACACCAAAGAATTCGAAGTTAGCTTCCAAGATGTCGGAGGACTACTCAATTCGCAAGAGCGCAACAGTGCTGAGATGTCAAGAAGCAAGTCCCGTAGCTCAATGTTTGGGTTTCTATGGCGAAGATCAAGTGGAGGGAAGTGTTCACAGAAGAGTAATGCAGGCAGCTCGCAGCATACTAGGCAGGTGCGCGACACCTGAGTTGTGCAGGTCCCGACCCACGCATGCTGTCTGCGCTTGCGAGAATACCCTAAATTCACAAGTTTAGCTTTGTCAATTAACACCTACGCCTCCTTGTCACTCTGGGAATCATCATCCTCACCCTCGGTCTGTATCCTCTTTCCCTTGACGCCCTGCTCAACTTCTGCCACTAGGCTCTCCATGAAGTCTTGGTCTCTACCCACCAGTGTCACAGTGTTCTTGCTCTTGCCCCACCTGGGATAGCTTCCAACCTTGACACCCTTTGGCTCGACCCGTCCAGACAACTCCGTCAGGTAGCCAGCAACCTCGCTCTCAGCCAAAGGCGTACTGAACAAGATCCTGTGCACACCCTTGCCCTCCGGGTCGGTAAGTCTAGGAAGCAGACGAGGCTTCAGACCCGTGAGCATCTTCTCGAATAGCCGTGGGATACCGGGGAAAATGTGAACATTGCCGTTCACCACATTGATCGGCACCCAAAGATCCTCTGACGCAAAGATCACCTGATCCTCATCCGGCAAGTCCTTGTTATACGGCAGCTCGATCATGCGCAGCTTTGCCGTGCGCGCGGGCGAGTCGACGTTCCAGTCGAAAGTGGGATTGCTCGGATGGGGTCTGCTCAGCTTCTTCATCTTGTCGTAGGCGACCTCGTGCAGCACGAGCGGCAGGTCGAAGGCGCGGGCTATACTCTGGTAGGTGATGTCGTCGTGGGTGGGGCCGATGCCGCCGGTGGTGACGACGAAGTCGTAGTTGGCGGACATGCGGCGGGCAGCTTCGATGATTTCGCTCTCATCGTCGGCAATGACTTCGATGCGCTTGAGGTTGATGCCGAGGGAGAAGCAGTACTTTGCGAAGTAGGCGGAGTTGGTGTCTACCGTCTGGAATGGAAGTTAGTACTGCTTGAGATATACTCGAATATTCGAAGGTCTTTCAATATATTCACCTACCTTTCCACCAAGCACCTCATCTCCAATAATCAAGCACGCGGCAGTGTTGATCGTCCTCTTGCTACGCTCTTGAGCCATTGCTACTGATCCGGCGAAGGCAGAGTTGTGAAGGTAATTAGGCAAAGGACGGGCGAAGTGTCGGGCTACCTGGTTCAGTCGAGAAAACATGTGACAGTGCTGGCGGCAGGAGTTGGCAGGTGTTCGGATACTGTCCAAAAAGGCGGAAGCTGCACTGATTACAGCAACGCCGGCATCGCGACATCAATCGATGATGATGCTCTGGCGCTTGACGCAACTGTTTAGTGTGGGGGAACAGGGCTCGAGCCATCTGCAGCAACATCCCACTTCCATCTGTTCGACCCACCAGAAGCAAGCAACTAGAGTGGAAGTAGTGCTATACTACAACACACAAGTCTCACTTCTTGTCGGATCGACAAACTCCGCCAAAATGGTCAGTACACATGGATTCAATAATCCACAACACAACCTCGATCTGACCAGCCATGCTCCCAACAGGCCTCCGAATCCCGCCTCTACACCTTCTCGCAAGAAACCAAAGATGCCCTCCGCAAGTTCCGCCTAAGCACCTCTCGCGCCAAAGACCCGCAAGCTACCATATGTGAGCGCGCACCAACATCAATACCATGCCCGCCATAGCCCCATCCGAAAAGGAAAAAGGGAAACCAGAAACTACGCAACAAGAAACCGCCCAAGAAAGCTAACCTCCCACCTCCTTCCCCCCAAAGAAGACCAGATCTCGAAATCCACCCTCGAAATCCACCAGCAAACGCCCGCCCAAGTCTACACTTCGATGCAAGACCTCAGCGACGACCTGCCCGACAACTCCCCGCGCTTCGTCCTGCTCTCCTACCCGCTGACGCTGGCCTCCGGCCGCCTGAGCGTGCCGTACGTCATGCTGGCCTACCTGCCCGCGACGTGCAACCAAGAAACGCGCATGCTGTACGCGGGTGCTAAGGAGCTGATGCGCAACCAGAGCGAGGCGGGGCGGATTATTGAGATTGCGGATGCGGAGGAGGTGGAGAGTATTGAGGAGAGGTTGCAGGCGGAGGATTGAGGAGGAGACGGGAGATGAGGTGAGAGAGAGGAGTTTGGGAGCTCTGGCTTGGGTGAGGGTGCCGATGTGAAGTTGAGATAAGCGTACATGCAGTGTTGACTGCGCGCAAGGAAGGAGCGATCCCATAGCTAGTGAGGCAAGCGAGAAGGGCCAAGAGGCGACATTTTACAATGAAGCATTACACGAGAAGATCAACCCAGACTCATATGAAACACACAAGAGGAAAACATGCGGATTGGCATCCGGAATGAGAGATAAAAAAGAGAAAGATTCTTTATGCTACACCACCACAAGTGCGCCTGTAAAGACCTGCCAAGGGAAATATAATAAAAAGAGAGAAAGCGCAGAAAGGTTAAAAAGTAAGTAAGTAGTAGTTTCCCTCGACCCGCTCTAAGGGGAAACCAATGCCACAATCAATAAAAGAGGATATAATGCGAGTTTCCGTTCCGTTTGCTCTCTTCCCATGGAGAGATCATTTTTTAGTCCCCCCTCCCCGTCTTTTCTTTTCCTTGCCATCTTTCATGGCTGTGGCAAAAAAAGGTCAAGACATTTCCGTTTCTTCCTCTGGGTCCTCGGAGTAGCGAGGCCAGAGTCGCGCGTGATTAATAGAAGGCGCGATATGCTACCCAATGCAATCCGGTGCCTCCACCGCCAGCATTTGGTAGAGTGCTTTCGAGTGTAAGCACCAGCTCTCCGTGTTCCTGGTGGTTCCTGGCGTAAGAGGAACTTCATTACATTACTGTGCACTTGCAGCAGCCGCCCTCTTGGTCTTCGTCCATCTTGAGGCTCTCCATGTTGTTGTTGCCGGAGCCGCTGCCGCCAGGGTGGGAAGACAT
>Ga0265797_10005300_pt1 | contig 18885 bp, 10 predicted proteins | sample P2T30metagenome_FD_192433 | JGI IMG/M metagenome (GOLD analysis project Ga0265797, IMG submission 192433) | Plant litter microbial communities from East Loma Ridge, Irvine, California - P2 T30 | ecosystem: Environmental > Terrestrial > Plant litter > Unclassified | place: USA: California... | reverse complement strand
CACTACCCTTATTCCTTCCGAGCCTGAGGCTGTCGAACCCGAAGTTCTCGAGCCCAAAGAGACTCCAGAGCAAGCCGCCGCCGCCCTCGAGCATGGAAAAGCAGCCATGGCATGGGGCACATCCGCATCTCTCGCGGCCCAGCCGGGCGTCATCACCGCCCTCGGCCTCACCAACATCGGCGCGTCTGCATCCACAGAGGTAGCCCTAAACGGCACAACATACGAAGTAACGTGGAAAGTTCTCGCAATCGAGGGCGTCGCCGCGGTCCCTGCAATTAAGTGCCGCTTCGGCAAAGCCTGCAACAAAGGCGCGGCATGTCCCTTTGACCACTCCGGTACCGTCAAGACGCACCCGTGTACGTGGGTAAATACGCTGCAAGGCTGTTCGAAGGGCACGGCGTGCGAGTTCAGCCATGAGACCGAGGGTATGAAGTGCACGCGCAGCAAATATCGCTCAAAGTGTGCGAACGGAAAGGCGTGTGCATACAAACACATCGACGATACTGTTAAGAAGCCTGTCCAGAAAGTTGCGAAAGATGGCGAGGCGAACGAGGCGGCGAACGAAGCGAAGGAGGACAAACATACGCCGCCTCCTAACGCGCCCAAGGGTCCTAAGCTGGGCAAAGGCGCGGGTCAGAAACGTGGGCCTGAAGGCGGGGATGAAAGAAGACCAGCGCAACGACCAAGAGGTAACAATGATCGTGGTCGCGCTTGCGGTCGTGCGAGAGGTCGTGGTGGGCGCGGACGAGGAGGCGATTTCACGGTTCGTGGTGCGGCGCAACAGTAGACCTTTTGCAATTTCAAACTGAGTTCCAACCAACCAATTCTCTTCATGGCGCAATCTTTCAAGTCGCAGTCGTGAGAATTCACATTCGTGGTGGTGCTTACTCTTCGTCATCTTCTTCCTCCCCAAATGCCAGCCCCACCATCGCATCATCGCTCACCACATGCTGTGCACTCGCCTGCGCTGGCAATTTCATCACATACTCCGACCGCATCGTCCGATATAGAATCGACATGTCAAGTGTCAATCCCGTCTCTTTCCGCTGCTCAACTTTTGGAAAGCACACTGCGCGTCAGCTAGGGCACGAGTTGGCGCCATCGACGTCTTCCTTTCCAAGCCACGCGACAAAGCATTCGCGGTGAAAAGTGTGTTTGCAGTGCGTCGTAATCAAGATCGATTCATCGTTCCAATCCTCGAAGCATATTGGACATGCGCTTCCTTCTGGGGTGGAAGCGGAAGCATGCATGAGTTGTTGGGCGACGTAGTGGTTACGCGTTGGCGACGGCGGAGTGGTGATTTTTGACATGTTTCTGGTTTCGCTGCCCGGAATCAGTAATTTGATGGTACACAGGAGAAGAAGGCATGTTGGGTATTATGTATTGAAGGTGGCGTCATCAGGCTCGGAAGATGGGTGCCTACGTGAGCAAGTTTCGTGGTGGTGGTGGTCTGCTGATGCTGACGAAAGGCGGTGCTGGTTCGTGGCTTTTCCGGTGTGCATCGCGACGCGACTGCGCCCCAACACCACAACACATCAACACGAGCGCTCGGTAACAAAATTTTGATGCCAACGCGATACATTTGCGCTCCGATTACACGACAGTTGCGCACTACCTGCTCAAATAGCGGAACAGGTGAGAGGCGAAGAATGCCGCGACGTACCCGGAAGCTCCCAGGGAATCTTGGGGCTACATCGACATTGAAGTCCATCATAGAGCCGTGTAGTCGGGCAACATTCATCGGAAGATCGTGTTTTGCCGAGACATCAATTCAAAATCATTGCCGGCCCTCATCTGTTATGCTAGGACGGCAAAAAGCTACCGCTTCGTTGATGCCTGCAGGCTGCTGCCAAGCTTCGTTCAAACACAATCGAAACCACACAAGCACCACCCAAGCAAGAACAAGCTTGCGCGAAGTCGATCGCGTTTGGAAAGCCCGGGACCCGATTTCAGCCGCCGGATGGTTCTGGGAGGTGAGCTCTGACTTCAAAGACGTTCTGAGCACAATGAGAATGACGAGGTCAGTATCTAGGCTTGTTGATGATTCGCAAAGTCTTTCACAAAGATAGGAGCAACCACTGTATCCCAGATTCACTGTCCTTGCCATCTCTTGCACACGAGGACTCGTTCTGGGAGCTGTGTAGAGTGGATGTAGAGCATGAATCGTGAAGACACATGTTTCAGCCCACCTTTCACAAACTCATCAAGCACCGCATGTCGCCTGGAACCGGATGAACGACCACCCATGGACTGTAATATACTGCACCGATCCCCCATAAGGTCCCGAGATACCTCAGTCTTCGTTCTTCTCATTCAGCTAGTTTAATTCTCTTTGTGCTGGTCACTCGTTTCTTGTACTCATTGAGTCCTTCCAACACCAATTCACACCATTAGCCTAATTTTAATACTCGTCAAAATGTACACCTCCACGATCCTCAGCGTCGGCTTTCTCGCCACCACAGTCTTCGCACACGGCAACATCACCAGCCCGCCAGCCCGCCTCCCCGGCCCAGCAATGTCCCAAATATGCGGCGCCGCCGCAGTCGCCGCCATCAACGCAGACGGCACCGGCCCTCTCGAAAATATCCCCTCCAACGGCTCACCCAAATGCAACATCGGACTCTGCAAAGGCGCCCAGTTCGCCGACAACACCGCCAACGTCCAGCAATACGCACCCGGCCAAATCGTCCAGATGACCGCCGTGCTGCCAATCCCGCACGAGGGGCCGTGTAACATCAGCATCGTGGACACGGCGACGAACAAAATGCTGGAGACGATGCTGGTGTTCGATAGCTATGCGGACGAGAATTTGGCGCAGCTGCCGCTGAACAATACGCAGTTTAGTGTGCAGATGCCGATGGATTTGGCGGCGGGGCAGTGTGCGACGCCGGGAGAGTGCACGATGCAGTGGTTCTGGTTTGGCACGAATGCGCAGCAGACGTATGAGAACTGTGTGGATTTCGTTATGACGGCTTAGGTGTGGGTGGTCATGAGGATGATTGGGGGGGAGTAATGAGAGGATGCGGTTTGGTGTTTAATTTGGACGACTCGAGTTTCATATGAGGTGTAGGCGACTTGGAGACTGGATGAATATACCATAGACTTCTGGAAAGCCATTTTCTGTTTCTCCACGAGATACCAGTAGGCCCCGTATATGAGTCGCAGATAACGTGACCAGATGATGATGCTATTGTGATGCCCAGCGTTAAGGTTTGGAGCTGCGTTACGTGTTAGTATTAGAAGTGGTCGCATTAAAGTATTAACGTTAATGTATGATCTGTAACGGGATAGGACGCGTGACAGGGCTATATGAAGGTCGCGATCTATAATAGGGCTGCGCTAACTACACGTTAAATGTCAAAATGTTTAATTATTTTGTTAAGGGAACGGCAACATTAGCTAGGTTATAGGCAAGAAGGCAAGGCGTGAAAACAGGCGGCTTATAGGGGCTTCTTTTCGCGCTGTACGTTATCGCGATGCGTGCAACACCTTGGGGTTGAAGCTAAGTAGATAAGCTCTTATCTAAGGTACTGTTACACTGTGGCTCGTTCACTAGGCGGGCCGGAGTGCGGACGTTGTCTGGCGATTCAAGAGGAAGGTGGTATTCAGGAATGACAATCCAATCCAATCTAACGATGAATAACTAAGTACCAATCTGGGTAAGAGATGAACTTATAAGAGTTGACTACAACGAGCGTAGAGTAGGAAACCATCCTCCTCATATACTTGTTGCCTTGTCCTGTTGCCATCCCTTCCATCCCATACATCCTGGATGCGTGGGATGTTGGGGATGGCTGCCATCCTGCCCGTGACCTGCCATCCGTGATGGCTGTGCTTGGCGGGATGCCAGTCACGTGATCCTTAGCGTCCTGCGCTGATCATTGTCTGTTGTGTTGTGCGACGGTTGGCCTTCAACCTCGCACACCTCGTCCAAGGGAAATCGCGAGTGCTTGTTTGTAAAAGGTACATAGAAGGATATTTACCTACTAGCTACTTTGCGGCTTAGAGTAGCTTAGCCTGCAATAGATATTAAGCTTATTAATCTATCTTGATCTTTGACTAACGTAATTAGTGTTAAGGGGTGAAGTCGTAGCAGGCATGTGTTAAGGGTTAACTTAATAGATTTTGTTACTAGAGATTATGTTGGGGGCTGACATTATAACGCCCCTAACATGCTCTAGTCACTAAATAGCACCTCTGATTCAATCTTAATAACGTTCAAAATGCTAACACCTTTAGGTCACACAATCTATGACCTATATGTTACGATCTGACACGCACAAGGTCCGGGCAGCCGCTGGAACTTATGAGGGACCAATAAGGTCGCACAGCATCGACCTTCCAACCAGCAACTGCGCCTTAGTCACGTGACCTAGCTCACGATGCCAAGTGTGAGCTCACGCAGCTCACGATGCCAAGTGTGAGCTCACGCAGCTCACGATGCCAAGTGTGAGCTCACGCAGCTCACGACTATCTGCACGAGCTCACGCAGCTCACGACTACTACCGTGAGTTATGTTGTATATAGACCTAGGCGATGGACCCTTACGGTTCATCGTGTTCAACTTCACAGAGTACCTTACCAGTACCCTTTGTACCAATCTACAACCTGGTTACCTTGCACCCGATCTGCAGTCCCCTCTGTCTACCTCAGTGCACCTCTCGTACTTATACTCTGACTACTACTCAGGATCTGTACTTGACCTCCCCGTCCAAGCGTCACCTACTCACTCCCCGAGAACCAACTGTAGAGCCTTCGGCACACAAGACTCCGTCTTCAACCAAGGGCCTTCACACTATAGGAGCGAGCTACGGTATCCCTGCTTTAGAGCACCGGTCAGCTTACAAGGCGCGAAACATTTATTCACCACACCAAATCTGCAGCGTTCTCCATTACCCACGACTTAGAAGAATTATTACAAACCGCGCGTGAACTCGAGACATATTGTGATGTTGAAAAGAGCAGATCCATACTAAATGTACCTGGCATAAAGTGGATCCTCACGATAGCCTCGGTTCGGACGAAGTTACCTCTTCCGCTATACTCTCCGACCTCTACCAAGACGGCAGAGTCTTCTCGAGGACATATCTTCATCCATTTCCTTGCCGCGATCTGAGGTTTGGAGAGGGATCATGGCACAACAGCAAAGTGGTGATGCCAAAAGGCGCCCAGCGACGACGTCACCACGAGCCCTCTACCTAACCATCTACAACCTCGCGTTCGCATCTCTTTGGTGCTCCGTACTTTTCACCACCTTGGGTGCTGTCCCAACTGGCAAGCTCGGCGTTTTCAATGCGACATTCACACGTGCACGATGGATCCAAACAGCGTCGCTGATCGAAGTACTCCATGCAGCGACAGGTGCGAGGGCTTCGCAATCTGAACAATTCGCAGCTAATAAATTCAGGCATCATCAAGTCTCCTGTCAGCACCACAGCTCTGCAAGTTGTCACACGCGTTATTCAAGTCTGGATGGTGTGGTTCTGCTTCCCTGTCAGCACAGCATCGTCTTACGCTTACACTGCGTTGGTGATCGCGTGGAGTGTGGCGGATAGCATTCGCTACCTCTATCTTGCATTGAACTTACACGGAAAGGCGCCGGGATGGTTGGTGTGGCTCAGGTGAGTCGTGCTCACACGAAGTTGTTGAACAGTGCTAATTGCATCAGGTACACGATGTTCTACCCGCTGTATCCGATTGGAATTGGCGCGGAGTGGTGGTTGTTGTATCGAGCCATCGCGCCCGGAAGCAAGACCAGTGCTGTCATCCCACCAATCTTTTATTTCTGTTTGATGTTGTATATACCAGGTTTGTATTCCGATGGTGATTCACGTGGCATGTCGACTAACGCAGAGACAGGCTCATACAAGATGTACACATACATGATCAAGCAGCGGAAGAAAGTGATGCGGTAAAAGGTCGAGAACAAGAAGGGAAAAGGAGCAGCGAAGAAGACGCCCTGATGCAGGACAAGATGACACGAAACTTGACAGCATCAAGAACCTAGCAATCAGTGCTACGCAACTATACAAAGCCTCCTTCCAGAATGCTTTTTCTGCATCAATCCCATGACTACTTTTCCAAACCTCGAAAAGGCTAATCGAGGTCGGTTGTCCGAAATTCCTGCTTCGGTGAACGCATGACCTCTGTGTCGGTCTCCGCCCCATAAAAAACTGGAAATAGAATATCTTTGGCGTTGATGAAGATCAAGCACAACAAGACGGTATGCTGTTTCGCTACGATGGTGCAATAAACATTGGCCTTAGGTGCTCGAGACATGCTGGACAATGCTTAAAAGTCTTATCAGGGCGCACAAATCAGAATAAGAAACTACCGCAGGCTAGGACATGTGAGCGAGTACAATTGCACACTACATGGTCTTCAAGCTATTGAGCTGAACTTCTGAGTGAACATGCACCAAATCGAGTTGTTTTTCAATACTCCCGGCGTTCCCACAGCACATGCATCCGTACCTCCAGCGTTTCCGACGCCCAGGACATGTCATTATGGCCACCGGCTCTTCTTTAGAAAAGGATTGGAAAGTTTCATGATGATGGTGGACAGAGAAGAGGAAGAAGCCTATATATGCATCCGGTATGCAATGCACTAACGAGAGAGTCAGCGAGCGAGGTGCACATGAGCACGAGGTGCACGAAGATATAATCGCACATGCTCGTGCCATGCATGTAAGGTCGTTAACTTTTGAGAACTATATCCTCCAGTCGATGTTCTCCGAATCGCGCCAGCATATCAGGCGCTAGGTATGGTTTTTAAAGCCCATGACATGTAGTTGCTTGTTGACTGTTTCAAGGTATTTCCAAACGGCGAACGGGGTGGAATGTGACGATGCACTACATTACTAGGAGAGGAAAGCGGTATTTCATGCTTGCTGGCCTTGCGAGGAAGCTGAATAGATGTATGTTCATCGATGACTAATTCCGAGCCCAGTGACACCACGTATTGATCGATTCCTATCTTTTGGTACCCACAAACACACGCGCATGCTGCTCTCGGATCGAATTTTAAAGAGAAAGAAACAGATGTTAATAGATAAGAGACAACAACCGCGGAAGAATATTTATACACACGCGCATTCCTAGGTCGCAAGATCCGATGTGCGATATAAATTCCCCTCCACCAACCGAGCCTAAAGCCTTTCTCCAGACTTGTACGTCGTAGAATTTGATGTGCAGAATCCCTGCTTCCCCAAAGAGACGTCGTGATGCTCTCCAGGTTGATTTCTCACAACAAATCACATACTTGCTTGTTGACCTCATTTCGCTTGTCGCGAAGCATGATGCGGAGTAGGATATGTTTTGGAGGCGCGGACATAGGAGTGTGTCGATCCGGTTTTAGTTATTTAGTAAGTTCTGCGGAACAGACAACAAGATGAAGGCATGTAGTCTGTTTTAATGCTCGAGAAGCATAACAAGGCAGTCGGTTGGTTTTGGAAAAGCGGACATGAGCGTTTTCGTCGGATATTTGTGATTTTGAACCTGTGCTGACTCGATTCAGGGCAGTAAAAGACACCTATATTCTGCGCAGACCTGAAGTTTTCGAGGCCGTAGGATCCTCATAAGACGTATCGCAACCGCCTTTGCACAAAATCTCATGTCGATTAGCATATCCTGTTGTTTTACACGGAATCCATGAGATAACAGTTGTGGCTTTTTGATGCTCAGAACATGACACCAATGGCCACGAATCTTCGAATTCGTACAACACGAAGGAAAAGATCTGCTGATATTGGTGAGTTGAGGAAAGGCAAAGAACAAATTCATAAGAAGTTGAAGAATTAGTTGCTAGCGGAGAGAAGACATGGCGGGGTCAATGCTCGGTTTCGGAAAGGGAAAGACATGAGAGGCACTGGTATGATTCTGGTGGCGCGAGACATGGGGGAGTGGCAATTGTGATTCTTGAGCACAGGGCATTAGTAGTGCCGAACAGACTTTTGGTTGATAAAGAAAAGAGAGTTTTTGATGAGGAGAAGATGTTGAGGCGAGAAGGGGGTTTGTTTACGCGCATGGATCTAGGTGCATGACAGTCTTTGGACTGTGACATGCCGAAGCGATAAGGCGACGAGTAGTGGACGGAACGTATTAGACCCTCACTTCACGCAATTGCTTTCTCTCTGGCTCCGTGAGTCTTGAGCCTCGTCACCGAAAACCGAGTCTGGGAACGGGCTTCGAGCTTGCTTCGTACTTTCAGGAAGTTGAAACTGTCACCCTATCTCTCGCTTACCATTGTTTCCGAAAATTTACGTGCGTGTTCATGAGAACAATTTCAACACAAGGAGTGAGACCTTGATCCACCGGGTCTGACTTCAAAGCTCCTGCCCTCGATGTGCCATAGACTATCGCCATGTCCCTCACGCAAAATCCCGCGTTCTCACACTGCGTACGCCTCTACACCTGAAACGCCACCCCCTCCCTCTTAACCATCGCCTTTCCCCCACTCGCAAATCCTGTCCCCTCACTCCTAATCTCCACCAATCCCGGCCTCGGCGCCCTCTCCTTCTCCTTCTCCTTCCTCTTCTTACCCTCCTTCGCATCCGGTAACCTCGTCAAATCCGCATCACAAACATAACAATGCACCGTTTCCGGCTCCGGCACATCGTCGTGCGCATCGCGATGATGTCGGTGCTCCGGCTTCAAAAACTTGTCTACGCACGGTTTGCACAGGACGTGGCCGCATGGTATCGCAACTACGGCCTTGGAGCTATTTGATAGCGCTTTGCGGCAGCTGGGGCATGTGGCTACTGTCTTGCCGGTCTCGGCTGACTTCTCTTCGTTGAAGTTCACGCTCGTGAGGCCTTTGAGTGAGAGATTGTGAGGATCATCTGGAGCGCTCGACGGACACTGCGGCGTGAGCTTGGCTTTCTCTGCTGTCTTGTGGTGCTGATCTGGTGTTTCGCCTGGGACCCAGAAGCTCGGGAGGTGGCTTTTTGCTGCGATGCGCTCGTCCTCGATGGTCTTTTTGGCTTTGGTTCGGTCTTCGGATGCAATGCGCCTCAGCTCTTCCTCGTCGATTTCGAATTTGCGCTTCGTGCCTGATTGTTTGCTGTCTTTGGAATCTTGCTCTTGCTCGACTACGATTTTGCCGTTATGCCGGCTGACTATCTTGGATCCGGTGCCGACTTTGGCTGAAAGACCGGCTTGCACTGCTTCGAAGTCTTCGACTGCTCGCAGCCTGGCTTGTTCGTCGTCGCGTATCCTTTGGTCGTCTTCTTCGATGATCTGGCGTTCACGTGCTTTCTCTAGTCGTTTCATTTCTTTGCGTTGCGCTAGCAGGTTCGTCATGGCGCATTCGCGACAGAAGAGGTCGCCTTGCGGACAGCATACTGGATCGACTGATGGTAAGAGACACAGTTGGCATGATCCGAAAGGTAGAAATGAGTCTCTGGTGAGTCGCGTGGCTTGTGAGCCCCATCTGTCTTTGAGGGCATTACGCTCGTAGGCTGTGAAGATGGTTTTTGGTGGCGGCATGATTAGATACTAGCAATTGGACGGAATCTGTTGCTAATTGTTGCGTGTAATTGGTAGGAGCAGCACATCGTGAGAGTTGATGAAGTCCTCGAATTTCCAGCCACTCACCGAACGCGCAACAGCGGCCCAAGCTCACGCTAACTCGGCATACATCCCTGTCGCCAGATTCCGGTTGCTGGCGATGTCATCGGCGGTCATGAAACAGAAATCTTCATGTCTGTAAACAACAAGTACCAATTCCAATGCGACCGGAGGAGCAGCCCAACGCTCCCAGCGCGCCATGGCGATTCGCATCAACGACCGTCATGGGCGCCGTGGGCCTGTTGTGTAAAGGCTTTCTGGGCATGAACAATGTGGAAACAGTTGGAATGGAGTGTTTCTTGAAGCTACTGGATGAACGGGAGGATGTTGGCAAGAGGGAGAGAGGATTGCTTACTGGTATGCGATATAACCCACGCACTGTGGTTTTAACGCCTGACATATGGTAGTATCGAATCACATCTCCGTGTACGTACGCGCAAATGCTGTGAAGCTGTTGCACATTGGAGAAACGTGGCTCACACATCACTCACAGTATGGATGATCCGATACTATGGGGCATACTGCCGCTCAGCTATATGTTCAATCCAGACAACCACCGCTGGGGACTCGGCAGCTACGATCTCTGCTTCACCAACAAGTGCGCCACCCAGTCCATGTTATATTCCATCCCACTGACAGCATCGCAGAGGACTATCGACCTTCTTCACACTGGGCCAGGTTCTGCCAACCCATCGATCTGCCCATTCCACATTCGGTGGCCTCTTCCAACCCACCATCACGCAAGCGATCCGTCTCCTATCCCGAGGACCCTTCCTGCTCGAGAATGACCCGCCCACGAAGCCGACCACGTCTCCGAAAAGCCCCGACCTCATAGACCCCTTCAGTGGCGGACATCTCACGTTCTCGACCAACGGCGAGGATACGTTTCCAGCCCCATCAGCATACGAGAGCAGGCGACATGCATGGGTACACATATTCCCTGAAGGGATGATACACCAGACAGAGCACAGGATAATGCGTTACTTCAAGTGGGGCGTATCACGTCTCATACTGGAGAGCGAGCCCATGCCCGACATTGTGCCCATCTTCATCGAAGGCTTCGACCACGTCATGCACGAGACGCGAGAGTTTCCGCGATTCATACCACGCCCGTTCAAGAACATTAGAGTAACGTTTGGCGAGAAGCTGAACGCCGAGGAAGTCTTTGGAGACTTACGACAACGATGGCAGCAGATGCGTGCGAGGGAAGAAAAGGCTGGTGGCCAGTTAGAGTTTGGCGTGCTGAGCGAGACGTTAAAGTACTCTGAGGAGGCTGTCAGCTTGCGCAAGGAGTGCACGAGACGAATGCGTCAGGCTGTGCTTGATGTCAAGCAGCGGTATGAGTATCCCGAAGACGACCCGAAGAACAGTCTGGCTGCGACGTGGCTGAAAGAAGGCCCGGAAAGAGAAGGTCAAAAGGAGGATGGTAGCATCACAAAAGACACATGAAGTGTAAGAAGAAATATGACATAATAGTTGAGCGTTGATTGTTCATCCTGATGGTCACACAGTCTATTTGGGGGCCTGATGTCAAGAACAGCTCCCCAACAAAGAACAAAGTCAGCAGGTCGCAAAGGCTTGGACGCACGCGCGAAATCCAGAGGCAACAGAGCCCACCAGACGAGTGTCAGATTAGATCAAGTAAATTCACCATCCGCGACTGCCTGTTCATGGTGCGCCGATCAACCACGAGCCTCAGGCAGGGGTTTCGTCATTGCGCCAACACGTAACAAGCCACCACAAACGTTTGTTGAGCGTCCGTAGAAAGTCTCTGGCGTGCTCTTATCATCATCCACTGCTTGCGCATCATTCACTTCGCACCGTTTTGAGTGGTGAGGTGAATGGTGAAAGAGACGCGATCGTCAAGTCCGGCGAGTTGGTTTTGTTGCAAGAAAGGGCTTGGCGGACTAGGGGTAGCGGTGTTTGTCGATAAAGAGCGCCTGCCCCGCCCAAGGACTGCACCTGCCACATTTTCTGCCGCACACACCTTACCCCAAGCTTCTCACCGCCCACCTCAACCAAACACTTCCAGCGACGCTGCATACCAAAACGCGCTTCAGGCTTTTCTTCGCTTAGTGGCCCAATTACCACTCTCTTAGCCTACCCAAAGTACATAAATACTTGACACTCGCGCGCCAGCCAATGGAGGGCGACTGGGCTCCGCAGAGTCCTTCTGCCTCGTACTACGTCCCCGAAGACGTTCCCTTGCACCCACAACACCAGGGCTACCGAGGGAGCGTGTCTCACATCCCGCCGTCCTTCATCACGCCGTCCTCGAGCCCGCCGGCCGCCCAGTTCCAGGACCCGCTGTCAATGGCCCGCGGCGGTGTACGCAAGGAGGAGAGCATGCAAGATGGCGACTATGTGCCCATGATGGACGCGCCGCCAATGCAGTTGACAGCCGACAATGGCAAGAGCACGGGCTCGACGCTGCCCCCGAATGTCGACGACATTGTCATCAAGAACCACTTCCCCGTTGCGCGGATAAAGCGCATCATGCAGGCCGACGACGACGTGGGCAAGGTTGCGCAGGTCACGCCTGTTGTGGTGTGTACGTACCAACACGATCCCCCTCATACTGTTTTCCTTTGACTAACACACTCGACAGCAAAAGCCCTCGAACTCTTCATGATCAGCCTCGTCACCAAAGCCGCCGCCGAGGCCAAGTCGCGCAACTCGAAGCGCGTCAACACGGTCCACCTCAAGCAGGCTATCATCCACAACGAGCAGTTTGACTTCCTGAGCGAGATCGTGAGCAAGGTGGCGGATGCGCCTGAGAAGGGCGAGGAGGGAGAGGAGGGAGGAAGGAAGAAGAAGGCGGCGCCGCGGAAGAAGAAGAAGACGTCTGACGACGAGGACTTCTGATGCTATGTGCAGGAGGGACATGGGCTGTAAGAATATCTAGGAGGCTATGTGAGGGTTGAGCCTCCGTATGGGGAGGGGAAGCCACGGAACCGGCCTTGTGTGGGAGGCAACGGAGCAGGTGTGCAGCATCTCCACCCTCTTTCGAGCTCCTCCTAACTCATGCAGGACATTATTGATTGATGGATTATGGCGCACGATACCACGAACACGAATAGATTTCTCGTCCTTGGAGCGAAGGACTTTTGCGATGCAGTACCCTTCATCAACTTAATCTCCGCACTTTTTGTTGCTAACGTGAGTTCATACCGCAGCAGCACCGAACCGTAGTTTCGGTGGCCCACGACTCAGATGGCCTCACGATTTTACACGCCTACAACCGTTGGATAAACACGCTGGACTGGGTTCGACAACTTCCACCAACCAGGTTTGCGACTAACCCGCACTTTACCCGTTCATCTGCGTGGATCCCCACAAACTCCAGGCACAATTCGTGCAGCGGTTCCTGCGCCTTTCTAGATCTTTACTGCTTCTGGCATCGTATTCTGAATTAGTGTCATGGGTTCCCTACACCCGCACTTTATTTTCCGTTGCCGGCCGGAGGGTTAAGAAGGCTTGCTGCCCTGGACTTGGTCTTCGACTGTACTCAGGTCAATTCAAGCGAAGAGTCAAGATGTTCTTCTCGAACATTGCTGTGTTGCTCGTTGGAGCTATCGCTTCAGTTCATGGCGACGCGATCGAGAGCAAGCGCGCAATCCGACCCAGTCCTTCCAATGGCCATTGGGTTGACGCATGGGCTTCCATGCCCCAACTCACCGAGCCCGCAAACCTCCCTCCCGCACCGTTCAACCAAACCGGCGCCGTCTTCACCAATAGCACCATTCGCCAAACACTCTACCTAACCGCCACCGCCAACCAAATCCGCCTCAAGTTCTCCAATGTCTTTGGTGGCTCCAACCTACCCATCACTGCCGTCACAGTCGCGCTGCCTGGGAACCAGACTGCAGGTATCCCCACGATCCAGAGCCAGACGTTGAAGAAGGTTACATTCAGTGGAAAAGACGGTATCACGGTGCCGAACGGCGCGCTGGCGGTGTCGGATCCGATCGATTTCAAAGTCAAGGCTGGGACAATCGTCAGTGTCACGATGTATCTGGAAGCAGGCCAGAAAGGCAATGCAATCACAAGCCATCCTGGATCGAGAACGACATCATGGTTCCAATTCGGCAACGCCGTCACAGCACCCAGCCTCGCTATCGCCGACGCCACCACACAGTCCACGGCGCATTGGTACTTTCTGTCGAGCATCGAAGCGTGGGTGCCACCCAAGCAGGTGTCCTTCCTGATTGTAGGCGATAGCATCACAGATGGACGCGGCAGCACGACGAACGCGAACAACAGATGGCCAGACCTCCTCTTCCGCCGCCTCCAAAAGAGCGATGCCACCAAGCACATCTCCTTCGGCAACCTCGCAGCCGGCGGCAATCGCATTCTCGCAGACGGCCTTGGACCCAACGCCTTTGGCCGCATTGATCGCGATGTCCTGGCGCACCCGGGTGTCGGCTACGCCATGATCTTCGAAGGCGTGAATGATATTGGAACGGGCGGCACGACCTCGTCAGCGCAAAACGCAATCTACGAGAGCTTGACGCAGGCATACCAGCAAATGGTAACCCTCATCCACGCGCACGGCATCCCCGTCTTCGGCGCTACTATCACGCCCTTTAGCGCGCCCTCGAATTTCACGGGGCAACCGTATAGTAATCCTGAGCGCGAAGTCACGCGCCAGCGTGTCAATAAGTTTATTCGCGAGTCTGGGACTTTCGATGCGGTGGTTGATTTTGATGAAATGCTTAAGGACCCGAAGATTCCGAGCCAACTTAATCCGGCGTATGACAGCGGGGACTACCTTCACCCGAGTGTTGCTGGGTATCAGTATATTGCGGATGAGTTCCCGGTGAAAGTGTTTTCGCAGTGGAGGGATGGGGCGGATGAGTTTAGTTTCGGACAGTAGGAGGCGGGGGTGGGATGGGGTGGTGAGATCGAGATGAATGAGATGAATGATGAAGTACAGGGGCATCGTAGCATTGCGTTGCATATTTCGTGGGCTCGGAAATACAAGATTAGCTACGATTTCTTGCTCTACGCTACGCTGGACCGGAGTTGCAGTGCGTATGAAATGTGCTCACCGACTTGATCACCTCAAAGAACGGAGAATGCTTTTGTGATTAGCCCTAACTTAATGTCACTTCACATGCATGTTACACGCGTGACCAGGTAGTGTTTGGTATGCACAGGTGGAGTCATACGAGGTGAATAATGATGAACTACAGTGCCGTTTCTCCCGCGGCCTGTGATGTGAGGCCACTACCTGAAAAGCTGCGATTACGAAAACGTTCTCACGGCATCTGAACAACACCCGCGACAGTCAGCCCTAAAGACACGCGCACGCAGGTCCTCACATGAAGGAGTCATCTCCGTGCTCAAGGACGCGTCCAGTTTTCCGGATATGTTTCCGCGCGCACGGAAATAAGGCAGAGGAAATGGCCCCTGTTCACGAAGCTAGCTAGTTCGGGTAAAGCGAATGAAGACTAAGCAGCGACGGCGACGTCACCTTTACCAATTGCTGCTCAACGGCGATCGTCGGTGTCAGAACGCTTAATAGTGAAGGACCGTGCTACTTTTTCTGGCGCTCACATCACGTTGACTAAGTGACTCCACAGGCTGAGGACTACTATTTACTCAGTCTGGCAAGACTCGTCAGACGAATACCAGAACACACGTATAAGAAAGAGAAGGTGTTTTTGAATCGAAGTACCAGACAAGCAAGAGCTACTTCAAGATGTCAGAGCCGGCAAAAGCAGAGCAAGAGGCACAACTACCCGATTTACCGTCATCGGAGACACAGGTAGAATTGGAAGATGGAAGGAAGTCACGACCGCGAAGAAGAAGCACCAGCTCGTCCGGCACCGACTCGTCATCTGACTTCAACGGAACGGAGAAAGATGCAGACCACGATGGCCACCGCCCGACAAATCGCGAACTTCACGATAGCATCAGCCGCTCGATAAGTCGACCCCGGGCTACAACAGGAAGAACAACTGGCCGCGAGGAACCCATGTCCCGGACGATATCTCACCGTGACACAGTACTGTCGCGCATACGCACACGGCCAAATGTTGCGCCCTTCTCCCACCCACTGGCACATCAGCAAACCACTGCCGAAGTTCTCGTGGATTTCGAGGGCGAGGACGATCCGTACCGCCCAATAAATTGGTCCACCAAGAAGAAAGTCAACACCACCTTGCTGTACGGTCTGACTACAATGACAGCTACATGGGCCTCCTCAGCCTATTCCGCCGGCACACGACAAATTGCCCAAGAGTTTCACGTCGGCAACCAAGTCGCTGTCCTAGGCACCACGCTCTTCCTCTTCGGCTTCGGACTAGGGCCGCTTCTATGGGCGCCACTCAGTGAAGTCTACGGTCGACGCCTCGCAGTACTCGGGCCCATGTTCATCGCCATCTGTTTCTCCTTTGGCAGCGCAGTAGCCAAAGACTTCCAAACACTCATGATCACACGCTTCTTCGGCGCCTTCTTCGCTTCCGCACCAGTCACCAACACCGGCGGCGTCCTCGGCGACTTATACTCCCCCGCCTGGCGCGCCCTCGCAATGGCCGGCTACGCCATGGCCGTCGTCGGCGGCCCATGTCTCGGACCCATCGTATCCGCCGCCTTCGTCGCAAACCCATCTCTCGGCTGGCGCTGGACCGAGTACTTCACCGGCATACTCCAAGCCGCCATCCTCCTCATCGACCTCATCTTCATCGACGAATGCTACCCCCCAAAGCTCCTCGTGTACAAAGCGCGGCGCCTACGCCACGAGACAGGCAACTGGGCGCTTCACACCAAATTCGAAGAATGGGACGTCAGCATCGCGGAACTCGGGAAAAAGTTTCTCCTGCGCCCGATCCAACTTCTTATGACGCCCATTTGCTTTCTCGTCGCGCTGTACGCATCATTTTGCTATGGCATCTTGTACATGCAACTCGGCGGCATACCAATCATCTTTGGCGAAATGCGCGGCTGGCCCGCTGTATCCGCGACGCTGCCTTTCCTAGGCATACTCGTCGGCGCGCTGATCGGATGCAGTATCAACGCGTACAACCAGCTGCTGTACAATAAAGTCTATCACGCCGCGGGCAACCGCGCTGTTCCTGAAGCGCGGCTTCCTCCTATGATGCTTGGCTCCGTGCTCTTTTCCGCGGGGCAGTTTATGATGGGGTGGACTGCTGGGCCAGAATATCATTGGATTTTACCTGTCATTGGACTTGTTATGCTGGGAACGGGGTTCTTTACTATTTTCCAGGCGGCGCTTAATTACCTTGTCGATACGTTTACGTTGTATGCTGCTAGCGCGGTGGCGGCGAATACGTTTCTTAGGAGTTGCTTTGCGGGCGCGTTTCCGTTGGTGGTGGCGCCGTTGTATCATAATGTTGGGGTCGGGCCGGCGAGTAGTATTACGGGGGGGTTTGCAGCGCTGTTGGTTCCCGTGCCGTTTGTGTTTTATGTTTTTGGAAAGGGGATAAGGAGGAGGAGTAAGTGGAGTCGGGGGAGTGTGTTTGATTAGACGAGACTAGGCTGAGTGGGGAATGAGAGAAGGAAAGAACATATTAATTTTTGTAAAGCAGAGACACTTTGCATTTGGAATAGCATCTGTACTATTGTGTCTGTGACGTCCTTGGACCGTGTCAAAGCTCATGTATAATTCTTCCAATCCGGAAGCTTCCTCTCATGACGAAAACATTATCAAGTAGCTAGATGGCGACATCTGTTCGACGAACCAGCACTAAGTCCCCTCACATTTCGTGTCGAGTCTCGGTGAAGCTCACAATCAGTCCTCGACTACGCGCCGTGTGCCTTTCCGTTATGATGCTGCGCGAGCCACTCGTCGGTACCGAACGCCATGTCTTTTGGGTTCTGTAGTATCGGAGGGTCACCGAATATCCGCCAGGCGTAATTCTGGGCGTCGCAGCGGCAGGTCTCTTCGTCTCAGCATCCCTGACAGAATGCACCAAAAGTTACCGTCATATCCGTTTGTGATATCCACGGGGCGAAGACCACGACGAGTCTCCACCTCGGGTGCATCCCGCGCGTAGGCTGCTCGATGCGCATTCAAGGCATGTCTTCCATGACGTTTATGGCTTCCTCATAGTCGTAGTGCACCCGATGTTCAGCAGGAGAAGGGTGAATCTTACAATACCCGGCCATATTGCAATGACCATAACAACCTGGAATTGCTACGAAGTGAGAAGCGTCGTCCGGAGTGGCGTTTTCGGTGTCTTGCTCGGACGAGTGGGTCGGACTGTTGCGCATCTTGTTCCACCTCCAGATGGGCAAATTCAATCTGAGTACATTTTCCGGACCTCCGGAGCGGTCACAAAGTCCGCCAACCCACAGACAGCGACTAGAAAGCTTAAAGACGTCAACGTAAGGAGCCATCCGGCCGCATCCCATGTCACAGGACTTCTGGCAGAGCTTTGCGAAAAGGTCCTTGATGGTGAAGGTGTGTGCGGTGCGGATGCCGATAGCCATGCGGATGGTGTTTGGAGTATATTCCAGAATCTCCTGTCGATTTAGTGCTGCTAAAGTCAGAGTTGGGTAACTGTTTACCTTCTTGAACTCGCTCATGCCATCCCTTGTCGCCATCGCCTTTTGGTTGACGCGGCGGAACACGAGGAGGGATTGGAGGTCAACGCGACCCAGGATTTCGAAATGAAGCTCGGTTGGTAAAGATGTAAGAATATCGAGAGACGCCTTGGGTACAGGAATGTGGCGACCGTGATCAAGAGGGCAGTGGCTTCGGAGTATTTCTGGGTCAAGGATGTTGAGGTTCAGTTGCTTGACCGCGCGCTGCTGCGCATCCGCGAGCCGATGCGCCGACATGTTGAAGTGAGGTTGAAGAGTTATTGGGCGTGTGTGGAAGATGTGAGCTTTGGGAAAATGAGTTTGCGGGCGGCGTTTGTTGTGACTACGACTAGCACGCTAGCGCGAGAGCACGTGAGCCTTTTGGAAGCAGGGTCCATCCATAGATAAGTCTCTCACCTTGCACCGTCGTTAAAATGATATAGAGAAGAAAGAGCAGCGGAGACAGTATGTTCAAGTGATCATAGATGAGATAATTAGCTTTTTTCTGTAGGAAAAGAAGGGCAGACTATATAGGCGAGAAGCGCTGAGTAGGCAAAGAATTATGGCGCTCCTCAGGTGAAGCGCAGGGATGATGGCCCGAGTAACACCTCAGGTGCGCCACAAATGATGAGAGACACCGATCACTTCTTCGCGGAGAGCGCCAGTCACTCGCTACCTTCCCTTGACACTGTGATACTGGTGATCAAACAATAGTCCGCTAAGTCTTCTTCACCTCGAGTCCTTCGTGCTCCTCCTCCATATGCTTCTC
>Ga0265797_10005299_pt1 | contig 18887 bp, 20 predicted proteins | sample P2T30metagenome_FD_192433 | JGI IMG/M metagenome (GOLD analysis project Ga0265797, IMG submission 192433) | Plant litter microbial communities from East Loma Ridge, Irvine, California - P2 T30 | ecosystem: Environmental > Terrestrial > Plant litter > Unclassified | place: USA: California... | reverse complement strand
CCTTGCCCTCCTTGATGCAGCCGGTGGAGTCGACGATGCGCCACTCGATCTTGTTCTTGAGGTACGAGGTGACGCCGCCGTTGGTCAGGTCGTCGAGGAGGCCGCCGAGAGTGCGCGAGAAGAGAGCGTCTGTAATGGAGATACCAGCGCGGACCTTGGAGCCAGACTCCATGGCGCTCGGCGAGGCGAAGAAACCGTGCGAGCCGATCATGTTCTTGGCGCAGTACCACTCGCTGGCGTCGTTCTCGTCGAATTCGCCGTCGAAGACGTAGACGGTGAACGAGCCATTCATGGCCATGGCGTCGACCTCGATGGAGGCCATGTACTCGTTGGTCTTGCCCTCGATCAGGCGCGGCACAGCACCACCAACCCTTTCTAAGTAGCCGCCCAGGTCGGTAGCATCCTGAGAACGCTTGGCGTTGCCATTGTCGTTGCTGCCAGCCTCAAAGCCTGAAGCCTTGTCGCTGTAGAGGGAGTTGATGAGAGGAGTTGCGCCCTGGTTGTACAGATCATCGTAGACGTAGTTGAATTTACGAGTGTCACGGACGTCGTCAGAGTCCCAGAAGACACCATCCGAAGTCTGGTGGAAAGGCTCAAGACCGGAAGAGCCGTCCTTGACGGTGCCAGAAGTGTACCACATGTTGGAACCAACCTCAGCAGACTCCACGATCCACTTGTCAGGGTAGGCAGCCTGGTAGAGAGCAAAGACACGGTCGACGTTGGTGTGGTGCAGCCAGAAGACGGGGTCGTAAGCTGCCTGGGGAACAATCGCCATGTGGCCACCAGTCAGAACGTGGATGTTGTCGTGGAGAGCTTCCAAGCTGGTGGGGTTGAAGTTGCCGTCATCCTCGGCGAGAGCCTCAGTGCTGAAAGCATTGTAGATCTGATCGGAAGAAAGAGCAGTCCAGAGGTCAGAGCGCAGCTGACGACGGTTGGCCTCGGTGAAGCTGGGTTTGCGGTTGGTTTGATCGCCGCCGATGAACTGGTGCTCCTCACTGCGCTTGAATGTGTAGCCGGTAAGCGGGTTGGAGATGTTCATAGGGCCATTTGGACTGTTGACAAAGACTTGCTCATCGGTAAACATCTGCGGGAAGGGATTTTCACCATCAGCAGGCAGCTCAGCCCAATCCCAGAAGGGAATACGAAGGTTCTCAGCAGCCGTCATGTAGCGATCGCGATCGTCGCCAGTGTACTGCTCAGCAACAGCGATTGCGTTGCCAACAAGTGCTTGCTCGAACAGGGCCAAGTATGCGCGGTGCCAGGTCGGGAAGAGAGTCGACTGGTGAGTGCAGTAGCCGGCGGGTCTGCAGCCAGAGCAAGGGCCGTTGTTGTCCCAAGCGACGTAAGGCTGGCCGTGAATGGCAGCGATCTGGTAGTAGGACATGGGGTCACTGCCATCGACATCCTTGAAGCGAGAGAGTCCGAGCAAGTACATGTTCCAGGCATCCTCATCCGCTTGCAGTGCGTGGATCTCCTTGCGGTAGCCTAGGGTACTGCCATTGTTGGCAACTCCAGCAGTCTCGATGAATCCATTGTTGTTCTGGCGACGCGCAAGGGCTGGGATTCCCTGTTGTGGGAGTGCAGACGCGATGCTGGTGATCGCGAAAAGAACACCGGCCTGCCGGGGTCCAAACATAGTTGCGAAAGTGATATGAAAGATAGAAAAAGGATCAAAGATAGAGAAATGTGTGAGAGAGTGTCTGCGTCAACGATGGACGATGGTGAACGAATGTGTATTGCTGGTAATGCAGCGAAAGAAAGATACAAGCAAACAGAGCAAACTGGTCGCGAGCGTGTGTGGTGAAGGAGAAACGGTTGCGAATGCCAGACGACGAAGAGATCGACCTACATATCATGGAGGTGGACGTGCTCGAGGGACGCTATTCTTGCAGCGAACTCGTCAACGGTAACCCAGCCTTGAGCACACTCCACCCACTCCACCACTCCCAACTGGGTCGGCAGTCCCAGTTTGCGAGTGTATAGGTGCGGTAGCGAGGTATAGTTAGGCTCGTCAAGAGCGTTGGGTAGTCCCTGAGACCACCAAAATCGTGACGGGTGCATCCCCCAAACACTGGTCTGCGATGCGGCTCCGAGCCATGACGCCGTCGCCTGAGTTTTGCTGAGCAGACTACGCTGCGGCCTCTGCGTGAACATCCCCCATGCACATCTAGGGTGCAGAGTCAGAGGCTGGTCGGGATTTGCGTGACGGTCGCCGTGCTTCTGCCGCTGTTTCTTGCGTGTCGTTTCGAAGATCGCTATTAGCAAAGCTTGCGGCTGACGAGCGTTTCAGAGCGTCGAGTCATGAGACCGACCAATGGCATCCGATAGATTTAGGGGGATGCAGATCCCATGCAAAGCGATCCTCATCGACTCCACATCCTGCCGAGATCATGCCAGGAGGGCACTTGGGCTGAGGCTCGTCGGTCCCAAAGATTGTAAGCATCGCCACAAGAATAGCAGAGCCCTTGTTTAGGGTTGATTGTGTTGCTGGATATAGATCTGTATCATCGTCACTTTCCTGCGATAGAGTAAAAATGCATGTTGCTGACCAAAAGGAGATGGTGAGACAGGCTGGCCGTTGAAATTCGAAAGTGGAAGGGGTGAAGTCGCCCCCAGCCGTGCCTGCCTCGTGACACGCACACGCGAACACGCGAGGCGAGCAAGCAAGTCTCGTTGCAGCGGCTTGTAGCAAGAAGTTAGTCTGTAGTTGTTGCGACTAAACTTATCGCATGCACCAGAGCTAACCACAACACTCACCTCCATATGCCGCCATGTCTTCCGCGCCCGGGAAGAGCGGCATGGCTATTGAGGCACTGCCATCAAAGGTTCTCGAGGCCATACTCCATCGTCGCACCAGCAGCGTCTGAACGAGTGCTCGTGCCGTGCCAAGGCAATGGTCACATATCGCTAGAGTAGGACCGACGTCGCAAACACAGAAGCGAGCCTCGCTCACAATATCGAACAGTATCTACCATCCAACTTCCGGGACGCCGCCGGCATCTGGACCGGCTACTATCTTGCTACTCCTGCCCAGAGGGCCACTGCTTAGCGATGCAGAGAACGATATCGCGAATGCTTCATACCTCCGCTCTAGATTGCCGTACACCATAGCTCAGGTGAACTATCGCCTAGGCAGTGCCAACCCATATCCTACGCCAGTGCACGATGTGCTCGCAGGATACGACTGGGTGCAAGAGCACCTCCTCCCGAAGCGTGCCATCACACGTGTTGGCCGCTCCGAGCATGTCGGTCGCGTATGCGTAGTCGGAGAGCTCTTCGGCGGCTCACTCGCCACCATGCTGGCAGTCACTGAATGCCGGAAAGGCGAACCCGGAATCGTCGCCGCCGCGATCAACAATCCTCTTGCAGACTGGGTCCAACCTGATGACGAGCCCGAATTGACTTCGCCCAAATCCAGCCTTGCCAAATTCGGACAAAAGCACGTTGGTCTGGAAATTGACGACCTACTCAGGGCCAGAGGCAACTATTTCCTCAAACCCGAAGCTTACTTTGATCCTTTCGCTTCGCCTTTGCTATTCTTCCGCACGCCCGGAACTGCAGTACCATCTGATAGGCGCTCTGAGGTGGATGACCTTGACCTGCTCAGTGCTATCGAGCGGGAAGACTTCCACCGACAGCAGATGTTGCTCAGTGGCATGTCAAACATGTCGTTACAGGACATCGCGTTTAGCCGTGGCCCCGAAGAGGTCCGACCCTCGCTGAGGAAGGCCTCTCGCTTGTTCCCTAACAAAAACCTTCATCTCGAGCTTCCTAGCTTCTACCTGACGACCGGCAACACTTCGCCGCTATCTGATCAGGCGCAGGAGCTCTCGCAGACGCTTCGCAAGAGTATTACCAGGCAGTATCGTGCGGCTCATAGTCGTCGCTCTGGGTTCGGGCACAAAGTTTTGAATGATCACGAAGCAGATGAGATGGACGAGGAGCAGCGGCTGGAGAAGATCGCCGAGGAGCAAGAGGCAGATGAGAAGGTCAGCATGAACTGGACCGAAGGGCTTGGATTGTGGGACCAGACGGCCGCAGGTAGGAAAGCGCTGGAAGATGCTACCACCTGGATGAGAGAAAAGCTAAGATAATTTTAATCTCCCCACCCGTCACCATGCACTCTGCGTCATTAGTCTACAATTAATATGCACGAATCTACGTGCGTATTCGGTCTTCCATTAACCGCGTCTCAGTGGCAAGCACATTCATGCTAAGAACTGGAGCTGATGGCGATAGCATTTCAGATTTCGAGGAACGAGCGAAGGACTAGGAATATCTCAGTGGTAAAGGTGAGTGAATCGTCGACCGTGCTTGATAGTATCAGTGCATTGAAAATGCTGAAGAATCGTCCGTCTCGAGCGGCGTCTCAGCGGCGAAGGCGAATTTAAGTTTACCTGCGCTTGATGGCATTAGTGCACTCAGTGTTCGAGTAATTCCAAGCTTGAGTGGCGTCTCAGTGGCGAGGGTGGGTGTGCCATTTTCCTACGCATGATGGGATGAGCACAACAAATGCCGAAGAACAACACGGCTTATGATAGCATCTCGCTGGTAGGGTAAGGTGGATTGAGACTGCACCTGTCGATACGACTAAAAAACTGATACCCCGCGACTATAGCCTGTGTCCCGAAGAGTTGTGACCTTCACCCACAACATGACAACTCCGAGCTCCTGCCATATCCCATGTAGAGGATGGGAGATGTTTTTGCCGCGGAGAGACTGCTGACACGCAGCTGCATTGTCTCCCTCAACTTGCGGTGAGAGCCTATGGCACTTCCCTCATCATCAGTTTCAATCCACTGGCTCCACCGGCTCTAAGTATGAAGGTAGTTTCGCTTTAAAGATCTCCTGATCCTTTTTCGGAACCTCCTGGAGCAGCGCGGCAGCGACCTGTTGCACGAAGCCCTCTGGGTACTTGGCCAGATTTTTCAGAAGGTATGTGCGCTTCCCGCGCAATGTCACACGATCCACCATCATTCTTCTGACAAGCGAATTGTCCAGCGTATTCTCCCACACTCGTCTCACAGTCTCCGGACACGGCAAGCTCTCGGTGTCTAGAACGAGGGTCTGCAACACCTTGTTGCGGAGACGAATGTCGTCGAGGGCGTCGCCGAGGAGGTACAGCTCAAGATACTTTGCCACGTTTCGAGCGCCGCCTGGAGTCTCCTCGTCGACGAAGTTGCTGCTGAAGCAGGTGACGTCGAGTTTTCCGCTATAGACCCAAGCGAGATAACTTTGGAACACCGAGGCGTCTACGTCGGGCAATCGGACTTTCTTCTCTTTGCCTTCGATCCAACGCTCCGAGCAGGCGGCCGCGAAGAATCGGGACTTGGCGCAGATGATGCCTTTGTGGACGAGAAAGAGGCGTTCCTCGAGTCCGACGAGGACCGAGATCTGGTTGGTGAAATCGCATGTCCTGCGACACATATTAGTATTCAACTGTACTCTGTTGGCCGGAGTAGGCTTCGGTGTACTTACGACAAGACTCTTGAAGTGAGTTGGGCATCGTCGTCGTTCTTCTTCTGCCTCTTCGCAGCTGGCTGTTCCGAGTCGGACGACATTTTCGCAGTTTGTTGTTGCGGCAGTGGTTTGTGGATCTCAGTGGTGAGAATGTCAGTGTTGTATCGGGCAATTAATACATTTTCCCCAGCCACCTCACTTCGGCGCTTTCACTTTCACTTTCACTCTCACATACACGCAAGCAGGTGGAATTCACTGGCTGCACGAAGCACGTGGCACATCTCTTTCCCCAGCAGCGTACTTTAAAATCGTCTTCTCAGCGGGTTAATACACTACACCAGCCATCCAGAGTGTCATAAAACTGCTACTTTTGTGTCTAAAGCCACTGAGAGTGATTGATCTCGTACATCAACAAGAAGTTCATTCTAGGGATGCTGCTGGGGAAGGAGACACCTCACTAGAAAGTCAAAGGCGTTTTGTCCTAGGATTCAGACTTCAATACTGTCGTTACACCGGATCGACAGAACGATGTCTCCGTCTACGATCTCACGACGAGATCTATGTCGGACCGCACGCACAGTGACTGGTCAAAAGCTGAAACACAATATATCGTCTATCTAAGACTTCCAAAAACTCTCAAAATGCTAGCCATGGTTACACAGCGCCATTAAACGCGCGGCAATGTAATAAGAACTCTCACAGTCAAGAGCAGTTCACAAGATCTCCCCAGTTGATCGATTTGTTAATCATCTCTGCGGACGAGGGTGCGGCTTTCCTGTACAGCGGAGAATACGAGTCAGCAAACTGTAATTGTAACCATTGAGATACGATGTCCGCGCCCTTACCTTGAGCCTGGTACATGCACATGAATGAGCCGCAGAAAGGGCAGACTGGAGCTGGTGGTGGCTTTGGCGGCATGTTTGAGTTGAGGTTTTAGTGTTTTTTTTTTTGTGATTGTTTGATTCGCTTTTTTTTTGTTCTTGGAATGTCTGTTGAATGGTAGTTGGTCGAGAATGTGTGTTTGTCTTGGGCGTAGGAATACTTGAGAATCAACAATCTATGGCCGCTTTTGTAGTTTCTGAAAAGCAGCTTTGCCAGCAGGCAATGCACTGAGGACACAGTGTATGCATTCCATTGTTTGTTCGATGTATGGAATGCGTTAACGGTATCATTGCATGCTTCGAGGCTACAGTCCATGGAGAAAGAGGTTCTTGACTTCCAGGTGCATGGGACAGACGACCGCCATACCTCCTGGCTACTCTCGCAGCTCATGACAAAGAGCCTGGGTTTGTCTTCATGCCTTCGACATAGCTACTCCAATAAAAGCAGATTCCTATGATCGTCAACACAGGCTTTGGGTAATGATACATCACTACTGCCCACACCTCACAGCGAGGCGAGATAAGTGTTGGTGGCGACATCGTCGGCGGTATCAAGACCTTCAACAAAAGTCTCTGCCATACTTCCTCGACTCCCTAGGAGATAAGATGAGATTTCTCCGAGGTGGCGGCATGCAGTTGAATCATCACGAGAGTTGTCTCGGCATCTTATGCCGGCGGCCTCTCTGTCCGGTGAAGAACGAAGTGCCACTAAACGATATGCAGGGTGGCTCGAGGGCCGCCAGAAAGATCGTATCATGCGCACAGCCACCACATCACAGCCTCGTTCTTCATGACAAGCCTCGCAAATTTGTAGGAACGAAGTCTTGTAATGGATGGTATATCAGCTTCATGCTGCCAGTATACGACAGTGCTGAGAATCCGAGTAATCATAGGCAGGTGTAGTCATCAATTACATGTAATGTGTCAAATGTTATTTGAGTGGCAAGGTTTGAAGTGACGTACCGTATTGCTAAAGTTGGAGCGCGCTCGGCTGCATGGCCGTCAGCCGACCGACAAGTCACTCGACGTCGTTTTGACTTCGCTTCGAACATGCCAGAATGCGCAGTGCATCAAGTGAGATCACCGGCACGCGCCGGCAGTGCGACTCCGATCATCCCTCATACCACGGTAGGCGCAAGTATTCCCGTAGACAGACACACCACACTACACCGGTCCACGAGCCTCTCGAACGTCACTGTGTTCCACCCAGCGCTCACTGCCTCCGCCACCACCACCACCTCCTCCCTTCCACGTTCCACGAACCAGCCTCCTCTGCTTCTCTATCTCTACTCGCTGCCATCCTTTCGTGCTGATTTAGGACTCGACACTGGCTACACCCACACACTGTAGAGCGAAGTAGAAACATCAGAAACAGGCTCCGATGTCAGCGCAGGACTACTACAATCAAGGCCCCAGTGCGCCTGCGCCTGGGCCTACGCAACCCATGCCCGTCCCTGTACCGCAGCAGAATATCCAACCACCGCCTGCTCCGCCACAGCAAAACACTCCTCCCTATCCACTCTACGACGGGCCTCCACCACCATACAGTCCTGGCTTCGACCAGCGACCACACTCACAACCGCCTCCAGCGCAGCGTATGGACGCCTCACAACAACCACAGCCTCAATACCGACCCTCCAACCTGTCCGCCCAGTATCGCCCTTCACCACAATCACATTCTTACAGCTACAACTACCCGCCTGAAAAGCAGCCCTATCCACCTCACGACGATTATCGGAGAGACGACCCGCAGCAAAGGCCATACGGGCAGCCATCCAGCCAGAAGCCCGATCGCCGTCCAACCTCCAGCTCAAAACAATACCAGTCCATCTACCGCGGCCGCAAAGACGAGCACGACAAGCGCTACTATGACGAGGACTACGAACGAAGAGACCGCAGTCGAAGCCGCAGCCGCAGTCGAAGCAGAGGCCGTGACCACGATTCTAGACGGAAACATGTTGAGAAAAAGAAGAGCAGTGGCGTCAATACTTTCTTGGGAGCAGGCGGCGGAGCACTGTTAGGCGACATGATCTTCCCGGGGTTAGGTACGATCGGTGGAGCGCTTTTGGGAGGCGTTGGAGGGCATGAATATGGCAAGAGCAGAGACAAGACGCATTATGAGCGATCGCCTGGTCGAAGACACAGGCGGTACAGCAACGAGGATGACGCGGACTATAGGCGGAGGAAGTACTAGTGAGCGAACGTGGTAACGAGTGGGTTTACGATGATTTACGACCTCGCGGCGCTGGCCGCCCTTACGAGTTTAATATGTATGTGTTAGAGAGCAAATTTGAGAACACGGTATTGAGAATTTTTTAGCCTTCGTACTGGCAACTTGGCTCCGGCTCCACAGTATGTGAGATTTGAACAGACTTGTCGTTGAAACGCTAATTATCGCTTCACAGTGTCTCTCGCGTGTTTAAGTACCATGCGATGCTCTCCAACAATCGGCGAGATTGTAACATCGGACATATGAAACCAGCTTACTCTACTTACGGTTGAGATTCTGCTTCGGAAAGCTGTCTTCTCTCAGTGGCTCACACTAACATCATCAGCCATATACACATCACCAGAATCGCATATACCATCGATGCACGAGTGATGTGCACACAACCAGGTGAGTACACTCTATCGAACGAGAGCCACATCCTCACGAGAGCACCATATCCATCACCCGAAAGATGACGGAGTGCTTGCACTTTCCGCATGCGGTCACATCAAATTCGTGGTACTCGCGTGCAACTCACGTGGAAAACAATATACTTTTACTCGCACACACTACACCACTCGCTCTCTGCACTTTTGCCCAAAGCCTCGGGCTCTACATTAAGCAGAATAGATACCAAGACTGCAAGAGTTCCTGAAGGCGGGGTTCGCGGGGATCTTTGACCTTGGCAAGAATGATTTTTGCCTGCTCGGACGTACTTTGCTCCATCCAGTCCACGGAAGACGTTGTCGGCTGTTAGTTATCTGACCCTTGGACGTGGTACTTGCTATGCATGCCAACAAATTCCATGTAGGCAGGTGCTCGTTGCTGTCTCATGAGTTGTGTCTCTCTGGGTTTTTCATTGCCACTGAGAGCCCGTGCCGGTGGTCTTTACGAATACCGGATCGTGGCCTTCGGCACTTTTCAGTCCGATCTGGCTGGAGATCATAATAGGGCCGAACGCGCAACGAAATGGAGAGCTTAGGTTCCTCATCAAGACGATAGTGGACCCCATGTGGGCCGCTGTCATTGTCTTGGATGGCTTGGTATGATGGCTATGCCTCTTCTATGGTATGCAGACCTCGGCGGCCGCGGCTTGTTATCTGCTATATAAATCGTATCGACCATGCAGTAGAGCTAGCTCTTCGGCCACCCCCTCAAATCACATCACGATGGCACACATTGATCCCAAAGGAAGCCCTGATTTGCACGTTGAGAGGCCTGGAAGCGAAACCCTGGAGAAGGGTGAGGTCAATGTGATCGACAACACCGACGAGGACGAGGAGTTCAGCTATGAAGAACAACGGAAGATTATCCATCGTATCGACAGGCGACTGGTCGTCATCCTTGGGTACGTGCCAGACGTCGTCGCTTCCTCACAAGCCATTTTGGACGTTACGCTGACCGATACTGCTCAAGATTGATGTACTGCGTCTCGCTCATCGATAGAGGCAACATGTAAGCTTCCCTCGACACTAAAACAGGTAGTCAGTCCATACTAACATTCCATCAGGCCGAACGCCGCAGTCGCTGGCATGCATGACGATCTGGCTACAGACGAAGGCTACCGATACTCGATTGCGACTTTAGTCTTCTTCATCACGTACACAGTCTTCCAACCACCTGCGACGGTCGTTACCTACAAGATAGGGCCAAGAATTTTCTTGCCTACTCTTTGTGTTGCTTGGGGTTTGGTCATGGTGAGATCATATCACCTCATGTACTTGGACTTCCACTGACATGACATGCGTAGATCGGTTTCGGTTTTATCAACGACTGGGTTATTCTGATTCCCCTCCGTCTGATTCTGGGTTTCTTTGAAGCGGGATACTTTCCTGGTTAGTCTGCAGTGGGAGAATTAGAACAACTAGATGCTGATTATAGATAGGATGCGTCTACCTCCTCTCGACTTACTACGCCCGCTACGACATGCAGAAACGATACGCCTTCTTCTATCTCATCGGCACTCTATGTAACGGACTCTCCGGCGTGCTTGCGTACGGCCTCCAGCAAATGGTAAGTCTTTCGAAGATTGAAGACTCAGAACGACCACTGACTCGAGATCCAACAGGCTGGCATAGCAGGCTACAGCGGCTGGAGATGGATCTTCATCATCGAAGGCATCCTGACAGTCTGCATCGGTCTGTTCGGCTACGTCTTCGTGGTCAACTTCCCCGAGCAGATCGCAAAAAAGCCTGCTTGGGGTTTCTTGAAACCGAACGAAGTTCAGTTTCTCCTCCGGCGAATCAACCGCGATCGTAATGATGCCGAAGCCGGCGAGTTCAAGATCAAGGCTTGGGCTGCTTCTGGAGCGGATCCTAAGATTTGGGGCTTTGCGTTGATCTTCTTGTAAGCCCATTCTTCCTTCCTTTCTTCCACTGATCGGACGTCTGCTTACTGCCCTCCCAGTGCCCTGTGTACCTCCGCCTACGCAATCAGTTTCTTCCTCCCCATAATCCTCATGACAAACATGGGCTACGGCCGCGGCGAAGCCCAATACCTCTCCGCACCGCCCTACGTCCTAGCCTGCATCGTAATGTGGTGCATGGCCTGGCTCGGCGACCGCTACCGCATCCGCGGTCCCCTCCTCCTCGTCAACTGCGCTCTCGGCTTCATCGGCGCTCCCATGCTAGGCTGGGCTCCCCAAAGCGGCGTGCGCTACTTCGGAACATTCCTAATCTGCGCTTCAGCCCAAGGCGGTATTCCTACCTGCATGACTTACCAGGCTAACAATATCCGCGGGCACTGGAAGCGAGCTTTTTGTTCGGCTACGATGATTGGGTTCGGGGGTATTGGGGGTATTGCTGGGTCGCTGATTTTCCGGACGCAGGATAGGCCAACTTATCATCCGGGGATTTATGGGGTGTTGGCGTGTAATGTGCTTATTACTGTTATCGTTGTGATTAATACGATCCATTTTAGGAGGGAGAATAGGAAGGCGGATCGGGGGGAGAAGGTGCTTGAGGGGGATGTGAATTTTAGGTATACTATATAAAGGTAGATGGTGCGATGCAGTTCGTGCTCACAAGTCTGCAGCGAGAGCAAGCCGATACCTTCACATGTAGGTGTGAAAGAGTGACCTCTTGCCATTGAGATATGTTCAGGTATGTACAATTCTCTCCGTATCGAATGGTCGGCAAGACGTAAACCTCAGACTGACAACCTTCTGTCGCTTGCATAACGTATAGAAGTCGATCTAGCATCTAGGACATGTAGCCTGCTCGGGCTTTCGATTTCTGGGGTTGTCCGGTCCTCACTGCTTGCTCGTGGGCTCTGCGAGGATGCGGCATCGGCATCTAAGACGCTTGGAGGGCCACTGCTCACATCATTGCCTATGATCAGCGGCGCGTCACTGCTGGCTCGGGGTCGTCCAGGAGTCAGGTCCTCCAACGAGATGCCATTATTCAAGTTCTTGTGATGAGTTTCTTTCGCAGGCTTTTTGGTCCAGCGGACACTGCGGCGGTGTTGGCGCGTTTCGGCTACACCGTGGTCTGTTCCGTTGTGGCTCTTGTTGCTTTGGAAAAGCTTGCGCACAGCATATAATCCTTCGATGGCGTAATGAATGGCGTCCCGGAAGGGACTGGTCAGCCATCTGAATTGCCTTGTAAGGTACAAGCCGCGTGCTGCATCACTCATGCTCGCTGTGCTGAGATGGCTTTGCAGGCACCATTCTGTCACGATGTAAAGCATAGCCGTGGCCATGATGGTGCTGGAGAGCACTGTTGCGATAGCCCAGTTGAGACGCACGTAGTCGGACGTTGCGGTGTTGTAATTGTTCCAGTCCATGTAGCTAAACGCAGGTCAGTATACAGCCGCACCCGGACTCAGAACGGAAAGACTTACCCTCCACCTCCAGCCCAAATTGACGATTTGCATTTGCAGTTGTTGTAGGCTCCAGTAGTCTGAGCTAGTGTGATGTAGCAAAGCCAGATGAAATTGAAGCCCTCGACGGGCTTGAAGAACACGCGGTCGACTCGCTGGGGTGCAGTCTTCTTCTGCCATGTCATCCAGACAGCTTTCAGCTTCTGATCTGCCGCGTTCGCAAAATGCTGAGGTATCACCATTGAGACCCAGTTCTGGACAAAATTGCGACATGCGAGCATGATCTTTGAGCTCTTAGTGTCGAAAGCATTGCGCTTCTGGGCGTACCAAAGCATGAACTTGAGCGTGCTCTCTCGGGCGGTCATCCGCCGGTTGAACTCTGCCAGCTTAGGCTTTGACGCGTCGAAGACCCACCAACACAGCATCTCAACAAGGAGAAGTCCGAATGCTACGACACCGAAGACTGTGTAGCCACCAGATCTACAGCCCAGCCCAACAGTGGGTGTGAAGTAGGATAGGACGAAGGCGCCCAAGATCGTCCCACCAACAACGACGACTGCACTGAGGACCTGCCAAAGCTCTCGCGGGTCTAGCCAGTCTAATCCCCCGGAGACGTCTCCCAGCACGAGTTTCGTTCGAGCCTCTGCTTCGTGGTGAAGCCAATCACGGCCCTTCTCTGCGATGTACGCTCGCTCGATGTCTGTAAGGATGGGGTGTGCTGCACCGTAGTGGAATCTCTTGCGACCTTGCCCAGCAAACTTGATGAAGAAGTTGTCCAGCTTAGGGCACGCTTTGCTGATCCTCTCGACCCAGTCGTTCATCTCCTTTACTTGGACTGTATTTGCAATGGTCTCGAGATAGTCCCGTTTGACAGTATCGTCCATGAGAGATTGTCGAACGCGATCGATCAGATCATTGAGCTTCGTCCGTATGTCATCCGCTGCGACTGGGTTGCGATCGACGATTGATGAGAGAATGAGGACTGGTAGCCAGGCAAGCAATAATCCTAAGGCAAGATCGTGTGCTTGGGCGTTCTGCCCGAGAAAGCCGAAGGCGGCTTGAATGGACAGTCCAAGCGAGAATACGAACCAGAGCGTTGACACGAAGACTGGCACGACGCCTCGTCTCCTCTTCGCGCGAAGTTCGTACGCCAAGTCTTGTCGAAGTTGATTCAGCTGCTCTACTGGCTCGAGATCAGAGTCTGGACGAGGAGGGTCAGGTGTCGCCTGTCCATTGACCATGAAGATAGGTCCCCAGCCAGGTCCTTGTAAGATCGGACTGTCGATTGAAGCGCGTGGTACTTGCCCCTCCGGCGCGCGTCCCAATTTCAGCAACCGTAGATCTTTGGAGAACAGGGCGATGCGAAGCAATCCTTCCGCTTCTTTTCTTTGGCGGACGTGATCCTTCATAGTGTACTGGTTCATGGTCATCAACAGATAAAATGAGTCTCGGATGGACGCAAAATCAGTGTCCCGGTTCGCAATTTGTCGATCGAAAGGCGTGGCTAAGTCGACGAGCAGAGCGCATTTTCCAGAGACTTTGATGTTCCAAAGAATATATGACAGGCTTGCCATGGGCGATCCAACCCATCTCGCCATCGAGAAGATAGTCTCCCAGAACGCATTGCTGGTGAACGGCGCTTGTAAGAGGATACCAACGACTGGTAGGACCCAGGTGGTTATTGTGCTTGCTTGCTGCTCCCATGGGTACCAGTCATTGCCGCGACCACAGAGCGTTTCGCAGCCGTAGGTGCTTATTTGCGTGGTCTCGTTTTTCGGAATCTGGAAGACTGGACCGTGCCAGCCGTATTCTTGGATGTATGTGGCATTGGGGTTCACGTAATCTAGTCGACATTGTGTTAGATTCGTGCGCATCGCACGCGCGTTAGCCCTTCGGAGCTTTTTTGGCTACAGGTGAGCAAAGTAATCAATGTGAAATGCCACGGATGCCAATGAAGGATGAGACTGGGAGACATTCTGCACGCTGGTTGGTATCTATCGCTGCGTCTTCAGAGGCCGCCAACAACCTCAGCCGCAGCCACAGTATGCAGTCTGCCTGCGATGCGAGGCTACAGAAAGACTTGAAGCTGCATGGCGTTCATAGCCGCGCTCGGAATGGATTAGAGGCGAATATCTTATCAGGAGACAGATGCCGAAAGAGGGCTGCCTGCGGGTCAGAGTTGCTGCCTAACACAGCTGGTGCATCGAAGCGTCCATGTCTTCTCGAACTGAGGGCAGGAATGCGGATGGAGGCGAAGCCGCAGATAGCGGCACATCTCGCTTGTGTACACGAGATGGTGTGTTGTCACGTTGCACAAGCAATCTGCTCTCTCCACCTCGGTTCACGCCGCTGCTTTCAGCCTCGCTGTCTCTCCAAGTTGGCAAGTCCAAACCTCTCCAGACCCCAGCCCCCCGGCACGACCCACACCCATCCCACGTTCATGGAGAACGACTCCACCCATGTCGTCGACTGCCCCTTGGCGGCCTCCCCTTTTGCCTGTTGTCGCGGTCCGGCACAAAAGCAGCGCTGTCGTGTACTGTACTGCACTTTCCGATAGCCCTGTAACGCCCCTTCCGACCAACCACTGCTTTAGCACTGCCGCCACGAACTGAATTCGCCTAGAACACGCCGACATGCGGAGCGAGACATAAAACACCATGTCTTATACACAGGTCAAGACCCTTGAGCCGGAGATCGACAATGATCACGATGAGCTTGTTGGCTCTTCGCGCAGATCAGCTGCAGACGAACATGTTCCCCATGCATACTTCAAATCTAGCGCTTCGCTGCATACTGCCATCTCGGTGGCGGCTGGTACGGTAAATCATCTCCAGAGGTCTACGTACTTGCGAGTTGTTATATCTAACCTCATTGGGACAGGTCATGATGTTGTTTGGCTACGAGCAAGGTAAGGATACAACTTTATGTAATGCAGACTAAAGCTAACTCTACGCAAAGGTGTCTTCGGTGGCATCATGGTCGGTCAAGATTTCATCGAGTACTTCAACCATCCGTCGCCAGCTATGCAAGGCTTCATGACAAGTGTATACGATCTGGGATGTTTTTTTGGAGCGATCATTACTCTTTTTGTTGGCGAGAGACTAGGACGTCGCTGGACGATGCTCGTCTTCACAGTGATCATGGGATCTGGTATCATGTTGCAGACAGCATCTCACAACACGACCCAAATGGTAGGTTGCGTTCCACGCTGGTTTTAGATCAGAACCCGGGCTAATGCATACATAGGTCTGGGGCCGTATCCTGGCCGGAGTGGGAAACGGTGGCAATACAGCCGCAGCTCCGGTCTGGCACGTGGAAACCTCACACCAGAGTCAGAAAGGCAAAGCTGTTGTGAAGGAGATGTCTGTGAACGTACTTGGCTTTTGTTTGTCGAATTTCATCACCCTCGGATTCAGTAGCATCACCACAGAGGCACAATGGCGTGCTCCGCTAGGAGTGCAAATGATCTTTGTGGCGATCATCCTGGTCATGGTGTATATCCTCCCCGAGTCGCCCCGATGGCTCCTTGCCCATAGACGCGAAGACGAAGCCAAGCACGTCCTCTCGATGCTCAACGATCACGACATCAACGAGGAGTTCGAAGAGATCAGGACTTCGATTAAAGCCGAGCAAGCTGCTCAGGCCTCATGGTCGCAGATGTTCGAAGGTGGCCTTGGGACTCGAAGGGTCCTTCTTGGTATGGTTCTTCAGCTTGCTCAGCAGCTGAGCGGCGTCAACGCTTTAGGTATACCTACCTGGACGATCCTTTTGATAACAATATACTGACATAACGCGCAGTGAGTTACATTCCATCATGTCGCCACGTTCAACCACGTTCCAACGGTTGTTCAGGCAGCAGGTCTTTGGCAACTGAGCAATCGAAAACTCATATCGAAACATTTGACCAAGAACTATAGCTAATTTATATCTCATAGGGTTACTATCTACCTGTGGTGTTACATCGGTCTGTCGGCCTCTCAGAAAATGTAGCCCGATGGGTAGCCGCCGGCAACGCTGTCTCTTACTTCTTCACAACCACCATCTCAATCACCTTCGTTGACAAAGTCGGAAGACGTCCGCTCTTGATGGTTGGCGCAGCGGTAATGGCGATTGCTTTCTTCGGCGTCTCGACTGGTGTTGGGATTGGTGGCGCTCTGCTTGGTTCTAATTGGCCGGGTATCGTCGCAGTGGTGTTCATCTGGCTGTACTTTACGGCGTTTTCTGGCGGGTGAGTGTTCAGCAGCTAGCCTTTCGTTTGAACTTTGCTGAATCCGCAACAGGTGGATCTCAATTCCATGGCTCTATGCGGCGGAGGTGAATGGTCTTAGCATGCGTGGTAAAGCAGCGTCGCTGGGTGAGTGCCCTCCCAATTATTATGGCCGGCCCAGCTATCATCTAGTTCCCACTAACGATCAATTTCCCTCCAGCAACTGCCTGCGATTGGCTAGGCAACTACCTTGTGGTTCAAGCCACACCTCCCGGTATCCACCATCTTCGCTGGGGCTACTACCTGATCTACGGCATCATCAACGTATCGTTGTTGCCGCTCATATACTACTTCCTCGTCGAAACTCGCGGCCGAAGTCTAGAAGAAACAGATCGATGGTTCCACAAAAACCCCGGCTGGTTCGTCCACAAAGCCAACCACTCCCCAGAAGCACCAAACGCCAGGCAAAACGGACTGAAACTCGACACTCTCTCACTCCGAAGAGGCGGAGACTCCGAAGCGATGATGGGCGACTTCGAGCTCGCCAGCGATGAAGATGAAAGCCCGGTGACTAGGCGTACTTCTTTCCCGCATATTGAGAGATAGCAACCGTGTGGCCGTCTTTGATATCTTGCTGCTTGGGGAAGGTCTGGTGCTGATTGTTGTTGTCAAGGTCGTGTCGCACAGCTGGAAACACTCCGGGATTCGCCACTTGGAGCTTAGTGTACGAGACGTTCAATCGTTGGCAGTATATTCCAGCGTCCAGGCCTCGACTCTGAGCCAATATTTCTCCATGGGCTATGCAGTGGTCGCAGTAGGGCCGGGCAACATTGACCAGCTTCCACGAGGGTGTGCATCTCGTGTTCCGCGATCTGGCTTTGCGGCAGATTTCGAGTTTCGAGCTTTGCATCGCGGTGCCGTGGGCAGCATGGCCGCAACTTGGGTGCTTTGGTGCTGTTTGGTGGCACATTGTATGATAGCTGAGATCGGAGGCCGCTCTGGAAGGATATGGTATGGGCAGGAGGTCAGCTGGTCTGACTGCTATAGAATAAGCTACAGCTTGATAGGGATGGATGTATGATTTGAGTCTGCTGTTTGTTACCATTTTGTTTGCCGCGAACCAGGTATTTATACACACCCCGTCGGCGTCAACAAAACGCTGTCCCATCCAGACAAGCTTCGCAAACCGTTATTCCTTGTTCCTCTGAGGGCATTCGCATCGGACAGATATGGGCGATCTCCGTTCTTCAATGTGCGTCCTAACGGATAACCTCGCTGCCATTCGAAACGTGTAGCTCCAACCCTCGATCCGGATCTCATCATGTTTCAACCCGCCATACCAACGACAGCCGATCATCTCCAGTCGCGTCGAAAGGCGATGTCCAAACCCGGTGGCCCGCGGCGGCCCTCACGCATCAGGCCGCCGTGGATGGGCAGCCTCCGCCGACCCGTCAGTTGCTGCCGAATCGTCAACCGGTTTCGAATCCGGCGAATGCAAAAATGGCGAGCCGTTCATCCATATAATCAAATGTTTGCTGCCTGTCGATGCGAGTTCGAACAAGCGATTCGCTGTCTGCTGGCGCTTCGCTAAATGATCCAATAGTCTCGACGTGTGGCGTCGGTTGCGTTGTCCCAAAACCGCGGAAATCCGAGGGCTCGGTTAAGCATATTTGTAAAAGTGACACCACATCTACAATTGCGTTACTTGGTCCAAATATGACAGCGCACATGTACGATGGTGTGGCTTGGGAGTGGTCTAGACTTTGCGCGACGTGAGACATGTGAGTGCAGTGAAGCGAACGATGATGTTAATGGTAAAGTCATTGTTTTGTACTAATGCTACCTATCGTAACGTCTATCTGTGTAGACCAAAAAATGGGATATATATATGCAAGAACAGTCTTCAAGGAAACCTGGAAAGGCACCCTTGTATTACTACGAAATAGAATACCCTCTCTTCGTATGCACGAGGGTTATGATGAACCGATGTTCTTAACACAAGGAAATCGTATTCAACGGGGCGAATCACTTAGTAGCCGAAGCTGCCGTCGGCGTTGCAGAGACGGGGCATCTGGTCGACGCCGCAGTCCTTCCAGTTCTCGATGTACTTGCAGCTCCACTCGTTAGGGTCAGAGCCGGAGCCAGAGCCGCTGTGAGTGTTGCGGTAGGGGAAGCGGCAGTGGTTGCGGGTGAACTGGATGCCGTTGGCAGGCTCGTCCCACCAGAATTTGGTGCCTTCGAGGGTGTCAGGGGCGTTGCCGTTCTCGACCCAGTCGACGAGGTTGTTGACGATGTTGTTGTTGGCGGAAGA
>Ga0265797_10005298_pt1 | contig 18887 bp, 14 predicted proteins | sample P2T30metagenome_FD_192433 | JGI IMG/M metagenome (GOLD analysis project Ga0265797, IMG submission 192433) | Plant litter microbial communities from East Loma Ridge, Irvine, California - P2 T30 | ecosystem: Environmental > Terrestrial > Plant litter > Unclassified | place: USA: California... | reverse complement strand
CGCCGGCAGCTACGTTCGCCGGGTGTGGTGCGTGCACTGCGACACCTACACCGAGAACGTGACCAGCCGCGTGTACCAGTGCCCGGGCTGCCAGCAGATGCTGGTGGTCCGGGATCACTACTCGCGCCGGCTAGCGGCGTTCCAGGCGGTAAAGGCGGACGCCGAGGTACCGGGTGAGTTGCCGGAAACAGAGGAGCTCGACACATGAGTGGCAGCAACGGAACCCTGCGGGTTCGGGTCGCGCGGATCGACCGACTGACGCCGGACATCAAGCGCTTCACACTTGTCTCCAGCGATGGCGCTCACCTGCCGCCGTTTTCCGGGGGCAGTAACGTAGTGGTGCTGGTGCCTTACGAGGGTGGCTGTTATCGCAACGCCTATTCGTTGATGAGCTCGCCCTACGACACCAGCACTTACCAGATTGCTGTGCGCCGCATCGAGCCTGGACGCGGCGGCTCCCGCCTCTTGCACGACACGGTCGTGGAAGGCCAGCTGCTGGACATCAACCGGCCGGTCAACCTTTTCCCGCTCAGCAAACATGCCCGCCTTCATGTGTTTGTGGCAGGCGGCGTGGGTATCACGCCCGTGTGCTCGCAACTGGCCGAGCTCAGCCTTGCCGATGTGCCTTTCGAAGTTCATCTGGCCGTGCGCGGCGCCGACCACGCCCATCTTGGCCACGAGCTGCAAGCCCTGTACGGCGATCGGGTAAAGCTGTACCTGGCCGATGCCGGGCAGCGCCTGAACATCCGCGCGGTGCTGGAGAAACGCCCTCTGGGAAGTCACCTCTACGTCTGTGGCCCTGACAGCATGCTCAGCGATGCGGTGGACAGCGCGCACGCCCTGGGCTGGACCGACAGCCATATTCATTACGAGCGTTTCCTCGAGCAAGGCAGCGTGGGCGAAGCATTTGAGGTCACCCTCGCACGCAGTGGCGCCACGCTGCGCGTGTCCCCGGACCAGAGCCTGCTGGAGGCCGCCGAAGCCGCCGGGCATTCGATTCCCTACCTGTGTCGGGGCGGTGCCTGCGGCGAGTGCGAAACCCGGGTACTGGACCTGGATGGCGAGATTCTGCACACCGATGACTGGCTGTCCGACGAGGACAAGGCCGCCAATAACAAAATCATGCCTTGCGTGTCGCGTGCCCGGTGCTCGCGGCTTGTGATCGACTGCTGACTGGAGACGCCCTGATGAGCATTCAATTCCGCCCCGATGAGACCTACCGCGACGACTACACCTACGCCAACAGCCCGGCGTGCATCGCGCGGGCACCCTGGCCGTTCCCCGATGACCAGTACATGTACTCGATGAACCTCGAGCCCCACGTACCGGTGGGCGAGGGTGCGCTCAAGGCGGTGTTCGACATCGACGAGCACTACATCAGCGAGTGTCGCGACCGCGCTATTACCCTCGACAAAGACCCTGGCATGCACTACGTCTCGGCACCCCACATGATGCCGGCGCAGTGGGACTTGCTGGAGCTGATCATGGAAGGGTATGCCAAGGACTACCCTGAGTATTTCCAGCTGCACAAAGACGGCACCCATTGGCACTGGCGTAACCAGTTGCTGGGGATCGACGACCGCTTCGTGTTTGGGGATGTGAAAACCCTGCCTTACGAGCCCATGGAATACATCACCCGCCAGGCGCAAGGGGATTGGGTGCTGCAAGAAGAGCGGGACGGCACACTGTACTGGGGTGCCGGCATCGCCACCCAGCGTGCGGACTACTCGCTACGCTTCAACTTGGGGATGGCCTGGCATGAGTTTCACGGCCCGGTTCCCTTGCTCAAGGAAACCGGCATGCTGGACCGGGCGCTTAAGTTCTTGCTGCGCCTGCGCTGCGGCCATCCGGTACGCCGGCTGAACTGGTCGCTGACGGTGAACCCGCGCTTGGACGTCTCGGCAGAAAGCCTGCCGGACTGGGCGCCGGACCGTACCACCGTGACCGCTGAAAATGCCGGCGAGAAGGTGTTTCTGCGCATTGAGCTGCAACCCTTGCACCGGTTGCCCCGCAGTAATGCCATCGTGTTCCCGATCCGTACCTACCTCCTAAGCCTGCAGGACATCGCCACCAACCCGGCCTGGGCCAAGCGAATGCACCGGGTACTCAAGTCCCTCAACCAGGAGCTGGTGGACTACAAAGGTTTTACCCGCTACCGGGATGCGGCAGTGGCCTGGCTCGCCCAGTATGACGACGGCACCGACGACCAGCCTCGCAGCGCCGCCTGATTTGGCGTCACCCATAACAACAATACGCCCCCACGGGGGCGAACCTTGCAAACGACTGCCATTCGCCAATGAGGAAACAACAACATGAGTGGGTCATCTGCACGTGCCAGCTCGGACGCCCAAGACGCCGAGCAACTAAGAGCACTGGGCTACGATTCAAATTTCAACCGAAGCATGAGCCTGTGGGAAAACTTCTCCCTGGGCTTCACCTATCTCTCCCCGGTTGTGGGGGTCTATACGCTGTTCGGGCTGTGCCTGGCCGCTGGCGGTCCGCCGATGTTCTGGTCCTATTTGCTGATTGGCCTGGGCCAATTGCTGGTGTGCCTGATCTTTGGTGAGATTGTCTCGCAGTTCCCCATTTCCGGGGGCGTCTACCCATGGGCGCGGCGCTTGGTGGGCAAGCGCTGGGCGTGGATGGTGGGTTGGGTGTATGCCTGGGCCTTGTGCGCTACCATCGCCGGCGTGGCTGTAGGGGCCGGCCCCTACCTGGCGCAACTGCTGGGCTTCCAAGGAACGGCCAACGCCAATATCTATGTGGCGCTGGGGCTGATTCTGCTGTCCACCTGCCTGAACCTGGTGGGCACCAAACTGCTGGCCCGGGTGGCCATGTTTGGTTTCCTCTGCGAACTGGTCGGGGCGATACTGGTTGGGGGCTATCTGCTGTTGTTCGAGCGTCACCAGCCTTTCGGCGTGCTCTTCGACACCTTCGCCATCAGCGTCAACGGCTCGTACCTCCCGGCATTCCTTGCCGCCTCCTTGGCGGGACTGTTCCAGTACTACGGCTTCGAAGCCTGTGGTGACGTGGCCGAGGAAACCCCTAATCCCGGCCGCCGCATTCCCAAGGCAATGCGCATGACCATTTACATTGGCGGGGCTGCCGCCATGTTCGCTTGCCTGGCGCTGATCCTCAGCGTGCCGGACATCCAGAAGGTAATTGCCGGGGAGGACACCGACCCCGTCTCGACCATCCTGACCAATGCCTTCGGGCCGGTGGGCTCCAAGCTGGTAATGGCGGTGGTGATGGTGTCGTTCATCTCGTGTGTGCTCAGTTTGCAAGCAGCTGCCAGCCGGTTGCTATTTGCTTACGCACGGGACGAAATGATCGTTGGCAGCCGCCTGCTCAAGCGCTTGTCTGGTAATCAGGTGCCCTCGTTCGCGTTGCTGGTCAGCGGGGTGGTGCCTGCTGCGATCGTTTGCCTCGGCCTGTTCATGGCCGACGCGGTTGCCACCATCGTGGGCTTTGCCTCTATCGGCATCTATCTGGCATTCCAGATGATCATCATCGCTGCGCTCTTCGCCCGGGCCAAGGGCTGGCGGCCAAGTGGCCAGTTCACCCTGGGGCCGTGGGGCACCTTGGTAAACGTGGCTGCATTGGCTTACGGCCTTGGTGCCATCGCCAACATGGTATGGCCACGCACCCCGGACGCCGCCTGGTACATCAACTATTCGATGATCCTCAGCACCGTGATTGTGGTGGGCGTAGGCGTGCTTTACATGCTGTTGGCCAAGCCGTACGACCATGGCACCGCGCCGGCAGGGGATGCCTGGACATTCTCCGGCAACGCGCCATCGGTAACTGCATTGAGCAGTGCCCCGGCGAACTGACCGGCCATACCCCCGGCTTCGGCTACCCGAAGTTTTCTCTTAACCCTGGCCTCTCCCTGTGCGGGGGAGGCATTTGAAGGATGCCCCATGGAAACCCGACTTCTGATCGACGGCCATCTTGTGGCTGGCAAAGGCCCTGGCCTGGCCGTACTTAATCCCTCCCTCGGCAGTGCACTGGTGGAAATCCCCGAAGCCAGTACCGAACAGGTGGATCAGGCCGTACGCGCCGCCGATGCCGCCTTCGATGCCTGGTCACAGACGCCGCCCAAGGACCGCGCCGCGCTGTTGCTCAAGCTGGCCGAGCGCATCGAGGCGGATGCTGAAACGCTGGCGCGGCTGGAGTCGCAAAACTGCGGCAAGCCCCTGAACGCCGTACTCAACGATGAAATTCCGGCCGTCGCCGATGTGTTCCGCTTCTTTGCAGGCGCCAGCCGTTGCCTGTCTGGCTCCGCCGCAGGTGAATATCTGGCTGGGCATACCTCCATGATTCGCCGAGACCCCATCGGCGTGGTCGCGTCCATCGCCCCATGGAACTACCCTTTGATGATGGCCGCCTGGAAGCTCGCGCCTGCCTTGGCAGCCGGCAATACGGTGGTGCTGAAGCCCTCCGAACAAACCCCACTCACGGCCCTGTACCTAGGGCAGGCCCTGGCTGAGCTGTTCCCCGCCGGCGTGGTGAACCTGGTGTTCGGAGCCGGCCCCAGCGTAGGCGAGCCTTTGGTGAATCACCCCAAGGTGCGTATGGTTTCGCTCACCGGCTCGGTGGCCACTGGTTCGCGGATCATCGCCGGTACCGCTGATTCGGTGAAGCGAATGCACATGGAGCTGGGTGGCAAAGCCCCCGTACTCATTTTCGACGATGCCGACCTTGAGGCTGCTGTTGAAGGTATCCGTACCTTTGGCTTCTACAACGCCGGGCAGGACTGCACCGCGGCGTGCCGCATCTATGTTCAAAAGGGCGTGTACGAGGCCTTCGTCGCGCGGTTGGGCGAGGCCGTGGGCAGCTTGCGCAGCGGCCTCCAGGACGACCCGAACACCGAGCTCGGCCCACTCATTACCGCGCAACACTTGGAGCGAGTCGAAGGCTTCGTGCAGCGCGCGACGGCGCTGCCGCATATTCGCCTGGTGACTGGCGGGCAGCGGGTAACTGGCCCGGGCTTCTTCTTCCAGCCCACCGTGCTGGCCGACGCCCGTCAGGACGATGAGATCGTGCGTCGGGAAGTGTTCGGCCCGGTGGTAACGGTGACCCCCTTCGACGGCGAAGAGCAAGTGCTGGCCTGGGCCAACGAGTCTGACTACGGCCTGGCATCGTCGGTGTGGACCGCCGACGTCGGCCGGGCTCATCGCCTCGCTGCGCGCCTGCAATATGGCTGCACGTGGGTAAATACCCATTTCATGCTCACCAGCGAAATGCCCCACGGCGGGCTCAAGCATTCCGGGTACGGGAAAGACATGTCCATGTATGGACTAGAGGACTACACCGCGGTACGGCATGTGATGTTCAAGCACTGACGGAGCGGGTGTGGATCAAGCGGGTGCGTTGTGTGTGTTCTTGGGAGGAACGGTTATGTATGCGCAGGTAGTGGAAGGCTGGAAGGTACTGCTAGCGTATTGCGCGGAGCTGGCGCTTATCGGGTAGGCGTTTTGGCAGGCGGCATCGGCAGCCCCTCGGGCTGCCTTGTGTCGTTTAACCGTAAACAGGCCCGGCGGCCTCATTGGCGGTTGGTGGAGTGAGCAAGGTAGCCTACACCCCCAGCAGCGTCAGCTCGGGGCTGGCATCGGCGAACATGAACTGGCCCGCGCTCAGGTCGTGGCTGTGGTCTGCGCTCAACACAATCTCGAAGCGTTGGCCGTTGTCGCCGACGGTGAAGTCCTTGATATAAGTGCGGTCGCCGGCGGCGCTGTAGCTGACCTTCAGCGTGCCGTCATGGCCGTTGCCCAGGCCCGTATAGCCGAGGGCCGACACGTCGATCAGGTCCCGCTCGGCTGAGAAGTCCTCGATGATGTCGCTGGCGCCGCGCAGGCTGTCGGCGCTGCTGATAAAGCGGAACGTATCGGCGCCCGAGCCTCCAAACAGCTGATCTGCTCCAGCACCCCCCGTAAGCCTGTCGTCCCCGGCACCGCCGCTGAGGGTGTCATTGCCGGTGCCGCCGGCCAAGGTGTCATTGCCACTGCCGCCGTCCAGGAAATCGGCTCCGGCATTGCCTGCCAGCGTATCGTTACCGGCCGCCCCGCGCAGCGTGTCGTTGCCCGCCAGGCCACTGATGCGGTCGTCGCTGAAATAGCCGACGATCGTGTCGTCCCCGGTGGTTGGCGAGTCGATGGAGTAATCGTCGTAGCTGGCGGGTTGCTGATTGAAATCGGTGGCTACCGGTTCGCCAAACCGGATGGCCGCGTTATTGATGTAGATCTCGTTCTGGAGTACCAGCTTGAAGAGGTTACCGTTGGCGTCAGCATCCAGCGATTGCAGGGTAATGGACTGCGACGAGCCGTTGCGGGAGTACGTCAGCGTGCCGTCATGACCGTCCCCCAGAGACGTGAACCCCAGGGCCGAGAGGTCGAGCACGTCGGTGTCATAGTCGAAGTCGGTGATAACGTCGCTGGCCTGCACGCCCAGCGTGGGGTTGGTGTAGCTGTCGGTCAAAGCGTTGAAGACGAAGGTGTCCGCCCCCGCGCCACCTGTCAGGCGATCCGCGTCGGCACCCCCAATGATGTAATCGGCGCCCCCGCCGCCGCTGAGGGTGTCAGCCCCGGCAAGCCCGGCGAGGGTTTCATTGGCGGTGCTGCCCTCAAGCGAATCCGCGCCGGCGGTGCCCTGGATCAGGGTTTCAAAGTCCGCGGCATGCAGCCGTGTTTGGTAATCGCCCGCCAGGGCCAACTGGAAGTACTGGCCTTGGCTGTCGGCGTCCAGGCTGCGCAGATAGGTGCGGTCCAGGCTGGCGTTATAGGTCAATCGAAGGGTGCCGTCGTGGCCATTGCCAAGGCCGCTGAAGCCCAGGCTGGCCACATCGAGCTGGTCCTCGCCCGGCTTGAAGTCCGTGATGACGTCGTTGGCACCGCGCACGCTGTCGCCCGCATTGGTATAGCGGAAGGTGTCCGCGCCCGCGCCGCCGGTCAGCCGGTCGATGCCGGCGCCGCCGTAGAGCAGGTCGTCATAGGCAGCGCCAATAAGGCGGTCATCGCCAGCGCCGCCGTAGAGCAGGGTGTCGGCTGTGGGGTTCGCGCGCAGCAGGTCGCTACTCGCCGTGCCGGTTACAATCAGGCCAAGGTGGTTGCCGAAGGCGTCGCTGTCGATGCCATACAGCAGCGTGGCGGGGTCGCCCAGGTGGCTGAAGTAGTTATCGAACACCGTGTTGAAGCCAGTAGGGTCTTCATTGCGCTCGGCCACCCCATAGCTGGCGTTGTCACCGCTAATGATGTTGTTGTACACCACGTTGCCCTGGGCCGAGCCCCGGGCGGTCACATCGGTGTCGTCCGAGGCCTGGATGAGGACCTCTGCGTTGCCGTGGTCCACCGCGTTACTGTAAAGGGTGTTGCCAGAGATAGTGTTCCCCGAGCTACCGAACACGCCTACGCCCGCGCCGCCATTGTCGTGCACGGTCACGCCGCTGACTCGGCTTTGGTCAGTGAGCTTGAGCAACAGCCCTTCCTCCCCGTTGCCATACACCTCGCCACCGGTGATCTGCACTTGCCCGTTGGGCTCTTCGCCCGCTGGGCCCTGGATGAGGATACCGCGCCCGTCATTGTGGGTAGCATCGTTGTCGGCGAGTGAGGTCTGGTAGTTGTCCAACAGCAGCGTGAAGCCGTTGCGGCCATTGTTTTCGCTGCGATTGTCCTGGAAGCCGCCGGCATCTACGTATTCGCTGAACTGGCCAACAAGGTGGGCAAAGAAACCATCCAGGCCATTGCCTTTGGCCACGCTGTCGGTAACGGTCAGGCCGTAGGTGTTCTCTTGGGCGTTAAGCCCGTTGCCGCTGCAATTGACCAGCGCCACGCCGCTGAGGGTAACGCCCGTGTCCGGGTTGTCGCGAAGGTTCTCCCCGCCGGTGGTAAAGCCATCCACGCGGCCGCTGGTGTTCGCGCTGTTGCCGTCGATGGTGAGGTCATGGGCGCCAACATGCTGCGTTTCGCCGGCGGTTCGCACGATACCGGTAATAGCCTTGTCCGAACCATCGGCGAGTTTGATGCTGGTTTCGTCGGCCCCGTCACCGCCCAGGGTTACCCGGTCATAAAGCCGCAGGCAGGTGCTGGCGCCCCACTTTGGGTTGCTGGTGACGATGTAGGTGCCTTCAGGCAGGTACACCTCGGCATCGATTATCGCGTCGGCCGCCCCGACGGCGGCCGATGCGGCATCGATGGCGGCCTGAATAGCAAGGGTATCGTCGGTGACGCCATCGCCGACCGCGCCGTAGTCGCGGACGTTAAAGGAAATAGTGGCCACTGGAACTCCTGTTCGCGCAGGCTGCTACCTAAGACCGGTTCCGTAGGTGGAGCCTGGCTTGTTGTATGAGGGTCGATACAACGGTAGTTCAGGTTGGCCTGGCCGGCGCAATTTCGGATCCATGGTAGCAACCTGGGCCAGTGAGCCAGTGAGCCAGAGCCGTGACCCTGAGCCGCGGGCTAACGGGTCTCGATTTTTTACGGTCAGGGTCTTGATGTGTAACGAGGCTTTTTCATCCCCGCTTGGGCAACGTCCAGTTCGGCCGAACGAAGTGGCAGGTATAACCGTTGGGTATCCGTTCCAGATAATCCTGATGCTCGGGCTCTGCTTCCCAGAACGGCCCGGCCGGTTCGATTTCGGTGACTACGCGGCCAGGCCACAATTTGGAGGCGTCCACATCGGCAACGGTGTCTTCGGCGATATCGCGTTGCTGCTCGGTCAGGTAATAAATCGCCGAGCGGTAGCTGCGGCCCAGGTCGTTGCCTTGGCGATTGGGTGTGCTTGGGTCGTGGATCTGGAAGAAGAATTCCAGGATCTGACGGTAACTGATCACGGCCGGGTCGAACGTGATTTCGATGGCTTCGGCGTGGTCGCCGTGGTTGCGGTAGGTGGCGTTCGGCGTATCGCCGCCGGTATACCCGACCCGCGTGTGCAGCACGCCGGGGTAGCGGCGCAGCAGGTCCTGCATGCCCCAGAAGCAGCCGCCAGCGAGGATGGCGGTTTCGGTTTGGCTGTTCATGGTGTGTTTTTCCCTGGGAGAAGGTCAGTACACCCCGTTATTGGGGCGCGTAGGAAGATTCCAAGCGCGGGTATCAAACCGGGGCGGGGCCGGTTGGGTCTGCGCCTAGGATGGAAATCGGCTGCTCATCCACGTACAAACCATCCAGTGCGATCGCCACGCTGGTGTGCTCACCGGCCAAGGGTAATCTGGAAGTACCGGCCCTGATCATCGGCTTCCATCCAGGCTGTTGAACCGCAGGATGTCCACGCGGCTGATGGCATTGATACTGTCGCGGCCGCTGCCTCCGATCAGCACTGATGAGCTATCGAGGCTCAATCTGCCGTTGAGCTCGCCGTTGCCGGCACAGCCAAGATGACGTTACGCACCCCGAACACGTCTACAATACCGTCGCTTTGAGGCGTGCCGTACCCGTACACCGTGTCATTGTAGGTAGCCATGAGCCTCGCTTTGATGCTGGGCTTTGGAAATAAACAGAGGGGCGCTGGAAAAAGGCAGCGTGAACACGCCGTCTCTTCAAAAGATAGGCAACAGGCGTCCGACGCCCAAGCTGTTCCTTGGTTCGAAATCCTGATATCCCTCTCGCTCTTTCTAATAACGCCTCGCCTTTTAAGGTCAGCATAAACATGGATATTTCTGCGCCCCTCCTGTTGGAAGACGAAGCCGGTGACGGTTCGGCAGCCGACGCTTTTGAGCGGTTGCGCCTCGCGCTCGATGCCGCCGCGATCGTGGGGACCTGGATCTGGGACGTTCCTAACGACCGGGTAACCGCCGATGAGCGATTTGCCAAAACCTTTGGCGTGGCGGTGGAGGATTGCCGTCGCGGCCTGCCCCTGAGCGAGATGTTCGTTTCGATCCACCCGCAGGATGTTTCCCGGGTTCAAGCGGCCGTCCAGGAGGCGCTGAGCAAGCGGGCACCTTACCGGTGCGAGTATCGAATCTGCGGGATCGATCGAACCTACCGGTGGATCGAAGCGCTAGGGCGGGTGGATACCGATGCCCAGGGCGCGCCCACGCTTTTCCCCGGCATCCTGCTGGATATCGAAGCCCGGCGCGCCGCCGAAGCCGAACGTGACCAAGCCACGGCGTTGCTGCGTATGTTTACCGAGGCGGTTCCAGGCGTGGTCTACGCCAAGGACCGCCAAGGGCGCATGCTGGTCGCCAACCGCGGTACCACCGCGTTGATCGGGATGCCTCCAGAGCAATATCTGGGCAAGACAGACGCGGAGTTTCTCGCCGATACAGAACAGTCCCGGATCATCACCGAAACCGACCAGCGGATCATGTCCACCGGTGTCGCGGAGGTCATCGAAGAAAAGGTCAGCCTGCCCGACGGTACGGTCAGTGTGTGGTTATCCACAAAGGAGCCCCTGCGTAGCGACACGGGCGAGGTGATAGGGCTGATCGGCTCGTCGGTGGATGTCACCGACCGCAAGAACGCCGAGCAAGCCATCCACGAGCTCAATGCCACCTTGGAGCAGCGGGTCAAGGAGGCGATCAAGGAACGCGAAGAAGCCCAGGAGGCCTTGCGCCAGTCTCAGAAAATGGAAGCGGTGGGGCAGCTCACGGGCGGTATCGCGCATGATTTCAACAATCTGCTGGGCGGTATCTCCGGTTGCCTCGAAATGATGCAAACCAAGCTTGCCCAAGGCCAGTTCAAGGACCTGGATCGTTACGTGAGCGTTGCCCTCGGCGCCGCGCAGCGGGGGGCCGCGCTCACACATCGCCTGCTGGCGTTTTCACGCCGCCAGGCATTGGCGCCCAAGCCCACGGACGTGCATGCCTTGATCACCGGCCTCGGGCCTCTGGTGGAGCGCACGGTGGGGCCGTCGATCCAGCTCCAGGTTTCCAGCAGCGAGCCCCTTTGGCTGGCCCTTATCGACCCGGGCCAGCTTGAGAACGCACTGCTCAACCTGTGCATCAACGCCCGTGACGCCATGCCCAATGGCGGGCGTATTTCGATTGCCTCAACCAACGAGTCGGTTGACGCCACGGCCGCCCGGCAGCTGGATCTGCCACAAGGGCAGTACCTTCGAATCAGCGTAAGCGACACCGGCATCGGCATGCCCCCGGCGCTGATCGAGAAGGCGTTCGAGCCGTTTTTCACCACCAAGCCGGTAGGCAAGGGTACCGGGCTCGGGCTTTCGATGGTGTACGGTTTCGCGCGGCAATCCGGCGGCCAGGCACGCATTACTTCCACGCCAGGAAGCGGGACCACGGTGGCGTTGTATCTACCCCGGTTCGACGGGGCCATTGAGGCGGCGCAACCGGTGAAAAACAACGAGCCGTTCCTTCCCGCCAGCCAGGCGCTCACGGTGCTGATCGTCGAGGACGACGCCGCGCTTCGCATGCTTTTGGCCGAAGTGGTGCAGGGCCTGGGCTACGCCACCATCGAGGCCACGGACAGCGTAGGGGGAATGCGGATTCTGCAGTCGGATGCGCCTATCGATCTGCTGATCTCCGATATCGGCCTTCCAGGAGGGCTCAATGGCCTGCAGATGGTGGCTCGCTCACGAGAGAAGCGCCCCGGGCTCAAGGTGCTGTTCATTACCGGTTATGCCGACGACGCGACCGGCCATATCGGCCGGCTGGAGGAGAACATGCGGCTGATGGTCAAGCCGTTTGCATTGGATGCCTTGAGCGAGCGGTTGAAGGACCTGCTCAAAGCCTGAGCGCTGATAGCGCCTGGCGCGGCGCTCAGCCATGGCTAATATCAAAGGTTTCTCCAAGTGTCAGGGCTTAACCAATGGCAACCACTTACAGCGCTCCGGGTAGCGTGACCGTCGACATCGCCGGGCACACTGATAATGCACAGGGCCTTACGGTCCAGCCGGATGGCTCTGTGCTGATCGCCGGATTCAGCCAGTTCAGCAACGATCTGAGCGACGGTACGGACTTTTCGCTCGTAGGGCTGTCTGCCGATGGCACTCTGGACACTGCCTATGGCCATGCCGGGCGGCAAATCATCCACAAACAGATCCCGCTGGACAAAACATACAGCCTGGGCGTGCAGGCCGACGGCGGCGTGATTGCCGCCCATGAAGGCCACGACGCCACCCCTATCGTTCAACGCTGGGGGCCGGACGGTAAAGCCGATACGACGTTCAACGCCAACGCCCAGGCCAGCTTGCCTGGCGGTTTTGGCCAAACGCCGCTGGTGGAAGCCCAGGCGGACGGGGGCTTGCTGGTCGGGGCGGTGAATGGCAACACCTTGGCGTTGGCCCAATTGAATGCCGACGGTACCCGCCACACCGCGTTTGGCACGAACGGCCTGCTGACATTGCAAACCAACGGGGCGTACCTGTTGCTGGAAAACATCACCCCACTGGCCGACGGCGGTGTGCTGGTGCAGGGCGCGCTGCATGGGCAAAACAGCGTGACCCAATACACCGCCAGCGGGGAGCTGGATACGCAGTTCGGCGATAACGGCGTGGTGGCGCTGACTGGGCTTGCCAGTTACCGCGGGGGCGTCGCGGTGCAGGACGACGGCAAGATAGTGATCGCCAGCACCACCGCGTTCGACGATTTCGCCGTGTTGCGGCTCAACGCTGATGGCAGCCGGGACGCTAGCTTCGGGGACGATGGCCTGGTGAGCATCGACCTCCCCGGGGAGGCCGCGCAGGCCAGCGGGATCACCGTACTGGACGACGGCAAACTGTTGCTCAGCGGGGATGCCTATGCCAACGGCGGCAGTGATTTCGCCGCGGTTCGGCTCAATGCCGATGGCAGTCTGGACACAAGCTTTGGCAGCGCCGACGGCACAACGAGGTTGGTCGGCTCTTCGCAGAACGACAGCCTGCAAGGGTTGATGAGCGACGAAATCCTGCGTGGGCTGGCCGGTGACGACCTGCTCGAAGGCAACCTTGGGCGAGACCTGCTTTCAGGCGGGGCAGGGGCCGATACGTTCCGCTATGCCAGCGTAGCCGACAGCTTTCGCACGGCCAGCACCAGCGGCAGTGACCGAATCCTTGATTTCGATCCTGGCGAAGACAAGATCGACCTGACCGCGCTGGGGTTCACGGGCTTGGGCGACGGTTACGACGGCACGCTTGCTATGCGCACCAACGCGGATGACAGCCGCACCTATCTGAAAAGCTTCGAGCCCGACGCCGAAGGCCAACGCTTCGAACTGACCTTCAATGGCGATTTGTCCGGTGCGTTTACCGCCAGCAACGTGCTGTTCGCGGCTCCGGCACCCGAGCCCGTCGCGGACGGTGAATTGTCGCTGGTGGGCGCCGTTGCGCCGCAAATCCATACCCCTGTGGCCTGAGCAGGAACGCGCGTTAGCCAGCCCCGCTTGTCGGCACCGTGGCACTAGCTGGGGAAAACGCCGCTCCGATTGGTAAGCGCGGATGCCCCGCGCGAGACGCAAGAGGAGCGCCGTCATGACGAACGAACACAGCGTACCTGATACGGGAGAAGGCCATGACTCCGGCCTTGACCAAGCCGATTCCGAGCCCAAGCAAGGCACCGGCGAGCGGCTGGAGGACTGGAACCCGCCGCCCGGAAATCCCGGCTCGGACCAGGACGCCCAGACCGACCGCGAGAACGGCGGCGCGAAGCGCGACTGACGCCCTGAAGGTGGGCCCGCGGCCTAGCGGGCTACCTCAAGCAGCCTTCGCGCCTGCCTCTGGTAGCCCCACGCGCAGGCCACGAACAGCGCCGCCAGGCTGCTCAACGCAACGGGCACTCCCTGAGGCCCGGTGCCCATCAGCGCGCCGCTGGCCAATGGCCCTAGCAGGCTACCCAAGCCCCAGATCAAGCCCGCGCTGGCATTGGCGGTGACCAGTTCAGGGCCCTCGAAGCGCTCCCCGATCAGCACGATAGCCAAGGTATAGATACCGCCCGCCACCGCGCCCAGCAGCAACAACGCCGGCCATAGCCAGGCGCCACTGCCCATCAACCAAGGCAGGCCTACACCCAATGCCAGCACCAGCAGGCCGCACGCCAGGTACAACCCGCCGCGCTCGCAACGGTCCGACAACCAGCCCAGCGGCAACTGGAACGCCGCGTCGCCGGCCAGGATCACGCTGCTCATCAATGCCGCCACCGCCAGGCCATGCCCCATGCCGGCGGCATAGACCGGAAACATCGACAGCACCACGCTATCGAAGAAGCTGAAAAACAGCACACCCATGCACAACGCCGGGGCCACGCGCACGAAACCCAGCACCGAGAAACCACCGCCCTTGTGCTCATGCACGGCGGGGCTGGCCGGCATGATGAAGGCTACCAATGCCAGGGCCACCGCCAGGCTCGCCAGCACCAGCAGATTCACCCAGGGCCCGCCCGCGCCCAACCAGGCCACGGTGGCCGGGCCCAGCATCTGAAACGCCGTGAAGCAGGTGGCGTACAACGCGACCACGCGGCCCCGCACGTTATCCGGGCTGATTTCATTTACCCAGGCTTCGCCCAGGATGATCACCACGCCCATGCCAATGCCCATCGCCAGGCGAGCCGCCGCCAGAAGCCACGGCCAACTCGCCAGCGGGTCGATGGCCGCCACGCTCAGCCCGCACAGGCCCAACGCGAAGAGGTAAATGCCGCGCCGGCTCAGCCGTCGGCACAAGCCCTCGACCAGGAACGCGGAAATCATCATGCCCACCGCCGGCATCGCCGCCAGCAACCCGATGGCCAGCGCGGACGCCTGCGCCTGATACATACGCAGCGCCACAACGGGCAGCGTCGCGCCCATTCCCAAGCCCACCACGGACACGGCGAGGATCAGCACACTCAATACGGTTTTGTTGCGGTTCATGCCATTCCCACACTGCAAGCGAACGAACACCGGCGCATCGCGCGCCAGCCAGAAGGTCAGCGCTGCTGGGCGGGCGGGGAAAAGGTGAAGGCGAACAGCACGCTGCGACGGCGGCTGAGGCCGGCATCGTTGTGCCAAACGCGGAAGGCGAGAAGTTCGAAGGAAGGCATGGCGCGCGGGGTGCCAGGGACCATTGGACAAAGGGCGGGCAGTGTAGCGTTCGGGGGGTGAAGGGGCAATGGTGGCCGGGTGGCCCGGCTGCGGCCAAGGGCAGCGGGCCTACCTGTTACGTCAAAGCCGGGCTGGCAAACTTACAACCTCTCGCTTTTGGCGCTGCCTTGCGCCCCGGCATCCGCATTTACAACCCAAGTTCAGACAGCCCCGGATGGTCATCCGGGCGGCGCCCGAGCGGCCAGCGGAATTTGCGTTCCGCCTCGGTAATGGGCAGGTCGTTGATGCAGGCGAAGCGGTGGGCCATCAGGCCGTTGTCGGCGAACGCCCAATTCTCGTTGCCGTAGGAGCGGAACCAGTTACCCGAGTCGTCATGCCACTCGTAGGCATAACGCACGGCGATGCGGTTTTCGGTGAAGGCCCACAGTTCCTTGATCAGGCGGTAGTCCAGCTCCTTGCGCCATTTACGCGTAAGGAAAGCCTCGGCCTCGGCGCGGCTGGTGACGAATTCCGCGCGGTTACGCCAGCGCGTATCGGGGGTATAGGCCAGGGCAACCTTGGCGGCGTCGCGGCTGTTCCAACCGTCTTCGGCCAGGCGCACCTTGAGCGTGGCGGTTTCGCGGGTGAACGGAGGAAGGGGCGGGCGGGTTTCGGTGTCGGCCATCGTTGGCTCCTTGTCAGCGTGTGTTTTCATAAATCCAGCACCAGCGGTTGACCGTTGCCCTGGGCCGGTACCGCGCAGCAGATCAATACCTGATCACCCGACGGCAACTGCGCTGGTGGAACAGGGTAGCTCACCAGGCCACTGATCAGCCGCGTGCTGCAGGTGCCGCACGAGCCGCCGCGGCAGCTGAATTCGGGGTTCAGGCCACGGCTTTCAGCCAGTTCCAGCAGGCTGCCGCCGCCAGGTATCCAGCGGGCTTGGGCTGCCGAAGCCTTGAACTGCACCGGCACGGGCTCGGTTGCTACGGGCGGCTGCGCCAGCGTCGGCGTAGGTTCGGTTTCCGAGCGCCGTAGGGCGGAAGGGCCAAAGGCCTCGGCATGTATACGCGGGTCCTGGATATTCAGGCTACGCAGGCCGTCGTACAGGGTTTGCAGAAAACCGGCCGGGCCGCAGAGGTAAAAATCATAGTCATCCAAGGGCAGCCGCGCCTTTACCTGAGCGAACTCCAACCGGCCAGCCAGTTGGTAGTCCCGGTCCAGCACTGCGTCACCTGGGCTGCTCAGGCTACGGTGAATGTGCAGCAGCCCGGCCGAGCGCTGCTGCAGTGCAGCGAGTTCGGCCTGGAAGGGCAGTTCATCGAGGCTGCGCCCGCTCTGGAACAGGTGAATGGGCCGTGAACCTTGCCGCTGTTGATTTTGCGCGACCAGCGCGCTGGCCATGGCAATCAGTGGCGTGATGCCCACCCCGGCGGCCAGCAGCACCACGGGCCGTTCGCTTTCGACCAAGGTAAACCCGCCTACCGGAGGGCGCACCTCGAGCATGTCGCCGACCTGCACGCGATCATGCAGGTGGCGAGACGCGGGACCCTGACGCTTGATGCTGATGCGCAGGTCCTCCGCCCCGGGCGCGCTGGAGAGGCTGTAGGTTCTGATCAGCGCGCCCTCTTCGGTGTGGACGCGCATGGGCAGGTGCTGGCCCGGGGCGAAGGGGATGGGGGTGTCGCCAGGCGGCCGTAGGTAGATCGAACGGATGTCGCGGCTTTCCTGTTGCACGCGGGCGACTCGCCACTGCTGCCATTGCCCGCGCCGCGCCTGCGCTTCGGTTTCCGCCCGGGTGCCGGTGGCAAGGCTGGTGGGCGCGTATTCCTTGAACTGCCAGCGAAGGCTCACCGCGGCGGGCCGCACCACTACCTGCTCAACCTCGAACGCCCACAGCCGCTCGGCGCCCTCGAAGGCCAGAATCAGTGGGCTGTCCAGCAGCAGCTCGGTACGGCCGGTCAGCTGCAGCAAGTCACCAGTGGTGAAGTCGACGAACAGCAAGCCCGCCACCGGGTTGGCTTGCAGGTTGCCAAGCGTATTGAAGAACAGGTTGCCGGCGTAGTCGGGCACGGTGAGGCGATTGCCTTCCACCTTGATAAACCCGGCGCGGCCGCCGCGGTGGGAAACGTCCACGGCGCGGGTGAGGGCTTCACCTTCCACGAAGCTTGCGATGAAGAAGGTATCCGCCCGGCTGATCAGCTCGCTTGTGTAGGCGTTCAACTCGGTAAAGTGCTCGGCGGCGGGTTTGCCGCCGGGCGCTGTTCCTGCGCGGGTATAGGCCCGCGCCTGGATATATTTGGGGCAGTTGCCGTAGGACTGTTCCACCGCTATTTCAAGGCCAGCGGCTGAGGCGTGTTCAATGGTGCCGTTGACCCGATTGCGCCGGCGGCTGTGCAGTTCGATACCTAGCATGCCGACGGCACGGCCGGCTTGCAGGCCCGCAGTGGCAGGGTCCTGAGGATCAAGCTCGGTGGCCAGGGCCAGGTGGTGGGGGTCGGCGCTGGTGACGAAACCTTCCGGGCCTTCCAACAGCGTGGCCCAGGGGCGGCGGTTGTCGTCCACCGCGCCCACCACCATGAAGGGCACTTGCTGGTAGAACGCCCGGTGCTGGTCGGGCATGTAATCGCGGATCACCCGGCGCCCGAGCTCCTCCATGCGTTCGGCCGCGTTGAATGTGTGCTGAAGCATTTTCTCGCCGGCATGCCAGGGCGATTTCGGTGGTTCGCGCAGTGTATCCACGGCTTATCCTCCAAGTGTTGCCGGCGGCTCCGGCGGTCAGGCTTTCCCGTTCAAGCGGCCTGCAGGCCGGCTGCGGTGCGGGGCATGGGCACAAAGCCTGGCAGCGCCTCGATGCGCCCCAGCCAGGCACGCACGTTCGGGTAGGCCTCCAGCGACACGTTGCCCTCGGGGGCGTGAGCGATGTAGCTGTAGTTGGCCACATCGGCCACCGTGGCTTGGGTCCCGGCCAGGAAGGAGCGATCGGCCAGCTCACGGTCCATGACCTTGAGCAAGGTGTGGGCGCGATTGATCACCTCGTCGGCGTTGAAGGCGGCGCCGAATACGGTGATCAACCGCGCCGCCGCTGGCCCGTAGGCCAACTGCCCGGCGGCCACCGACAGCCAGCGCTGAATGCGTGCCTCGGCCAGTGGGCCCTCGGGCTGCCAGTTTCCGTTGCCGTAGGTCTTGGCCAGGTACACAACGATGGCGTTGGAATCGCTGAGCAGGGTGCCGTTGTCATCGATTACCGGCACTTGCCCGAAGGGGTTGATGGCCAGAAAGGCCGGCTGCTTGTGTTCGCCGCTGGCCAGATCCACGTCTATCAAATGCGTTGGCACGCCGAGCAACGACAGCATCAGCTCTACGCGATGGGCATGGCCGGAGAGGGCGTGGCGGTACAGTTTGATAGGGTTTGGCATGCTGGTAGCTCCGCAAGGTAGGTTGGGGTGACTGCCCAGCGGCGAGCCAGGGTGGGCGGTTGCGCTGGTGAAGCCATGCTGCGCCTATCGCGGCCACGGCAGAATGGCCAAGGTTGGCAATCCATAATTCCGTTTTGCGAAATAAACGCGAGGCGTGCGCGGTTGCGCGTCAGCCCGAAAAGGCCGGATGGGCGCGCAGCAGGGGGGTGGCGAAGTCGATGAAAGCGCGCACCCGCGCTTCGGCGCGGCGGCCATGGCGATAGATCAACTGAGCGGGCACGGCGGGGCTGGGATAATCCGCGAGTACCGGCACCAGTTGGCCGCCGCGCAGCTCCTCATGGGCTTCGTAGCTCAGGCAGCGCACCAGGCCGGCGCCGAAGGTAGCGGCGCGGATGGCACCGCGCTGAGTGGTGCAGCGAAGTACTCGCGCCGGTTTGAACAGCCGGTTGGCCCGCCCCGACGGGAACCGCCATTGCAGGTCATAGCCGGCTGAGGTAGCCACTACCGCGCAGTGGGCTTTGAGTTCATCAGGCGTGGCCGGGTATCC
>Ga0265797_10005297_pt1 | contig 18894 bp, 6 predicted proteins | sample P2T30metagenome_FD_192433 | JGI IMG/M metagenome (GOLD analysis project Ga0265797, IMG submission 192433) | Plant litter microbial communities from East Loma Ridge, Irvine, California - P2 T30 | ecosystem: Environmental > Terrestrial > Plant litter > Unclassified | place: USA: California... | reverse complement strand
GCTGTAGCTCAGCTGGATAGAGTACTTGGCTACGAACCAAGGGGTCGTGGGTTCGATTCCTGCCAGCCGCACCAAAGTTTCAAAGAGAATGGCTCAGAAGAAATTCTGAGCCATTTTTCTTTTGCGCTCGCATTCATGGAATGACCGCGCGGTCCGCAGTCCTCCTCAAATAAGTAGCAATGCGGAAATGGAGTATTTGCCAATCCGCGACATGCTGCTATAATGCGTGCCTCGGGCGGCTGTAGCTCAGCTGGATAGAGTACTTGGCTACGAACCAAGGGGTCGTGGGTTCGATTCCTGCCAGCCGCACCAAAGTTTCAAAGAGAATGGCTCAGAAGAAATTCTGAGCCATTTTTCTTTTCTGCTCGCAGTGTCGCCTGGTTCAGGTAGTGCTCTCCATTGTCAACGGGCTCTACGCAAGATGATTGCGTCAGTGTGCGTAGGACCTACCCTACGTATTTACAGCAAGTTGCCTGAAAAATTCCTTTCTTCAACCTGTCGCACTGCGCTTCTCCTATGGCGAGCAGCTCAGCGGCTTGTCTCGACAGCAAGAAGTTAATTGCTGGCATACTTTGCTTGTTCCGAAAGCCCGGCAAGGTCCGTAGGTGCATTTCTTTGCCATTTTGTTAGCATGAATTTCCGACTCATGAACCCAGGCTGCAGGTCGCGGCTGATTCTTAGCGAGGACAGACATGAAAAAATCTCTCATTGCTGCATTGGTACTGGCATCGGCTTCATTCGGCTCCACCGCAGTGCTGGCGCAAGTCGGCGAATCGCCGCAGCCGCTGGACATCGACGACGTCAGCGCCTTCTTCGGCGATACCTTCGCCGGCGGTAACGAAGGCGCCACCTTCGCCGACCGCTTCACGTTCTCGGTGGATGGCACCATCGGCGCCAACCTCGACGCGGTGGTGGCGTCGATCACCCGCAGCGCCGACGTTGGCCTCGACATCACCGCCCTGGCCCTGTACGGCGCCGATGATAGCCTCATCAGCAGCGGCACCCAGTTGCAGACTGGCGTGTTCGACCTGTGGAGCATCTCCAGCAGCAATCTTGCTGCTGGCGACTACTACCTGCAGGTCAGCGGCGCGCTGGTCTCCGACACCAGCGCCAGCTTCGGCGGCGCCATCGCCCTGGCGCCGGTGCCGGAACCGGCCACGGTCGGGATGATGCTGGGCGGGCTTGGCGTGCTGGGCTTCCTGGCGCGTCGCCGGCGCCCGCAAGCAGATGCCTGAGGCAAGCAGGCAACGCTTCGGCTGACGCCAAAAAAAACGCCGGTCAACCGACCGGCGTTTTTTCTTGTCCACATCCGCAGCTGTTACGTCCGCAGCTTCTTGATCATGGTGCGGTTGCCGAGGATTTCCTCGATCTGCTCGAAGCGCACCGGTTTGACCATGTGGTGGTCGAAACCCGCCTCGAAAGCCAGCTGGCGGTCTTTTTCCTGGCCCCAGCCGGTCACCGCGATCAGCACCGTCAGGGCGCCGGTCGGCAACTGGCGGATGCCGCGCGCCAGGTCGTAGCCCGACATATACGGCAGGCCGATGTCGAGGAAGGCATAGTCCGGGCAGAAGCGCGCCGCCGCAGCCAGCGCATCCGGACCGTTGTGGGTGATCACCACGCTATGCCCCATCGCCGTGAGCAGCGCGCCGATGCTGTTGACGAAGTCGACGTTGTCGTCAGCCAGCAGGATGCGGTAGCTCTCGGTGCTGATGAAAGCGGCCGGGGTCGGCTTGGTCGGCGGTTCCGGCTCGACTACGATCGGCAGGCGCACCACGAAGCGGCTGCCTTGGCCCAGGCCTTCGCTGTGCGCGGTAATCGTGCCGCCGTGCAGTTCGACCAGCTTGCGCGCCAGCGACAGGCCCACACCCAGGCCGGCATTGCTGCGCTCAAGCGTCGAGTCGACCTGCACGAACATCTCGAATACCGAGTCGAGCATCTCGGGCGCCAGGCCGATGCCGGTATCGCCCACTTCGAGGATCAGCGTCTTGTCGTCGACCGCGCCCTTGAGCATGACCTTGCCGCCGCGGTTGGTGTACTTGGCGGCATTGTTCAGCAGGTTCGACAGGATCTGGGCCAGGCGCGTGGCGTCGCCGTGCAGGAATACCGGACGGTCCGGCAGTTCCAGCACCAGCTCATGGCCATGCAGCTCGATATACGAGCGCACCACTTCGAGCGCGTCGTTGACCACCGCCTTGAGCTCCACGCGGCCCATCTTGATCGTGAACTTGCCGGTATTGATGCGCGAGACGTCCAGCAGATCGTCCACCAGGCGCACCATCTGGCGCAGCTGGCGTTCCATGATGTCGGTGGCGCGCTGGGTCGCCTGGGCGTCGCCGCTGCGGATGCGCAGGATGTCCAGGCCGGTGCGGATTGGCGCCAGGGGATTACGCAATTCGTGCGCCAGGGTGGCCAGGAATTCATCCTTGCGGCGGTCGGCCAGGATCAGCGCCCCTTCGGCGCGCTGGCGCACGTCCATCTCGGTCTCGAGCTTGCGGTTGGCCGCCTGCAGCGCGTCCGAACGGCGGCCGATCTCGGCCAGCATATCGTTGAAGGCTTCGACCAGCACCCCGATCTCGCCCTTCTCCTTGCCCGGCACACGCAGCGAGAAGTCGCGCCGCAGCATCACCTGGCGCGCTACATTGGTGACTGCCTCGAGCGGCCGGGTGATCGAGGCCTGCAGGCGCGAGGCCACCAGCGCCGCGATCACCAGCGCACCCAGCAGCACGCCGCCGAGGATGGCGCCATAGCTCAGGGCCCGGTCCAGGCCACCGTAGCGCGAGCGCAGGTAGACCGTGCCGACCCGCTCGCCATTCTCGACGATGTCGCGGTACAGCACGACCTCACCGCGCTCGATGCGGTAGCCGGCCGCCTCGGGGCGGTCCGGCAGGCTGGCGCTGATCCCGGGCCGCACATAGGTGGCGAAGCGGGCGCCGTTGGCGGTGTAGATGGCGGCCGCGACGATCTGGGGGCGCACCCGCAGCAGGGTCAGGCTCTGGGTCACGTCGCCGGCGTCGTTGAACGAGACCGCGGGCGCGGTCACGCTGGCGACGATGTCGGCCTGGGTCGTCAGGTCGTCGATCCAGTAGCGCTGGAAGGTGCGCAGGTCGAGCAGCAGCATGGCCACGCCCGCGCTCAGGAGGGCGACCACGGTGGTGGCCACCGCCATCAGAATCAGTTTGCTGCGTACCGAGCCGGTATCGTGCATCGGCATCATGAGGCTCCTTTCTGCACACGGTTCGCGACTGTCAGCAGGCGCGAACTGAGCTTCACATTATTCTTTTCCGCCGCATCGAGCGAGACATCGAAACGTACCCGTTCGTCGACGATCGTAAAATTGATGACGCTGCCGAGCTGCAGACCGCCCTCGCACTCGGTCACGGTGAGCAGCGCCGGCGAGGCGCGCAGCTGGCGCCCCGCGCGCGCCGCATCCAGGCCGGCCACGAACAGCAGGTGCAGCGGCTGCGCCAGGTCTTGCTCGCGCAGCGTGCGCACGGCAATCGTGCGCCCGGCCACCATCCTCCCGCTGGCGATCCGGCCCAGCTCGGCGGCCATGTCGTCGGCCCCGACCACGCCGATGGTCAGCGGCGCCGCGCCGTCAGCGAAGGACTGGGGCGGAAAGTCGGCATAGCCCAGGAATTTATACAGGAAGGCCGCCTTGACGCGCCGTTCCAGCATGGGAGCGGCCGCAGCCGCGGCAAACGCGGCGCCGGGCGCCAGCAGGGACGCGCCCAGGCCTGCCAGCAGCGGCAGCGCCAGGGCCCGGCACGCGGCGCGGCGGCGTGGGCGTTCAGGTTGAATAATTGTCATGAAATCCATTGGCCAGTCAAAAACGCAGCGAAGCGCTGGCGAACACGGTCCGCTCGAGCAGCTGGCGGCTGCCGGCCACTCCGTACTCGGCGTGGCTGGCGTGCAGCAGGTTGCGCCCTGCGAGGGCCAGCTCGAGATCGGGACGAATCTGCCACGCTAGCCGCGCGTCGAGCTCATGATAGCTTGGCACGGCCGCCTGTGGCAGGCGCGCGACGTAGCGAAGTGAAAAATCGGCATGAATCCGCTTGCCGAGGTCATGCGCGCTGCGCAAGGTCCAGGTCACGCGCGGGTCGTTGCCGGCCAGGCCGGAGAGACCGGTGGTGTCGCGGCTGGCTGGTTCGCGGCCGACATCGATATCCTGCAGCACGCCGCCGGCGTGCAGGCGCCAGCCGCGCGCTGGCTGCCAGGCCGCCCACAGCTCGACCCCGCGCAGGCTGCCTTTACCCAGGCTGCCCAGTACATAGCCGGGCAACTGCCCAGGGGCGCGCTCGAGCGAACGCAGGCGCTCGAAATCGGTATAGAACAGCGTTCCCGACCAGGACAGCGCCGGCGTTGGCTGGCTGCGATAGCCGAGTTCGGCCACACGCGCGGTCTCGGCCACGGTGTCCTGCCCACCCGCGATCAAAAAGGCTTGCGGATCGGCCGGGTCGAGCACGTACAAGTCGCGGTCGATGCGGGCCGGCGCGCGCACCGTGCGCGACAGCGCCGCCCACAGCATCGATTTCTCATTGACGTCCCAGGCCAGGCGCAGGTTCGGCAGCAGCTCGCTGCCGGTGTACACATTGTGTTCGATGCGCACACCGGCGCTGGCGCGCAGACCTGGCGCGAGCGTGACTTCATCCTGCACGAACAGGTGCGACCAGCGCAGCGTGCGGCGCGCCGGCGTAAAACGCAGCAAGGGGCCGTTGTCGATCCGGTCGCGGCTGTGGCGGTGGCCGGCGCCCCAGCTCAGCGCATGCCGGCCCAGGCGCAGCAGGTGCTGGGCTTCGAGGTCGACCGTATCAAGGCGCTGGGCGCCGATGCCGCTCTGCTCGCGGCGCGTATGGTCGATCCAGGCCTGCAGGCGCAGCAGCTGGCCGTCGTCCAGGCGCCGCTCGAACCTGCCCAGCAGGTTGGCGCCCGAAAACGCGGCGCGCGGCGCGCGGCTGTCTTGCCGCAGAGGGCCGTGGAACACGTCACCGCTGACGGTGACGTCGTCGCGCTCGCCGTCATGGTCGAGCCGGAGACCGGCCTGCTGGCGTTGCATGCCGCCATCTTCCCAGGCGCTGCCATTATCGGTACCGTCGGCGCGCATGCTTTTCGCATAGGCGCGGTAGTGGACACCGCCGGCGAGTTGCCCGCCCTGGCGCACGGTGGCGCCCTGCTCGTCGGCGCCGGCGTAGACGGTCGCCACGCCGCCCTGGGTGTCGGACGCGTTTTTCGTGATGATATTGATGACGCCATTGACGGCGTTCGCGCCCCAGGCGGTGCCGCCGGGGCCGCTGACCACCTCGATGCGCGCGATATCTTCCAGCGCCACGTCCTGCATTTCCCAGAACACACCGGAAAACAAGGGCGAATACACGCTGCGGCCGTCGACCATCACCAGCAGCTTGTTGGCCTGGGGCGACATGAAGCCGCGCGCGCTGATCGCGTACGAATGCGCATCGATGCGCGCCACCTGCAGGTTCGGCGCGAGGCGCAGGGCTTCGGGCAAGGTAGTCGCGCCGGAGCGCGCGATGTCGGCGCCCTGGATCACATAGACCGAGGCGGCGGCGCGCGCCAGCGGCTCATCCTGGCGCGAGACCGAGCTGACCACGATATCGGATAACTGCTCCAGGGAATAATCGGCAAGCTGCGCGTCCAGCGGCGTCTCATCGGGCGCACGGCCAGGCACTTGCGCGTACGCCGGCAGGACGCAGGCGCATGACAGCAGCGCGGCAGCGGCGCGGGCAAACGGCGAAAAAATTAACATAGTTGCCATCGTAGAACATTTTCACGCACGCACCAAGTGCGCACACGCCACACCGACCGCTTGACAATCCGCTGGGATATTTATTAATGCTATGACGGTTATTGCAAATATAAATTGGACTGATTTGACGCAATGCAGCATCATGCACTTGTCTCCTCTATTCTCCTCCTAGGAAATAGATTCAGCCCGCTTCCTGCAAGCGGGTTTTTTTTTGGCTATTGCCCGGCTCCGCCCCGACCGTCGTTAACTGCAGTTGGCCCATGCTGCGCGCCAACTGCGACGTCAGATCGGATCAGGCCAGCAAAGGCACGCCCACCACCTCCACCGAGTCCTGCAACACCTGCGCCGCCGTACCGAATCCGGCGCCGGCAAGCACCGCCTGTGCCGACTGCATGTCGAGTCCTGCCAGCGTTCCCTGCGTGGCGTACAGGTATGCCAGATCGCCACCCCAGGCGGCAGCGTCGCTACCGGCGATGCGTTCCTGCGCCAGCAGCGCTTCGGACAGGTTCCAGGTCGTGATGCCGCTATTTGCCGCCCTGGCCGCGTCGAATGCCGCGACCATGTCGTCGAAGTCGAACCATTGGATCTTATTCTGGTGGATCGCCGTCGTCGCGTTCGGCTTGTAGGCTGCCGTATCCTCGATCACCATCTGGAGCGTGGCGACACTGCGGTTGGCGCTGTTCGCATACCAGTCCTTGAGTGTGAGCTGGTCGCCGGCGCCGACCGCGAACACCAGGTCGTTGCCACTCTTGCGCAATTGCAGGTCGGCGTACACGATGCCGCCACCCAAGCTGATGGTGTCGTTGCCGCCGGTACTGGCGCCGATAACGTCGGCGCCGTCGCCGCGGTTGAACACGATCAGGTCCGCGCCGGTCGCGGTCGTGATCGTGTCGTTCCCCTTGCCGCCGATGAACAGCTCGGCACCGGCACCGCCGGTGAGCAGGTCGGCCCCGGCGCCACCGTCGAACACGTTCTTGCCAGAAGTGTCCCCCAGGGTGTCAATGCCGGCGCCACCCTGCAGGATATCGTTGCCGTCCGCGCCCGCGAGCGTATTGTTGGCGGCATTGCCGATCAACAGGTTACTCGCCGCGTTGCCGGTGCCGTTGACCGCAAGCGTGCCGGTCAGGACCAGCGCCTCGAGGTTGGCGCCGAGTGTCGTGGTCACGCCGGTGCGGACGGTGTCGATCCCGTCGCCGGCATTTTCGACCACCACGTCGCCGCTGACATCGACGACATACACGTCGTTCCCGGCGCCGCCGACCAGGCGGTCGGCGCCCGCGCCACCGTCGATCGTGTCGTTGCCGGCGCCGCCGGTCAGGGTATTGGCGGCGCCGTTGCCGGTGATGTTGTTGTCGAGCTCGTTGCCGGTGCCATTCACGAGCGCGCTGCCAGTCAGGGTCAGGTGCTCGACCTCGTCGCCCAGCGTGTAGCTGATGCTCGACTGCACCAGATCGATACCCTCGTTATCGTTCTCTATAACCCGGTCACCGCTGTTATCGACAACATAGGTGTCGTTGCCCTGCTCTCCATACATCGTATCGCGCCCGGCCCCGCCGTTGAGAAGGTCGTCGCCGTCCCTGCCCTCTAGCTGGTTGGCAACGCTGTTTCCGAGCAGAACGTTATTCAGTTGGTTGCCAGAGCCATGGAGTCCGGCATTGCCGGTCAGTGTCAGGTTGTCAAGGCCCCAGCCGAGGTGGAAATCGACGCTCGACTGCACCAGATCCACGCCATTGTCATCTTGTTCGTCGGCATAGTCTCCTTCGTTATCCACGATATACGTATCATTGCCTGCGCCTCCGATCATGTAGTCGGCGCCGGCGCCGCCATTGAGGATATTGGCCATCGCATTGCCCAGAATAGAATTCTCTAGCGCGTTGCCGGTGCCGTTGATGGCACCGGTGCCGGTCAAGACCAGGTTCTCCACATTGGCCGTGAGGGTGTAAGTAATCGAACTGCGCACTTCGTCGAACCCGGCGTTCGCCGATTCGGTCACGACATCGCCTGTATTGTCGACGTAATAGCGGTCGCTGCCGGCGCCACCGCTCATCCGATCGGCGCCGGCGCCTCCGTCGAGCTGGTCGTTGCCGCCATAGCCATTGAGCGTGTCGTTGCCGGCCAGGCCATTGAGGATGTCGACCCCGTCGTTGCCGTTCAGGGTGTCGGCGCCGGAGGTGCCATTGGTCGTGCGCGGTAGGCTCGCCAGGATCGCCTCGCCGTCCCACACCGTGCCGTCCGAGAACTCCACGAGCAGCGCCATGCCGGCACTGAAATAGCTGCTCACACGCATGCTGTCGGTACGGTCCCCGCTATCCAGAACCAGCACCAGGTCGTTGCCATCGCGCGTGGCCATGACGTAGTCGGTGCTGCTCTGGACCACGACCGTTTCGACGTCGCCGTCGCGTCCATGATCGGCGATCACGTCGTCGCCGCTGCCATAGTAGAAGGCATAGCGGTCGTTGCCCTCGCCCCCGGACAAGGTATCGTTCCCCTCGCCGCCATCGAGTTCGTCGTCGCCCGCGCCACCGGACACGCGATCGTCGCCGGCCATGCCGGAGATGACGTCGTTGCCGCCCAGGCCGTCGATGACGTCGTCCCCGTCGGTGCCCTGGATCTGGTCGTCGTGTGGCGTCGACGGCGCCGGTCCGATCAGGTCGAACAGGCGAGCATCGTTCCACCTCGTCCCATTGTCGAACACGACGACGACATTGCGGTGGTAGATCCAGTTGTCGAGCGAGATCCGGTTGGCGCCGTCGGAGGTGGTCAGGAACAGGTTGGACGAATCGCTGGAGACGAAAATATCGGAGGGCAGGTAGCCATGCAGGACGATCGTATTCACCGTCGCCGCGTCGACGCTGTTGTCGTACATGGTGTCATGGCCGAAATCGCGTTCGAAGACGTAGGTATCGGCGCCGTCGCTGGTGTCCTGGAAATAGTCGTCGCCGTCGCTGCCGGTGAACGTATTGTCGAGCTGATTGCCCCATACCCGCAGCCCGCCCCGCACCAGCACGACGTTCTCGATGTGCTCGCCCATGGAGAAGTCGGTCGCGGAATGGACCGTATCGATGCCTTCCTCAGCCTCTTCCGCCACCAAGTCGCCGTCGTTATCGACATGGTAGATGTCGTCTCCGGCGCCGCCACGCAGCGTGTCTGCTCCGATGCCGCCATCGAGCACGTCGTCCCCGTCGTCCCCGCCGAGCTGGTCGTCGCCATCTCCGCCGTCGAGCACATCGTTGCCGGAGCCCCCATTCAGGCGGTCGGCGCCGTCCCCGCCGGCCAGGCGGTCATTCCCATCGCCGCCGTTGAGGCGATCGTCGCCGCCACGGCCATCCAGCACGTCGTCGCCGCCCAGGCCATGCAGGAGGTCGATGTCGGCTCCCCCGACCAGGGTGTCGGCGCCGTTGGTCCCGTATTGCGCGCCGCTGGTACTGGCGACGATCCAGGCATGCGTCAATTCAACGCCGCCGATCTCGAAGCGGTCGATGCGGTGCTGTGCGTCGGCGTCGAAGTATCCGAGCACGGTCAGACTGTAGGCGCCGGCCGGCCGCAGGACCAGGTCGTCGCCCACGCGTTCGATCACCACGTCTTCCAGCGCGATCCAGTCGTTGATCCGCACCGTGTCGATGGCGGTCGCGCCGTCCGCCGCGCGGTTATCGATGACGTCGTGGCCGCTGTCGGGGCCGATCAGGTAGGTATCGTTGCCGGCGCCGCCGATCAGGAGATTGGAGGCGGCGTTGGCCTGCGCGTCGATCGTGTTGTCGCCGCCATTGCCGGCGACCGACGTGGCCCCGTCGCCGATCACCACCAGGTTTTCGATGGACTCGCCCAGGATGTAGCTGATGCTGGTGCGGACCGTGTCGATGCCTGACGAGTCGATCACCCGGTCGCCGGCGTTGTCGACGACGTACGTATCGTACCCGTCGTCGCCCTGCATCGTGTCCGCCCCCGCGCCACCGTCGAGCATGTCGCCACCTTCACGCCCCACCAGCGTGTCGTTGCCGGCGCCGCCCCTGAGGACATCGTTGTACTGATTGCCATACATCGCATTGTCCTGCGCGTTGCCGTTGAGCGTCCAGACCAGGTTGCTCAGCCGCAGGTCGATCGCCTCGACGTTGGCGTAATTGTCGAACGAGGCGGTAGCCGCGACACCCCTGCCGCTCCATTCCAGATAGGCGATGTCGTTGCCTTCGCCAGCCAGTTCCTCGATCCGGTCGCCATCGCCGAGCACATAGGTGTCATCGCCCTTGCCGCCGACCAGCACGTTCGCGACAAAGTTGCCGGTCGCCCCCGCGAAGCTCTTGGTGCGGAACGGATCGAGCATGGTCCCGCCGTTGAGGACGTTGGCGAGATCGTTGCCCTCGCCGCGCGAGGCCCTGTCGCCGACCATGGTCATGTCGCGGAAAGAATTACTGAGCTTGTAATCTCCGCTGGAGAAGATATAACCGCCGCCAACGCCATTGACGAACTGGATGCGGTCGAGCGGATTGTCGACATAGAACAGGCCCTGGCCGCTGCGGCTGATGATCGTATCGACGCCGGCGCCGCCGTCGTACACGCCGTTCAGCGTGGTCGTGTCGGTCCAGATCGTGTTATCGCCCGCGTTGCCGTAGACATAGTGCCGGTAAATATAGCTCGATTCGAAATACAGGTTCTCGACGTGGTCGGCAAGTTGGTAGACACTCCCGACGTGACGGGCCACCGTGACCGTATCAACCCCTCCGCCCGCCGCTTCCTGCACCTTGCCGAGACCGCCGTACGTGATGTAAGTATCGTTGCCGGCGCCGCCGATCAGCGTATCGTTCGACTTCTCGTCGCTGGTGATCATGTTGTTGCCGGAATTGCCGATGATGATATTGTCGAGCCCGTTGGTCCGGGCATCGATATTCAGGAATCCGGTCAGGGTCAGGTTCTCGATGTCGAGGCCGGTGCCATAGCTGACCGACGACAGGACGGTATCGATGCCGGCGCCGGCATTCTGGATGACGTCGTTCACGTGGTCGACCACGAAGAGGTCGTCGCCGCTGGTCCCGGTCTGGGTATCGGCCACGCCGCTGGCGACGATCCTGGCCGCAATCGCAGCCGTGTCCCATGCCGCGCCATCGGCGAATTCGATCCGCTCGATGCGATTGTCGGCCGCCTTGCCGCTGGCGGTCGTGATGAACCAGTTCTTGATCTTGAGCTGCTCGGCGCCGCTGTCGATGGACAGCACCAGGTCGTCGCCCGACTGGAGCAAGGTGACGTTGGCCGCGCCGACGCCCGTCCCGAGGCGGATCGTGTCGGCTTCGGCCACGGCCGCGCCGCTCTCGGTGAGCAAGTCGGAGCCCGCGCCCCGGCCGAACAGGTACACGTCGGCGCCCGCGCCGCCGGCCAGCTGGTCGCTGCCGGCTCCACCGTCGAGCAGGTCGGCACCAGCGCCGCCTTCGAGCACGTCGTCGCCGGCGCCGCCCGACAAGCGGTCGTTGCCGGCCTGGCCACGGATGCGGTCGTCCCCGGCCTTGCCGTCGATCGTGTCGTCGGTGTCGAAGCCCTCGATCTGGTCATTGCCTTCAGTCATGGACTGGTCCAAGACCATCTTCGGCAGCATGGCGGCGTCCCACGTCGTGCCGTCCACGAAGCGGATCCGCTCGATCTTGTCGCTGCCACCCGCCGAATAGAACTGGTAGTCGAGACCGACCTTGTCGGCGGTGCCGCGCAGGCCAAGGGTGAGGCCTGAACTGGTACGTACGAGCATGATGTCGGAGGCCGCGATGCCCGCCCCAAATTGCAGCGTGTCGACATCGTCGGGAGAACCCAGTTCGATGATGTCGTCATCCCCGTCGCCCCGCTGGAAGACATAGGTATCGTTGCCGGAATTGCCCTTGAGGGTATCGTTGCCGGTTCCCCCTTCGAGGGTGTCGTTGCCGCCGCCGCCACTGAGCGTATCCCAGCCATTGCCACCATAGAGCGTATCGTCGCCTGCGTTGCCGTTGAGCGTGTCGCTCCCGTCGAGCCCGTACAGGATGTCCGCATCGGGGCCACCGTTCAGCGTGTCGCTGCCCGGGCCGCCCGGACGGACGGTCGAGCGGAAGGCAAGTTCGTCCTGGCCCCAGATCGTCCCGTCTGCGAACACGATGCGGTCGAGCGCCGCTATCCCATCGGCGCCGAAATGGTTCACGATGGTGACCGAGTCTTGCCCCAGCGCCACGTACAGGTCGCCGCTGGCACTGCGCGACAGGGTAACGTCACCCGTCTTCACCTCGGGGCCGAGCAGCAACTGATCGATCGTGGCGCGGCTGTCCGCGGCCGCGTTGTCGATCCGGTCGTTGCCGCCGCCGCGGCTGAACATATAGCTATCGTTGCCGAAGCCGCCACTCACGATGTCGTTGCCGAGATCGCCGCCGAGCACATCGTCGCCGGCGCCACCGGCCAGCGTGTCCGCACCCGCGCCGCCGCGCACGATGTCGTTGCCGTCGCCGGCATCGACCACGTCGGCCTTGCCCCCGCCGCTGATATTGTCGTCGCCGGCCGAGCCGGCGACCAGCAGTTCGGGAGCGATCGCCAGCAACTCCTCGCGCGTCAGCTGCGGGGCGCCGCTGACGCCGAGCGTCAAGCTGGAACTCGACTGGAGCAGGCCATCCTTGAAGCGCACCACACTGTCGCCATACTTGACCACCAGGTCGCCCGACGGCGTAGCGTCCGCCACGACCTCGACCTTGGCACCCGTCACCGCGACTGAGAACACGACCTTGTTGCGTCCCTGGTTGTCGTTGATGCCCAGCGCGCCAGGCACGGTGGCGGCATCGGCACGCGCACCTGCCCCGGATCCGGCGCTGCCGTTATTGAACAGATAGGTATCGTCGCCCGCCCCGCCCTCGAGGATGTTGTTGCCGGCGCCGCCGTCCAGCACATCATTGCCGTCGCCGCCAATCAGATGGTCGTCGCCCGCGCCACCGACCAGGTAGTCGTCGCCGGCGTCGCCGTGGAGCGTATCGTCGCCGTCTTCTCCGAGCAAGGCATCCACGCCGGCGCCGCCGCGCAGGACATCATCGCCCCCGCCGCCGACCAGCGTGTCGTCGCCCACTCCGCCGTCGAGCTGGTCGTCGCCATGGTAGGCCTGGTCCAGGTCGTCGTAGTCGCCGTGCAGGAAGTCGTCGCCCTCGTCGCCGAACAGCACGTCTTTGCCGCCGCCGCCGAACAGCTTGTCCTTGCCATCGCCACCATGCAGTTCGTCGTCGCCGTGGAAGCGGCCGTCCAGGTTCGCAGCGTCGCCTTCGACGTCGTCCTCGCCGCTGCCGCCGAACAGGACGTCGTTGCCGCCCGTGCCAAACACCTTGTCGTCGCCCTCGCCGCCGTCGAGCACATCGTTGCCGTGGTCCTCGCCGGCCACGATCTCGCTGCCGGCATCGCCCACGAGCTGGTCGTTGCCGGCGCCGCCCACCAGGCGGTCGTCCTTCCCGCCGCCGTACAGGAAGTCGTCTCCGTCGCCGCCGTCGAGATCGTCGTTGCCGGCGGATTGCGCATCCAGGCCCGACGTGGTGGAGTCGCCCCACAACACGTCGCCGTCGTCGCCGCCGCGCAAGCGGTCGTCTTCGCCGCCACCGACCAGGTAGTCGTCGTCCGCGCCGCCGTCGAGCAGGTCGCGGCCGTGGAACTGGCCATCCATCTCCTCGGCGCCCGCGTCGCCGAACAGCATGTCCTTGCCGGCGCCGCCGAACAGCTGGTCATGTCCGCCATTGCCGACCAGCTGGTCGGTGCCGTCGCCGCCATCGAGATAGTCGTTGCCGTGGTGGGCGAACGGCACGTCACCCGCCTTGTCGCTGTCGCCCCACAGGAAGTCGTCGCCCGCGCCGCCGTACAGCTGGTCATCCTTGCCGTGGCCCCACATCTTGTCGTTGCCGGCCCCGCCGTCGAGGATGTCGGCGCCATGCCGTTCGATCGCCACCATGTCCGACGTGAAGCCGAGATAGGTGATTGACGTGACCGACCCGTCGCCCTGCAGTTCGTCATCGCCGTCGTCGCCGAACAGCACATCGGCGCCACCGTCGCCGATCACGGTATCGTCGTCGTCCCCGCCATGGGCGAGGTCGTCGCCACTGCCGGCCGAGATGAAGTCGTCGCCGGCGCCGCCGTCGAGGACGTTGCCGCCATCGTTGAGGATCTCGGTCAGGTTGTCGCCGGCGACGATCACGAGCGGGTGCCGGTCGCCGCCGATATCGGCTTCGAGGCGCGATGCGACCCAGCTGAAGCCGCGCGCCACTTCGGTGCCGGGAAGCGTCAGGTCGGTATGTACCGTCGGCCGGCCGCCGCCGGTCTGGACGCCGGCCGCCGAGCCGTACAGGAAGTCCTTGCCGGCGCCGCCGATCAGAGTGTCGCTGCCAAAGCCGCCGGTGATCAGGTCGTCGCCCGCGCCGCCCTCGAGCAGGTCGTCGCCGCCGTGGCCGTCCAGCATGTCGTTGCCGCCGTGACCGCGGATGGTATCGATGCTGGCGGTGCCGCGCAGCAGGTCGAAGGCCTCGGGATCGATACCGTCCGAGACGTAGTTGTAGTTGGCGTCGGTGACATAATTGCCGCTGGCGTCGAGGCGCTTGCGGATGCTGCCTTCGATCACGCTCGCGCCAGGCGCCGGTTCGTCGGGCGTCTGATCGGCCTCCTCAAGGAAGATCCCGAGGTCGCCCTCGGTCCAGTTCTGGATATTTATCGAATTGCGCCCGCCCGCCTGCTGGATGACGAGGTCCGTGCCACCCTGGCGGCCGGCGGTAAGGACATAGGTATACCGCACGCCGGCGACCAGCGCCTCCCAGCGTCCCTCGCCGATGCGTTCGCCGCCTTCCAGGACCTGGCCGTCCACCTCGATCGCGCCGGCGCCGTGGTCGACGATCACGTCGTGGCCGAAAGCGCCGCTGAACGCATAGGTGTCGTCGTCATCGCCTCCGAACAGGCGATCGTCGCCACTGCCGCCGTCGAGTCGGTCCTGGCCCTTGCCGCCCATCAGGGCATCGCGGTCGTCGCCGCCAGACAAGGTGTCATTGTCGCTGCCCCCATACAGGGCATCGTCTCCCGCACCACCCGCCAGGTTGTCTGCGCCGGCATTGCCCTCGAGGTGGTCGTCGCCGGCGCCGCCATCTATGACGTCGTTGCCCCCGTTTCCGAACAGCTTGTCCGCCCTGCCGCCGCCGGACAGGGCGGTATCATCCTGCTCCGTCCCGAACGATACGAAGCTGTCGAAGGGGCCGAGTGTATGGCGGCGGATGATCAGATCGGTCGCGAGATCGGTGTACACATCGGTCGTAAAGCCGTAGGCCAGGAACGACGGCCCGACAGAATAGCCGATCGTGATAGGCGCGGTAACGTCGTAGTGCGCGTCGACAGTATTGAAATAGGTGACGCGCTGTCCGAACGCAGCCCGCGCATCGAGGTAGACGTCGGTAAAGTTGCCTTTGCCCGCTACGAGTTCCTCGCTTGTCAAAGCTTTGTCCGCGGTCCACATGTCGTACAAGTCCTGCTGACCCTCGCCGAGAATCGCTCCGACCCCGGACCCGCTCAGCGCGAACGGACTCAGATGCAGCAGGGCGAGCAGGTTCCCGAACTCTCCGCGCGCCTGCGACGCCGAACTCGGCGCACTGGAAAACGTCGCGCCGCTCTCGGCCAGCTTGCCGTAGCCGTCCGATTTCAGGATCAGGTTGACGACCTCGTAGAACGAGGTACGGCCGGTGTACGGCCCCTTGTCATCGATTTCGGCCCACGTATTGCCGGCAGAATTTCCTTCCAGATGCTTGGCTGGGCCATCGGCATGCCCAAGCGGCGCCAGTCCCAGCATGTGCGAGAACGCATTCAGGACGTTCTCGAAAATATCGCCGATCGCTCTCCCCTGGCTCTCGCCAAAGATGAGATCCCCGTTGACGGCGCGCAGGTTCGACGCCTGTTCGAATATCTGGGTCAAGGTGTCGACAGTCTGCTTCGTGTTCCTGGACGCCTCAGACAGCAGGTTGGCCATCAGGTTCTGGACCGCCAGCGAATCCTGAATCAGGACCAGGCTGTGGGTATCGCCGAAATCCCGGGTGGCATACTGGTCCTGCAGCAGCTTGACGCCGTATTTGAGAAACTGCGAAATGATCGCGGTGCCGATGTCCCCACGGAACAAGGGCTGATCTTCGATATACACGGGCACATCTGCCCCCGCATGCCACTGGCTGTTGGCGACTGCCGATGGCCCCTCATGTCCCTGGAGGTCATACTGGTTGTCGCGCGTCACGGCGACGAATTGCTTGCCCATATAGGCGCGCCACAGGCCGCCAAACAGCGAGGCTGCGGCCGTGTTATTGGCCACGAACGAGATGGCGAGCTGGTAGTCCAGCGACAGCGCCTCCATGTCCGTCTCGGCGACGGGTCTCGGTCCCTCGTTGCCGTTGCCGGGCTTCAGATGAGTGAGTCGCTCGCCCTCTTCTTCCAGCCTCTCCATATTGCCCATCGCCTGGTCGAGCCGCTTCTTGGCGTCCACCAGGTCGCGGTACGCAGGCGCATAGACATCCTCGACCTGTTCGATGCGCGTGTTCAGGTAGTACCGCGCCTCGGCGAAGGACCACCCTCCCGCCAGCCCAGCGCTGACCGCCCGGTACATCTCGACGGCGGTTGCGCTCTGGAATTTCGCGGCAATCAGCGCGTCGCCGCCCTTCGCCGTCATCGCCTCGAACTCGTCGAGTTGCCGGGTCGGATTCCAACTTTCGACCTGGCCGACACCGGCGCCGTTGAAGGTCACGACCTTAGCCGCTTCCTCTGCATGCATGAGGTTGAACGCGGTGGCAAGATGGCCGCCGAGACTGTATCCAGTGACGGAAAACTCTTTTCCACCCAGCAAAGAAGGATCGCTGCGCAGCTTCGTGTACCACGCATCCATGTCGCGCAGCTGGCCCCAGGCCCAGCCGGTTTCCTTGATTTCCAGTTCATTGGTGGCGATATTGTCACGCACGGCGTCGTCGACGAATTCCGTGCTGCGAAATGACATCACAAGCTCATCCTTGAGAGCCCCGGTCGCCGGATCCTTGGCGGTACAGATGAACAGCGTGCCGCTGAAACCGGTTTTCGTCTCGACCTGGTCGAGCACACGCCAGTGCTGCGCGAAATGCTGCGCCTCATCGAGGGTGAATTTGCTGCTGTAGCTATTCCCCTTCGTCAGGGCGGAAACCAATGCCACGTCCGCCACTGGCTTTTTATCGGCCATCAGAAAGGCTTCGGCTGCCATTTGAAGCTGCACGAATTTGTATTGCTCGTTTAGTTGTAAGGTCATGTTTTTGCGGCGTCCATTTCGAGGGGATGAGCAGGACGCCCTGGCCGAACGTAGTGTCGGTCAACAACGGGATCTCTGCCACTGCGCGGGTGGCACCCGGCGTGTATGTATCCTAAGGGAAATAATGTGAAACTTAGTCACGCATTGTTTCCTGTTGGTCTTTCGAGACACGCATTACTGCTCCGTTAATCTGCGGCGGATCCGTATCGAGGAACCGCCGGGATGGCGCCAGTAAGAACGTCCGGACGAACGCCGATGGTCGCCGGGCAGGCGACGCACGCGACCATGCCCAACGCCATGCACCGTGCATGGACGGACCGTCCCCGGGGCGGCACCCGCGCCGGGCGTGCGCATCGCCGGGCTTATCTGCCGTGCTGCGGTGTGCGACGCGGAAGCAGCACTTTCTCGACAAACCGGACCGTCTGGCCGCCCTGGGACTGGGCCGGATGCCGCCCACCGAACGCCGGGCAGGCATGCGCGGCAGCCATGAGCCAGGGCGACCTGCCACCACTGTCGTTCCCCAGGCCAGGATCGAACATGTAACCGATCCGTTCGGCAATCACTTCGCCGGTGCGCAAGTCGATCACCTTCAGCGAGCTGCCGGCGATCCAGTGACGCCGGTCCTCGGTGGTGGATATGTCGTCATGGCGCACGCCATAGCGTGGTGGCAGCGCCGGCGCCGGCGTTCGTTCGAGAACGACCCGGAAATGACGCAGGGAAAAGGCGGGGTCGGCCAGGCCGGGCTGCTCGATGAAGGCCGTGTAGCGGTAACGTTCTCCGTCTGCGGGATCGACGGCGTCGACGAAACGGTAGCCGACATTTTTCTGCGGCAGCGCGGTCCTGCCTTCGACGCGATTGATGTGCCCCGGAAGCGCATGGTGCGCTTGCAGGAAGCTCTTGATGTATCCCTCCCCCAGGTAATCGCTGCCATAGGGATCGTCCAGGATGAACTGGTCGCTCAGGTTCAGCCGCTCGAAACGCAGCTTGAGCAGCAATACGCCGTCGACATCACCGACGGTCTTCGTGATCCTCTCGCCCGCGCTCGCACAGCGCTCCTTGAAATGCACGCGAGCCGATGCAAGGGCATCTTTTTCCTGTCCCACTGCCTGTCCAGCCGCGTGGATACAGGAAACTGACAGGACGAAAGTGAATATCTGTTTTTTCATTTCACGGCATGCCGGGGTCGATGATAGGCAAACCTAGTCTATAGGAAACGCCGTGACCAAGTCTCACGGAATCTCACGGTCCGCCCAGCCCGCGCTCCAGGTTCCTTGTCATCGTTGCAATGTTCCCTGCGCGTGACCGTGACCTATGCAGGCCATAGTGCAAGGAAGCTGCGCACGCTTGTCGAAGCAGTCACACGCAGTTTGGTGTAGCATGCGGCCCATCTTTTCGTTCTTACAACAAGCCTTTCTCATGCCCCATCACGACACCTCCGCCCGGAGTACCGCGTCCTACGACTGGACCGCGTCCGCCCTGGGCGATGCGGCCCGCTGGCCGCTGCCCTTGCGGCTGGCCAGCGACCTGCTGCTCAATTCCCCGCTCCCGACCCTGCTGGTCTGGGGGCAGGAAACGATCATGGTGTTCAACGAGACATATGGCGAACTGGCCGGTCCCGGCTACGGCCGGGCGCCGGGCGGCTCGGTGCCGCCCGTGATGCCGCCGCCACTGGCAGCCGCCGGCGACGCCCTGCAGGCGGCCTGGCGCGGCGAGGCGACCGTGGTGCAGGACGCCGCCCTCACCTTTCGCCGCCTGGACGGCAACCATGAAGGCCGCTACGACCTGCGCCTGACGCCGCTGCGCGACGAGGCCGGCGCGGTGCGCGGCGTCCAGCTGGCGCTGGCTCCGGCGACCGAGGCGCCGCTCCAGCAAG
>Ga0265797_10005295_pt1 | contig 18896 bp, 17 predicted proteins | sample P2T30metagenome_FD_192433 | JGI IMG/M metagenome (GOLD analysis project Ga0265797, IMG submission 192433) | Plant litter microbial communities from East Loma Ridge, Irvine, California - P2 T30 | ecosystem: Environmental > Terrestrial > Plant litter > Unclassified | place: USA: California... | reverse complement strand
GGCCGGCAGCGAGGTCACCCGTGGCGAGTCGACTCGGGGGTCCAGCGACGCACAAGGAGTGGACTGCGTATAGCGCCAGAAATCATGGGAGGGCCGGCCACCAATGTCTAGCTTTGGAGGCTGCGGGATGGTGAGCAACATGGACATAGGAAAACTGGCAGGGCAGCATGTGACGGGCGGTGTTAGGGTGCGGTGGCGATGGGCCGGGCGGTAGTGCTATGTAGCGCATGCAATGCCCGGGAGTAATGTACTGTAGTTGTGCAGCGCAGGGCGGTCGACGAAAGGGCATGTATGCATTGGAGGGACGGGCGACGGACACGTACTTAAAACGAGGCGCAACAGACGCAGCGGCGAGGATGATGTGCGCGAGGATCTACTCGCAATCAGCCGTGCTGGGCATGCTTCGAGACGCGATGCCTCGTTCGTAGGAAGTCTTCTTTTGGCTCGCTCGAACGTTACGCGGGACGTTCTTGGGCGAAAGCCAGTCCGAAGACCAGTCTCCACACTGCCGATCCACCGTTTGGTGATGCTGGCCAGGGTCTGGAGTAGCAGGGCCAGCATGGCTCTAAGGCTGGCGCGCGCGGCTGGGCAGAGCCTTTGGCGGAAATTCGCCAGGTAGGGCGGCCCAGTCACAGCGCCGGCCTGTATGCGAGATGAAGACCCATTACCAGGGTATGGCCTAGACTTGCGAGCCTGCGCTGCTTCCCACGATTGTGCTCTTGTGAGCACTTTGGCTCGTTTGGCTCACACTGGCACCCCTCTCTGTCTGCCCTGCCCTGCCCACACCGCGGCCCTGGGTCCGGTGTGGCCGCTACTGCGGGTGCGAGTTTGTAAGAGACACCTTCGTTTCAACCTGCAGCGGTCAGAGTGAGGGAGGGTGGGGGTGGGACGATGCCGCGCTGTCTCCTGTATGTAGCTAGCTGAAAGGCATTGGAGAAACGTCGGTACCAACCTACAGACGCCTGTCGACATGCACGCTCCAGCACGGCATGCAGTATAGAGTCCTGCATCCCGGCATGGTTGGCAGGTGGGTTCGCGGATGTAACAGACGAGATGCCGGAGATGACGCCCGTCTGAACGATCACCAGTGATGAGTGCAACGCTGGCAGACACCGTGAACTGTGTGGCAGGACTTGGACGACGGCGCCGCTCTTACTGGCGACGTCGACTGCTAGTCCGGATGCACGTTGTTGACTGCGCTGCAGCCGTTACTCAGCGTGGCGCGGGTCATCATGCACCATGCAGCGCACGTTACGTCGGCGATCGCTGCACGATGGCGAAGTAGGCTGGAATCCACTGCTGTGCCGATGGCACCGCCGATGGGAAGATACATATTGCTGTAGCTGGTGAGCGGTGATACGATGGGTAATACCAACGAATGCGTGCAAGTTCTCGAACACTGTGCCTCGCTCTTACGCGAGGGCCCCTTCCTGCTGCACTCCGTGTGATCAATTACTGAAACAAGACGCATACGCCGGATGCGGTATGGCAAAGCAGTTGATGCTGTGCTGTGCCGGCAAACGAAGCGACCCGAGTTCCGGTTGAGTGGAGGGCGAGGTGCTTCGAGAGGCCGACTTCATATGCACTGCGCAGCGCCTCAACAGAGCGATCATCGGAATACATCTCGCCTCAGACCTTCGAGGTGGCATGGCCGAGTTGGATGTGAGGCCAGGATGGGACAAGCATTGCCTCGTGCGGAATCCTGGTCGTAACGTGCGATGATAACGTGCCATCCACGCGAGATGCCAATCTTCGACATTCTCGGTGCTGATCGTCACTGAAAAGATGAACCGGAGTCGCTAGGCAAGCCACAGACGAAGCGGGCAGGCACTTTCGCCTGTTCGGAAATGCTTGTTGCGCTGTGTCGGTCGTATCTTCGGCTTCACCACTCTACTGATCCTGTAGAATAATATAGACCTTGCAGGCAGATTACATTAGCCTGGAGGCTGCGCTCTTCACAACCTCCGCGGGCGTGCTAACTCGGCGATGCACGCAGGGAGACAGAAGGCAAAGGTCAGAGTTCCGGATACAGACGCCATGCCGACGCCACAAACATCATATCCCGAAAGCATGTGGAGGGCGTTCTTGCAATCTCGACTGGATTAATCCGACCACAAGCGTCAGTGTTGTGGTATCTGTGGTATATCGTCGATTCAGCACCCTCCGATCATCTCAGCAGATCATTGTTGCTAAGTGTGAGGTGCGCCAACCGACGAAGCCCTAGGTTCATCCCACACCCAGAGCCGGACTTCATCCCAGAACTCCGATATGTACATGTATGCCGTGCAAACTATCGAGACAGTCACCACACCATTCGTCGAGGCGCAGCATAAGCAATGCGTCTGCCTGAGCAGCCAAGCCTTGACACGACGAATGGCGTCCTGTCACCGGATATTTCCCAAGTCTAAAACAGACAGACGTCGCCCTCCAGCGTTATAGCCTCTCCCCGCTAGAGTCAAAACGTACACTATACCACAACCAGGTCTTGCTTTACACGCTCTCGGAAGCGGCTCCTAACTCAGCTACGCGGCCCTCGAGCTTGTCGGTCGTATGTCTGTTCTGGCTCTTTTCTTCTAGTCCCATGATGAACACATAGTGAACCTTAAGAGACACCCCGTCGAATCAAGTGAACAGCACCTTTCGGTGGCTCCGTCAAATGGCAACTTATGCGAGTAGGGACATGCAGGGCGGTGCATTCGTCCCGCCCGGTCGCCACGCGTGGACATCCCCCCTTGACTCGGAGTCCACGTTTTGCCAATGCTAAACCACGTGATGATGCGCGCTGCGTCGCTGCTTGGACTCTCCCGTCCAATCCTACACGTATCCGACTGACGATCGTCTTCTGTACACGGCGATAGCGGAATTCTCCATGCATAATGAATTTTCTTTGTCGAGACGAGGCAAACGCATTAGCCGGTCCGAACGTAGATCAGGCGCTTATTCAAGAAACAAGATCGCCTCATCGCATCGCTCGAACTCAGCCAGCCAACACACAGACGTCGATCTGTTGTCTCTATTGGTGACTACTCGCCACCACATGTCACTGCACGAATGGAACAGTGGGCGCCTGGTTAGTGGCGCACACAAGGGCAGACGCCAAGCGGCACTTGTTACGACCACAAAACTACGTGCCGTCCGGCTAGATCAGAGACATGCGGATTTTAGCTTTGTGTAAGGAATCCAGTGACCTGGTCGCGACTGCGATCCACCCAGTAGGATGCATTTAACCACTCCCTCCTCTAATGGAAGAGGAAACCTGATCGAGTGGGATTGCGAATCCCAATCTCCACAAAGAGGCGTCCGGCGCCTCCGAAGCATCGCACGTCAGTTCAGAAGAACCCAAAGAGCCAGGTGTGGATGCCAGAAGCGCTGTCACCGTGTCGAACTGCTTGATTAGCTTTTGCCTCCTCATCCTGAAACCGGCGGCTGGGCTTGGGCTATAGTCCTACCATGGACGCTAGACGCCATCGAGTACACGTGGAGAACTGGATGCCGTGCCACCATCTCTCAAGCTATGGGCTAGCCATAGCCAACATGATTCTCGCCGCCTTGGCTTCGTGTTCAATCGAGATCAAGACTTGATCCACCTCCACCATGAGTGCAGGGAGACCAGTCGCGTGGCCTGGAATGTGCCACATACAGCAAGTACGCATGAGCTTGCGTGCGATGGTCGAACCGGCGAAGTCAAACCTCACAGTTGAGATTACGTGTCTTGTGGTAATGGTTGCGACTTGTTGGAAACTCTGCCTCTCCCTGGTGCAAGTCAGCAGAATGTGTGTCTTCTAGGCGTTCCGGCAATTTGGGGAAGCGTATGCAGGGGTTGCAACATGTACGTGGCGCATCGAGAGCGTTTGGTGGTTCAAGACTACCTCTCTATTAAGTTACTCTCCTAGCTAGACATTAAGTATACATGTAATAATCCATTCGGATAATCGTCCTCCAGGGGTATCTCTGCGGGAAAAAACAAAAGAAAGACGCCAATGGTCCACAGTGCATCGGGATTGGTCGCAGCGCTTAGCCAACCACGGCCTCTGACACTCGAGTTCTTCTCCTATTGGAGACACGACGTGAGAGGCCGCTGGCGACAAGCCTCAGACAAAAGGAAATAGTCCAGTCGGGACTCGTATTCAGCGTGCATGTTTGCGCACATCACAAGCCTCTTTTCTTGCGCATCTTATACTCAGCTTTTGCGACACGCATCAACATGTCTTCGTCTCTGACAGGTACAAACGAAGTCAAGGTCTTCATTGCACCTTCAAAATCCGTCTCGAGGATGATCTCTCTGGTAGCGTCGATGAGTGCTGCCGATGTTGCGTGCAGAACGTCAAGATCCGCGCCACCAAAGGCCTCGCGGGCTGCAGCAGGTGCGCCTACTGGCAAATCTCCCAGCAACATGAAGACGTCCCAGACTCTCAGCTGCGCAGGGAATGGCACGCTCATGTTGAACAATGTCAAGTACCAGCGGGTGCCGTATGCGGTGCTAGAGATGCCGAGCGCTTCCAGACGGTTAGCAACATCGCCGCCTCGCAGCCATTGGTCTTCGAATTCTTGTAAAGCGGCCATGAGGCCACCGAACCCAGAGCGGAAAAGCTGTTCCAGTCCTCGGAGCTGCCACAGGCGCACAAGCATAACGAACGCGCGCTCTTCGTCGAAATAACACAGCAATGTTGCTGCCAGACTGGCCATGCCCTGCACGTAGCCAGTATCGGGACAGTAGAGTGCGATGGCGTGAAGGACTCGGAAAAGCAAGCGCTGTCCACCGCGGTAGCGTTTTCGGAACATGATGTGCATGCTGATGGTGCGTGGAACGTCAACATCAATCTGCACATCATCGGCACAGTTGAGTTCTTGCAGTCGCTTGAAGTTCTCGATGAGCTCTTCGTCTGAGACATGGTCGCCACGACGACGTGCAGAGGCGCTTAGGAAACTGTGCCAAGCGGTAGCACGCCATCGATCCGGGATACCTTTCCATGTCCTACTGATAACCTTGGAATTGCTGGTGTCGAAGTCAAAGTCCATACCGCCGCCTTTGCTGTCAGAGCGCTTGCGAGCCATTTGAAACCACTTCTCATTGCGAGACCATTCTTTGCGTTGTGAGAGGTCGAGAGTCTTGCCGGGAGCCTGGTGTTCTGCAATATCGGCTAAGCCAGGCGGAAGGGTAAGCATGTTGCTCGCTTCATCCATTGCACGCCGGTCGCTTGACCGAAAGCGTCCTCTCCTGATTGAACCTGATCGGTTTGATTGGAAGCTGCGCACGGATCCTGCGGACGAATCTTTACCTGGTGGCGCAGAGCGGGCTGATCGTGAAATCGAAACGTTGCGTCGCAGTCTACTGCGCTCCCTGCGTGGCTGGTCGGACACGAGGCGAAGACCTGTCGCAACTCTTTGCAACCCCATCGTTCCGCTCATTCGAGGCATGCCGGGCTCTTGGGATGACAGCCGACTCGGATTGATGAATCCAAAACGATCAACATCCGCACCCTTGAGGTCTTCCCAGTCTTCCATGCCACCAGCTACTTCATGCGGCTCTTTTGTATAGCTCACCCGGATATCATCTGAGCTTTGACCAACGTATAAACCATTGGCGTCTCGCGTCTTGTCGACAACTATGCTTTCCAGAGATAATGGGAGTTCTGGTGTGTTGCTAGTGGGTTCAGGCGAAGCAGCACGGGATGCGCCGCCAAACGGACTCGACCAGTCTGCAGCGCTCTCGTTGCCGTGTTCGTACATGCTTCGCACCCGCATCGAGAATGTTATTTCCTCCGCTGACAATACTCTCCCTCCAGCAATAGCGGCTTGTAGCATATGAACACTTGGCTGCCTCCGTCCTGACACTAAACCAGATTTTTTCCTAGGCTCAGCTTCTGGACTAGCAGCCTTAGGAGACTCGATGGTCGTCGCGTCTTCTGTTGATGTTTCGATTTGTGGTACCGGTGATTGCGGAGGAGTCTCGAACTCTGCCTCCTCCTCCTCGCCCTCTTGCAAGGTCGGTGGTTTGTGCGTGACATCCTCCACCGGCTTAGGTCCTTGTGCCGCAATCAACTCGCTCATCTTTTTTCCAGAAAACATCAAACTCCCTCTTGTCGAAAAGTCCATGTTGGCCAGCGCGAGATCGCCGAGGTCTGCTTTTGGTATGTCGGTCTCGATTCCGTGGAAACTCTTGATTCTCTGGTGTGCTGTTGCTGGTCGTTGCGGCTCGCTTGCAGTGTCCGGGTTTCGCCTCTTGGTGAATGGGGAGATGATGCGCTCGAGGGTAGGCAAGCGGTGACTATCTGCATCGTGCACCACAATCGTGGGGAGACTAGGTGTATGCGCGAGGCCACGCGCCGGTGAAGCAGCGTCGTTGTTGTTGTCAACGGGGACGTTTCCTGAGGTTGCAGCGAATCCAGAATCACGCTTCACGTCGTCCTCCAGAAAAGAGCGCCGCTCGTCTGTTATGCCGCTGCGCGCATTCGGTGCAGTCTTGGGTCGGACGACGTTACTGCCGTTGTAGCTAGTGGCCTGTGAGCCAGCCAACTGAGACAGTGGCACAGCAGGCAATTCCGCGTTCACTTGTTCTTGTTCTTCTCGTTCTTCTTGTAGCCGCGCTGTCTTCAACGATCCACCATCCTGTCCTCGCTCGCTGCTACCCGGACGCGGCGGCTGCGCGGCATGATCGTCCATGTTGTGGCCAGGTTAGGGTTGTTGAACCAAAGGGAGTTCCCGCTGGCATGCGGCTCCTGCTCCTTTCCTCGTACCAGTGTTCGCAAGGCAGGTTGGATTCATGGAATTTTGGCGAAGGTACATATAAAGAAGTATCTCGGCAGCATGGCATCCGCCAGCCAATGTCGTAGGTGGTGTGAAGACGGATGGAAAGACGTTGTGCCGCCGCCAGGATGAAGTAGGGTCGGTCGCACGAGTCGCTGGCTCCCACACCATTGCCGCGCGAGTGCTAATAGGCCGTGCCTTTGAGGTGCAATGAATAGGAGAAGGTGCCAGAGATGCTAAGGCGGGCCAAGACCGACGCTATCATTAAACCCAATCTCCCACGGCGGGGAAGTACGAGTCGGAGTGCGTGTATTTAGATAAGGCTGAGGCACCATTGGGCAGCTTGTCACATGTCAGCAAGCAAATGTGGTGGCAGCATCAATATGGATTATGTGACTGGGGGTATGTGTTGTGACCTCTGCAGCAGCTGGCAAGCGACTAGAGCTTTCATCCTGATCGGCGCACTATTAATACTGTGTTGCAGTGTCATTGAGGAATTGACTACAACTGCTACGTGATCCTTGAAACACTCGGCACGTCGACTGTGGAGACAACGGGCAGCCCGTCCTCACAAGGCCGCAACTCCGGAGACATGACAGGTACATATACTGAGAATCCTAAGATCATCTTACATTTGTAGCAATAACAAGGTCTGCAAGTCCAGTACGACGAAGGGTTGCACTGACTTAACCAAGTTTGACCAAAGTCAAATATGTTTTTCAATACAACGGTCATACGTGGCTGTATACCTAGTGAGATCGAGCTAGCTCATGAGGTTGAGATCACGATGCTTGACGGAGATGACTTTCGCGACGTGCGACTGGCTGTTTCGTGACCCGCGAAGACCCCATGTCGGCGTTTCGGGCTCTGTGATGAGAAAGAACATAATTGCATTTGGGTGATGAAAGGATCACTAAGGAAGGAACCACTACCAACGCCGCATATGTGACAACCCTAAGTGAAACTCCAAACATGTCATGCCATGCATTCTTCTTTGCAGTCACAAGTCTAACCAGCCAGATGGATGATCATCATCATAACCAGTGTATCTCGGCATCGAAAGACATCGCGGATTAACGTCCAGCCAGGTATCCAAACTTGTTGAGCCTGATGCGCGGCACGACGCCAATCAATAGGATCAGAGCGCCAACCAAGACAGCCCACAGCTGGATCTGCAGTACATTCTTGTTATAGTCTGTCTGCGTCGCAAGAGCAACAGTTGCCAGCATCGAAAGCAGGATCACGTATCCACCAACGCGGTGGTACTTGTATAGCTTCTTTGCGTTGGCTTCGCCGCCGTAGAGTTGCGGTACAAAGTATTGGGTGATGCCGACCACAGCCTGGAGAGCTGTGAGGATGTACGTGATCAGGCCGAGGATGGCGTGCGGTGATACGAAGTGTGTGCCGTTGTGGCTGATCTTGTTGTACTCGATCACGACCAGTCCGGCGATGGCTGTCAGGAGCGCAACATCGTTGAGAGCTGCGTGCGCATATGTGCCTTCCTTCTTTTGCTTTGCGGTGTGTGTGGGCTGAACAACGAGGATTCCTTGAATGAACAGGAGGAGAGCGGCGGAGTTGAGGAGCTGTAAGGTGGGTTGTTAGTTGTGCTGCTGGGGCGGAACCTAATGGATTGAACTCGTTCGTCATACCGGATGCGCCGAGAAGAGGATCAAGTCATGGCTGAACACGCTTCCCCAAACGATAGCTGCCAACTGTTGTTGTCTGTCAGCATCGACTCTCTCATGTTTAACAACAGGTCGGTATACATACAATCCATGCGCCTGCCTGCGCTACAACGCCGGTGCCTTCGTCCATGGTCAGTTACTGTCTGGTCCAATAGAGGTGTGTCTAGGAAGCGACTCTAATATGCTTACCTATCACGAAGTTGTGGTACAGTGGCAGTCCTTCCTGCTGCGATGCATCACCCCTCCTTCCGAGAAGAGGCTCCTCCTCGCTGGTACCAGGTTCTCGGTGTGCTTCTTGGTCAGCCATGTTCTCGGCTTGGTAAGGTAATGACCTGGTTAAATGTCCGAATGTCAAACAGCTCTGTCTGAAAACGCCGCCGTGTACGATGGATCTCGGCGGAAACCTACACACCGTCCCCGGCAGTTTAGTTTATACCTCTGGCCTTGATCCATCGTCGTTGCGGGGATCCACCTGCCACTAGTGCATTATGCAACTTTCGTGCAGATGACGCGCTGGGATCAGTGCTCATTGCGCCTATCACGGTTGTCCATTTTGTCAAGCTGAATAATGCGATATCGAACTGGTCTCGCTTGGTTGATGAGAATGGCGTCTTCTTTCCTCCGTTGCACGACTACATCGGTCGAGCGACTCGCGGGGGTGAGCTGAGTATCTTCTCGACGGTGAACGCTGCATCAGATCGCGTCATAGAGACATTGTTTACATCCTCCACACAGATGTGTACATGTACACATCATCGGCTAAGACTCGTCCATAGACAGCTACAGGGCAGACATATTGCGATATTCGCGGATAGCCGAGACGACTGACCGCTACTTGTACCCGTTCTGTTTGGACCACAAGCCTGAGTGATGTTTCGTCTTATTCTGCTTGGTCTGCTTGTACATGCACTGTATTGAAGGAGTTGCAGAATTGGGGTTAGGGTTGGGTTTGTTGTTCAATCGCAACATCGTGTGAATGTGACATTCTATAGCTGCAAAGCCTTGTTTTCGATCTCAAAGGTGGCGTCGGTTGTATCTCACTACTCTTCTGCTTCATTGTGGTGCTATATGTTTGCGTTTGCGGTCGTTACTGGCGATGGTGTAAGAATAACAGGGTTTCCAGTAGAGCTTGAAGTATGTCTACATAGCATGTGCACATGTATGTTGCACGTGGAGTCGTGCCTTCCGCACCATACTCTAGCAGGAAGCTACATAGATTCGAGATCGACCAAACTTGACACGTCCGAACATACATCGAAGCTCTGGTGTTTCAACCATGAAATCAACATGCAGGATGAGCAAGGAAGATGGACCTTGCGACCATAAGTCTACATGTGAGCTTGCCTCTCATTAGTATGTAGAGTAATGACATCGGCGCGGTCGAGCTGCGAGCTTGAGAGCTTCAGTTGGATTGAAGCCGTGAAAGTCGCATGCACTTGCGACAACTCAATACCACCACCACACAACACCTCCGGCACCAGTAGCCAATATGTTTGCGCAATTCCAGAATGGCTACCGGCGGATGGAAGACAGTCTTCAGCGACTCACCGATTCCATCGCTGCCTACAACCCTTCACCGGCATATGCAGATGAGCTTCTGGCTGCCGACAATGCCGTCAATGAGGACCTCGACCGACGTACGTGCCAGTAGGGTGATTCCGAGATACAAGTGCTGACGGCTATGCAGTCTCCAAACACCAGGCGAACTACGCGCGCATATTGGCTTTGCGCCAGAAAACCGAAGCATTGGACCAAAACATCAAGGACACCGTCAAGCTCCTGGCAGACACGCGCAAGGATGTTGTCGCGATCCCGGCCGACGACAGCGCTTCAAACTCGCGCCGTGAAGTAGAAGTCGAGGAGCTGCTACGATACGCGAAATTCATCTCCAAGACGACCGTACCACCCACCTTCCGCAAACCAATTCCCGAAGTCAAGCTTCCCAAATCTACGGACGAGCAAGCGCAAGCTCAAATTACAAATGGCATGGCAACTCCACCTCCAGGAGCGCAGGACAGCGAGAACACACCGTATGTGCGATCGGAGATTGTGGGTTTACAGGCAATGCCTCAACAATCGCAAGACTGGCTGGAGTCGTTCAACAACCTGCCGTTCGAGCCGTGGCCAAGCCATGGAATCATACAGCAAGGTGCACTGGCAGACATACAACGCATGATCGAGGACGGACGAGACCCAACGAGCATGCTTAGTCCGGAGGAACAGGCAGAGGCAGACAAGAAGAAGGCAGAAGAAGAGGAGCGTGAGCGATTGGAGCAAGAAGAGAGGAACCGCAGAAGGTTGAGCATAAGCGCCGCGCAAGGGAACCGGGCTCGGCCAGATGTCTTCAATCCCGACGATATGTAGAGGCGAAGGGGTCTGTTCCTTGCATGCTGCTCATATGTCAAGCTCGCGAAGCCTGTGCAGTATTGCCCCACTAAAGCCGGATCTTTGCGAACCACAAACGCACGAGCATGATACCCGAAAGGTCTACAAACTCCTTGTCAGAGCAGGACAGCAGGCGTGGATTTCGATACAGTCACGATCGAGTGAGGCATTGCGCCGAGGATAAGAATAGTATAGTAGAAGGCGGGATGTGCGACTGACAAACAGTAGCCGAACACACTCATGTTATACGATGATTGCACTTCCAACCACAGATGATAAAGCTCATGCGCCATATCAAGGGACTTGCCCTTCCGCGCGGTCTAGCTTCAAGGTTCGGACTCAACGCACTGCCGTGGAGAGGCCAGTACGGAGTTTGGACCTAGACTGCAAGCCTCCTTGCGTGCTACTCACGCCCAAATGACACCACTCCAGTGCTAATGTACGATGTTCCGGCAAGATTTCCGGACAGTACTGTGGATCGCAACGGGCAGCATGGATGTATATCTGCTTCGGCCTGCATGGATTGCATTCTTCATATCGATGTGAGCTGAGCCTGCATGATAGAGCATCTCGAGGACACCCGTCCTTCTTATATATTGATCGCATCACCATACAGTCGAAGGGAATCACCACCAAAGTATTGCATCGGTAATGCGTTTCACAGAGGACATATCGCGTCAGCGGGCTGAACCGCACGCTGTGGCCCAAGCTTCTGAGATGTTCTAAGACCCTCATTTGCCAACGTCGCTATACTTGACTTCACATATTGACCAGCTCATCTCTCCGTCTCACTTCTGCTGCAGATCTCACCGACTTGTCTGACCAGATCATGCGATTGAAACCGTTTGGAGTGCATGCAACGAGCTGGCGCCTAAGTGCTCGACGAGGAGAATGTGAGGCGAATCAACAACCACAAGCGCCGAGAACAGCGCCCGAATATGAAACGCCACAAGAAGCATGTCGCAACCTCGAGAATCGCTGAAGTATCGAACAAAGGATTACCAATGATCCGTGACCAGTCTGAAGGCTGCAAAGAGCGTAAAGGTAGTGTGGAGACGTCTTCACGGTGATCGTGGTGGAGTATCAAGCGCGCTTGCGCTCTCTCTTATACCCCCATGGCTTTTATTATCAAAATCTTACCGTTCATACCGTCTTCAATCATACCGTTTGCAGTTTCACTGGTCCTGATCCGCTCAACTGCTGCCCATCACCGCCTATACTGGATTCTGCCTTTCTGGCCCGATCGCCACCGCATTCACGCTCCCTAACGTCTACCTCCTGAGCTCCTTTACCTGGGATCACTGATGCGGGCGTGAAGGTCGCTCATAAGTATATATTGTGTCGGTCGCCCGCAATTTCAAGCATGTCTGGGACAACTTTGATGAAAAACGACACTCGGAAATGGAGGGACTAACGCCAGAGCAGGCTGCCAACGCTGCTCAATGGGGCCCGGATGTTGGCCCACCAGGGCCAGTTAGCTGGATCATGCACATCATACAATCTCAAGAAGAAGCTCAGGAAGAAGAGTCAGCAATCTCCGGGCAAGCTTCTGAGAGTGTCAACCCGGCAACAGGCGAGTCGCCGGTGGGAAACTCACCTACATCCACTCCAACTTTCGACACTGTCTCAGAGTCAACTACTATGTCCACCTCTTTCGAGACATCAGTATTCACTCCTTCCACTACTACACCACAATCATTTTCTTCAGCGCCGACTACAACCTCGTCATCACAAGACGTTTCTACCTCGGACCCTGCATCTTCGACCAACGACTGGCCACTATTTTCATTGAGTATTCCATCTAGTACATCGACATCTGTCTCATCATCCACCACCGGTGTCTTATCCTATGAGCCAATCGGCGGCTCCTTCTCTTTCGCTCCAACATCGACCTCGAGCTCCACCTTCATTTCCAGGACATCGATAAGCTCGAGCCACACTACGCCCACCAACATTGGGTCGCAGGCAACAGAGACCCCATCTTCAGACTTGATTAGCATGCCAAACTCCCGCAAGCAGGCCATTGTAGGTGGTCTCGCGGGTGCCATTGGCGCCATGGCACTGATTGGTATCCTTCTATGCTTCTGTCTTCGCCGTCGTCACAGGCGTGCAGACGAGGAAGAAGACGAGGAAGACGGCCTCAAGTCAGTCAAACCTGCTATGACTTTGGCCACCAAACCAAGCACTGTGCGTCTATGGAACTCATTAGGACGTGCAGAGACTGCGCGCTCTACTCCAGAGATCTCAAAGCCTAGAACGCCGTCCCCTGTGGATGGCAGCTTGATCCGCGTTAGCACTGAGCACTGGACTCGGCCATTCGTTCGCAAAGAAGGTATGCGCGAGTCTCTCGAGCCAGCGCCTCTACGAGTCGTCAATGCCAACTCGAACTCCTCAAGGTCAAGTACACCACAAGAAGAGCGCCCGGCTGGAGCTGGTTTCGTGCGCAAGCAGCGTTCCGCCCTAGCAGCATTCATACAAGATGGCGGCCGCACTGAATCACGCAACGCAGTGAGACGTGGTCCCATATCCTACCCAAAGCCCCAACCCATGGTCAGCGACCCCATCTACTCCAGCAAAGCCGAAGTCGACAGCGTCGCAGAAACACAATCCGTAGGATCCTTGCCTTCAGACACAAGCGGCCCAATGGTCACCCAGCACCCCCCAGAAGACCCCTTCTTCACATCCACCACCATGCTCTCCACAATGGAAGAAGTCGCGCCTCCAATGACCAATGAGCCCACCAAAACCGACCTCACACGCACAGTCAGCCACTTCGGCAAGAACGCCAACCCCTTCAGAACACAGATTATCCCCTCCGTAGCACTCCCACCACGCGTCTTCAGCCCAACCACTGGTGAATTCCGCGCATCGGACGTAGGCGCCGAGCCGAAACTCCCACGCGCTAGCGTGACCAGCAATTACTCACGACGGGACACCGTCGCGACTGTAGCTGCCAGATCGAGCGATCAATTCGACCTCATGGTCAGCCCAGACCAAATGCCTCCTGCCTCCGGTATCCTCGCGAAAGCAGCCGAGTACGAGCAGCGGGAGAAGGAGAAGAGAGAAAGGAAAGAGCGCGAGGAGCGTGAGAAGACGCCCTCGGAGGCGTCGTCCCCTAATTGGAAGGTGTACGAAGGGACGTAGGAGGAGAGGAGAGGAATCGTTGCACGGCTAGCCCGCGCGCGAGAAAGAGGAGGAAGCGAGACATTCTTTTTTGGATGACGAATTTTACGACCACAAATATACCCTTTTTGTTGAAGGCGACAGCGTGCTGTCGAACAAACTACATGCAGTCTTCACTGCGATCGAGCGGGCGGACGATATCTGGTAATATCTAGTCATAGCTTACTTTTTCTTTTCCTTTTCTGTCACACAACCATAACCACAACTACAATCAAATATTATTTATTTTGTCTACCAAAATTGCAGTTTGACTCCATCCTTCTTTACCTCTGAACATGAGCGCTCGTGATCACTCTCGGGCTAGGGAATTTTGTCCTCGACATGTAGGATGTGTCTCGGCCGCCACGCCAGTTATTATGAGAGCTTGACGTCCTTTCTTGAAGTCGTTTCTCCGGTATGACCAAATTCAGGCAATGTGCAGGTAGTCGCCACAATAAGAAGTCGTCCGTCCTAAAGCAACACCATTTCCAACGATGGAGACTTCAAGTCGAGTCGTCTAGGCAAAGCCTCAGCTAAGGCCCCCAGGACGATCTTGTGGCTTTTGATCTGTTGATGCTCTCATCAGATCAAGGAACTCGAGGCGATATTCGGTCGCTCGCGCACCGAAATGCGACAGTAAGTGTTTGAGAATCTGTTCACTGTCGCCCTATTACGCAACGGTACGATCATGCCTACCCATGCACTGCAAGCAGTGTCATGACTGTCAGTAATGCCATTGCTCTATTCGAGACCGATCTCCCATGGAGGTTCAGGAATCAGTACCGCGAAGACCTAGATCAAAGCTATGGGTGACCCTGCGCTCTCGGCTTCTAGACCCAAGGTACCTCAATTACTGTATCGATGTTTCACCCTGTGAAGTTTACTGAATCGAGGACTGACAGCTGTCCTGTAGACATGATGCTCTCTCAGTAAGTTGACCCGGAGCCCAAGACTGTGTGGAGGGTGTCAAGCCATATGCGGTCCAGCCATCCTAAGTCGCGTACATTGATGTGATCATCAAGGCACTTATCGTAGATACACAGGTCGGCCAGAGAAGTCCAATAAGTGCACACAGTTCGAGGGGTAAATGCATGTCGCAAGCGCTTATCGACTGCAAGGTGGCATAGAATAGCGCTAACCGCACGACCACGCCATTGCTATCAGCATCAGCAGCAGCAGTAGAGGGACATATGAGCTGTAACAGGCTCTGCGACAACCGAAGTGCCGGTATACTGTGATTCGGCAAAGGACTTGCTATCCCGGGACTAGCGATATTACAGTTGACCGTTGGTGGTGTGCTAGCTGCCGGATAGGTGGGATTGCACAAGCTTTGGGTGGCATTTCGCGAGCTCGAAGGCAGATCAGGGTGTCTGCAGCGGGAATCCATCGCATGCCGTCTCGCCGTGAGTGAGTTTGTCCCCTGATCCATTGAGGTACTGTAAGGTTTGTGAACACCTGAGCAATTATTGTTCAGCTCCAGGACGTGTGTCACAGGCGAGAATATAGCTCAAGCAGCCATCGAGGTAAGCCGCAGTTGAGCGAGCGTCTCTTATTTACTCATGCGCCAGACAACGAATGGCGCTCAGTCTCCGTGCAGCGACATGTGAAAGACGCAAGTGGCCCAGAATACGCACGTAGCATCGACCTCATTGTCTGCACGGGCAAGCATCACGCATGATGTAAAGCGCATACCGAGGCGAGCGATGCGCATGGGCATCTGCAATCTCTGCGAGCGTCCCAAGTAGGCAGGGAATGGATTGTGCGACGCAGAGCATTGGCATTCCGGTGAGGTACACTTGTAGGTTGTTGTTGAGGAGTCGCCAGAGATGCAGGCTTGGCGGATCACATGTCAGCGAGTGTGCGCCTCGTTTGCGTTCCCAACGGCTGCCCCTCTCCCAGTGCCATGTCAATTCCTGCGGTCCGCGGCGAATAAGGCAGCAGTGTGGGCGATGAGCCGAGGACAATCTTGCATGGTGAAGAGGATATGCTGTCTGTGTGGTGCACACGCGTGCAGATAGGCTGTGGTATGGGCCCGACCTTTATGGTGAGAGACGGCGTTGATATGGTGGCGATGAAAGGCCATGGTGGGTGTAGCGACCAGACCCTTGGATAGGCTTCTGGGCTGTGATGGTGCCGCCGGCTGCTGGGCTGCCGTGTGCCGGGCCGTGGGAGCTTCACTGTATGTAGGGCTCGCCGTGGCGATCAGGCTGTCTTGATAGAGAGCGCGACGAGCGCTACCCAGGTACACTGCCAACATGCTGGAACAAGCGGCGAGTCTGTTTTGCTGCGCTGGCGAGTTGTGAGAAGGCTGCGCGTGGGCGGTATGGCCTTCTCATTCGCCCAGTGCCAGCGTTATCGCCCGGCGAGCCACAGCGATGGGGAGCTCGCGCCACGCATGACGTTCCATGCCTTCTTCACGTGCCTGTCACATGCTAAACAGCAGCAACATCCAGGATGTCGGCGGCAGTGGTGCAATAAGGCGCATGCAGCTCAACGCGTGTCAACCTGCCCTCTGCCGCTGGGCGACGGCGACGATATACCTCGAGGCCTGCTCTACCTATACCTCTGCTTGCCCCGTCTCACTCCCCTCCCCAACCTACCTCACATTCCATCCCGTGACCCCAGGTGACTTTGACAGCGACAACAAGGCATCGACCGCAGCATTGGGACTCAGAGGCTGAATTCATCTGTAAGTGACTGTCTACGTACTACACCTCCTCATCCTCCTTTGGGTGAACCTTCACCATGGCGTGATTGCCACTTCTGGCCTGACTCTTGCTGCTACTGCTTGCAATGGAAGGAACGTCGCCGTCCATTCCACACGGCAAGCACCATTGCGACAGCGCGCAGTCATCCAACACTTCCCACTTCTCACACCGCAGCATGTGACCGCCACCGCAACCACAATCACTAACAACACGCCGTCCCTCAGACTAATACCACACAACAACACACTACAACACCTCTGCCCGCCATGCCGCACTCCACCTCAGACGCTGTCGTTAACGGCGACAGCTCACCTTCCTCCAAGACCCTCTCGCACATCACCTCCTACCCCGTCGTCGCCAGTGGCATCGACACCTTCAAGGCCAACCCCTACGGCAAGAAGTCCATTGATGTCGTGAACGGCACCTACGCCCGCTTCGGCAAGCCTGTCGAGGGCTACCTCGAGACTCCCTACCAATACGCTAAGCCCTACGTCAACAAGGCAGACGAGCTGGGCGAGAAGGCCCTCGAGACTGTCGACGGCCACTTCCCCATTGTCAAGGAGCAGCCCGAGACCATTTACGAGTCCATCAAGAATTGGGTCCTCTGGCCCGTTACCTACGCCAAGGATGCCTGGACTGGTACGATGCTCCTTCTTCATGCTCTACCAGTGCCACCCGCTAACAACAATCGCAGACGAACTCACCAAGACCAAGAAGGCCCGCCCCAACCAGATTCCCTTCTTCGTGCTCATCGCTGCCCTGATCTCCTTCTCTTTCCGCGTCATCTCCGACTTCCTAACCTTCGTCGCCGACTACACTCGCCCGCGCTACGAGGCCACCCGCGACACAACACAGGAGTACATCAACAACGCCGGCCAAAAAGCCGATGAAGCCAAGAAGTACGCTGAGGACCGCTACCACGAGGCCCTCAAGTACGGCGAAGACAAGTACGCCGAAGCCCGCAAGCGCGGCCAGGAGATCGAAGGCCAAGCCAAGGAGGCCGGCGAGGACGCAAAGAACCAAGCCAAAGAGACTGGCGAGCAGGCCAAGGACCAGGCGAAGGAGACCAAGGAGCAGACCAAGGAGCAGGCCAACAAGGCTAAGAAGTGAAGGCCGAAGCCCGTGACTCTGCAGAGTAGAGGGTGGAGTCCAGGAACGACGGGTGCAGGGGTAGCGGTGACTGTTGTTGATGCTGACCGGTGAGCGATGGGAGGCTTGCCTGTCGTGACTCTTTTTTCTGTTTCTCTTTGCTTCCATCCTAGGCAATAAGTGTGGTCGGTCATCCCTGACACCTAAAATGCTTTTTTGTTTCGGCGGTGCGCAGTATACCACTCATGTAGACATACCATACGACGATAGCGAATTCAATTGCGAAAATGAAAACATTGATAGACGATTTGTGCAAGGTGCATTAATAAGTTTGTTGTCTTTCGCTTCAGTGTTCTGTGACGTAAATTTCTATACTACAGTTAGCAGCTTATGCTGGTGTAGAAAGTGATTCTCTGCCCATCTATCGTAGCTCAACGCTTTTCCGTCAACTCTCCCGCCCCGTAGCCAGCTTACTCCAACAAGCTCGCCTGGTTGGAGTACAGCACGTCCACGACACTGCCGAGCTTGTCAATGGTGTCGAGCGCAGCATCGTAGCCCTTGTCCCTCTCAGTCTCCTCGAACACAATCAAAACACCAGTGCCCTGATCAAGCACGCCGATAATCACCTTGTCGAGGATCATCTGGCTGAGCTTGCGCTCGACCTGCGCGAGGTCCAAGCCGACCATATCGGCGACGTGCGAGATCTCGACGCGCGAGAAGGGCTCGATGACCTTGATCAGGTTCTGCTCGAGCATCGAGTCGTACAAGTGGCGCAGGTGCGACGCGATGAAACGGTCGCCGCCCAGCTCGTAGCGGTACGCGTGCAGCGCGTTCTCGTACTCCTCCAAGCTGCGGTTGGTGTGTGCGCGCGCGACGGCTTTCATCGCGTCGAGGTTCTTGCCGGCGTATTTGAGCGCGTGCTTCGAGGTCATGAGCGTGTTGACGTCGTCGCCGAGGTTCAGCATGACTTTGCAGAGGAGCATGTATTGCAGGGCGGAGGTGGCTTTGAGGGTCTCGTCTTGCGATGTGTAGCCTTCCATGGCTTCGATGAAGTAGGAGAAGGCGGTGTTGAAGTCGCCGTCCTCGGCGTGCAGCTGGCCGTACTGCATGTCCAGGCTGG
>Ga0265797_10005293_pt1 | contig 18897 bp, 22 predicted proteins | sample P2T30metagenome_FD_192433 | JGI IMG/M metagenome (GOLD analysis project Ga0265797, IMG submission 192433) | Plant litter microbial communities from East Loma Ridge, Irvine, California - P2 T30 | ecosystem: Environmental > Terrestrial > Plant litter > Unclassified | place: USA: California... | reverse complement strand
CGGCGATGTCGCCCACCGGGGTGCTCGTCGCATGGGCGTTGACGTGCACGACCTGGTCGCGGTCGACGCCGGCGTTCTCGAGGGTGGTGATGACGGCGCGGGCTGCCCCGTTGCCCTCGGGGTCGGGCGCGGTGATGTGGTACGAGTCGCTGGTGACGGCGCCGCCGATCAGCTCGGCGTAGATGCGAGCGCCGCGGGCGAGCGCGTGCTCCTCCGTCTCGAGGACGAGCGCCGCGCCTCCTTCGGCGAGGACGAAGCCGTCACGGGTCACGTCGTAGGGACGGGAGGCGGTGGCCGGGTCGTCGTTGCGCTTCGAGAGCGCCTGCATGGCGGCGAACGATGCGAGCGGCATCGGGTGGATGGCCGCCTCGGAGCCGCCGGCGATGGCGATGTCGGCGAGACCGGACTGGAGGTGCTCGTAGGCCATCGCGATGGACTCGGTGCTGGAGGCGCAGGCCGAGACGACCGTGCGGGCGCCGGCGCGGGCTCCGAGCGTCATCGAGATCGCGGCGGCGGGGCCGTTCGGCATGAGCATGGGGACGGTCATCGGGAGGACGCGGCGCGGCCCCTTCTCGCGGAGGGTGTCCCAGCCGTCGAGGAGGGTCCAGACGCCGCCGATGCCGGTGGCCCAGTCGACGATGAACCGCTCGGGGACGACCTCGGGCGAACCGGCGTCGGCCCAGGCCTCGCGCGCCGCGGTGAGGGCGAACTGGCTGGAGGGATCGAGGCGCTTGGTCTCGCGACGGTCGAGCACGTCGGCGGACGGCACGCGGGCCTGCCCGGCGAAGGTGACGGGCAGCTCGTACTTGGCGACCCACTCCTGCTCGAGGGTGGTGATGCCCGACTGGCCGGCCAGCAGGTTCTGCCAGCTCTCGGTGGCGGTGCCGCCGAGCGGGGTGGTGGCACCGAGGCCGGTGACGACGATCTTCTTGGTCATGACTGTTCTCCTGAAGGGACTGCCCGGGACGGGCGTGCGGCCTGCCTGACGGGCGGTCCCGTCGACGTGGGCGCCCGGTCGGTCCCGGGAGGGAACGACCGGGCCGCTGACGTCTAGTCCTGTGCCTTGGTGATGAAGGTGACGGCGTCGCCGACGGTCTTGAGGTTCTTGACCTCTTCGTCGGGGATCTTGACGTCGAACTTCTCTTCGGCGTTGACGACGATGGTCATCATCGAGATCGAGTCGATGTCGAGGTCGTCGGTGAACGACTTGCCCATCTCGACCGTGTCGGTCGCGATGCCGGTCTCGTCGTTGATGAGCTCGGCCAGGCCGGCGAGGACTTCTTCGGTGGACAGTGCCATGGTGTTGTTCTCCTTGTGGGGTGTCGGTTGACCGGGGTAAAGCCTATACAGGCGGAAAGCTGGGGGAGGCGCGGCGCGCTACGGGAGCACGACGACCTGGGCGCCGAAGACGAGGCCCGCACCGAAGCCGATCTGCAGGGCGAGACCGCCGCTGAGCTCGGGGTGCTCGTCGAGGAGGCGGTGGGTCGCCAGCGGGATGCTCGCGGCCGACGTGTTGCCCATCGTCGCGATGTCTCGGCCGATGACGACCGACTCGGGCAGACCGAGCTGCTTCGCGAACTCGTCGATGATGCGCATGTTCGCCTGGTGGGGCACGAACGCGGCCAGCTGGTCGGAGGTCACGCCGGCGCGCTCGAGGGCGAGCTTCGCGACCTTGACCATCTCCCAGACGGCCCAGCGGAACACGGTCTGGCCCTCCTGGCGCAGGGTGGGCCACGGCACGTCGCCGTTGCCCTCGCGGTACTCGACCATCGTGTTCGTCATGCCGATGGCGTCCCACTTGGAGCCGTCGGAGCCCCAGACGGTCGGGCCGATCCCGGCCGACTCGGCGGGGCCGACGATCGCCGCGCCCGCGCCGTCGGCGAGGAGGAACGAGATCGTGCGGTCGGTCGGGTCGATGACGTCGCTGAGCTTCTCGGCGCCGACCACGAGCACGTACTCGGCGAGACCCGACTTCACGAACGAGTCGGCCTGCGCGATGCCGTAGGTGTAGCCGGCGCACGCGGCGGAGATGTCGTAGGCCGCCGCGGGGTTGGCCCCGACGCGCTCGGCGAGCAGCGACGCCACCGACGGGGTGGCCACGCCGCCGCCGATGGTGGAGACGAGGACGGCGCCGATCTGGTCGGGGCGGATGCCCGACTTCTCGATCGCCTCCTTCGCGGCGGTCTCGGCGAGGTCGACGACCTTGACGTCCTTGCCGGCCCGACGGCGGGTGACGACGCCGGTGCGCTGCTGGATCCACTCGTCGGACGAGTTGATCGGCTCGACGATGTCGGCGTTCGGCACGACGTTCTCACCGCGGGCGGCGCCGATGGCGTAGATGCGGGTGAACTGCGCGCCGGTGTTCTGGCTGAGCTGGGGGGTGGTCATGCTGCTCCCTCGATGAGGTCGACGGCGGCCTGGAGGTCGTCGGGTGTCGTGATGGCGACGGAGGGTACGCCCCTCAGTGCGCGCTTGGCGAGTCCGGTCAGGGCGCCGGCGGGGGCCAGCTCGATCAGGCCCGTGATGCCGGCGGCGGAGAACGACTCCATCGTGGCGTCCCAGCGGACGGGCGACGAGACCTGACCGACCATGAGCTCGACGAATCGGGCGCCCTCGGTGACGACGCTGCCGTCGTTGTTCGTCCAGAGCGTCAGATCGGGGTCGGTCGTGGTCACGGCGGAGGCCGCGGTGCGGAGTCGCTCGACGGCCGGCTGCATGTGACGGGTGTGGAAGGCGCCGGCGACCTGCAGGGGGATGACGCGCGCCTTGGCGGGCGGCTGCTCGGCCAGGGCGGCGAGGGCGGTGAGCTCGCCGGCGACGACGATCTGACCGCCGCCGTTGTAGTTGGCAGGCTCGAGTCCGAGCTCGTCGAGGCGGGCGAGCAGTTCGGCCTGGTCTCCGCCGAGGACGGCGCTCATGCCGGTCTCGGCCTGCATGGCGGCCTCGGCCATGGCGCGGCCCCGCTCGGCGACGAGGGCGACGGCGTCGGTGTCGGTGAGGACCCCCGAGACCGCGGCGGCGGTGAACTCGCCGACGGAGTGCCCGGCGACACCGGCCACGCGTGCGCGATCGACGCGGTCGAAGAGAGCGCGCGCCGTGAGGATGCCCGCGGCGACGATGAGGGGCTGCGCCACGGCGGTGTCGCGGATGGTGTCGGCGTCGGAGGTCGTGCCGTGGGCGACGAGGTCGACGTCGGCGGCGGCCGACAGGCTGCCGAGCAGCTCGGCGAGCTGCGGGTCGGCGAGCCACGGCTCGAGGAATCCGGGTTTCTGGGAGCCCTGGCCGGGCGCAACGACAACGATCACTGATCCATCATGCCGCCCCGAGGGGCCTCGCAGGTGTAGCAACTCGACCAAAGATCGGGGCGGGGCTTGTCGCTTCTCGCCAGGACGACTGCCGAGGAGGCGCGGGTCGGCCTCAGCGACGCCGCCCCGCCTGCCCGTCGTGGTCGGCTATCGACCCCAGGATGAGCGCCGATTGCAGGATGAGCGCCTCCCGGGCGCCGGTGGCGTCCCAGCCGATGACGTCGGAGACCCGCTTGAGGCGGTAGCGGACGGTGTTCGGGTGCACGAAGAGTTCTCGAGCGGTCGCCTCGAGGGATCGCCCGTTGTCGAGATAGCACCAGAGCGTGGTCAGGAGCTCGGTCGAATGGTTCTTCAGCGGCTTGTACACGCGGTTGACGAGTGTCGAGCGGGCGACGGGGTCGCCGGCGAGGGCGCGTTCGGGCAGGAGGTCGTCGGCGAGTGCGGGGCGGGGGGCGTTCCGCCACGACCGGGCCACCGAGAAGCCGGCCAACGCGGTCTTGGCGCTCTTCGAGGCGTCGACGAGGCTGGGCACCTCGTGTCCGAGCACGAGGTGGCCGTCGCCGAAGCCGGGCTCGAGGGCCTTCGCGATGTCGGTGAACGAGGGTCGGCTCGTGGAGGTCGGGGTGCCGTTCTCGTCGAGGGTCTCTTCGGCACGGCCGATCACCAGCACGAGTCGTCGACCCTGGACGCCGATGAGCACGTCGGCGGCGAGGTGGCGCGCCGTGCGGCGGAGCATGTCGACGTCGAGCATCCGCGGCGTCGTCCCGACGAGGACGGACACCTCGCCGTGCCCGTGCCACCCGAGCGCGGCGATGCGGCTGGGCAGCTCGTCGTCGTACTCGCCGCTGAGGATGGAGTCGACGACAAGCGCCTCGAGACGGGCGTCCCAGAGTCCACGCGCTTCCGCGGCACGGGCGTAGACGTCGGCCGAGGCGAAGGCGATCTCGCGCGAGTAGAGCAGGATGGCCTCGCGCAGCGAGTCGTCGCCGTCTTTCACCCGTTCTTCGACGACCTCGACGGTGACGCGGATGAGCTGCAGCGTCTGCTGGAGGCTGATCGAGCGGAGCAGCTCGCGGGGCGCGGCCCCGAAGACGTCGGCGGCGATCCACGGGGTGGATCGGGGGTCGTCGAACCAGCTGATGAACGACGTGATGCCCGCCTGGGCGACGAGACCCACGGCCGAGCGCCGCCCCGGGGGCATGTCGCCGTACCAGGGCAGCGTCTCTTCCAGTCGCTTGATGGTCTTGGTCGAGAGTTCGCCCGAGACCGTCCGCAGCCACGCGAGCGTGCGCTCTTTCGTGGCTGCGGACGGCTCCATGGGCGAGCTCGGAACCCGCTCGGCGCTCACGGGGCCGGTCAGCTCTCCCCGCCGGCGTTGCCGCTGGTGCCGGCGGTCACGTCGTTCAGCCGGTACTTGTCGATGGCCTGCTGGACGACGCCCGGCTCGACGTCGCCGCGGCGGGCCAGGGCCTGCAGTGTGCGGACGACGACCGAGGGTCCGTCGATCTTGAAGAATCGACGAGCGGCGGCCCGGGTGTCGGAGAAGCCGAAGCCGTCGGCGCCCAGCGTGAGGTAGTCGCCGGGGACGTACTCGCGGATCTGGTCGGGCACGGCGGCCATGAAGTCGCTGGTCGCGATGAACGGACCCTCGGCCCCCTGCAGCTTCTCGGTGACGTACGGCGTGCGCTGCTCGGCCTCCGGGTTGAGGAAGTTGTGCTCTTCGGCGGCGAGGCCGTCGCGTCGCAGTTCGTTCCAGGAGGTGACGCTCCACACGTCGGCGGCGACGTTCCAGTCGTCGGCGAGCAGACGCTGGGCTTCGAGCACCCACGGCACACCGACGCCCGAGGCGAGCAGCTGGGCGCGGGGGCCCAGGTTCTCGGCGCCCTTGAGCTTGTAGATGCCGCGGACGATGCCGTCCACGTCGACGTCGTCGGGCTCGACCGGCTGCTGCATCGGCTCGTTGTAGACGGTCACGTAGTACATGACGTTCGGGTCGGCGTGCGTCGGGGCGCCGTTCTCGTCGGTGCCGTACATGCGGTCCATGCCCGACTTGACGATGTGGCCGAGCTCGTAGCCGAACGCGGGGTCGTACGAGACGACCGCCGGGTTCGTCGAGGCGAGCAGCAGCGAGTGGCCGTCGGCGTGCTGCAGGCCCTCGCCGGTGAGCGTCGTGCGACCGGCCGTGGCGCCGATGATGAACCCGCGGGCCATCTGGTCGCCGGCCGCCCACATGGCGTCTCCGGTCCGCTGGAAGCCGAACATCGAGTAGAAGACGTAGACCGGGATGAGCGGCTCGCCCTGCGTCGAGTACGACGTGCCGACCGCGGTGAACGCCGCGAACGCGCCGGCCTCGTTGATGCCGACGTGCAGGAGCTGACCCTGGGGGCTCTCCTTGTACGCCAGCAGCAGCTCGCGGTCGACCGAGGTGTAGTGCTGCCCGTTGGGGTTGTAGATCTTGGACGTCGGGAAGTAGGCGTCCATGCCGAACGTGCGGGCCTCGTCGGGGATGATCGGCACGATGCGGTGGCCGAAGTCCTTCGAGCGGAGCAGGTCTTTCAGCAGTCGCGCGAAGGCCATCGTGGTGGCGACCTCCTGCTTGCCGGAGCCCTTCTTGACGACGTCGTACGACGTCGACTCGGGGACGGAGATCTGCGTGTACTTCGAGCGACGCTCGGGCACGTAGCCGCCGAGGGCGCGCCGACGCTCGTGGAGGTACTGGATCGCCTCGTCGTCGTTGCCGGGGTGGTAGTACGGCGGCAGGTACGGGTTCTCGTCGAGCTGCGAGTCGGAGATCGGGATGCGCATCTCGTCACGGAACTGCTTGAGGTTGTCGAGCGTCAGCTTCTTCATCTGGTGGGTCGCGTTGCGGCCCTCGAACGACGGCCCGAGGCCGTAGCCCTTGACGGTCTTCGCCAGGATGACGGTCGGCTGGCCCTTGTGCTCGGCGGCGGCCTTGAACGCGGCGTAGACCTTGCGGTAGTCGTGCCCGCCGCGCTTGAGGTTCCAGACCTGGTCGTCGGTGAAGTCCTTGATGAGCTCGAGGGCGCGGGGGTCGCGACCGAAGAAGTTCTCGCGGACGTAGGCGCCGCTCTCGGCCTTGTAGGTCTGGAAGTCGCCGTCGGGCGTCGTGTTCATGAGGTTGAGCAGCGCGCCCTCGGTGTCGCGGGCGAGCAGGTCGTCCCATTCGCGACCCCAGACGACCTTGATGACGTTCCAGCCGGCACCGCGGAAGAAGCTCTCGAGCTCCTGGATGATCTTGCCGTTGCCGCGCACCGGGCCGTCGAGTCGCTGCAGGTTGCAGTTGATGACGAAGTTCAGGTTGTCGAGACCCTCGTTGGCGGCGACCTGCAGCTGACCGCGGCTCTCGACCTCGTCCATCTCGCCGTCGCCGAGGAACGCCCAGACCTGCTGGTCGGAGGCGTCTTTGATGCCGCGGTTCGTGAGGTACTTCGCGACCTGCGCCTGGTAGATCGCGTTGATCGGGCCGAGACCCATCGACACGGTGGGGAACTGCCAGAACGACGGCATGAGACGCGGGTGCGGGTACGAGCTGAGCCCGCCCGACGCGTGCGACTTCTCTTGACGGAACCCGTCGAGCTGGTCGGTGCCGAGGCGGCCCTCGAGGTACGCGCGGGCGTACATGCCGGGGGAGGCGTGGCCCTGGAAGAAGATCTGGTCTCCGCCGCCGGCGTGGTCCTGGCCGCGGAAGAAGTGGTTGTAGCCGACCTCGTAGAGGGCGGCGGACGAGGCGTAGGTCGAGATGTGACCGCCGACCGAGACACCGGGGCGCTGGGCGCGGTGCACGGTGATCGCGGCGTTCCAGCGGATCCACCGGCGGTAACGGCGCTCGAGCTCTTCGTCGCCGGGGAACTCGGGCTCGTCTTCGGTGGCGATGGTGTTGACGTAGTCCGTCTTGGGGACCATCGGCACGCCGAGGTGGAGTTCGCTCGACCGGCTCAGCAGGCTCTTCATGATCTCGCGAGCCCGTTCGTGCCCCTGGGCCGCCACGAGGGAGTCGAGCGACTCCCGCCATTCGGCGGTCTCTTCGGGATCGCGATCGGTCGTGTCGACCGTGTACGGGTCCTGGTCGTTTACCGTCACCCTTGACCTCAATCAATCTCGTGGTGTTGATAGCACCGTGTGTGGGTCGCACCGTATGTGGTGGACAGACGAGTGTCAGGTCGTCCGCGCCCGGGTTCCGAACACGTTGCCACCTGACTCGCCAGAGTCTAGTGACCCCGACTGACACCGACCCTGCCTGAGAGAGTCTCCGCACGCGCTGAGAGCGGTCCTTGCGCTCGCCCGCGTGCGGCGTAGGATCACTGATCGTGTTTGTCGCCGGCCGCCCGGGCCGACGCGGAAGGATCGCACCATGGCACTGGAGAACGACATCCAGGCTCCCGACTTCGATTTGCCGAACCAGTTCGGCGAGCACGTCAGGCTGTCGGACTACCGAGGTGTGAAGCCCGTCGCGCTCGTGTTCTTCCCCCTCGCGTTCTCGAGCACCTGCACGAAGGAGCTGTGCACGCTCCGCGACAACCTGGCGATGTTCCAGGACCACCGCGTCGAGCTGCTCGTCGTCTCCGTCGACTCGAAGGCGACGCTCCGGGCCTTCGCCGACGAGAAGGGCTACGACTTCACGCTGCTCGCCGACTTCTGGCCGCACGGCGAGGTCTCGAAGGAGTACGGCGTGTTCCTCGAGCACAAGGGCTTCGCCACGCGGGCCACGTTCCTGATCGACGTCGACGGCATCATCCGCGAGCACTTCGTCACCGAACCCGGTCAGGAGCGCTCGATCGACGACTACCGCGCCTCCCTCGACACCCTGGTGCCGGCCACCGTCTGACGGGACACCGCCCAGGAGGCGCGACTCGCGCCTCCTCAGCCGCTAACCTGATACGACCCGCCCGGCCAGACCGGCGCAGGGGCCTTTAGCTCAGTTGGTAGAGCGCCACGTTTACACCGTGGATGTCATCGGTTCGAGCCCGGTAGGGCCCACCGTCGAGAGTCCTGATCACGAGACGTTCAGCACGCCGGGGTGCCCGGCGGCGACCTCGGCCCGCGGGCGACTGCGCCCGGAGGATCGTGGTGATGGTCCTCGAGGTCGTACCGTCTAGGGATGCAGCAGCCCAGCGGCCTCGATCAGCTCGTCTCGGAATGGCGGAGCTCCGGACCACAACGTGCGCGTTTCGTGCCGGGCTTCGACCCATCAGGTGGGGGAGCGGCGGCGAGAGTCCTCGTGCTGATGGAATCGCCGGGTCCTGCGACGATCAGGCAGGGCGAGGGCGCGATCAGCAGTGAGGACAACCCGGGGCCGACGGCGTCCGCGTTCAAGCGAGCACGGATCGAGTCGGGTCTGGGCAGGAACGTCTACCTGCGATGGAACATCGTCCCGTGGGCCCTGGGTCGGCCGCCGACCGTCACCGATCTCGACGAGGCACGCCCTGCTCTGGCTCAGCTGCTCGATTCCCTGCCGCAGCTGCGGGCGATCGTGACCTTCGGCACTCCGGCCCTGACGGGCGTGATGAGGTACTTCACCCTGGAGCCGCGTGCGAGGGTCGTGCCCGTGCTCGCGGCACCCCATCTGTCGCCGGCGAACGCCACCCGCGCCGGCGAGAAGCACCTGCGGGCCGTCACGGCCCTACGGCACGCTTCGCTTCTCTGATCATCTCGGCGAGGAGTCGGGGCTGTGCTGCGACGCGGCGATCGCGGCCAGGAGATCCTGCGCCCCGGCGCTCAGACCGACCGACCACACGGCGCGAAACGGGCGTCTCAGGTCGACGGCTGCCGGGACGGTGACGAGGCGCCCGGCGCGGAGGTCGTCCTCGACCAGCAACGAGCTGATGACTCCCGGGCCCACACCGCCGGCGATGGCCGCCCGGATGGCGCCCGTCGACGACAGCTGCGCAGCGGGTTCGGCCATCAGGGCAGGGTCGATCCCCAGGGCGAGCTCGAGGGTCCGGCGGGTGCCCGAGCCCGACTCCCGAGACACGAGCGGTGTGGATGCGAGATCCGCTGCCGTCACGGGTTCGGACCTCGATGCCCATGCGTGCCCGGGCGAGACGACGATGAGCAGTTCGTCGACACCCAGGACGGTCGTGGCGAGCCCGTCGGCCTCATCGGGGGTCTCCGTGAACCCGAGGTGCGCGCGCCCCGAACGGACCTCGTCGACGACCCAGTCGCTGTTGCCCGATTCCAGGCGCACCCGGACACGATCCGCTGCCGCCGTCATCCAGCGGGGCATCAGCGCCTCTGACACCGTCTGACTCGCCGCGACGAGGAGAGCGTCGGAGGCGCCGGTCATCAGGGTGTGCAGCGATCGTTCGAAGGTGGTCGCCGCATCGAGCAGGGGCCGGCCCCACTCGCACAGCAGGAGTCCGTGCTCGGTCAGCGCCGAGCCCGCCCGAGAGCGGACGAGCAGCGTACGACCCAGCCGCCGCTCGGCGCCCGTGATGCGAGACGACGCCGCCTGCTGGCTGATGCCCACCGATGTCGCGGCACGGCCCAGACTGCCCGATCTCGAGATCGCCTGAAGGAGTCGGAGCGTCTCGAGGTCAACAGGGAGTCCGGTCACAAGGATCGATTGTGACACCACAAGCATCCGCCCGTATCGGCAGCCGGACGCACGGACGAAGATCGAGCCATGCCTGCCACGATCACACCGGCTGTCGCCCCTCCCCGCACGCGCGGTCTGTTCCGCCAGCTCGAGCACCGCGGGCAGATCGTGTCGAACCTGACCCCGAACTGGTTCGCGTCGATCATGGGGACCGGCATCGTCGCCAACGCCGCGGCGACCCTGCCGTTGCAGTTCCCGGGGCTGCGCCCTGCCGCGACCATCGTCTGGGCACTGGCCAGCGTGTTGTTGGTCGCTCTCAGCACGGCGACCGTCATGCACTGGGTGCGTTACCGAGCCACCGCGCGGGGGCATCGACTCAATCCGGTGATGGCGCACTTCTACGGGGCACCGCCCATGGCGCTGCTGACCGTCGGCGCGGGCACCCTGCTCTTGGGCAGAGACGTCCTCGGTACGCCCCTGGCGGTCGGCATCGACTGGGTGTTGTGGACCATCGGTACGGTGCTCGGCCTCGTCAGCGCGATCGCGGTCCCGTACCTGACGTTCACCCGGCACGACACGGCCCCCGACAGTGCGTTCGGCGGCTGGCTCATGCCCGTGGTTCCCCCGATGGTGTCTGCCTCGACCGGTGCGCTGCTGCTGCCCTTCCTGCCCGCGGGGCAGGCCAGGCAGAACATGCTCTGGGGGTGCTACGCGATGTTCGGGTTGTCGTTGCTGGCGTCGATCGTGATCATCACGCTGATCTGGTCACGCCTGGCCCAGCACAAGATCGGCCCGGCCGGCATGGTCCCGACCCTCTGGATCGTCCTCGGCCCCCTGGGGCAGTCGATCACCGCGGCCAACCTGCTCGGTGGCAACGCCCACCTCGCCGTCGACCAGGGAACCTCGCACGCCCTGTTCGTCTTCGGGCTCGTCTACGGTGTGCCCACTCTGGGATTCGCCCTGATGTGGGCGGCACTGGCATCGGCCATCACCCTCCGCACCATCCGCCAGGGGCTCCCGTTCTCACTCACCTGGTGGTCGTTCACCTTCCCCGTCGGCACCTGCGTGACAGGCCTGAACGGTCTGGCCCTGCACACGGGACTCGTCGCGCTGCAGGTACTGGCGGTCGTGTTCTACATCGGGCTCGTCGGGGCCTGGATCACGGTCGCCGTGCGCACCTTCCACGGCAGCGTCATCCGCGGAACGCTCCTCGCGCCTCCCCGTCCCCTGCCCTGACCGCGGACGACGAGGGTGCGTGGGGGAGCGGCTCAGATCGAACAGGCGTCGTTCCAGTCACGGCGATAGGCCTCGGGGTCACTGACGTCGACGATGGCCGAGGCGGCGCCCTTGGGCTCGTCACGCGACCGGTAGCTCTCGAACGCCACCGCGGTGCGGTCGTTGCTCGCCGGGTCACGCACCCCGGAGGCTTCCACCCACAGAGTCCAGTTCCACCGCGTCCGGACGCCAGGCTGCAACGCGCCTTCGCCGACGACCAGCACGACGTCCGTGCCGGCGGTCGAGGACTCGAAGTCTGCGCCCGTGAATGCTCGGACGGACGACGTGAGGCCTCTCGCGCTGATCTCCCGAGCCAACTGACCGCCCACGTCCGAGAGTTGCTCGCCAGCATCGCCATCCACAGCCACGATGCCTCCGCCGGCCGGAAGCCGACTCAGCATCTCGGAGACCAAGTCATGGATGACGGTGTTGTTCATGTCGCTCATGATGCTCCTGCCGCGACTCGTCAGCATGACGACCCCGACATGGCCTGGCGCTCGACAGCCGATCATGCCGCGCCGATGGTGAGGCCGACGAGCCCGGCGGCGACGGCGAGCAGCAGCATGCCCGCGCAGTTGGCGATTCCAGCGACCCATCTCTTCTCGGCTACGAGGCGCACGGTCTCGACGCTGGCGGTGCTGAACGTGGTGTAGCCGCCCATGAGCCCGCCGCCCGCGACGAGCAGCCACTCTCGGGGCATCCCCGCGTGGTCGGCCAGACCGGTGAGCAAGCCGAGCACGAACGACCCGCTGACATTGATGACCAGGGTCGCCAGCGGAATGGGGGCCGACCACGTGCTGCGGACGACGCCGTCGACGACGAGGCGCAGGGCCGCACCCAGGCCGCCGGCGACCGCGATCGCGACGAAGAGCCATGGGGCGATCACGACGCCGCCTCAGAACGGCGGTGGAGGGCGGCACCGACGGTGATGCCGGCCCAGGAAGCCACGGCGCCGAGCACGACCGATCCCACACCGTAGGCGATGGAGATCGGCAGCGCGTCACCGAGCAGGGTCGCGGTGTCGACCGCGAGGGCGCTGTAGGTGGTGAACCCGCCGAGAACGCCTGTCCCGATGAGGAGGCGCAGGTCGCGTCGGCGACCCGAATCCGGCCCACGTCGCACCAACGACTCGAGCAGGAGGCCGAGCGCGAACGCACCGACGACATTGATCAGCAGGATCGTCACGGGGATGCTGCCCGGTGCTGCGGGGAAGCTCAACGACAGGGCTTCGCGCAGGCCCGTGCCGATCGTGCCACCGAGGGTGACGAGTCCGATGAACCGCCACCGCAGGTGCACGGGTCGTTCGGCGCCCGTGGAGTCGTCGACATCGAGGTCCGGGTTCTGGCCCAGCCCTTCGAACTCGTCGCCTCTCCTCGAAGGCAGCGGCGGAAACGGTGAGTCGGGTGAGGGGGTGGTCATGCATCGTCCTTCGTGCTGAGGCCGGAGGGAGGTCCGGGCTGATCGGCTTCGGACCGCGATCTGCAGGTCGGTGCGGAACCAGGCTGCCGAAGTCTCGACGGCGGATGTGTCGACGGCCGCGTCGTCGTATTCGTCTGGGGTGAGGGGGCGGTCGATGCTCCGCCGCTGCCGCTGCCGCTGCCGCTGCCGCTGCCGCTGCCGTCGACGGGGTCGGCGGGGACGCGGGAGTCGTCGACCTGGGCGACCACGAGTCGCGCCGACAGTCGGGCCGCGAATCGGGCAGCGGTCGAGAGGACGACGTCGGCCGTTCGGGCATGTGCCGCGACGACGATGGTGTCGGTGGTCATCTGGTCTCCTATCTCGGTTTCCGGGCACGCCAGCGGTTGAGATAGGGACTGTTGTCGACCTGAGTCGAGGTTGGTGACGGCGAGCCCCACCGCCGTGGCGTTTCCGCCACGCTCAGTGAAGCACTGATCCGATCAGGCTGCACCTCCCGGTGGAGATCCATCCAGGGCCGAGGAGCTGCTGGGACAGCCTGTGCCGCTAGGACATCCCTGGTCATCTCGATCATCGTGATCGGCGTCGACGCCGGCGGTCTCTTGACGTCGTCCCTCCGGCGAGAGACCGTAGAAGCATGGATACCGACGACGGCCGACGAACGAAGCGGTCCGTGGCCGTGTTCCTGCTGATCGTCGCGTCGCTCGTGGCCATCGCTGCAGTGACACTGCTCGTGATCGATCCCTCTCGTACGAGCATGTACTTCACGCTGGGCGGCGCACTCATCACGATCTATCTCAACGCGCGGATCCTCAAGGGCGATCCGACCGCACGGTAGGCGAGTCGGAGGTCGCCACCTCGAGGCGGACGAGATCGCCGCCTCCTTGACACGATCGCTCATGGTCAATAGGTTCATTACTGAACCAACTAACCAATGAGGAGGGTCGCCGTGTTCGACGAGAGCAGCCCGATCTTCCAGCAGCTGGCCGACCGCATCGCCGACGACGTGCTCGCCGGCACCTATGCGGAAGAGCAGCAGGTGGCGTCGACGAACGAGTTCGCGGCGTTCTACCGCATCAACCCGGCCACGGCAGGCAAGGCGATGAACCTCCTCGTCGACCGCGGGGTGCTCTACAAGCGACGGGGCATCGGCATGTTCGTGGCCCCCGGCGCCCGTGACCTGCTCGTCGAGCAGCGTCGTGCCCGTTTCGCCGAGCAGTACGTCCGACCGCTCGTCCGCGAGGCCGCGGCGCTCGGCATCGACGCTGCAGCGCTCACGCGCATGATCAATCAGGAGGATCCGTCATGAGCACCGCCGTCGAAGTCTCCGGGGTGCACCGCACCTACGGGTCGACCACCGCCCTCCGGGGCGTCAGCACGACCGTCCGGGAGGGCGCCATCTGCGGCCTGCTCGGCCGCAACGGGGCGGGGAAGACCACCCTGCTCTCGATGATCGCCGGGCAGGAGCGTCCGAGTTCGGGCACGGTCCGCACTCTGGGGCACGACCCGGTCGAGAGCGTGGAGGTCCTGTCGCGCACCTCCTTCGTACGGGACAGCCAGCGCTGGCCCGACGACTTCCGCATCGGTCACGTGCTCTCGGTCGCCCCGGCCTTCCACGCCGGCTGGGACCCGGCACTGGCGCGCGACCTCGTGGCCGACCTGCGCGTTCCGACTCGGACGCCGATCAAGAAGATGTCGCGGGGTCAGGCCTCGAGCGTCGCGATCGTGCTCGGGCTCGCATCGCGGGCGCCGCTCACGATCTTCGACGAGCCCTACCTCGGCCTCGATGCCACCGCTCGCCAGATCTTCTACGATCGCCTGCTCGCCGACTACGCCGAACACCCCCGCACCGTCCTGCTCTCCACCCACCTCGTCGACGAGTCGGAATCCCTGTTGGAGCAGGTCGTCGTGCTCGACGAGGGACGGGTCGTCCTCGACGCCGACGTCGACACGGCTCGCGCCTCGGCCTGGACGGCGGCAGGAGCCGCAGGTGCGGTCGATCGGGTCGTCGGCTCCCGGCGGGTGCTCGCCCGGCACGCCCTCGGCGGACTCGCCAGCGTCACCGTGGCGGGGAGCGTCGACGACGCCCTCCGGCGCGAGGCCCGCGAGGCCGGGGTCGAGCTGGGATCCGTGTCGCTCCAGCACTTCGTCGCAGCCCTGGGCGCCGGTACGCCGACGCCCGGCGTGGACGACCGTGCCGCATCCGTCACCACCGAAGGAGCCCTGTCGTGAGCCGTGCAACCGCTGTCGTCCGACTCCAGCTCGTGCGCCGCACGACATGGTTCCTCGTGCCTCTCGGCATCATGCTCGTCGCAGGCGTGGCGACCGTGATCATCCAGCTAGCGATCCAGCGCGCCACGGGGATGTCTCCGAGCTCGCCCGGCTACGCCGACAGCGCTCGCAACAATCCGGCCCTCGCCTGGTCCGTCTCCGGGTACCTCGTGGCGACGGGGGTCGCCAGCATCTCGTCCGTGTTCCCGGTGGCGTCGTCGCTCGGCACCACACGCCGCGGCTTCGCGGCGGGCACGTTCCTCACTCACGCGCTGGTGTCCGCCTACCTCGCCGTCGTCGCGGCCGCGATGCTCGGCCTCGAGCTGCTCACCGGCCATTGGTTCGTCGGCATCTACGTCTTCGACACCGCCATCCTCGGCGCGGGGAACGTCGTCGTACTGCTGCTCGTGATGTTCCTCGGCTCGCTGACGGCGTTCACGGTCGGTGCGGTCTTCGGCGGGGTCTGGCTGCGGTTCGGCCCGCGCGGCCCTCTCGGAGTGGCCGTCGTCGCGGTCCTCGTGCTCGCAGGCCTCCTGCTGGCGCTCGCCCCGTCGCTGGGCGACATCGCTGCGGCGTTCGAATTCTGGTGGCTCGCCGTCGTGGGTGTCGCGCTGGTGCTCGTCGCCGCAGGAGGCACGACCCTGTCCCTGCGCGGAGCGAGCGTCCGTTAGATGGAGGGGGAGAGGCGCTCGTCACCCGAGGTCCCGACCGTGACGGTTGTCCGGCCGGCCGGCGATGCTCAGGACGCGTCGTGGCCCCGGGCCGATGCCCTGCGAACGGATCGTCTCTCGCTGGAGCCGCTCGCCGTGAGGCACGCGAGCGAGATGACGAGGGCACTGGCGCCCTTGGCGCTCTACCGGTTCACCGGTGGGGAACCCCCGACGTACGACGAGCTCGAGGCGCGCTACCGACGTCAGGCACGAGGCCGGTCCGACGACGGACGCGCCGGGTGGTTGAACTGGATCATCCGGCCCATCGGCGGCGGGCCGGCCATCGGATTCGTCCAGGCGACGCTCACGCGCAGGGGCGTCGAGCTCGTCGCCGACCTCGCGTGGCTGGTCACCGTGTCGGAGCAGGGCCGGGGGCTGGCGCGGGAAGCGGGTTCGGCGGTCGTGGCGTGGTTGCCGTCGATCGGCGTCGGACGCCTGCAGGCTCACGTCCATCCGGACCACACGGCGTCAGCACGTGTGGCCGAAAGGCTCGGGCTCGCACCGACGACGACCCTCGTCGACGGAGAGGTGCTCTGGGAGGCCATGACTGCTCCATGACCCGATGGTAGGAACATGCCCGCCAGCCCACCGCCGAGCGGGCGGCTACAAGTCTGATACCCGCACGAGTCCTGAGATCGCCGGAAGTTCGGCGCGGGCCCTGGCGGAGGCTTGATCGACCATCACGGCGACGGATACGAGCTCGGCGCCGCAGTCATCGATCAGGGCCCTGGTCGCGATCGCCTGGCTTCCCGTCTCGATCCAATCGTCGACCAGTACGACACGCTGACCAGGGGAGAGCAGGTCCTGCCGTGCGGACAGAGTGCGTCGGTTCCCCCGGTAGTCCGGACCCGTCATCCGCCTGACCGAGGGGCCCGGAAAGAGGGCGCCGTCCTTGCGCACAGGGGCGAACCCCACGCCGAGCGCGAGAGCGACGGCGGGCGCAAGGACGAATCCCCGCGACTCGATGCCGATGATCACGTCGGGTCGCTCTGACTCGGCCAGTGCGGCCAGTCCCGCGACGACCGACGAGAGACCCTCCGCTGATCGGAGCATCGACCAGGTGTCGGCATCGCCGTCGATCCACCGGAAGTGCTCGATCACTGCCTCGCGTCCAGCGAGGATCACGTCTTCCTTGTCCACGGTACGACGCTATCCAGTCGAAGGAGGTGAGGCGTCCTGAAGGGGGGCCGTCATCGGGGCGTCGAGGAGGTCTGCATGTCAGAGGCTCGGGGGATTCTCGTCGTCGTCGCCGTCCTCTGGTCTGGTGCGAGAACGCACGACCAAGGAGACTCCCGACGCGATCAGAGCCCACCCGATGAGGAAGATGCCGCGGTGCTCGTCCAGGAATGAGACGTTGAGCTGGAGCCAAGGGCGCGCCACGTAAGAGGCCGACCCGGCGACGATCAGAGCCGTACCGGCCACCAAGCACAGACGACGACGCCCGATGGTCACGCCTCGATCCGTTCACCGTCGATCACCACGGGTGTCGGCGCGGCATACGTCGACAGAACGATCGTGGGCAGGCGCGTCGCCGGGGCTGTTCTCACGATCCGAGCGTAGGGATTCTCCGGGGGTCCTGTGATCAGCCGTCAGTCGGAGATCGTCCTCGGTCGGGTACGGATGATCGCCCGGCCAGTGACCTCGAGTCTGGGCGCGGCGGGTGAGACGCACCGCACCCTGCGGAACCGGATCGCCAAGGTGGAGGCGGACGCTGACCACGCCGCGTGAGCGCGTTCAGCAGCGATCCTGCACCGGTGCGGCCGGTGCGATTCGCTGCTAGCTTCCGGGCATGACCTGGCCCGCCGTCCACATCTCGCGCTCGCTCGACCACGACGTCGCGACCGTGTCCAGCGTCGCCGGAGACCCTGCGAACCTCCCCGAGTGGGCGGCTGGTCTCAGCACCGGTATCCGTCAGGAGGACGGGCGATGGATCACGGATTCGCCCCTGGGCGTCGTCGAGGTGACCTTCACCGGGCCGGTCGAGCTGGGGATCCTCGACCACGACGTGACCCTGCCCGACGGATCGGTGGTGCGGAACCCCTTCCGCATCGTCGCCAACGACGAGGGCAGCGAGGCCGTCTTCACCCTGTTCCGCCGTGACGGCATGTCGGAGGAGGAGTTCCAGGCCGATGCCGACGCGGTCCGCCGAGACCTCGACCAGCTCGCGGTGCTGCTCGCCGAGCGTTTCCCGCCCGCCCGGTAGTCGATCGCCGGCCGAGTGTCGCGCCCTCATCCGGGTGTGTCGAGGGGGCCGATCCGGCCCGTCGAGTGTGCGTCGGGACCGTGCCGACCTCGCTCGCCGTGACGAGACGCGTCGTCAGGTCAGCAGCAGTCGCACGCCTCGACCTGGCGCTCGCCCGTCAGTGCCGAGACGGGCGTCTTGCAGGCGTCGCCGCGCCATGCCTCGAGCCCCTCCCGCACGGCGAACACGACGATCACGAGCCCCGCCACGGGGTCGGCCCAGGTCCACCCGAACGCGAGATTGAGCACGAGGCCGACGAGGACGGCGGCGGACAGGTACGAGCAGATGAGGGTCTGCTTCGAGTCGGCCACGGCCGATGCGGAGCCGAGCTCGGTGCCGGTGCGGCGCTCGATCAGGCTCAGGAACGGCATGACCGCCAGGCTCACCGCCGCCAGCACGATGCCCACGGGGGAGTGGTCGGGATCTCGGATGCCGGTGAGGGCCAGAACGGCGTCGACGGACACGTAGGCGGCCAGGCCGAAGAACGACACGGCGATGACACGCAGCGCGACCCGTTCCCGCTTCTCCGGGTCGGGGGCGGCGAACTGCCACGCGATCGCGGCGGCCGAGAGCACCTCGACGATCGAGTCGAGGCCGAATCCGATCAGGGCGGTCGAGGAGGCGACGGTGCCGGCGGCGATCGCGACGATCGCCTCGATCACGTTGTACGTGATCGTGACGGCGACGATGAGCCTGATCCGGCGTTGCAGCAGGACGCGGCGGGCCGGAACGAGGAGGCGCGGGTCGGCCGTCGTGCTCATGCGCCCGTCCCGCAGCAGAGAGGGACGTCGCAGGCGTCGTCCGTGCAGGGCTCGCCGTCGTCGACGGCGAGCACGACGTCGACCAGGGCGGTCAGCGACCTCGTGAGGTGAGCGTCCGCGATCTCGTAGCGGGTGGACCGCCCCTCGGGGACGGCGACCACGATGCCGCAGCCGCGGAGACACGAGAGGTGGTTGGAGACGTTCGAGCGCGTGAGGCCGAGACGCTCGGCCAACGCGCCGGGGTAGCCGGGTTCGTCGAGGAGGTGGAGCAGGATGCGCGATCGGGTCGGATCGGCCATGGCGCGCCCGAGGCGGTTCATGACACCGACACGCGACGAAAGGGTCAGCATGTGCTGACTAT
>Ga0265797_10005292_pt1 | contig 18905 bp, 19 predicted proteins | sample P2T30metagenome_FD_192433 | JGI IMG/M metagenome (GOLD analysis project Ga0265797, IMG submission 192433) | Plant litter microbial communities from East Loma Ridge, Irvine, California - P2 T30 | ecosystem: Environmental > Terrestrial > Plant litter > Unclassified | place: USA: California... | reverse complement strand
AGTCCTCCGCATTCGATCTTACCGATACGGTCTCGGGATAGACTTTCATTCTGCCGAAAGACTCGTCCTCAACCTCTGTCATGGGACTGCTGGCTGTGTTGGCGAAACTAAAGTTGATGACCTCGTTTCCATCCGATGAGACCAATCTGTTGGGCGTGCAGAATGCCTCAACGTAAGGCTGAAAGTCATCGACCGAGAATGAGACATCTTTGCGAAATCTGAATCGCTTGCCCCTTGGAGAATTGGCAGCAGCATATGACCAGAGTGGAACGGTTTCCGAGATCGCATCTGCTATGCTCGCAAATGGCACCTTGACATGAGTAAGGCGATTCTTCCATATCGTACTGTTGCTGTCCCAAGAGGTTCGCTGATAAGCTTTCAATTCTCGTAATGACCGTGTACTTTGTATCCAGATCGACTCAGGCATCATACCCATGGGCCGTACTTGAGGCCAGAACATGGCATGTTGCTCAACAAGAGACTCGAAGCCACCGTATGGACAGGCCATGTCCCCTGTGTACTGATAGCAGCTTTTAGGAACACCTTCGGCATTGACCTGCTTGTTGTACAGGGCATCCTGGGTTGCATTGAGCCAAAAGATGGTACCACCAGAAGGCCACCAATCAAGGCGAGGTCGCATCAAGACTGCTCCTGAGGGCCCAACGGATACTCCCAAGATGGTAGCAAGAGCGATCAATACCACGATGTAGTACTTGGGCTTTTTCCGCCCTCCCCCCTGGATATCGTAGACTGCTGACCAGAATTCCATGGACCATAGATTGTTGATGCTCGAAAATTGTTGGCCAGCGAACAAGGTGCCGATAGTAACACCCTCCCCAAACGCCATTTGTTCTCTGATGTACCCAAACATGGCAGTGCTGATTGATGCGAGCATGAGTAATTCATGGAGCTTTGCAGCAAATTGCAGCGCAGCAAGTTTCTGCGTGTCCTGGATCACGACTGTAAGCATACATATCCAAGCGCATAATGCTTGACTCAGCTCGCCAATCATAAACATACCTGGCCGGTCTCCCCCGAAAGCTCCCCGCCGATGTAGTACCGTGCGATGTTGAACCATATGAGTACAACAGCGGCTGCGAGTGGTACCCAGTGAATCAGGCCTCGCATCAGAGCAACGCGGCGGCTTTTGTGAAAAGCGACTTTCTCCTCCTCCAAAACATCGTGTCCACTGACTTTTGCCCATACGCTGTAGAGAATATGCAAACGAAATGTCCTGCATAGATGTCGAAAGTATCGTTGTCCCGGCTTCGCTTGCGAGTCTCTGGGCTCGATTTCGAAATTTTGTATCGGTAAAGTAGGACCAGAGGAGTAGCTTCCCGTAGATGACGCCCGGTTTGACCTGTATCTTATGTGTCAGCTCGAACATCTGCAACACGAACGAATCAGTTCATGGTCACCCACGAAGTCCTGGAGCCACCATCAATAAGCTGCCTGCACGACGTACTAAGGCTTCCGTTATCGCATGTCGTCTCAAAATTCTCGGAAGATGACCTAGACATCTTGACGCTGGGAGTAGCAACGTTTGCAACGAACGTCGAAGGGTATGACAAAGGTCGGGCTTTACGGTAACAAAGACACAAGTGATCATCTTGTATCAGTATCATAAGCGCTTCTGTACATGGTAGCCTGTAGCAGACAACGAATAGCCACCGTTCGGTAAAGCATAGGTCGCGTCGCCTCATTCAGCGGCAACTTAGGTGCATCTCCCTGGGTTGGCAAAGGAATGGGGGCGGCAATGCATTGTTGCTTCTATGCTAGTCTCGTCTCAGCACAAGCAGATCGATTGGTCTACATGTAGGCGAATCCCTAGTGTAAGAGTGCAGGGAATAAACCTGAATGGTTGAGACCACCACGCCTCAAGATAAGGTTAGCAGGTGCTCTCACGTAGCAGCCTTTCCCGGGATCGCTCTTGCCACGACACGTCCATCTTACGACGGTGAGAGTCCTGTAGACTTTAGTAATTTCTCAAACAACTGGCTTTGTGCAGAGTTACAAAAACAAGGTCCGTAATCCTGTCCCGTGCTCAAAGCAAAGTGCCGGGAGTGTGTCACAGTGCTGTAAGCGCTGATGTCTCGATCTGGCAGCTGCACCCTTTAGCCGCTCAGCGAATGACTTCCTCCATTGGCGCTCACTTTTCATGGACTGTTTGACTCCTGATTGACGGATATTTAGCTTGCCATGGTGGTGAGCGCGCATGTTTGGATGCAGCCAGCCGCATCGAGCGCACGTGCGTCTAGCCGGTCCCTTGCTTCCATATTGGGTGCTTTGGTTTGCCAAGGCATCTGCCGGTGCCCGACAACTTCGATTTTCTTGTCTTGACCAACGCCCGCGCTTAGTTGACCGAGTCGGCGGCAGTAGCCATCTCTTCGCGATAACATACATGAACGATCATCGCCAATGAAACAACAGCGGTCGCAGGGAGTGTCACACGCGACGCTGGTCTCCATCTCGTCGTTCATGCGCTAATTCGCGCCATGTCTCAATAAGCCGACAGCACAGAGTCTCGAGAATTGCGTGCTTTACGTAGGCTGAACGAGGCAATCTTAGGGCGGGCCTTTGCAACAAGAGGAAAGAAATGCCCGCTAGCACGCTGAAGGAGGTCCAGGCGCACTAGACTCATTGCTCTGCATGAGGGTGGGCCACGGAGACCCACGCTAACTGGCTTGTGGACCGCGACACATCTTCTAATGTACTTCAGAGATGCCTCTGGTCAAGTGAGCCGCACAGACTTACACCGCAACATAGAGATTCAACAATCCGACTTCCTCTGCTTACAGCTCTGCTTCTCCCATAGTTGATCATCTCTCCCATCCGACGTCAAATGCGTTTTCGGCTGATACATCATGTGGCTACTCAAATGCAGAAAACGTCGCCCGTATTTCAGACGCCGTCTGCGCTGGTCACTTGCAGCTCTTGCTATCTTCACGGTGGTCAGCATAATCGATTCCTTGTTGGTATACTCAGCACTAGCTCAAGCGCTTCTCGAAGGAAGAACTGCTCTTCCACAGGAAAAAATCTTCATTGCAGGCATACATTGGAACAACGAGAAGATCTTGCGAGAGTATTGGATACCCGCTCTGATCGCGCTGACGCAGGAGATCGGACCCGATAACGTCTTCGTCAGCGTGTATGAAAGTGGAAGCTGGGACGGATCCAAGCCAGCACTGCAGCGACTAGATGATGTGCTTGCGAACGATGGCATTCCGAGGAGGATAATCTTGGACAACACCACACATGTTGACGAGATCTCTGGAGAGCCCGGGGCGATCGGCTGGATAAAGACGCCAGGGGGCAAGTCAGAGCTGCGACGAATTCCCTACCTTGCAAGACTACGAAACATCGCAATGCAGCCTTTGTATGAGCTTGAATCCACGGGTGTCGTCTTTGATAAGGTCCTTTTCTTGAACGACGTTGTTTTCGAGGTAAGGCCGCCATCACCACATCATACGGATCTCTACTGAAGCTCAGAAGGTTTCTGATGTTCGAAGATTGCTCCTAACTAGAGAGGGAAATTATGCTGCAGCATGTGCTCTGGATTTTTCGCAGCCTCCCGCCTTCTACGATACCTTTGCACTCCGAGACTCCGAAGGCCACGAAGCCTTGATGCATCAATGGCCTTATTTCCGGTCCAGATCAACTCGGAAAGCCTTGAAGCGCGGCACACCAACTCCAGTGACCAGTTGCTGGAACGGCATCATTGCCATGAATGCTGAACCCTTCTACCTGCACCCTCGACTAGCTTTCAGAGGCATAGCAGATTCGCTCGCAAGTTTACACGTGGAAGGGTCGGAGTGCTGCCTTATCCATGCGGACAACCTGTTCATGCGTGATCGTGGAGTGTGGCTAAATCCAAATGTGCGAGTAGGCTACAACGCTCGTGCTTACAAAGCAGTCAACCCAGGGACTTCGAGTGTTTGGATATCCTATCTTTCGATCGCACGTGGCCTCTGGATCAACAGATCAAGAAGGTGGTTCACTTCCTCTTGGCTCAAGGATTTAGTGATAAAATATCGCGTATTCTGGTGGAGAAGGAGTCACCCGAACAGCAGAGAAAGTGGTATATGGTGCTTAGTCGATGAGATGCAAGTGCTCGCAGCAAACGGATGGGCTCATGTGTGAGCTGTGAAGAAGTGTATAGCAGGATACTCGGACTTAGAAAGATCTTGTAAAATCTTGCTTTATCATACGGGTGAGAAATCAAATACAGCAAGCTTGACTGGTGTCGATGTCCGTACAGAAGGCGTGGCTTTTACCGCCACCTGAAAGCATTCTGGAAGGGCGGCTCCTCGCGCGATAAGTGTGATGCCACCGGATCGATGCAAAGAGCGAGAAGTCTGAATCCCCACAAGTGTCTTCATCTTGAGTCATTTCCTTCTCCTATGAGGTGATTTGCAGATGGACTACGGCCTTTTTGTGGTGCGAGACAGCTTTCTGTTCATCATTCTCTTCTTCTACTTACTTCGCCCAACTACTTTCTTACGCATCTTGTGTAGGGTCGGGCTCAGCCTCGGATCCTGGGGACATTGGTTGAAATTGCTGGGTCAAAGATATCCGCACAAGTTTACTGCCAGATGACGCGATCTAAAGAAATTGTCGAGCCAGGATCGGTCTTCGATCGGTCGAGAATGACTAATCAGGAGTCGGCAGAGGTGCACCAGGAACCAGGATGCAGGAATCGAAGCGAGACCCAGGAAGCAAGAATCGGGGATCATCAGATGTAAGCAGGGTGTGTTACCTCAACTGCTAACAGAGCCATGTTTTAGGATATCATGTTTTCAGCTCAGCCAAAGCCCAGTATCTTAAACCAATCGACCGTGGCTGACCAGCGTGTTCCTGGAGCAAGGATCAGCACGGGCGACGGGTGTTGCCACTGAGGCGGGGATGGCTTGGCCCTAGGCACAGATGAATGTGATATGTATTCCTGAAACCAGGAATCAGGTGCTGCGACTCGTGATCCAGGATCACGTGCTGCGGACGCTTCCGCCCGGGTGGGGTCGCGCGCTTCCCAGGCGTTAGCCGGTGACAACTGTGTACTCCGTCCGCTCTGCCATACATAAGCACTGAACCGGGCGACTAGTACTAGAGTGGGTGACCATCTGGGAATCCCGCCTGTTGTATGTTTTTGCAGTTTTGCCTCATTCTTCACTGGCGAATCGGGCAACTCGTCTTCGATGCCTTTGGGTGTTTCCATGTCAGTTCCAGTACATGTCCGGACCTAAGGTCATTTCGCTGCCACGCATTGGCGCTGACTCTGTGTTTCAGTTCTGACAACAACATTGCTAACATGTGGGCGTGAACCTCTGAGACAGCGCTCTCGCAGTCGCACGAGAGTATAGCTTCGTTATAGGCTCACCGCTGGGATCGAATGTTGCTGTGTTGACCGTCATCCGCTCATTGGACTTTATCTAAGCCATGGCGGACGGCGCTTCGTCGGACGCACGGCAAGATTCGATTTGAGGAATGACACTAAAGCGTTCAGTCAACGTACCTTTACCGGCCAACAGGCGCGACTAGCATGGCGGAATGGCTACTTCAGCAGTCGAGGCAGATGGTGTTGACAATCGTGAGTATCCAACAAACCTTCTCCTCGCCTATAACATCGCTTTCGTGTTCTCGACCGCTTCAACGGGAATTTCCATTGTCAATGAGACAGCAGACAGCAGTCCGACCGAACTCTTGCAATCCTGTCAGGCAGGAAGCTGAAAATGTTCTTGGACCAGCAGGGTGGTAGTTGGAAGCAGTGTAGCTACACCGAGCAACCGCAACCAAGTAAACGATAATGAGCAAGAGACGAACGATCTTGGTGATGATTTTTGTTTTCATTGTGCAACTACTGACCTCCACCACCTGGTCCACCACCATACCACTGCACGTTCGGATTGAGGCTATAGCCCGGTATGACGCCGTAGGCCTGACAAGCAACGTCAGCATGTGTTGCCACTCGCCCGTTCATGTCGGCCGAACAAGCACGGGAGCCACTCACGGAAGCATCAATCTCGAGCCAGTCCGACGTCTGCCAGTTCATGAAGGGATTCCGGGATTCGGCGGGGAGAGCGCTAGTCACGGGCACCGGCGTCTGGGCGAGATGAGGCGAGGTATAAGGCATGGAGACGGCGCTGTTGAGCGTCGTCAACTCTGTTGTTCCGCCAACGTGCAGGTTCTGGGTGTCTAAGCGCGTTGCTGTTTCGGGCGGCGCTTGCGCCGCTGCTTGGTCGTCGAGCAAGGACCCCTTTCGCGAATCGCTTCGTAGTTCTTCGAGGATGATGCTGTAGCGGCGGCTCGGCGAGTTCGAAACCGTGGCTTGGGCGAGGTGGATCTGACATTGCTCGGCCATCATCATGAGTTTAGCCCGATCAATCCCTTTGAGCTCGTTGCTGGGCTGCTGCGTGTTCCAGACGTAGACTATAGTCAGGGCGCAGAAAGCGACGTAGTGCGTCCACCAAAATGCGTGAAACAGCGGTCCATCAGAGGCAAAGGCGTCAATTGTGCGTAGAGCGTCCTGTGCAGCAGCGATGCAGAGTTGTATGCTTTCCTGGCGGAAAGCTTCTGTAACATCGTTGTCCGAACTAGGTTTTCGGTTGCGCCGGCTCAACAAGAACGGTCTGTAGAGGTGCATCACTGCGTGGTCGTACGCCAGTCTCAATGCGATACACTGTCTGCGGAAGCTCCTCACTAGGCTTGATGGCCTGACTGTGCTCAAGAACGGTGGCAGTGACGACTGCCAGCCTTCAAGTTCCTTCCCAAGTCTGCGGGTGACTTCGATACGATCAGTTTCCGAGAGCGGTTTGATCGGATATAGGTCGTGGGAAATTTTTCCCACAATACGAGCAAGCTTAATGTTGCACACAAATCCGTCCATGTGGCAGTCCTCGGAACCCTCGCTGTTCAAGCGACCTGCAGGCGTCATCTCGTTATCGTTGACAGAATCCGGCAACTCCTGGTCGATGTCGTCGTCGTGAAAGTGGCGAGGTCTGCCCATGACTACGCCGAGAACGCGGTCAAGAATGTATACACTCCAGAACAATCGTTTCCTACATTGAGAGTGGATGTAGTCGGGCTGCGGGCCCGTGCTCCTCTTCCAGTCTCGCCTGTGCATTCCAAGCGCTGAAATAATTTGGAGCAGGCTCCCAAACACGTACCACGCTTGATTTTGTCTACAAGTCATGAGTAGGTAGAAAGCTTGCAGTATGCGAGCCTGGGCCGACTCTAGGGTCGCTATACCTGTTTCGCTCTCTGTGAAGCTCAGAGAGCGCCTAAAGTAGGCATCACTTTCCGAAAGCGAAGAAATGTCGTCGGCATACCCTCTTGACTTTTGCCGATGGAATGTTGCAATGGCGAATATGCTCAAGAGGGTTGATACCTCTGCGTGACCGAGTCCTTGTGACATTGGAAATCCGCTAGCTAAGTTGGTACTGGCTATCCGATACCAGATCTCAACTGTCGGCCTATGCAGTGGTTTGTATGTGGATATGCACACGTCGAAGTATAGGTCCATGAGTTCCACGGCGTCCGTCCCGCCTGGGATATCGGTGCGAATCAGGGGATAGCCGGCATTAGATCCATCCAACGGCAGACTGACAAGCGGTTTGTCCCCGGCTGCAGTGAGAGGCTGATTCCACCATTCGGAAAGACTACTGCTGCCGCCAAGGTTTTGTCGCCCGAGGCGGGATTGCGCTCTTTGTAGAAATGACAGACCGGAGGTGGGATCCACATATTGTCCATGTATGTCTGACGAGCCAGGCTCTGGTGAGCTACGCTGATGACTGAGAGTGTAGGTTTGTTTATCGTTCGAATCCGATGTGCTAGGGGCGGGCGGTCCGGCTTCGTTGCTGTTGTTGTCTCCATGGCTCGCTTCGGGTGTGGACGAGGGTGGTGTCGGCGGGCGTCCGCGCAGATATTGGCTTTCATAAGAGCATTCTATGCTTTTCTCCGCGCATGTGGCACATGGCTTCATACCAGAGCACCGGGCCTTTTTTGCCTACCAAGCACGTGAGCATGGGCGTTTCAAGTAGTTATAGCCGGCAGCATCTCGTACCTTGCAGGCGTCGCATGCTCTTGTCGTTTTGGAAGCCCTACGTCCTTGGTTGCCGTCGGATACGCGACGCCGTTTCCAGGCTGGGGAACTGTTGGACAACGGCGTCGTGTTCGGCGCCGGTCGGACTGGAACTTCAGAGGTGGCGGAAGGACTGGCTTCGTTCCATCGGCTGTACATGACTGATAGCAGGGAGAGAGGGTGGTGTCACGAGCGAGTGGTGGTGGCAACACGGAAGGCCTGAGACGGCACGCCTGTGGTTATGAAGACCAGACAAGCCGGCCAGGGCGACGCATCACCTACATGCCGACTCAGGCCATGATCCTCTTGTATCTTCACACGGTCAAGGATGGAAGCGGGGACGATCGGGTGGCCTGTCTGTTCAAAGTTAATGCGAGCGCACTGGTAAAGTCAAAGTCATCTTTGGGCTTAGATCTGCATTGGAGACTGAACTTTGATATCGATGGCAGGTGGCTCGCGGACCTAAGCCCTGCGCATATTGTAAGACACGCACTCGTACTGGGCCAAGCCCAGTCGTTTTATCTGCTGAGCTCATCCACCAGGCGGAATGCACGTGGGTGAATCTACATGCGTCCTCCAGGGGTGCTTGCGAATTGCGATGTCGGTCGGTTTCCCAAGGCTTAGAAGCACGATCTGCACGAGCTGTGATAATTAAGGTAAGGTACATGCAACGTGCAACGTACAGCAAGGTACGCATTCGGACGCTCCACCGAACGTCTCTTTGCTTTTTTCCACCCGTCATCTGCGGTATATAAGTCATCGAGGTGCGAGAGCGACAAGGGTCCAAAACTCATATCTCAACTCATGCGATTGTTTCGAGGCAGTGGCGCCTTACTAACGCCTTCATCAAATACAAAGGTTTCGCTTGTTACGGGTATTGTCCGGCTTGCAGGCAAGCCACGCGCGGACCTGTGGGACCGCCCTAAGGACAGTAAAAAAGAACACCCATGACATCCATGGCGTGCTGTGCTGCTCCTACGCGGAAAGTTACAGTTTATATTCCTGGATCAATCTCTTCGGGTCGTCGGCCGGCGTGGGCTGGCAGACCGGGGCGCGGTGGCTTGCCCGGCGTCTATTCCCGATACCCTTCTCGTGGCGTGCACGGCAGAGAAGTGGCTTGAGATATTGGACCGCACTGCGGAGAATTAGATAAATGAGCAGGACAGGGTTACTGACGTGCCTGAGCTTTGTGTGATTTGTGGATGATTGGCTTCTTACCCTTCGTCAGAGCTCAGGGCGATTTAAGGTTCTCATTACTCCCTCGAATGCCACGAGCGCCATGGCATTTGCCGGGAATGCTCGCAGGAAGCATGGCACAAATCCTCTCCAATAGCCCTTGAATCCATTCTCCCTGTAGACCGCAGCGGCGGCATCTCTCCACCGTGGGAATTTCCGCCCAGGGCCCAGTTCGTCAGTCATAATCCTCTGCTTGACCACGTCTGACGGGTAGCTGGTAATCCAGAACACCTGAGCGCTCAGCCCACCAGCCCAGAAGTTGACGGCGGGTGTGCTGAGAGACGTGTGGTTTTGTAGAGATTGGGTGAACAGGTCATAACTGCCCCACCAGAAGAGAAAGAACGTGCGGAACAGCAGTGTAGAGCCGAGACCGTGCCAGAGGCCTCGAATGCCGTGGTTTCTGAAGATCTTGCGAGTGCAGTCGATTGGACCGGTGTACAATCGCTCGTTCCTCGAGCGCGAGTATTGCACCTGCAATCGAGCCTTGACGTGCTCGACCGGCGCAGCAATGAAGCTCACTGTCCAACCCGCTAGCATTCCAGCGGCTCCGTGTCCAACGATAGGCAACTTGGCCTTTTCATCCTCCCGACCTGCCCAAACAGAAGCTGGCTGGGCGGCGCGCCTGGGCTGCACAACGTGCTCGTTGATAAGGCGGCGGTATTGTGTGAGGGATCCCAGCATCAAACTGTCCATCATCATCCACCCTATAAGAGGAGGTGTTGCTCCCTTGTATAGGCCATTGAACCCCTCTTTCCTAATCGTCTGCATGAGACAGTCGAGCGGGCCTGTGAACTGCGCATTGGTCTGCAGGCGGACTTTGATGGTGTCGAACGGATGGCTTTGGCGAATGTCAGCTGCCGTGTGTTCGCAAGCACTGTATTCAATGATCAATGCCAAAGACAGACTCACCCAACACTCAGTTTCGCAACGCCAGAGAAAACGCCGGCGACGAAACCCTTCCATTGACCACCATGAGGCGCGGCGATGACTTCTTTGCCGTCATTCTTGTTGATGCCAGCAGGCGTAAGCTTCATCGACATGAGTCGCCAGAGATGCCGGAAGTCTCGACAGTAGCGTGAGAGGTAGTAACGATGATGTTCATGGCGAGTCTTGGATGCATAAGTCAAGAAAGTCTGAGGACCCTTCGTATCCGACGGCGTGGATCCTAATCGCAACGGCACACGCGGGTTCGATCGACGCGCATTTGATTGAGATCTATGACATAACGCAGCAGATTGTCTCAAATTGGATGAGAGTCTGCCGAGTCACCGCCAATTAGTACCTTTTTCATGTGCATCATTTCGACGTCAAAGGGGCCCTCTTTTGTTGATTTGAGATATGCAGATGGAGAGTTACTACTGAATCGATGCTGTGCTAGAGGAATAACTTTCAATGAGCCATCCTCAAGGCTCACTTCAGCCATTCCTATCCGCCCTCGTACACTGGTACTCGGCGCGTCGAGAGATAAAGACGCCGGCGACCAACCGAGGAACGGACACGAGATTATTGGTGGGGACCTCAGTTCTGGCTTGCCATTTGCAAATGCACCAGGCGTCATGACTGCCTGCCGAGTCTAACTGAATTGAATCACACCACCCACGAGGAATAATGGCAATCTCACCCGGGCCAAAATCGCATCCTGCGATAGATCCATCCGATCCACACACGCATATCAACCATCATGGCCACCAACGACAGCATCAGCGCAGTCAACCCCAAGCCTGAGCGTGTGGTTGACTCGGCCAAGGTGTGGACGACGTTGATTACAAACACCGATTACCTCTCGGGCCTGCTCACCCTGGACTACTCGCTCAAGCGTGCCGGCTCCAAGTATCCGCTTGTAGCCTTGTACACCGACTCCTTTCCCACAGAAGGACACGCAGCGCTCGATGCCCGTGGTATCCCGAAAAAGTCCATTCCTTATTTGCTGCCCTCGACCGCAAAGGACTTCAGCAATGACCCGCGCTTCTACGACTGTTGGAGCAAGCTGACGCCGTTCAGCTTGGTCGAGTATGAGAGGGTCATTCAGTTGGACAGCGACATGCTGTGCCTCCAGAACATGGACGAGTTGATGGACATACCACTTGACGGCGCATCGGAGGCTGGCCAAGGCAAGAGGGTGTTTGCCGCGAGCCACGCTTGTGTGTGCAACCCTCTGAAGAAGCCCCACTACCCTCGCGACTGGATACCCGAGAACTGTGCTTTCACTTCCCAACACGGCGAGCCGGAGAAAGCGCAGGTCGAAGGCGCTCCGTCCACGGCTGGCCTTGCAATGCCCAACGGTGGTCTGCAAGTCGTCGTGCCCAGCGCTGAGGCGTATGGCATGATCTCAAAGGCGCTCGGTTCCGAAGCGACGACGGCATACGAGTTCAGCGATCAGTCGCTCCTTGGCGATGTCTTCAATGGACGCTGGGTCGGCATCCCCTACATCTACAACGCGCTGAAGACTTTGCGTTGGAAGGGTGTGCACGACGCAATCTGGAGGGATAACAAGGTGAAGAACGTTCACTACATCTTGAGCCCAAAGCCATGGGACGAGAGTGACGATGATAAGAGGAAGGAGGGGAGGGACGAGAGCAACCAGTGGTGGTGGGATATTCACGAGAAAAGACTGGCCGAGGAACAAGAGAAGGGCATCAAGGATGGTTTCTGAATTTGCGAATGATGTGAATGAGTGCGTGTAAGTATTTGCAATCATTTCTCATATTGTAGAAGTCAGGATGGCGCGACGCTAGAGCCTTCGATTTCTGGGTGCTTTACGCCGAAGGCCTCGTCCGTGCGGAGGGCCAGTTGTTCCATTGGATATTCCGACTGATTATCCCAGGAAGATCTACCCAAGCCGACAGAATGTGAACCAATTTAGTCTTGTCTGGAAAAATGGGCATTGAGTCCCTGTGGGCTTCCGAACAGCTACATGCATTTCACGTAATGTACTATTTCACGAGTTATCTTTGGAATCATCTACGAAGGGGAAGAACGGCAGTGTAGCTTTGGTGTTGCTCTTGCCTACCTAAAGGTACCTACGACGACTTCCTCCTCCTTCGCGATCCACCACCGTCTGTACTTTACTCCAGCATTTCAATATTTTGTTGTCAACCATCACCATACCACGGCAGCTATTAGCTTGCATCTTCTCGGATCGCATGTTACCTTATTCACACAATATAACACCGTATGACGACTCGCCGCAGTTCCGGTGAAGTGATGCCGCCTGCTTCGGAAGACGACTCTAGTTCACACCCTCTGATACTGACCCGGAACAACACCTTGCGTCGATGTTGGGGCGCACTGAAGGACACTGTCGACGCTCTGGGTGCCGGTTGGGACGCCTACGACTATGACGACGAGGACGCAGAAGCGAGTTCATCAAGGTCTCCGCCCGCGCCAGTCTCACCGAAGAGACCATCTCTCGACATATTCAAGATGCCGCGCTCTCGCCCTTTGCAGGAATCATCCAGTTCTCGCCGGAGTCATTACGATACTCTGACCAACAGTCCCAACACATCCAGATCCTCCCTCAGGAAACACAAGAGGAACCCGCAGCGCTCAACCCTGACTCCTATACGACGTCGCAACGAGAAGGGCGATATCGACCATTCATACTCGACAGACGAAGATTGTCCGCACGCACGAGTCCTAAACAGACTGTTCTACCAAGGACCTCCCCAAGCACTTGACGATACAATCTGTGTTTTCGCGTATCCTCAGGGGAAGTTTGTGGAGAACACCGAACCAAACTGGCACGATGACAAGCAGCAAGTCAAAATCGAGACCGCAAAGTCTCTGAGTCCCTGTGGGTCCTGGGCAAGAAATGGTGTTGTTCAAGACGAAGTCGACAGGGTGTCCTTGGAATTGCTACGTAGCGATCGGAGCATCCGTGACGAGTCGCACTTGGACCGTGAAGATTCAAAGCCAATACATCCTCGAACCACTCACGAGGCAGTCGAGAACGAGATTGGATATCACAACGATGGCACGAATCGGGAAGACAGTCGACATCCAATGGCACACCACGTGGGGAGGGGGACAATCCCATGTCCTCTGACCGTCCCTCCTCGCATACTCACCGAGCGAGCAGCAAGCAAGCTTCCCAGTGCAAGATACAATGTGGGAGCTTGGACCCGCCAATGCCATGTTGGATTGCAGGATTATATCCCAAACACAGGCACGCTAGATGAGACACATTCGACTGGGCCTCATTCAGGCACCAAAAGCTTGAAACCTGAGTCGCAGTCTATAGAAGACGCTCGCGTCCAACAACAAGAGATTATGAACACATGGCGTGGTCAGGTTGTGCCGCAAACACCTTTTCCCCGCGAAGCTCTGCTGGATGGCAAAAGACTGCCTGAGCCTCACTTTGAGATGAGGAAACGTCGCCTGCAGCGTCGAGCAGCGTCAGCGTCTTGTATTGTATTCTCCGCAGCAATACCGCCGGAACGTGATACATCAGATCTTCTTGCGACGCCTTTTGGGCCTTAGTGGGGACCAACAGAGGAATTCAAACCTTCGAACGTGGCGGACCCTATGTCTGAGGAGACTTTGATGTCCCTTTTCGGTGTTTCGTGCGAGCTTAGCGTCGCCGAGGGTCACAACGGATTGGAGATATATTCCGCAAACGATGTCATGAGTCGTTCTGCCGCCATGGGATCTATGTTCAAGCTGCACAGCGCGGACGCAGTAGCCAGACGGTTGGCAGAAACAAACAGCCGCTCACGCCTCACTCTGACGAATGACAGGAACCAATGGTGGCACTGTGTCAACAATGCCAGAGATTCAGACTCCATTTGCTGGACAGTGATGCTGGAAGTGTGTGAGTTGCCACCCGATTTTGAAGAGGATGACCCCAAGGCTCCAGTCAATCGGTGCAAAGATCTGTACCGCGCGATCTACGACTTTTACGGCATGCACCATGGCGACGGTTCCGACATGAACATTCCCCAGAGGAAGAGCCTGCACAACCACTTCAATTGGAGGTTCCAGCAACGCACGAGAGGCGTTTGGGCAATCTTCATGTCACGCTGGACACCCAACATCGCTGTATTTCCACCCGCAAACCCGGTGACAGCCGCCGCTGAGGCTTACATCCAAACCGCGATAAAGGACCATCCGAGATCTGGTTCAATGTTCCGCAGACGGCAGTCGCCTGTCAATGCTCTCGCCAAGTACGTTACCTTAATGCCCAAAAACACATGGCGACAAAAGCAAGACAGGGAACGCTTCGTGCTGGATAATGGTTTATTTTGTTTCGCCCAGTTGGTCGCTCTACGGTGCAAGGCGTTGCGATTTGAATCCTATCTTATCGAAAATCCGGATGTCATGGTCCCTACCCAGCTACCGTAGGAGGTCGTGGGCTATGATTATGTCTGCCCTTTGCCGGAACTTAGTCCTGCTGCTGCTGCTTTTTCTGGAGTGACACCCGACCAAACATCACCTACTCAGGCATCATCTGCTCGAGCGCCCCCAGCAGCGCAAAACCTCATTATAGTCCCCAGGATGAGGGTACGAAGAACTCCAGGCCCCCCTCGACGAGGTTGGACACCACCCGGACCTTCAAGGTTGAGGGAGACAGTGCAAGCCCAAGACGACGAGAGACTGTCGACTGTGTACGAGAACTTCGAACGATTCCGAATGACTGGCAAGCAGCCCTCAACCCCGACCGCTGCTGGTGGGCCGCAAGTCGTACAGTATTGTCCACTGGGCTCATCGACATACCGACCCTTCTCGATGCCTCTCAATATGACGGACCCTGTGCATCGTGACGAAAGGCAGGATTCCAGCGTCGAGCCTCAAGCCTCTACTTCGAGACGACTTGGAAGCACAGACTTGTTCCCTGATCGATACCGACACGAGGCTCCTTCTGGTGAAGCATCCACCAAAGCTCGAAACTCTATAGCAGAGGATCGAAGGCCTGCCGCATGCGAGTCTGCTCCCCCAGATGACGCCACAGTCGCTCCAGGCAGGCAGCCCGAATCGCGACGGTCTGCTGCAAAGTCTGATGGGTCAGATCACTCTTCGAATTCGTCCACGGAGTCAAGCCGCGCTCGCACATCGCTCGCGTACAGTCTGGACAAGGACAAAGCGGTTTGGTCACCCAATACGACCAAGAGTGCTGCTAGTGTGTCATTCGCGGGCTTCAAGAACGCTGTGCGAAGCATTGCCAATTCTTTCCTTCCGTCGAGCAGCAAGTCTGGAGCCGAGCAAGTGACAAGGGAGCTTTCGCAAAGCCCAATAGCTCGAAGCCCAAGAGCGTCTGGTGACCGTGCTAGCCGTGATGATGGTCCCAAAACAAACCAGGCCTATGAGAATGCGCGCCCAGTCAGCTCGAGCTACAGAAGTTCTCGAAAGAATAACGTTGCTGCTTTGCCTCTTGAGCTGGACACAAGCGTCGAGGGGCTTGGAATGCTACCATTGCCATCGCCACCAGCGCCCTCATCTCCCATTTCGGAGGGAGCGACCAACGATGGCCATGTTGCATCTGATAGCGCCTCGCAAAAGCAGGGTCCAACCAAGAGTGAGTTACACGTGCTCGTTTTCTAGTCCGTACATACACTCCAGCCTAATCACACCTCACTTTTCCTCTCCACACTTCTCGTATCTGTTGCCTCGCATCACAATCACTGACTTCACTAATTCGCACCACGTCATTTCTGTCATGCCGCGTAGCCGCAGAAGTGGCGATCTGGGCCGACGACCTCCTTCTTCCCTCCCACCCCCACCAATTCCACCAAACCTCGGAGACAAGGGAGAACTAATGTGGCGTAAATTAGGCAGAGACGAACGTAAATCAGACAGCGGCGAAGAGCTAACCACAACAATACCCGATCGCCCACCACCGACACCGAGAATGAGCGCGAGGGCCCCGCAGCAGCGCAGCGACCCAAACCAGATCGAGACGTTGTCCACATTGCCCAAGAAGGGAAGCGTGCGGTGGAGTGGGACTGTCACTTCGGAATACGGTAAGGATGATTCCACTTCTCCCTATCAATCGGCGTCGGCACCCCCAAAACAGACGTACGAGCAAAGAGCAGAGGCGCGACGAAAGAGTGAAGCAGAGAGCCAGAGGAATATCGCGAAATACATCAAGGCCATTGAGGAAGAGAGCAAGCATGCAAGATATTCGCCCGCAGACGATGGCGGCGTAAACTTGAAGCCCTTGGCCTCGTCACTATCAAAAGGCCCACCCTTGAAGCCATTGACGCCGTTACCACCGGACCATCAAAGCCAGAAGCCTGGAGTGACACGAAAGCGAGCTGTAAGCGTCGCTAAACTGGAGGCCGAACACATCAACCGGCTTATCAAGGCTGAGCAGGAGTGGATGAGCGATGAGCAGGCCTTTCGCGATTGGGCGCGAGACTCACGACAGGAATTGTACGGCGAGGGAGTCAGCGTGGCGGAGACTCCATCCCTCTTGTCTTATCCAATGCCGACTCGCGACACGGACGAAATCAACCGAGAACTTTACGACATGACACTCCACGACCAAGACTTCCAGATCGGAGGACCGCCGCGTCCTGTTGACATCAACAGCATCGACTGGGACACGGATGTGAGCAATGTTCAGGGTTACAGAGAGTTCACGCAGGCAAGAGAGGCCAAGGCGTTCGCAAGCTACGTTGTGTTCACCGAAAGGCAGGAAGAGATCGACATGTTGCGGCGCATGCAAGTGCATGGCTTCCTCAAGGATGGCGTCGACATCAAATACGGCTACCAGGCTGAGGGATCGCATGGAGCCATTGCATGGTTGACACACGAAGGACAGGAGATTGGTGGGAAGTTGCGCGAGGAGTATGAGAAGGAGACAGCTGTTACAGGTGAGTTTGTTGCATCCAAAAGTGAGGTCGGCGCGAGGCTCTGCTCTCGGCAACAAATCAATTGGGACAGGCTGCCTCCAACAGCCGCGAGATCTGTCTCGGTTGAAGTAACCCTTGGAGAAACAGAGCGGAGCTGAGCGGCTTCGGGCCGTGCACGCCGATCTGCCGTGCTAGCGCCACCCCACGCACCTGCCCACGAGCTTCACGTGCTGACTTGTTCTCTCCTACACAGAAGCACGCAAACAGCTGCAAGCCGAAGCCGACTACGAAGCGTATTGCCAGCACCAAAAGGAACTCGCCAACCGTAACGACAGCAAACTCTCGGCTGATCTCTCTGAACTTCGCGGCCAGCTCCACGTGTCGCAATCGTGCGAATACCACCCGCCGCGCGCAAACGAGGACGAGGACCCTTACGACATCGGTCAGGTCATCGCTAAGAACGTTGCTAAGCGCCGTGACTCTGACGACTCGATCAAGACCGCATACGCTGCGGGTGAGACGGTCCCAGACTCGGCGTATCGCGACCGACCTGATCTCAGACCCGACCTTCAAGACAAGCGGCCGCCGAAGCCCAGTATTGTCATTCCTCAAGACGCTATCATCGACGAGGACCCAGCGATTTCACCTTTCACCACCCAGTGAGATCACAAAATGGCGAACCACCAAAATGCCGGCAATGCTGGCCTCTACAACGCGGCGGGCGGTCTGAATGGCATGCCCTCGGCCGGTCACTACAGCGACATGCAAACACTGATGCAAAACATGGAAACATTATCCGGATGGTTACAACAGAACAGAGAGGATTTCGTTAGCGTGCAAGATGGTTTGGAGCAAGTTGAAAGGCGCAACGTAGGTCTCTCGATCAAGGAATTGAATACCCGGCTTGCTTCGCGGGCAGCCGCAGCAGACGAACAGTATAGTGACAGTGTGCGTAGGCTAGATACCCTCCAGGCTTACCCTCCATGCCTGCCATCAATGGAGAAAATTCATGTACGTTTACTTGTGCCCGGTCAAATGCGCAGCCCATCCTATCTTTTGTAGAGCAGGTTAGTGACAAGAAATCTACCTCACAGCACCGCCGGACCCATCCGCACCGACCGTGACCTCACTACAACGCTCCCTCGACGCAGCGAACAACCGCATCGCCGCCTACGAAAAAGCAAACGAAGACCACAACCGCCTGCAAGCCGTCTACGAAGACACCCTGACCGAAGCCACCGAGCGCATCCGCAACTACGTCTTCCAGCAGAGCGACTACATCACCTCGATCCACAAACACTACACGCACCTCCTCGAGGAGGCCCGCGGCGAAACGGTCAAAGCACAGCAGATCCACCAGGACTGGCAGCGCGGTCTCAGCAAGTTGAATGAAGAGTTGAGGCGCGCGGTGCAGGCGAGGGAGGAGGAGAAGAACCCTTTCACCCGCAAGGTGTCCGCTTTGAAAGAGGAGAATAGGGTTCTGAGGGGTTTGGCGGGCTGGGAGCCGGCGCAGGATGATAGTAGTGATGAGGAGGGGGAGGCTGAGGTTGCTACGGCTGCTGAGGGGAGGGGAAGAGGTTTGAAGGATCGGGAAAGGGTCGTTGGTAATGCGTTGGGGCAGCCGGTTGCTAAGTGAGTGGCATGGCTTAAGTGTTTTGCAGATGTTGGAGGCTTGGAACAGCCGTTCCTTCTAGGAGACTACGGAATAGGATGTGAGTGCTGCACATCTTCCTGCACAGCGATGCAGCTTTGCTGATATACGTGCGCAGAGCTGGATACAAAAAGTGGCCAGAAGGGCAGGCAGA
>Ga0265797_10005291_pt1 | contig 18907 bp, 17 predicted proteins | sample P2T30metagenome_FD_192433 | JGI IMG/M metagenome (GOLD analysis project Ga0265797, IMG submission 192433) | Plant litter microbial communities from East Loma Ridge, Irvine, California - P2 T30 | ecosystem: Environmental > Terrestrial > Plant litter > Unclassified | place: USA: California... | reverse complement strand
GCACGCTCGCTTCGTGAGCAGGAACGGTCGGGTCCGCACGTCGGACCCGACCGTTCCTGCTCACCATGTGCATGCGGTGGACGCGGGGCGCGACGGCCTGGAGGCGCGGTGCGGGCCGGCCACGGGCCTCCCGGCCGGCGCGTGGTGCGCGGGGCTGGCGCCGACACGTGGTCCGGACCCACGGTCCGGCCCCGCTCGTTGAGACTCCTCTTACCTGCGAGGAGGACCCTGGTCGGCGACACGCAACCGAGCAGCGCGGGGAGGGACCATGGCGACGACCACGCTGACCCACGCGCCGACGCAGGCGCAGCCACAGCACCGCACGGCCGCCCCAGAGCACTCCGGGGCGGGGACGCAGCAGGCTCCGCCGCCCCCGCTGACGCACCGCGCACCCGCGCTCGACGGACTCCGGACCCTCGCCATCCTGGTCGTCGTCCTGTACCACCTGCACGTGCCGCAGTTCGAGGGCGGCTTCATCGGCGTGACGGTGTTCTTCGTGCTGTCCGGCTTCCTCATCACGACGCTGCTGCTCGGCGAACGGCGTCGTACCGGGCGGGTGCGCCTCGGGACGTTCTGGGTGAAGCGGCTGCTGCGCCTCTACCCGGCACTGCTCGCGCTCGTCGTCGTCGGGCTCCTGCTCTGGAACTGGGTCGGTGACTACAAGGGCGCTTCGCTGTCGTCCGGCGAAGCGGCGTTCATCGCGCTGACCTACACGGGCAACCTGTTCCGCGCCTTCTGGGACACGTCGCAGGGCGTCTTCGCGCACACGTGGAGCCTGTCGATGGAGGAGCAGTTCTACCTGGTCTGGCCGCCGGTGCTGGTCCTGCTCGCCGCGCTCCGGGTCCGCCGTCGCTGGCTCCTGGCGGGGCTCGGGGTCCTGGTCGTCGGAGCGTCGGCGGTGTCGTGGGCGAGCTACCGCAGCCCGAGCGGCGGTGCCACGCCCGACGTCTACTTCTCGCCCGTGCTCGGGGTCGTGCCGCTGGCGATCGGCTGCGGGCTGGCCCTGGTGCTCGACGACGAACGGGTGCGCATGCGGGCCGCCGGGGTCCTCGGGCACGTGGCGACCTGGCTCGGTCTCGTGCTGCTGGTCGGGGTGCTCCTCTGGATCGACGACGACTGGACGCAGCACGCGTCGACGTTCGGCATCGTGCTCCCGCTGACCGGGCTGGTCGCAGCGGTGGCGATCGGCGGGCTGGTCTCGGTCCGCTCCCCCGTGTCCGCCGCCCTGGCCTGGACGCCGGTGTCGTGGTTCGGCCGCCGGGTGTCGTACTCGGCGTACCTCTGGCACCCGCTGGTGATCGCGCTGCTCGGCACCTTCGCGATCGGCGCCTGGGGCACGGTCGGCCTGGTCGGCGCGGTGGCGTTCGTGTCGATCGGTGCCGCGTACGCCGTCGAGGTGCCCGTCGAGCGGTTCCGCACACGGGTCCGCGCGGGTCGCAGGGCCGCCGCGCCCGCTACACCGGCGACCCCGCCCGCGCTCGCGCACGCGCCCGCGCAGCGCATCGAGTGAGCAGAAGGTGTCGAGTACGGCTCGCTGACCCGACGTCTTCTGCTCACTGAATGCCGTGGCGATCGGTCACCGTAGGCTCGCCCCGTGCCCATCGAACGCGTCGACGTCCTCGTCGTCGGCGGCGGCCCCGTCGGACTGTTCGTGGCGGCACTCCTGGCGGCGCGGGGCGTCGACGTCCGGGTGTGGGAACGACGGGCCGAGCCACCGACCGGTTCGCGGGCCATCGGCATCCATCCGCCGTCCCTCGACGCGTTCGCCGCGATCGGCCTGGACACCGCGGTGCTCGCCGAGGCGTCGCTGGTGCACGCCGGCGTGGCCCGGAGCCGCGGTCGGACCCTCGGCACCCTGCGCTTCGACCGCGCGTCGCCGACCCACCCGTACGTGGCCACCCTCGACCAGCACCGCACCGAGTCCCTGCTCCGAGACCGGCTCCGGGCCAGCGCACCGGGTGCCCTGCGGACCGGGACCACCCTGACCGCACTGTCCCGGCACTCCGACCACGTCGACGCCAGCGGGACCGGACCGGACGGCGACACCGTGACGGTCCGTGCGGCCTTCGTCGTCGGGGCCGACGGTGCCCGGAGCGCCGTCCGCGACCTGCTCGGCATCGGCACGTCCGGGCGCGAGTACCCCGACCGCTACGTGATGGGCGACTTCGCCGATCCCGAGGCGCCGTCGGCCCGGTCCGCCGCCCTGGTCGACGTCGGCCCGGACGGCGTCGTCGAGTCCTTCCCGCTGCCGGGTGCGCGTCGCCGGTACGTCGCCCTGGTGCCGGACGACGACGCGTTCGCCTCGGCCGAGGGCAGCTGGACGGGCACGCCGGACCCCGCGGTCGTCGCACGCCTGGCCGCACTCGTCGCCGAGCGCACCGGCGTCGTCCCCGACCCCGCGACCTGCTCGATGACCAGCGGCTTCCGGGTGCGCCGCCGCACCGCCGACCGCGTGGGCGTCGGCCGAGCCGTGCTCGTCGGGGACGCCGCCCACGAGATCAGTCCGATCGGCGGGCAGGGCATGAACCTGGGGTGGCTCGACGCCGCCGAGCTCGCGCCGCTGCTCGCCGGAGCGGTCCGCACCGGCACGGCCGGTCCGTGGCCGGGCTACGCCGCCCGCCGCCAGGCAGCCGCCCGCCGCGCGGCTCGGCAGGCCGAGGCGAACATGGCACTCGGCCGTCCGCTCGGCCCCGTCACGGCGACCGGCCGGGAGGCGCTGCTCCGGACCGCCCTGTCACTGCCGACCGCGCACGGCCTGGCCCGGCTCTACGCGATGCGCTGGGCCTGACGGCTCGCGTCCGGCGCAGATCGCGCAGTCGCTGAGTCACGGAGTCGCGTTCCGCGTCGTCAGGCGACGAGTCGCGCGCCCGCGAAGCCGAGCTCGACGACGAGCACGAGGGACGACGCGATGACCAGCCGGAACAGGGTGCGTGAAGCCCGTCCTGCGAGCACCAACCGGACGCCGACGACGGCGAGCACCGCCACCACGACGGCACCGAGGACCGCGAGCACGACCCCGAGCCGCTGCACCGGGTCGTCGCCGAGCACCTGTCCGCCGAGCACCAGCGCGGCCGCGACGACGAGCGAGGCGAACGCGACGATCCCCGCGCCCCGGAGCCCGAGCCGGTGCGGGAAGCCCCGCACCCCGGTGGCGGCGTCGTCGACCAGGTCGGGCAGCACGTTGGTGCAGTGGATCGCGATCCCGAAGACGGCCCCCGTGGCGATCGCCCACCATGCCGGCCACTGCTCCTCGGGCCCGGCCGCGACGGCCACGACGGGCAGCAGCCCGAAGGCGACCACGAACGGCGCCACCGACCACACCGAACGCTTCAGCCCGGCGTCGTACGCCCACCCGGCGGCGACCAGCACGAGGTGCGCGACCGCGGCGACCGGCCCGAGGAACAGCGAGAGCACCACGGCGATTGCGGCGGTGGCGTACGCGGCTGTACGGACGGTGCCGACGGCGATGAGGCCGCGGGCGACGGGCTTGTCGCTCCGCCCGACGGCCCGGTCGCGGTCCGCGTCGATCCAGTCGTTCGCCAGCCCGATGGACAGCTGCCCGGCGACGAGCGTCAGTGCCACCAGCACCACGAGCCACACGGGGTGCCCCACGGCAGCGGCGATCACCGCGGCGAGGACGGTCACGGTGACCGTGGGTCCGGGGTGGGACGACGCGAACAGCAGACGCGCGGTCGACGGGGTGCGGCTGGCGGTCACCCGGTCAGCGTACGGATCGCCCCTGCGCGGTCGTGGGGCGGATCACGGAACCGCCGTCACCTCGACGCTGAACCGGTCGACGAGTTCGCGCTTGAGCACCTTGCCGCTCGGGCCGAGGGGCAGCGCGTCGAGGACGTGCACCACCCGCGGGTACTTGTACGCGGCGATCTCGGCGGCGACGAAGTCGACCAGGACCTGCGGCTCGACGGACGCGCCGGCGTGCAGGACCACCGCGGCCTCGACCTCCTGCCCGTGCACCGCGTGCGGCACCCCGAACACCGCGGCCATCGCGACGTCGGGGTGCGTGGCGAGCACTTCCTCGACCTGCCGCGGGTACACGTTGTAGCCGTTGCGGATGATCATGTCCTTCGTGCGGTCGACGATCGTCAGGTACCCGTCGTCGTCCTTCGTGCCGAGGTCACCGGTGCGGAACCACCCGTCGACGATGGCCTCGGCGGTGTCCTCGGGCCGGTCGAGGTACCCGTTCATCAGGTTGTGGCCGCGGATCACGAGCTCGCCGATCTCGCCGTGCGGCAGCATGACGATCGCGTCGCGGACCTCGGGGTCGGCGATGTCGACGTCGATGCCCCACACCGCCGTGCCGATGGTGCCGGGCCGCGGCGGTTGCCCGACGTGGTTGAAGGTGGCGACCGGCGAGGTCTCGGTCAGCCCGTACCCCTCGTGGATCGGCGCGTCGAAGACCTGCTGGAACCGCTCGAGCACCGCCAGCGGGAGCGAGGCCCCGCCGGAGATCGCGTACCGGAGCGTCGGACGGGCGTCGGACCGGGTCGCGGCGTCGAGCAGCGCCATGTACATCGTCGGGACGCCCATGAAGATGCCGCAGCCGTGCTCGACCATCGCGGCGAGCGCAGTGTCACCGTCGAACTTCGGCAGCATGACGAGCGTCGCGCCGGTCCGGAACCCGGTGTTCATCGTGCAGGTCTGCCCGAACGTGTGGAACAGCGGCAGGGCGCCGAGCAGGACGTCCCCACGGTGCATGTCGAACGTCGTCATCAGGTTGGTGTTGACCTGTTCGAGCAACGCGAAGTGCGACCCTTCGGCACCCTTGGGCTGGCCGGTGGTGCCGCTCGTGTACAGGATCGTGGCGGTGTCGAACGGGTGCCGCGGCACGTAGGTGTCGAGCGGTTCGCTCTGCGCGGCCAGGGCCTCGAGTCGGTCGGGGCCGGCCGCGGACCCGTCGTCGGTCGTCGCCGGCGCGAGCACGGTGACGACGTCGACCCCGGCGAGCTCGGCACCGGCGGCGCCCTCGCCGAGCAGCGGGGCAGCACAGACGAGCAGCGTCGCGCCGCTGTCGCGCAGGACGTACTCGATCTCGCGGCGCTTCAGCAGCGCGTGCACGGGCACGGCCACCGCGCCGAGGGCCAGCGTGGCGTAGTAGACGCGGGGGAAGTCCGCGACGTTCGGCACGAGCATCGCCACCTTCGACCCCTCGGTCACGCCCCGCGCGCGGAGTGCCCCGGCGTAGGCCAGGGTCTGCGCCCACAGCTCGGCGTAGGTGGTGCGGACGTCGCCCACGATGACGGCGACGTCGTCCGGGTACCGTGCCGCCGACTCGGCGAGGATCGCTGCGACGGACGCGGTCGCGCGGGTGGTGTGGGTGTCGTGCATGCCGGTCTCCGTCTTCTTCGACGACCTCGTCGTCGTCACCGCCGATCCTACGGCTCGACCCGGCGGACCGGTCAGGCGGCGGACCGGTCAGGCGGCGGACGCCGCAGGTTCCCGCCGGCGCACGAGCACCCCGGACGCCAAGGCGATCCCGAGCAGGACGACGAGTCCGCCGACGGGCTCGTTCCACCGCACCCGCTCCCCCAGCACGAGCACACCGAGCGCCACCCCGACCACCGGCGTCAGGTACGTGACGGTGGAGGCGCGACCAGCGCCCCACGCCTGCACGAGCCGCGTGTTCCAGGCGTAGGCCAGCCCCGTGCCGACGCAACCGAGCGCGACCATCGCGGCCACGATCCTCCCGTCCAGCTGCACCGGACCGGTCGCGATGACGGGCGCGACCAGCAGGAGCATCCCGGAGGCCAGCGTCAGCTGGACCGTCGCCAGCGTGACCGGGTCGTACACGCTCGCCACGGCGACCCGGCGCAGGTAGGCGAGCCCGATGCCGTAGGACGCGGTCATGCCGAGCAGCGCGACCTGTCCCGGCACGCTCGCCAGGACATCGGGGTCGGTCAGCACGTCCCACGGGCCGACCAGTACGAGCACCCCGACGATGCCGAGCACGATCCCGAGCACCTGCCGTCCGCGCAGCCGTTCGGACGGCACGAGCACCGCGAGCGCGGCCAGCGTCATGATCGGCGTCGTCGCGTTGTAGATGCTCGCGAGCCCGGACGGCACCGTCTGCTCGGCCCACGCCATCAGCGACGACGGCACCGCGTTGAGGAAGACCGCAACGACCGCCAGGTGCGCCCAGGTCCGCGGCTCCCGGGGCCACCGGCGACGGGACGCCAGGAGCACCACGACCAGCGTGACCCCACCGAGCACGGTCCGCACGGTGGCGACCTGCTGCGGGGCGAGACCGTCGAGTCCGATCTTCGCGAAGAGGAAGCTCGATCCCCAGGTCAGTGCGACGAGGGCGTAGAGGAGGGCGTTCACGTGGCCTAGTGTCGGACCACCGGGTGACATGCGGCAAACGCATGTCGCTCATGCCGCCATGAGGAGGACGCATGACCGTCTCGGTCCAGCAACTGCGCGCGTTCGTCGCCACGCTCGACGCCGGGTCCTTCACCGCAGCGGCCGCAGCGCTGGGCGTCGGGCAGTCCGCGGTGTCCCACGCCGTCGCCGGGCTCGAACGCGAGGTCGGCGGCCCCGTGGTGCGCCGCGGCGCGGTCGCCGCCGCCACACCGCTGGGCGACCGCCTGCTGGCCCACGCCCGCAGCGTGCTCGCCTCGGTCGAAGCCCTGGAGGCGGTGGTCCGGCCCGCCACGGCGCGTGGCACCGTGCGCCTCGCCGCCGTCCCCACCGTCTGCCAGGGCCTGTTGCCGCGGCTCCGCGAGCTGTGGGCGGTGACCCTGCCGGACGTCGACGTGCAGGTCTACGAGGGCGACGACGACGAGATGCCGGAGTGGCTCGAGGCCGGCACCGTCGACGCCGCCGTGCTCGTCGACCCGTCGCCGGTTCCCGAGGGTGGCGTGGTCGTGGCGCGGGACGAGATGGCCGCCGTGATCCGTCGCGACCACCCCCTCGCCGAGCTGCCCGCACTCACCCTCAACGACCTGCACGAGGACGGTCTGGTGGCGGGCGGCGGTGGCTGCGAGTACCAGATCCAGAAGCTCCACGAACTCGACGGCCGGCCGTTCCGGTACGCCCACCGGGTGCGGGAGATGAGCACGATGTTCGGGATGATCCAGCGGGGCGAGGGCGTGTCGATCGTGCCGACCCTGGGCCGCGGGATGCTGCCGCCCGACCTCGTGATGATCCCGATGGACCGGCGGCTCGAACGGACCCTGGTGCTGAGCGGGCCGTCGTCCCGTGCGTGGCACCCGTTGGCGCGGGCCCTGGTCGACGCGGTCTGAGACGGACGCCCCCTGGTCAGGCTGCTCCGGCAGCTCCGACCTTCGGCGGATCCGCTCGTCGACCCGGCTCCCTAGGCTCGGGGCATGACCTCGACCACGCTCCCCGCCGTGCCGCTCGGGCAGCGTGTGTGGTCCCAGACCTGGCGTGTCGCCGTCGCGGCCCTGACCGGGCTGCTCACCGCGGGGCTCGTGTGGCCGACGATGGACACCCGTGGGTGGAGCGACCTGCACGTCGGCGCACTGATCCTCGGCGATGTGGGTGCCGGTCTGGCCGCCCTCGTCCTCCTGCCGTTCCGGCACCGGGCACCGCTGGTGATCACGGTCGTCATCGCTGCCCTCAGTTCGGTGTCGACGTTGGCGGTCGGAGCGGCCGCGATCGCCACGGTGTCGCTCGCCACCCGGCGCCGGGCTGTCGAGCTCGCCGCCGCCGGTGCGGTGCTGCTCGGTGCCACGGTGCTCTACGACGTCGTCCTGGCGCCCACGGCCGACGACATGCCGCTCTGGCAGATCTTGGTCGCGGGCATCGTCGGCATCGCACTGCTCGTGGTCATCGGCATCGCGATCGGGCAGCGCCGGGCGCTCCTGCTGTCCCTGCGCGAGCGCGCGGCCCTGCTCGAACGCGACCAGCAGCTGCGCGAGGACCGTGCCCGCGAGCAGGAGCGCGCCCACATCGCCCGCGAGATGCACGACGTCCTGGGCCACCGGCTGTCCCTGGTCGCGCTGCACGCCGGTGCCCTCGAGTACCGCGGCCCGGGACTCACCCCTGACGAGACCGCCGCGGCGGCCGGGGTCGTGCGGGCCGAGGCGCACTCCGCGCTCACCGACCTGCGCGACGTCCTCGGGGTGTTGCGCGACCCCGCGGCGACCGGCGGCGACGAGGTGACCGGCACCGCGCCTCCGCAGCCGACGCTCGTCGACCTGCCCGACCTGCTCGACCAGGCGCGTGCCGGCGGCGCGACCGTCCGGGCGCGCGTCGACGCCGACGGCGCGGCGGTGCCGACGGCAGTCGGGCGACACGCCTACCGGATCGTGCAGGAGTCACTGACGAACGCCCGCAGGCACGCCCCCGGAGCGCCCGTCGACGTCGTCGTCGAGACCGTCCCCGGCCCGGCGATCCGGGTGGCGGTGTCGAACACGCTGACCGACGGACCTGCGCCCGCGGACGCCTCCGGGCACACGGCCGGGCACGGCCTGCGCGGGCTCGCCGAACGCGCCCGGCTCGTCGGCGGGAGCTTCCGCGCCGGCAGCGACGACGGACGTGTGCACGTGGTCGAGGCGGTGCTGCCGTGGACCCCGTGACCGCTCCCGTCCGCGTCGTCCTGGTCGACGACGACCAGCTCGTGCGCGTCGGGCTCCGGATGCTGCTCAGCGGCGACGACGGCCTGGTGGTGGTGGGCGAAGCGGGCGACGGGTTCGAGGCCGAGGGCGTCATCGCGTCGACCGCGCCCGACGTCGTGCTCATGGACATCCGGATGCCCCGGTGCGACGGACTCGTCGCCACCGAACGCGAACTGCGCCGCCGACCCGACCTGGCCGTCCTCGTGCTGACGACCTTCGAGGGGGACGACCTCGTGCTCGGAGCACTGCAGGCCGGCGCCCGTGGGTTCCTGCTCAAGGACACCCCGCCGCACGAACTCGTGCAGGCCGTGCGGACCGTGGCGGCCGGGCGCTCGATCCTGTCCCCGTCCGTGCTCGACCGGGTCATCGCGTTCGCGGCCGGATCCCGCTCGGGCCAGGCGGCCGGTGGTCCGGGCGGCGCACCGGCCGGGCCACCGGTCGATGCCGCTGCGGACGACACCGAGGCGCGCCGGCTGCTCGCCCTGCTGACCGAGCGGGAGCGGGAGGTCGCACTCGCCGTGGCGAACGGGGCGTCCAACGCGCAGATCGCCGCCGACCTGTACGTGGGCCTGGCCACCGTGAAGACGCACGTCGGGCACGTGTACGAGAAGTTCGGCGTCGAGAACCGGGTGCAGCTGGCACTCGTGGTGCACGCGGCCCGGCGGGCAGAGCCGAGCGCGTGACCGGGTGACCGGGGCGCCGGGTGACCAGTCCGCCGGGTAAACGGTCCGCCGGGTGCCCCGGTGCCCGGGTGACCGTCGGCTGAACGGTCGACGGTGCCCCCTCGGCAGGATGGACCGATGGCCGAGACGCACGTGAAGACGTTCACCACCGCGGACGAAGCGGCAGCCGAAGCCGCCGGACTCGCCTGGCTCACCGAGGCCGAGGACACCGGAGGCACCCGCATCGCCCGCGTGCTCGGGCGCCCGACCCCGACCGTGCTCGACCTCGAGCTGATCTCCGACGGCTCCCCCACCGCCGCCCAGGCCGAGCGGTTCGGCCGGTCCCTCGCGCACACGCACGCCGCCGGTGCCGGCCACTGGGGTGCACCGCCCGCCGGCTGGACCCGCGGTGCGGCGCTGCGGATGGGCCGCTCGCGCACCCCGTTCGTCACGGCCGAGCAGGCACCGGCGACCTGGGGCGAGTTCTTCGCCGAGTACCGCATCCGCGACTTCGTCCGCCGCATCGTCGACGCCGGCGGGTTCGACCACGCCGAGGCCGCCGTGTTCGAGCGGGTCGCCGCACGCGTGCAGGACGGCACGCTCGGGTCGCCCCAGCCCGCGCTCGTCGAAGACCGACCCGCACGCCTGCACGGTGACCTGTGGGCAGGCAACGTCCTCTGGCCGACGGACTCGTCCGAACCAACCGGCGCCGTGCTCATCGACCCGATCGCCCACGGCGGGCACGCGGAGACCGACCTGGCACTGCTCGGGCTGTTCGGGCTGCCCCGGCTCGAGACGGTGCTCGCCGCCTACGACCGGGAGTCACGGCTGGCCGACGGCTGGCAGGAGCGCGTCGAACTCCACCAGCTCGCGCCGCTGCTGCTGCACGTGTTCCTGTTCGGCGGCTCGTACTCCGGGGCCGCACTCCGAGCAGCGCAGCGGTACGCCTGACCCCTCGCACCGTGCGGCCTCGCTCACCCCGTGCGAGGTTGCCCGCCCCGGTGCCGTCGCCGCACCGTGCTGCCTCGCTCACCCCGTGCGGGGTTGCCCGCCCCGGTGCCGGCGCCGCACCGTGCGGCCTCGCTCAACCCGTGCGGGGTTGCCCGCACCGTGCAGCGCTACAACCGCGCACCGAGCAGGCGACGCCGCACGGACCGAACAACAGCGCACCGTGCGCCGCGCCGCCGCCCGCCGGCCAACAGCGCACCGTGCGTCCTTAGCCCGCCCACAGCCGGCGCAGTGCAGCAGTCGGGGAACGCCCCGGATGCTCATCGACATGACCACGTACCCGATACCCGTGACCGACCGACGCGACCCCGCGCGCAGTGCCGCGCGGGATCGGCGCCGCCCGCCCCTCGCCCGGCTGTTCCTCGGCGAGCGCGACGACGCCCGCTGGCTCCGGCCGGCGTTCTGGGCGCTCCTGGCCGTGACCGCCGTGGTGTACCTGTGGGACCTCAGCGTCTCCGGGTACGCCAACAGCTTCTACGCCGCCGCCGTGCAGGCCGGCACGAAGTCGTGGGAGGCGTTCTTCTTCGGCTCCCTCGACTCGTCGAACTTCATCACGGTCGACAAACCACCCGCGTCGCTGTGGGTGATGGTGCTGTCGGCCCGGCTGTTCGGCTTCTCGAGCTTCAGCCTGCTGCTCCCCCAGGCGCTGATGGCCGTCGGTTCCGTCGCCCTGGTCTGGGGCACGGTCCGCCGCACCCTGGCCCGACTCGGCGCCACCACCGCGAACGTCGGCGCCCTGCTCGCGGGCTTCGTCGTCGCAGCGACCCCGGCGGCGGCGCTGATGTTCCGCTTCGACAACCCGGACGCCCTGCTCGTCCTGCTGATGACCGCCGGGGCGTACTGCACGGTGCGGGCGCTGCCGAGGGGCAGCTGGAAGTGGATCGCGCTCGCCGGGGTCGCCCTGGGCTTCGCGTTCCTGACGAAGATGCTGCAGGGCCTGCTCGTCCTGCCCGCCTTCGGCCTCGTCTACCTGTTCGCCGCCCACACCGGCTGGGGCCGACGGGTGATCGGTCTGCTCGTCGCCGCCGGTTCCCTCGTGGTGGCCGCGGGCTGGTGGGTCGTCGCCGTGTGGCTCTGGCCCGCCGAGTCCCGTCCGTACATCGGCGGTTCGACGAACAACACCGTGCTCGACCTGGTGTTCGGCTACAACGGCCTCGGCCGGATCTTCGGCGGTTCGGGCAACGGCGGCGGAGGCGGCGGCACGACCGGCGGCACCGCCGGAGGCTCGTTCGGCGGCTCGACCGGCCTGAACCGCCTGTTCTCGTCCGAGATGGGGCTCGAGATCTCGTGGCTCCTGCCCGCGGCGCTCATCGCCCTGGTCGTCGGGCTGGTCGTCGTCGGCCGTCGGCACCTGGCCGATCCCGCACGCGCCGGACTGGTCCTCTGGGGTGGCTGGCTCCTGGTCACCGGACTCGTGTTCTCGTACATGTCGGGCACGATCCACCCGTACTACACGGTCGCCCTCGCCCCGGCCATCGCCGGACTCGTCGGTACCGGCGGCGCCCTGCTCTGGCACGCACGAGCCCGCTTCGTCGGCCGCCTCGGCCTCGCTGCGATGATCGGTGTCACCGCGTTCTGGGGCTGGTGCCTGCTCAACGAGAACCCGACCTGGCTGCCGTGGCTGCGCTGGGTGATGCTCGCCGGCGGGCTGCTGTCCGCGGCACTGATCGTCATCGGCAGCGTGCCGTCGCTGCGCCGACTCGTCACGGTCGGCGTCCTCGCCGGCACCCTGTTCGGCCTGTCCGGCACCACCGCCTACGCCCTCGCCACGACGACCGTCGCGCACTCCGGTTCGATCCCGAGCGTCGGTCCGGCGGGCAGCAGCTCCGGTGGGATGGGCGGCGGCACCGGTGGCTTCCCGGGAGGCACGGGCGGACCGGGTGGGTCGACCTCCGGCTCCGACGACGGCGGCTCCGACAGCACGTCCGACTCCCAGCAGGGTCCCGGCGGGACCCCGCCGGAGGGCGCCTCCGGCGAGGCGCCGGAGATGCCGGACGGCACGTCCGGTACGGCACCGGGCAGTGGGCAGGACGGCACGGACGACGCGACCTCCGAGGGTGGGTCGGGGACGAGCCTCCAGGCCGGGGGTGGTGGCGAGGGTGCGTCGACCTCGTCCGCCCTGCAGGAGCTGCTCGAGGCATCCGACGCGAAGTGGGCGGCCGCGGTCAACGGATCGCAGTCGGCCGCGCAGCTCGAACTCGACACCGACACCGCCGTGATGGCGATCGGCGGCTGGTCGAGCGACCCGGCACCGACGCTCGCGCAGTTCAAGGCGTACGTCGCCGACGGCGACATCGGGTACTACGTGTCGTCCGGCTCCGGCGGCGGCATGGGCGGCGGCTCGTCGACCGCGTCGGCGATCCAGGAGTGGGTCGCGGCGAACTACGAGTCGACGACCGTCGGTGGCCAGACCGTCTACGACCTGAGCAGCACGGAGTGACCGGCGACGAGGGCGCGGTGGATAGGCTCCGGGACATGCCCGGCACCCCGCTGCAGCGCACCGACGGCTCCCCCGTCCGCGCCCTCGTCGTCGACGACGAGCACGCCCTGGCCGAGGCCGTCGCCCTGGCGTTCGCGGGCGACGGCTGGGCCGTGCGGTCGGTGCACCGCGGGCGCGACGTGCTGTTCGCGGCCCGGGAGTTCCAGCCCGACGTGATCGTGCTCGACGTGATGCTGCCGGACATCGACGGGTTCGAGGTGCTCGAACGGCTCCGCGACGCCCGCGACGGCGTGCGGGTGCTGTTCCTCACCGCACGCGACGCCCCCGAGGACCGGCTCGCCGGGCTGACCGGCGGCGGCGACGACTACCTGACCAAGCCCTTCGGCATCGAGGAGCTGCTCGTCCGTGCGCGGATCCTGGCGCGCACCTCGGCCCGGGTCGCTGCGGCCGGGGCGAGCGCCGAGGTCGTGGTCGGGGACCTCCGGCTCGACGAGGACGCCCGCTCGGTCAGCCGTGCCGGTGACCCGATCGAGCTCACGCCGACCGAGTACGAGCTGCTGCGGCACCTGGCCCGGAACGCCAACCGGGTGCTGTCCCGCGAGCAGCTGCTGGCGAGCGTCTGGGGCATGGACTTCGGCACGTCGTCGAACCTGGTGGACATGTACGTGTCGTACCTGCGGAAGAAGCTCGACGCCGGACGTGAGCCGATGCTGCAGACCGTCCGTGGGGCGGGGTACGTGCTCCGGCCGGCGACGTGAGCCGTTCCGGGCGCACCGGGCGTGTGCCGTCGTTGCGCTGGCGGATCGTGGCGGCCGTGGCCCTGCTGCTCGTGGCGACGAACGTCGTCGTGGGGGCGGTGACCGTCGTCGCGTTCCGGGGGTACCTGGTCGACCGGCTCGACGCGGAGCTGTCGACGGCGGCGATGCGGACCGTCCGCGGACGGGACGGGGCCGAACCGCCGCCGGGGGCGTCCGGGCCGCCGCCGGGGTCGTCCTCGTCGTCGTCGTCCTCGTCGTCGTCGGACTCGGACGATCTGCCGGATCCCGACAACGCCTTCATCGGTGCGCCGGGGCAGTCGGCGGGCACGGTCATCGCCATCGTCCGCGACGGCGACCTGGTGCTCGGTGGCTACACCGACGGGGACGGTGACCAGCGCCGCCTGACCGCGGCGCAGCAGCGGACACTCGCCGCGGTGCAGACCGGCGGCGACCCCGTGACGGTCGAACTCGGCGCGCTCGGGGACTACCGGGCGCAGGCGGTCAGCGACGACGGCGACGTGTTCGTCACCGCGCTCCCCCTCGGTGACCTCGACGCCGCGATCGCCCGGTTGCTGCTCGTCATCGGGGTCGTCACGGTGCTCGGGCTCGCCGTCGCCGCGTGGGCGCTCACGGTGCTCGTCCGTCGATCGCTCCGTCCGCTCGAACGCGTCGCCGCGGTGGCGTCCGGCGTGACCGCACTCGACCTGGAACGCGGAGACCCGGACATCCCCGTCCGCGTCTCCGACTCCGACCTGCGCGCGAACCGCGAGGTCGCGCAGGTCGGCAACGCGCTGAACCGGCTGCTGGGCCACGTCGCCCGGGCGCTCACCGTCCGTCGTGACGCCGAGGCCGGCATGCGGACGTTCGTCGCCGACGCCTCGCACGAACTGCGGACCCCGATCGCCACCGTCCGGGCGTACGCCGAGCTGTCGGAGCGGACCTCCGACCTGGACGCCGTGCACCGCAACGTCGAACGGATCGGACGCGAGGCCGTCCGGATGGGCGACCTCGTCGACGAGCTGCTGCTGCTCGCACGGCTCGACGCCTCGGCCCTGGTGTCGGGGGCGCCGGCGTCGCAGATCGTCCGCGAGCCGGTCGACCTGACGTCGCTGGTGGTCGAGGCCACCATGGACGCCCGCGCGACGGCGCCGGACCACCGGTGGACGCTGCAGATCGTGGACGACCAGCCGGTGCTCGTGGCCGGTGACGAGGTGCAGCTCCGACGGGTGGTCACGAACCTGTTGACCAACGCCCGGACGCACACGCCGCCGGGGACTGCCGTCGTGGTGTCGTTGCAGTCGGTCCCCGGGTCGGGGTCTGCGTCTGCGTCTGCGTCTGCGTCTGCGTCGGACGGTGCCGTCGTCCGCTTCGTCGTCGCGAACGACGGGCCGCCGATCCCCGCCGAGTCACTGCCGACCCTGTTCGACCGGTTCACCCGGGGTGAGGCCTCGCGCTCACGGGAGCACGGCACGAGCGGTCTCGGGCTGGCGATCGTGCGGGCCGTCGTCATGGCGCACGGCGGCAGCGTGCGGGTCGCGTCCGAGCCCGGCCGGACCGCGTTCACCGTGGACCTGCCGGCCTCGGGCGCTTCGTGAGCAGAAGACGTCGGGTGCCGCGACCGCACTCGACATCTCCTGCTCACCGAGTGCCGTCCGGGTCGCATACTGGTCGGAGAACGCCGGACGAGGAGGCCCCGTGACGAACGCGTACGACAAGCTCCCGGGCCGCCCGGACCCCGCCGACCTGGTGGTCGAGGTCCCGGCGTTCGAGGACGACCGCCCCCAGCCCGAACCCGCTCCGCCGGCCGCGGCGCCGGAGCTCGTGGCCGCGACCGAGTTCGCGCGCTCCTCGCACGCACCGCCCACGATCCGCCGGACGCAGATGCGGGCGGGCGCCTGGATCGCGGGCGTCCCGATCGCGGCGCTCGTGGTCGTCGCGATCGTGCAGATCCTGCTGCCCCGCTGACCGAGAGCGTCACTGATATGTAGAGTGGTACGCCGTGGGGACGCGGTGGTGACGACAGCGACCCCGCGCGTCAGCGTGTGCTTCGAACGGGACGAGACACTCATCCGCAAGGACCGACAGTGGATCGTCGAGGCGACGCGGGACTCGGGTGGCGCCCGTCTGGTCCACCGCCACGAGACGGCTGCACACGAGCCGCTCCTGGCACTGCCGGATGCAGTCGGGTGGGCGTGGGCGAAGGGCGGCGACTGGAGACGTCGTTGTCCACCGGAGATCACCGTGATCGACGTCTGAAACGCGCAGAACCCGAGCGCCCAACCGTCCGGATGGGTCTCGGGTCCACTTCTCGAAGCTCAACGCAACGAGCACGATCACGCTACCACCGTGCCATGTCACACGCCAGGACCGGCAGACGATGGCACGGCGATCGGGCGTCGTCCGGATCGTCAGACGATCGACCAACGTCGAGCCCCGTCGCGTGCATCCGCGCCGGAGCGCACGCAGGCTGGGTCCTGTCCGAGCAAGACGACCCGAACGGGTCACCACTGCAGAGATGGGAAACACGATCATGAACTCGTTCAAGCGCAAGTCCGTGAAGCTCCTCGCCGGCACCGCCCTCGGTGGCGCCGTCATCGCCGGGGCATTCGTCGCAGCCCCCGCACAGGCCGCCGAGCCCGCGCCGCCCAGCACCTCGTCGTCCGTCGGCGGCAGCGTCAACGTCAACCTCGACCCGGTCGCGATCGTCAACGCGATCAAGGACGCGGTCAACGACCAGAGCGACCGCGGCGGTGCCGTGCAGGCGGCGCTCGACGTCGGCTACTGGAACGCCGGCAACCCCGACCGCCTCACCGTCGCGGTGGTCAACAAGAACCAGGACATCACCGTCGAGGGCGACGTCGCGGACGCCCAGTCGATCGACATCAAGGGTGGCAACTACGTCATCTACTGGTTCAAGGGCCCCGGCAAGGTCACCAACAACGGTGACGGCGGCTGGCTGAACTGGGGTGTGTTCGGCAACATCGAGCGCATCGACAACGTCATCCACGTCAACGGCGGCTGACTCCCCCGTTCGTTGGCGACGCCCCCTGGGACCTCGGTCTCAGGGGGCGTCGCCATTCGACCGCGCCGCTTCGATCGCCGAGGGCCGGTTGCGTGCAGCCAGCACGAAGTCCCGCCGAGACCGGATCCAGCCCCGGACGAAGGCGACCGACACCAGCGCCGTCCGGTTCGGCGCGTTCCAGGACTTCATCAGCCGGCCGAGGTGCCAGGCAACGGCCTGTCGGCTGTAGGCGGTCTCCTTGGCGATGGCGTCGTTCGACAGACCACGGGCGGCGAGCGCCAGCATCCGTTCCTCGGTCTCGTCCAGGCCGGGCGCCGACGCCACCAGGTCGATGTCGTCGGTGCCGAGTGCTGTCGTCGCGTCCGCCGATGCCTCTCCGCGGTGCTGCGCCCAGGCCTCCGCCCAGCACGAGCCGAGTTCGTGCGCCACGAGTGATGCCCGGCTCATCGCGAGCATCGTCCGGCCGGCGTGGTCGATCGTCGTCGCGTGCTCGCGGGTGGCGGTGTGCATGACGAGGGCGAAGACACGGATCGCGGGCAGGGCGCCGCGGAGCACGACCGAGACGTCGACCTGCGGGTCGTCGGCGCTGGCGGCTGCGACCTCGCGGAGCCGGACCAGGCACTCCGGGTCGAGCGGCTCCCCACGCTCGACCGCGCGCAGTGCCGCGGGGAGCACGAGCGGGACGATCTGCTCGTACCGACGCCGGAGCCAGTCGTGCCCGTCGGGTCGGATGCCGTGCAACGGTGGCGCGAGCAGCAGCTCCGTGAACTCCGGGCACCGCTCGTCGAGCGCCAGCCCCAGCCGCTCCCCGGGGAGCAGCACGGCCGTCCGTCGTGCGTCGTCGCGCTCGGTCGTCATCGTGCGTCGAACGTATCCGGACAACAGGTGTCGTGTCCGCTGCGTTCACCTGGTGTTCGTTCTTACCCGGGCCACAGCGCCCTGCCTCGGCCCCCGTAGCCCCGCTGCCGAGCATGAGCGCCATGACGGAGACGAACCAGCCCCTCGACATCGACATCGTCGTCCCCTGCTACAACGAGCAGGACACGCTCGCCGCCCACGTGCGACGGCTCCACACCTTCTGCCGGACGTCGTTGCACCACTCGTGGCGCATCACGATCGCGGACAACGCCTCGACCGACGACACCGCCCGGATCGCCGACGACCTCGCCGCGATGCTCCCCGGCGTGCATGCGGTGCACCTGCCCGAGAAGGGCCGGGGCCGCGCGCTCAAGGAGGTCTGGGCGGCATCGCCGGCGGCCGTGCTCGTCTACGTGGACGAGGACCTGTCCACCGACCTCGCCGCGCTCGAACCCCTCGTGGCACCCCTGCTGTCGGGGCACTCGGACCTGGCGATCGGCACCCGGCTGGCCGATTCGTCGCGCGTGGTGCGCGGCAGCAAGCGAGAGTTCATCTCACGCTCCTACAACCTGCTGCTCCGCACGACGATGGGGGTGTCGTTCTCGGACGCGCAGTGCGGGTTCAAGGCGGTCACGAAGGCCGCCGCCGACCACCTGCTGCCGTTGTGCGAGGACGACGCCTGGTTCTTCGACACCGAGCTGCTCGTGCTGGCCGAGCACGCGGGACTCCGCATCCACGAGGTCCCCGTCGACTGGGTCGACGACGTCAACTCCTCGGTGCACATCGCGTCGACCGCGACCGAGGACATGAAGGGCATGTGGCGGGTGTCGAGGAACATCGCCACCGGGCGGGTGCCGATCAGCACGGTCTACGCGGCGATCGGTCGGCAGCCGTTCACCCCACCGAGCGTGGGGTTCCTGGGGCAGGTCCTGCGGTTCGGGGCGATCGGGGTGCTCTCGACCCTGGCGTTCGCTGCCCTGTACGCCCTGTTCCGGCCGGCGATCGGTGCCCAGACCGCGGACTTCCTCGCGCTGCTGGTCACGGCGATCGGCAACACCGCACTGAACCGGCGGTTCACGTTCGGGGTGCGGGGCCGCGCGGGAGCCGGTCGGCACCACGTGCAGGGTCTGGTCGTGTTCGGCATCGCCTGGGCCATCACGTCGGGGTCGCTCGTGGTGTTGCACGCGTCGGTGCCGGGAGCCTCGCACGGTGCGGAGATCGCGGTGCTGACGGCAGCCAACCTGGTTGCGACCGGCGTGCGGTTCGTGTTGTTCAAGGCGTGGGTGTTCCGTGGTCGCCGACGCCCGGAGCTCATCCGCCCCGGCACCACCCCGGCGGCCGACGCCAGCACGGCGGTCACCGAATCGATCGCGGCCCCCGAGCGCACCGGCGACCGCGCTGCCTGACACCGTGCCGGGTCACCCACCCGGTGCAGGGTTGCACGGCGCCCGCGGCACGCCGCACCGTGCGGCGTCGGCCATCCCGTGCGAGGTTGCACGCTCCGTGCAGCGCTACGAACTCGCACCGAGCGTGCAACCTCGCACCAGCCGGAGAACCCCGCG
>Ga0265797_10005290_pt1 | contig 18911 bp, 16 predicted proteins | sample P2T30metagenome_FD_192433 | JGI IMG/M metagenome (GOLD analysis project Ga0265797, IMG submission 192433) | Plant litter microbial communities from East Loma Ridge, Irvine, California - P2 T30 | ecosystem: Environmental > Terrestrial > Plant litter > Unclassified | place: USA: California... | reverse complement strand
GTGACCTGCCGGGCGTTGCGTGGCCCGGGTCGGGCGTGATCCCCGGTCAACCCGGCTTCGCGACGTGCCTCTACCGCATCGAGTGCAAGCATCTCGCCGCGCGATTGTGGACGTACGCCGATCCAGAGTACCTGGCCGCGCTGCGGCACTGCGGCAATAAGAGCTTGCAAAGGGCTCATGGTGGTTCCGTCAGGGTTGCCGTTGCAGCGGATGGACGAGCCCATCGCTCATCAGCGGGTGCGATTCAATCAATGCTGCCGTGGCGGCATGTCTTCGGAGAACAGATCGTCTTCAAGCTCATTGCCTGGGATGGCGTGCTCCTCCGAGGCCCAGGCTCCGAGATCAATGAGCTTGCAGCGCTCGGAGCAGAACGGGCGACTCGGGCTTTGCGGGCCCCACTCCACGGGTGCGGCGCAGGTCGGGCAGGCGACGAGGGTAGGGGTGCTCATGGTTGGCCTCCATTCAAGGTCAGGTAAAAGGCGTGCAGGCGCTCGACTTCGTTTTTCATCCAGGTCAGGTCACGGTCGTTGGTCAGTACGTCATCGGCATGCCGCAAGCGCTCCTCGCGCGTCGCCTGAGCGGCCAGAATCGCTTGCACCTGTTCAGCTGACAATTGATCGCGACGCATGGTGCGCTCGATCTGCACGTGCTCCGGCACGTCGATCACCAGCACGCGTTGCGCCAGTTTGTACTGACCGGATTCGATCAGCAGGGGCGAAACCATGATGGCGTAGGGCGATTTGGCGTTGGCTAGAAACTGCGCGACCTCTGCAGCAATCAGCGGATGCAGCAGGTTTTCCAGCCAGCGCCGCTCGGCAGGGTTGGTAAAAATCTGCTCGCGCAGCGCGCTGCGGTTTAAGTGGCCGTCGGGGTTTAACACCTGCTCGCCAAAGTGCTGGGCGATGGCCGCAAGAGCAGGACGACCTGGCTCCACGACCCAACGCGCGGCCTGGTCAGAATCGACCAGGTCCACGCCCAGCGCGACGAACTGCTCGGCAACCGCACTCTTGCCACTGCCAATACCGCCGGTCAGGCCAAGCGTCCAGGGTTTCATCGGCGCGTATGCCCCTTAGGAAAAATCAGGGGCGAATTGTAAAGGAGGACCCGGCATGTGGCGAATCAGGTCTGCGTGCGGCAGCTCGATAGGCGGGAGGTGGGAGTTAACTCGTAGGAGCGTCGCCCCCGGCGCGAAGCGATTAAAGATTCACCGCAATATTGGAGCTATTCGTTGCGCGCGAGACAACTGCAGCCCTGTCCGCGACATCGATAGTGCTCACCCCATTCGCCGCGGGGTCGCGGCTCCTACATAAACGCATCACCCCGCAGGCGTGTAGGAGCGTCGCCCTCGGCGCGAAGCGATTGGAGGTTTGCTGCGCTATCAGCAAAGGCCAGTCCATTCGACGCGATGCCGGGCGTTAGTTGAACCCGGCGAACTGCAAATAACCGTCGGTAATCTGCTTGCCCCACAGCAGCGCAATAAACCCGGCTATCGCCAAGTAAGGCCCGAAAGGAATCGGCGTACTGGTATTCGCATCACGCAGGCGCAGCATGATCACGCCCAGTACGGCACCGACTACCGAAGACAGCAAAATGGTCAGCGGCAGAATCTGCCAGCCGCCCCAGGCGCCCAGCATCGCCAGCAGCTTGAAGTCGCCATAACCCATGCCTTCCTTGCCTGTGACCAGCTTGAATAGCCAGAACACCAGCCAGAGGCTCAGGTAACCCACGACCGCGCCCCACAACGCATCTTCGAGGCTGGTAAAAAGCCCAAAGTGGTTGGCAATCAACCCAAGCCACAGCAACGGCAATACCAACGAATCCGGCAAAAGCTGATGATCAGCATCGATCAGGCTCATCGCCAGCAGCCCCCACGCCAGCACCAGCATCCCCGCTGCCTGCCAGCCGAAACCAAAATGCCAGGCGATGTATGCAGACAGCAACCCGCAGCTCAGCTCGACGAGCGGGTATCGCAGGCTGATCTTCGCCTTGCAGCCGGAGCATTTACCGCGCAGAAAGAGGTAGCTGATAACCGGGATATTCTCCCAGGGCCGAATCTCGTGTTTGCAGTGTGGGCAGCTGGAGTGGGGGAGTACCAGATTGTAGGTTTCGCCTTCCGGCTCAGCCGGTAGCTCCAGCACTTCACGCGCCTGGGCGCGCCAGTCGCGGAACATCATCTTGGGTAGACGGTGAATCACGACGTTGAGGAAGCTGCCAACTAGTAGGCCAATAAACAGCGCGGAGAAAGCATAGGCCGGCGTGTTGCCGGCCAAGAAGTCAATAATTGTCATGGATTAAACGACGGAGCCAAGCTGGAAGATTGGTAGATACATGGCGATGATCAAACCGCCGACCAGTACACCTAGTACAGCCATGATCATTGGCTCCATTAGGGCTGTTAAGCCGTCTACCGCATTGTCTACTTCTGCTTCATAGTAGCTTGCCACTTTATCCAGCATCGTATCTAAAGCGCCAGATTCTTCACCGATTGCAGTCATCTGTACAGCCATTGCGGGGAAGGTATTAGTCGAGCGCATTGAGAAGTTTAGCTGCATGCCACTGGTTACATCCTGCTTTACTTTGTAAACCGCATTACGAAAAACCACGTTTCCGGTCGCTCCTGCGACAGAGTCCAGTGCTTCAACTAGAGGTACGCCTGCAGCAAACGTAGTAGAAAGCGTACGCGCATAGCGCGCAACGGAAGATTTATAGATGATATTGCCGACAATGGGCGCCTTCAGAACGGCGCGGTCTAGGCTGTCGCGGAATTTCTCCGAGCGCTGCTTAGCCTGTACGAACGCATACCCCGCAGCGACCATAACAATTAGAAAAACGAACCACCATTCTTGTAAGGATTCCGATATGCCAATTACGAATAATGTGAAGGCAGGCAGCTCTGCACCGAAACTCGAGAAAACTTCTTGAAATTGCGGAACTACTTTAATGAGCAATATGCAGGTTACAATTACTGCAACTACTACTACAGCGATTGGGTAATTCATTGCCTTTTTAATTTTGGCCTTTAATGCTTCGGTTTTTTCCTTATAAGTTGCTACCCGGTCCAAGAGAGTTTCGAGAGCGCCTGATTGTTCACCAGCCTCAACCAAGTTGCAGAACAGGTCATCGAAATACTGAGGCCTGGTGCGTAGCGCTGCCGCAAAGCTATTACCTGCTGCCACATGCTGCTTAATTTCTTCGACCAGCTTGCGCATATTCGGATTTTCAAGGCCGTCAGCAATGATGTCAAAGGACTGCAGCAGCGGAACGCCGGCCTTCATCATGGTCGCCATCTGCCGCGCAAACAGGGCAATGTCCATGGGTTTGATTTTTTTGCCACCACCAAACAGGGAAATGCCCTTTTTGCGCACCTTGGTCGGATTGATCCCTTGTTTGCGCAGCTGCGCTTTGACCAGCGCCGGGTTTTGCCCATTCAGCTCGCCCTTGACCACAGACCCTTTGCGATCTTTGCCCTCCCAGACGAACGTGCTGGTCTTCACTGCCTTTGCTGCTGCCATGGTTAATCCTTGGTCACGCGGTTGACTTCCTCAAGGCTGGTCACGCCTTGCATGGCCTTCAGCAGGGCCGAGGTACGCAGGTCGTTGAAGCCGTCTTTACGCATTTGCGCGGCAATATCGATGGAGTTGCCTTCCTCCATGATAATCCGCTGCAGGCTTGGCGTGTTTTTAACCACTTCATAAATACCGACACGGCCTTTGTAACCATTCTTGCAATTTTCACAGCCCACTGGGCCGTAAAGCTTGAAGGTGCCTAGCTTGTTTTCAGGGAAGCCTTCTTCCAGCAGCGCCTCGTTTGGGACGGGCATCTCTTTTTTGCAGCTGCCACAAAGCTTGCGTGCCAGTCGCTGAGCGATGATCAGGTTGACCGAGGTAGCGATGTTGAACGAGGGCACGCCCATATTGCGCAAGCGCGTCAGGGTTTCCGCCGCGCTGTTGGTGTGCAGTGTCGACATCACCATATGGCCGGTCTGCGCCGCCTTGATGGCGATGGAGGCAGTATCCAGATCGCGGATCTCACCGACCATGATGATGTCTGGGTCCTGACGCAGAAAAGCCCGCAACGCCTGGGTGAAGTCCATGCCCTGCTTGGGATTGACGTTGACTTGATTGATGCCTTCCAGGTTGATTTCTACCGGGTCTTCCGCCGTGGAAATATTCACGTCCGGCGTATTGAGGATATTCAGGCCGGTATAAAGGGATACGGTTTTGCCCGAGCCTGTCGGGCCCGTGACCAAGATCATGCCCTGCGGCTGCTTGAGTGCGGCCATATACAAGTCTTTCTGGCTCTCCTCGTAACCCAGCGCATCGATGCCCATCTGTGCGCTGGAGGAGTCGAGAATTCGCATTACGATCTTTTCGCCCCACAGCGTGGGTAGAGTGTTAACGCGGAAATCGATGGACTTGCTTTTGGATATCTTCATCTTGATACGGCCGTCTTGCGGCTTGCGGCGCTCGGAGATGTCCAGGCCGGCCATTACCTTCAAGCGTGCTGATATCCGCGGTGCCAGCTGTATGGGTGGGCGAGCCGTCTCATGTAGGATGCCGTCGGTACGAAAGCGCACGCGGTAGGCTTTCTCGTATGGCTCGAAGTGCAGGTCTGACGAGCCGCCTTTGATGGCATCGAGCAGCATCTTGTTGACGAAGCGCACAACTGGGGCGTCGTCAGCGTCCTGACCACTACCATCATTTATCTTCTTGTCGTCATCGACGGATTCGGTCTCCAAGCCATCCAGATCGACATCGCCCATATCCTCAAGGCCGCTGTGCCCTGTATCGAAGAACTTATCGATTGCTTCGCCCAGCTTGTCATCTTCTACCAGCAATGCTTCGGTGGACAGGCCGGTACTGAATTGGATGTCCGTGACCGCTTGATGATTGGAGGGATCGGAGATCCCTATGAAAAGCTTATTGCCACGGCGCCATAAAGGTAGCGTCCGGTGTTGGCGCACCAGCTTCTCGCTCACCAAGTCTCGGGGCTGGCTCTCTTTATCCAGTGCATTCAGGTCGAAATAAGCCACTCCAAACTGATCCGCAGCCAATTCGGCCAGGGCACGGCTTTTGACCATCTTGTTTTGAGCAAGGTAGGTGACCAGAGACAACTTATTGCGCTTCGCCTGCGCAAGCGCTTGCTGAGCGGTTTTCTCGTCCAGTAATTCAGCCAGAACTACCTGTTTGGCTAGACCGGAAAGGGGGGGGGTATCGCTCATGGGCACCTCGCGCTTGAATGGGTGCGTTATAGCGTAGATGCAGGAAACTGCCAAATAGCATGTGTTCGGGTGACAAAAATTGTCAGAAGCTGCTGGGAATTGCAGTGTGGTTGTGCAGAGATACTGACGTGGGACGTCTAGTTTTTTGAGCTGAGTCTCAGATTTCGTTCGGTTTTCAGAGTCAGGCTATGTTGGCACGCGTTCTGCTTTATCACCAGCAGGCTTGTCTGCCTGACACTTAATGACTGGAGAGTTACATGAAAGCTCAAATGCAAAAGGGTTTCACCCTTATTGAACTGATGATCGTTGTTGCAATCATCGGTATCCTTGCTGCAATTGCTATCCCTCAGTACCAGAACTATATAGCGCGCTCTCAGTTTTCTGAAGCCCACACCCTTCTCGGTGGTGCCCGTACTGCAGTTCAGGAAAAAATTGATCAAGGGCAAGCTATCACTGCATCAACCGGTAACCCTAACGCTACCACCAACTCCCTTGGTGTTCAGCTAACCGGTAAATATGGCTCCGTGACTGCTCCTGCTGCCGCCGCTAACGCAGCCAGCTATGTGCTGACCTACACCTTTGCGGGTGCTAACACCAATCTCAACACTCGTACTGTTACCTATACCTATACTGCTTCCACCGGCAGCTGGGGTTGTGTAACGACTGTGCCGGCTCAGTACGCAACCAACTGCACCAGTTCATAAGTTTCTGTTGGCTTAAGAGCCCCGCAATGCGGGGCTTTTTATTTGAGGGGTATTTAGTGGTCATGCTTTATTTTTTTATTGTGGGTGTTGAGTCAAATTTTAATTTTTATTTTTGAATGTTGACCCTGGATGGAGAATGGCGCCTATGCTCTGTACTTGTGGAGGTGTTTTTGAGAAAGCGTTTTTATTGTTTCTCTTTGTTTTTTGCGCTAGTTGCCTTTTTAATCCAGGTTTTTTGAGTTGGCATGATCAGCAACGTGTCGCACAATTGTTGCTCTTAACAGTAATGGCACCTATGGTTTATCATGCGGCCGATAAAGGGTTGCCCAAGTATGTATTTTTTGCCTTTATTTTTATTGCTTTATTGGGTTTGCTTTCTTCTGCTTATTCTCTCTGCCCAGAATGGGCTCTCAAAGAATGGGGGCGATGCCTCGCATTATTTTTAGGAGTAATTGTGGTAAGAGGTTTGGTGCGGCGGAGCTATGTTAGATTTGCGATATTTGGTTGTATGGTGTTTGTTGGGTCTGTTCAGGTGTTCCAGTTTTTGATTGGATATATTTCTGCTTTTCTTAGTGGGATGAGGGTTTTACATGCTGATGTTCTGATTAGTGGCTTTTCAAATCCACGATTCTTCGGTCAGTTCCAAGTTCTCCTTTTTCCAGTGCTGGCTTTTTTGATTGTAAAATTTACGTTGGATCGTCACTTCAAGGTGGCTACCTTGATTATGGGGGTGCTGGTATTTCATTGGGGCTTGTCATATGCTCTAGGTGGGCGTGGACTTTGGGTTTCGGTTTTTTTTAGTCATATATTTATTTTATTTTTTTTCCGAAAATATTGGCCATTTTTATTGGTGCAATTTCTCGGTGCATTGACAGGTTTCGGTGTTTTTATAGTTCTTTTCATTTCGATTCCTTCTTGGTTTGACATCATTCCTTGGGTTCATGATGGGCTGCGTAGTGGGTTATCCAGTCGACAGTTAATTTGGAATCTCTCTTTTGAGATGGCTGTTGATAACGCTTGGCTCGGTGTTGGTCCTATGCATTTTTCCGCCATTTATAATCCAGTAGCGGCCCATCCTCATCAGGTATTGCTTCAGTGGTTCTCAGAGTGGGGTGCACCGTCAGCGGTATTGGCTGTTTTTTTGGTCGCGCGGGGAGTATTGGCAGGTATATTTGTTCTTTGTGATAAAAATAATGACTATGAAGATGTAGGACTTTGGGTTGCACTGGTCGGAGGTGTGGTGTTGGCGCAGGTGGACGGAGTCTTTGTAATGCCCTACACCGAAATGTGGCTGGCCTTACTGGCTGGAATCTCATTCTTCCGGTGGTCTGAGCCTTCTGCTACTACTGTAGGGCAGCGCCTAGCTCTTGGGTTTACAAGTATTCCCGTGGTTCTTATTTTAGGCGTTGTCCTATTGAAGGAAGTGCCCGTGCTGCATGCAACTGAGGCGGCCTATTTGAAAGAAAATTCAATTGGACTGGCTCCTCGATTTTGGGAGCAGGGTTGGATCCCGATGCCGCAGCGGGAATAAATCGCTAGAGTCCGGGGCGCGAGCCTAGATGCTCGTTGCCGCTACAGTAGGCTATTAGAGTCGGGCTCCTAAGCGCGGATTGATATGACGCTCGATGCGTGGTGTAACTCCGTAAAAAAGCCTGAACCAAAAAACCTCCCTCCTTTCCACTGAGTATTGCTAGACCTTTGTTTCATAAGGTTTCGCTTCGTTTGCAGTGACTGAATCGAATGGAGAGCTCCCTCATGATCACGGATAATGGCCGACGGCCCCTTCGCATTACCCTGACTGTGCTGGTGATGTTTCTCCTCGGCGTCCTGATGGCCATCGGCGGCGGCTATCTCGTGACGCTTGGCGGCTCTTGGTACTATCTGATTACAGGCATTGGTCTGCTGGTCGTCGCAGGCCTGTTGTTTGCTCAGCGCCGGGCGGCGATTGCGTTGTATGGCCTGCTGCTGCTGGGCACCCTGGCCTGGACCTTCTACGAAGTCCGCTTCGATTGGTGGCAACTGGCGCCGCGTATCGACCTCTGGTGCATCCTTGGCTTGTGGCTGATTCTGCCGTTCGTGAATCGCCATGTAGGTCGCCGTGGCGTTTGGCGCGATGGGGCCAGCGGTGTGTTGGGGCTGGGGATCGTCGCGGGTGCACTGATGGCCGGCTATTCACTGACGCAGGATTATCACTCCATCGACGGCGAGTTCAGCGACGCTCAAATGCAGGGTGGGACGCCGCAGGCGCTAGCCGGGCGCTCGCAGAGTGAGTGGCCAGCTTACGGCGGCTCCAAGCAGGGAGATCGCTATTCGACCGCTGCGTTGATTACCCCGGAGAATGCCGACCAACTTGAGAAGGCCTGGGAATACCACACCGGGGATTTGCCGGGTGAAGGTGATCCCAGTGAGCTGACCAATCAGGTCACACCGCTGAAAGTAGGCGATACCCTGTTCATCTGCACGCCACACAGCGTGGCGATAGCCCTGAATGCCGATACGGGTGAGGAGCGCTGGCGCTTCGACCCGAGCATCAACCGCGATGCCGAGTATTACCAGCACATGACCTGCCGCGGTCTTGCTTATCATGATGGCGGTGTCACCGCATCTGGGGCCTCGGTAGCCGGACAGCCTGAGCAGCCGGCCGCTCGCTGCGAGCGTCGTCTGTTTCTGCCGACCAACGACGGCACCTTGATTGCCCTGGATGTGAATGACGGCCAGCCGTGCGAGGACTTCGGTGATGCCGGTACGGTCGATCTCAAAGCCGGCCTGGGTGACGGTGCATTGGGTGTCTACCTACCAACCTCGCCGCCGGTGGTCACCGAAAAACTGGTAATTCAGGGCGGCTCGATTACCGATAACGGTTCGGTAGACTCGCCTGGCGGCGTCATTCGCGCCTACGACGTGAAGACTGGCGCGGTGGTGTGGAATTTCGATCCGGGTAATCCCGACGCCACCGAGCCGCCCGCGCCAGGTGAGACCTATGTGCGCAGCACGCCCAACTCCTGGACGATCGCCACGGCTGACGAAGCGCTGGGGCTGATCTATATCCCCACCGGCAACCAGACGCCGGATCAATGGTCGATTCCACGAAATGAGTTGGCCGAGCGTTTCACCGATACCCTGGTGGCGCTCGACCTGGCGACGGGCAAGGTGCGCTGGGAGTTCAAGACGGTTCACCATGACCTTTGGGATCGTGATCTGCCGTCACAGCCAACGTTGGTCAATATCGATGGCGCGCAGGGCAAGGTGCCGGCGATTATTCAGCCCACCAAGCGCGGTGATCTCTATGTGCTTGATCGCCGCACCGGTGAGCCCATCGTGCCGGTCAACGAGATGCCTGTGCCGCAAGGTACGGATTACGGCGACACTACCGCTGCGACCCAGCCGACATCCGCACTCAGCTACGCGCCTGATGAGCCACTGCGTGAGCGCGACATGTGGGGCGGCACGCCGCTGGATCAGATGATGTGCCGTATACAGTTCCGCAAGCTGCGCTACGAGGGCGACTTTACCCCACCGTCGCTGCAAGGCTCGCTGATCTATCCCGGTAACGTCGGCACGTTCAATTGGCCTTCGGTGGCGGTAGACCCGAGCCGGCAACTGCTGTTCGGGGCACCGAATTATCTGGCGTTCATTTCGCAGATGGTCAAACGCAGCGATGTGGAGGCCGAGGAGCGCCGCGGCGGTGGTGAAACCGGGTTGCAGCCGAACCTCGGCGCGCCATACATGGTTCGCCTGGAGCCCTTCCTGTCGGTGCTCGGGCTGCCATGCCAGTCGCCACCATGGGGCTATGTGACGGCTGTCGACCTGCGCACCATGAAGAAAGTCTGGATGCACAAGAACGGCACCAGTCGTGATAGCGCCCCGCTGGGGCTGCCATTCCCGGTTGGCACACCTGCATTGGGCGGCCCGATCGTCACCGCAGGTGGTGTGGCATTCATGAGCGGCACGCTGGACTACTACCTACGCGCGTACGACCTGAAAACCGGCAAGGAACTGTGGAAAGGGCGCCTGCCCGCTGGCGGTCAGGCAACGCCCATGACTTATGTGTCGGAGAAAACCGGCAAGCAATATGTCGTGCAAATGGCGGGTGGCCACGGCTCGTTCGGCACCAAGATCGGTGACTCGGTCATCGCCTGGACGTTAGCGGAGGACAAGCAGTAGGTGGTGACTTGCCGCTCATTACTGTAAGGCGGATTACTCGCAAGAGGGATTAGCGACGCGTAATCCGTCGTTCAGCGCGAAGCTGCTGTACCGGAACGCCTCGTCTTGCACGGGGCGTTTTGATTTTTGACTTTGGTGTTGCTAAGGGCCATGCGGCGGATTACGCCTTGGCTAATACGGCCTACCTGCTGCGTGGGGATATAGGCTGTGGGTTACACTCGCTCGTCAACAGGAGGGCTTATGTATCGACAGGCCGTGATCGATCTGCTGCGCGCCCGGCTTCCCGGGATATTAAGTGTCTATGCATTTGGCAGTCGTGTCCGCGGTGTAGCCAGTGAGACGAGCGACTTGGATCTTGCAGTGTTGGTGCAAGGCTATGCTGATCCCGTCGAGCTTTGGGGGCTGGCGGGTGAGCTTGAGGATCTCGTGGGTTGCCCGGTGGACTTGCTGGATTTACGCAGCGCATCGACAGTGATGCAGCAGCAGGTGATCGTCCACGGGGAGCGGTGGTGGGCTATCGACGAGCGAGCCGGATTGTTCGAGTGCGCCATGCTCAGTGAGAAGCTGACATTGGATGAAGCAAGGGCGCCGCTGCTGCGTCTTATTGAACAGGAGGGGCAGGTATATGGCCGATGATGTATTACTCAACAAAGCGGCGAGCATCGAGCGCTGCGTGCGGCGGGCGCGTGAAGAGTACGACCGTGATCCCGCGACGTTCGGTGAAGATTTCACCCGCCAGGATGCCGCCATTCTGAATATTCAGCGCGCCTGTGAGGCTGCCTTGGACATGGGGCAGCATTTGATCCGCCGAGAGCGGCTGGGTATACCGCAGAGCGCTCGGGATGTCTTCGCCTTGTTGGCTGGGCAAGGCTGGATCGAGAAGGATTTAGCCGACGCGTTGAAGCGGATGGTCGGCTACCGCAACATCGCGGTGCATGAATATCAGGCGCTGCAACTGCCGATCACAATCGCGGTAATCACTGGCCACCTGGATGAGTTTTTGGCGTACGCCAAGACGATCCTGTTGCGGGATGCCGCGCGCTAGGCTCTGTACGAAAAGTCGTCGAGCGAAGGTCAGGCGAGGCAAAAACGGGTGAGGAAGCGGAGTTTACGAGTTGTGAATGAGCATTCTGAACCCGTTTTTAACGAAGCATCACCGAGCGCAGGCACTTTTCGTACAGAACCTAACCCGCATTGCATGACCGTCGTGGCGAATTAATAAGATGGATTCGCCGAAAGCGTAATCCGTCGCTTACCGCGAATTTGCCGAACCCGTTGCTGCGACGGAGCGCCCCGCTTTATGCGCAGGGGGGGGCGTTTTTCTTCTGGGTTTCGTGTTGTCGCGAATCATGCGGCGGATTACGCCTTTGGCTAATACGGCCTACGGTGATACCACGCAAAAAACAACCGGCCTCCAGGGCCGGTTCTTTTTATCCAACTTCCCATCCGCAGCGGATCAATGATGCTCGCGTGTGGCGCGGAATTTCACGTCTGGCCAACGCTCTTCCATCAGGCTCAGGTTGACGCGCGTCGGTGCCAGGTAGGTGAGGTGGCCGCCGCCGTCGAGGGCGAGGTTCTCCACAGCCTTGTTGGAGAATTCCTCCAGCTTCTTCTTGTCGCTGCACTCGATCCAGCGGGCCGACCAGACGGTGATCGGCTCGTAGCCGCACTCGACCTTGTATTCCTCCTTCAGGCGGCTGGCGACCACGTCGAACTGCAGCACACCGACGGCGCCGAGGATGATGTCGTTGCTGCGCTCGGGGAAGAACACCTGGGTGGCGCCTTCCTCGGCGAGCTGCTGCAGGCCCTGGCGTAGTTGCTTGGACTTGAGCGGGTCCTTCAGGCGCACACGGCGGAACAGTTCCGGGGCGAAGTGCGGGATGCCGGTGAAGCCTAGCGCCTCGCCTTCGGTGAAGGTGTCGCCGATCTGGATGGTGCCGTGGTTGTGCAGGCCGATGATGTCGCCGGCCCAGGCTTCCTCGAGCATTTCACGCTCGCTGGAGAAGAAGGTCAGGGCGTCGCCGATGCGCACGTCCTTGCCGGTGCGCACGTGGCGCATCTTCATGCCTTTCTCGTATTTGCCCGAGCAAATGCGCATGAAGGCGATGCGGTCGCGATGCTTGGGGTCCATGTTCGCCTGAATCTTGAACACGAAGCCGGTGAATTTCTCTTCCACCGGCTGCACGGTGCGTTCGTTGGCCACCCGGGCCAGCGGGCGAGGGGCCCAGTCGACCACGGCATCGAGCACATGGTCGACACCGAAGTTGCCCAGCGCGGTACCGAAGAACACCGGCGTCAGTTGGCCGCTGAGGAACTCGTCCTGGTTGAATTCATGGCAGGCACCCTGTACCAGTTCCAACTGCTCGACGAAACGATCGTACTCATCACCCAGGTGGGCGCGGGCTTCGTCGGAGTCGAGCTTTTCGATGATCTTGGTGGCGGTGCGCTCGTGGCCATGGCCTGGCGTGTAAACGATGATGTAGTCGCCGGCGAGGTGGTAGACACCCTTGAAGTCGCGGTAGCAACCAATCGGCCAGGTAATCGGCGCGGCCTTGATCTTCAGCACCGCCTCGATTTCGTCGAGCAGCTCGATCGGGTCGCGAATGTCGCGATCGAGCTTGTTGATGAAGCTGACGATGGGCGTGTCGCGCAGCCGGCAAACATCCATCAGCGCGATGGTGCGTGGCTCGACGCCTTTACCGCCGTCGAGCACCATCAACGCCGAGTCCACCGCAGTCAGGGTGCGGTAGGTATCTTCGGAGAAGTCTTCGTGGCCGGGGGTGTCGAGCAGGTTGACCATGTGCTCGCGGTAGGGGAACTGCATCACCGAGGTGGTGATGGAAATCCCGCGCTGCTTCTCCATTTCCATCCAGTCGGAGGTCGCGTGGCGGTCGGACTTACGCGACTTGACCGTACCGGCCACGGCGATGGCCTGCCCCATCAGCAGCAGCTTCTCGGTGATGGTGGTCTTACCGGCGTCGGGGTGCGAGATGATGGCGAAAGTGCGGCGCTTGGCGACTTCGGCGGCCTGAATGGTCATGGATACGTGCCTGCTTGAAAGCGTTGGCGGGCCTTTAGGCCCGGAAAAATGCGCGATTATAGCGGGAAACGCAGTGGGGCTGGGCATCTCCTGTCTGGTGTGGGGCATTGCCTGGTGCTGGAATCATCGTTGCCGGTAGGATCGTCTCTTCTTTCAGGTTCGAGGTGAGCATGGCTATCCGGTTAGCGCGTGGAATCGTGATGGGCGGGATGGTGCTCATATCTTCTGCAGCCCTGGCGCAGTTGCCGGAATGCCGGGTGGATTTCCCCAATGGCTCGACGAGGAGCCTGCCGCTCGCCGCCACGGCCGAGACGCGTAGCGTCGGGCTTTCCGGTCGTGATGACATCGGTCCAGGGATGCTCTTCGCCTGGCGCGGCGAGGGAATGCGCGAGCTGTGGATGAAGGACACACGCGTTGCGTTGTCGGCGGCCTTTATCGATGCCCATGGCGTGGTGCGCAAGGTGGTCGACATGCAGCCCTATAGCCTGGAGCGGCATGGATCCAATGAGCCGGTGCGCTACATCATCGAAGTGGGCACAGGTGGCTTCGGCGCACTCGGCGTGGTGGTCGGCAGCCGCGTCGGGATCGTCTGCGCAGATGCCCGGATAATCGCAGCCCGACCGCAGGAGCCCCGCCCCCGCGACGAATCTGTGGGGCAACGCTGATACAGCGGCAAGGCTGCACTCGTTTCGCGCCGAGGGTGACGCTCCTACACGGGAGGCCAATTCCATTGGGCGCCTTTAAAGGGCGGCAATCCATGCAAGTAGCCGCCTGATAATTCGGCTGACGGTCGCCTAGGCGCTGCTGTTACACTATCACTCCTCGCAAATCCGCATCCTTTCCGATACCAGGAGCATCCGGTGCCCGTCGTGTTCGTCGCCGCCTCCCAACTGCCGACTCCGTTCGGCGTGTTTACCATGCATGGCTTTCTCGAAGAGGCCACCGGCAAGGAGCATGTCGCTCTGACCTTCGGTAATGTGGCTGATGGCGAGCCGGTACTGGGGCGTCTGCATTCCGAGTGCCTGACCGGTGACGCTTTGTTCAGTCTGCGTTGCGACTGCGGTTTTCAGCTGGAAGGGGCGCTGCGCGCGATCGCCGAGGAAGGCCGTGGCGTGCTGCTCTACCTGCGTCAGGAAGGGCGCGGCATCGGGCTGCTCAACAAGATCCGTGCTTACGAGTTGCAGGATGCTGGCGCCGATACCGTCGAAGCCAACGAGCGCCTGGGTTTCGGCGCGGACATGCGCGACTACGCGATCTGCCTGCCGATGCTGCAGCACCTGGGCATCACCTCGCTCAAGCTGATGACCAACAACCCACGCAAGGTCAAGGCGCTGGGCGACATGGGTATTCCCGTCGCCAACCGCGTGCCACTGCAATTGGGCCACAACCCGCACAACAGCAAGTACCTGGCCACCAAGGCCGGCAAGCTCGGGCACATGCTCGGCAAACTGCACCAGGGCGAGGTCGAGCGGCCTTGACCCGCGCCGCGGTCAAGCGCCGGTTGGCCCTGCTCTGGTGGCGGCAACTGGCACTGACCTTGGCTCCGCTGCTGGTGATCAACTTCCTGTTCGGCATCAGCCGCCAACCTGGCGTGCTGGCCATGCCGCTGTTCGTGGCGGGCTTGGCCTCCTTGTTCGTTAGCCTGCCGCTTTTCGGTGGTTACAAACGTGCGTTGTTTGCGACCGCCAAAGCGCTGAACACCGCTGACGAGCCGGCTGCCTGGCTGACCCTGGCCGAGCGCCGCCGTGCTGCCTTTCTCGGCGCCGGGCTGCCGGCATGGATCGCCGCCCTGGCGGTCTTCGCCGGGTTGGAGGCGGTGCCGCTGGTATTGCTGGCGCTGGCCAGCATCGTAGTGCTTTACCTCTATCGTATTCCCCGGCAACTGGGCTGATGCAGCGCGTTCTGCTGGCGCTTGTGCTGTCGATGCTGCAGGTGTCGTCGCTTTCCGCTGCGGAGCGTGTGGTCAGCCTGGCGCCATCACTGAGCGAAATTGTCGTCGAGTTGGGTGCCGTTGAACGTCTGGTCGGTGTGCTCGACGGTGGCGAGCGGCCTGTGGCGCTGGCGCATGTGCCTTCCGTCGGGCGCTATGGCCAGCTGGAAATGGAAACTCTCCTGGCGCTTCAGCCGGATCTGCTGCTGGTGTGGCCAGGTAGCGTCAGCGCCACTCAGCGCGAACAACTCAAGTCGTTCGGTATTCCTCTGCTGGTGCTCGAGCCTCGCTCGCTGGATGAGCTGGCGGGTCAGTTCGTGCAGATTGGGGAGCGCCTCGGGCGGGCAGAGCAGGGGAGGCGTCTGCATGAGCGTTTGGTTGCCGGGCTTGCCGCGTTGCGTGCTCGATACCATCGCGAGCAACCCCTGCCGGTGTTCTATCAGGTCTGGGATGCGCCGCTGTACACCATCGGCGGTCGGCAGATCATCAGTGATGCGCTGCAGATCTGTGGCGCACGCAATGTCTTTGCCGATGTGCAGCTTCCCGCCCCCCAGGTCAGCGTCGAGTCGGTGCTGTTGCGTGACCCTGCGGCGATCATCGCTGGCGACGCCCGCCAACTGCAGGCCTGGCGGCGTTGGCCGGAGCTTTTGGCGGTAAAGCGCGGGCAGTTGCTGGTGCTGCCGGACAACGGTCTGGAGCGGCCCAGTTTCCAGATGCTCGAAGCGACGGCCAAGCTCTGCGACGTATTGGCGCCCGCACGGTGACAGCCGTCGCAACAGCACAGCGGCGCATGTGCGAAGGCGCTGGTAAAGCGCGCTGGCAACTGGCAGATTGGCTGCCTTACTGGTCGTTGCAGATGTTATGAAAGCCCCCGTCTCCCCTTGGTTTTCCCCCGCCAGCGCCTTGATCGTTGGCGCCGCGCTCCTGCTGGTCTTCCCACTGAAACTGCTGCCGAGCCTGTTGGCCGGGCTATTGGTGTTCGAGCTGGTCAATCGCCTGGCCCGCCCCATGCAGCGGCTGTTTGCTGGTCATCTTGGCCGTCTGTTGGCGGTCGGCCTGCTCAGCGTGCTGGTGATCGCCGTGCTTGGCCTGGTATTCGCTGGCGGCTTCTCGCTGGTGATGCATGAGCTGAATAACCCGGGCCGGTTGATGGGCAAGTTGCTCGGGGTGATCGATCGCGCGCGCGAGCAGTTACCGGAAGCGCTGGTGGCTTACTTGCCTGCCAACGTCGACGATATCCGCATCGCGCTGCACGATTGGTTGCGTGGGCACATCAGCGAGCTGCAGTTACTCGGCAAAGGCGCGGTGCACATGTTCGTCACCATCCTGATCGGCATGATTCTCGGGGCGGTGATTGCCTTGCAGAGTGTGCCGGAGCCGGGCCAACTCAAGCCCCTGGCCGGCGCGTTACTGATCCGCGTGCAGCGCTTCGTCGAAGCGTTTCGCAATATCGTCTTCGCGCAGATCAAGATCTCTCTGCTCAATACCACCTTTACCGGCATCTTCCTGATGGGTGTGTTGCCGCTCTTCGATGTGCACCTGCCGCTGACCAAGACGCTGATTCTGATCACCTTCGTAGCCGGCCTGCTGCCGGTGGTCGGCAACCTGATTTCCAACACGGCGATCTTCGTGGTCGGTCTGTCGATGTCGATCTGGGTGGCGCTTGGCGCGCTGGCCTACCTGATCGTTATCCACAAGGTCGAATATTTCCTCAACGCCCGCATCGTCGGCGGCCAGATCAAGGCGCGTGCCTGGGAGCTGCTGCTGGTCATGCTGGTATTCGAGGCGGCCTTCGGAATCGCCGGCCTGGTTGCTGCGCCGGTGTATTACGCTTACCTGAAGAGCGAGCTCAAGGCTCAGGGTTGGGTCTGATGACCTAGCCGTGTGCGCTCTGCGCTGGCGGTTGGGCACGATGGCGCCTGTGGGCAAAACCTGGGTATCGCTTCGCTCAACCCAGGCTACGGGCTGAAGCGCCAGCGGGGTATCCCTAGCGGACCGTAGCGAGAGGGATGCCTCGGAAGCGGGGTGAATGGTTTGCTGGGGCGGTAAGGCGTGGCCCAGGCCATAGAAACCACTATGGCTCTCGCCTTTCGTAGCCTGAGTAGAGCGAAGCGAAACCCGGGAAGCGATCCCGGGTTCAATTACGATCTGCTGATTTTGCTCTCTACGCTGGCTGTCGCTACTGCCCAAGCCGCGTGCGGATGGCTGCTTCGATCCCGGCTTCGTCCAGGCCGCATTCGGCCAGCATCTGCTCGGGCCGCGCATGCTCGACATAGCTGTCGGGCAGGCCGAGGTGCAGCATCGGTTTGAGCGCGCCGCTACGGGCGAGGAATTCGCTGACGGCGCTGCCGGCACCGCCCATCACGCTGTTTTCCTCGATGGTCACCAGCAGGTCGTGGCTGGCGGCCAGTTCGCTGACCAGTGCTTCGTCCAGCGGTTTGACGAAACGCATGTCAACCACGGTAGCGTTCAGCGTTTCACCGACGCGCAGTGCCTCGGCCAGCTGCACGCCGAACACCAGCAGGGCAACGCCCTGACCCTGGCGACGGATCACGCCCTTGCCGATCGGCAGTGGCGTCAGCGCGCGGTCAATCGCGGCGTTCGGGCCGCTGCCACGTGGATAGCGCACCGCTGCTGGGCCTTTGAACTGGTAGCCGGTGGTGAGCATGTGGTGCAGTTCATTCTCGTCGCTCGGCGTCATGATCAGCATGCCGGGCACGCAGCGCAGGTAGGAGAGGTCGAAGCTGCCCGCGTGCGTCGGGCCGTCTTCACCGACCAGGCCGGCACGGTCGATGGCGAACAGCACGTCGAGGTTCTGCACCGCGACGTCGTGGATCAACTGATCATAGGCGCGCTGCAGGAAGGTCGAATAGATCGCCACCACCGGCTTGGCCCCTTCGCAGGCCATACCAGCGGCCAGGGTCACTGCGTGCTGCTCGGCGATGGCCACGTCGAAATAGCGGTCCGCATACTGCTCGCTGAAGGCCACCAGGTCGGAGCCTTCCTTCATGGCCGGTGTGATGGCCATCAGGCGTTCATCGCTGGCTGCCATCTCGCACAGCCACTGACCGAATACGCTGGAGTACTTCGGCCCGGAGGGTTTCTTTACCTTGGCGGGCGCGTTGATCGGCTCCAGCTTGGTGATGGCGTGGTAGACGATCGGGTCGACTTCGGCAGGCGCGAAGCCCTTGCCCTTCTTGGTGACCACGTGAAGGAACTGCAGGCCTTCGAGGTCGCGCATGTTGCGCAGCGTGGCCAGCAGGGTCGGCAGATCATGGCCGTCGATAGGGCCGATGTAGTTCCAGCCCAGCTCTTCGAACATGGTGCCGGAGACCAGCATGCCCTTGGCGTGTTCTTCGGTCTTGCGGGCAATTTCCCAGGCGCCAGGCAGCTTGGAGAGCACCTTTTTGCTGCCTTCACGCACGTTGGCGTAGGTACGGCTGGAAAGAATCTTGGCCAGGTAGTTGGACAGGCCGCCGACGTTCTTGGAGATCGACATGTCGTTGTCGTTGAGCACCACGAGCATGTTGGCTTTGACATCTGCCGCGTGGTTCAGCGCTTCGAAGGCCATGCCGGCGGTCAGTGCGCCGTCGCCGATCACCGCCACCGATTTGCGTTTGCTGCCCTGGCGCTGGGCGGCGATGGCCATGCCCAGTGCGGCGCTGATCGAGGTGCTGGAGTGGCCGACGCCAAAGGTGTCGTATTCGCTTTCCGAGCGGCGTGGAAAGGCGGCGATGCCGTCCTTCTGGCGCAGCGTGCTCATGCGCTCGCGGCGGCCGGTGAGAATCTTGTGCGGATAGGCCTGGTGGCCCACGTCCCACACCAGTCGATCGTCCGGCGTATCGAACACGT
>Ga0265797_10005289_pt1 | contig 18915 bp, 16 predicted proteins | sample P2T30metagenome_FD_192433 | JGI IMG/M metagenome (GOLD analysis project Ga0265797, IMG submission 192433) | Plant litter microbial communities from East Loma Ridge, Irvine, California - P2 T30 | ecosystem: Environmental > Terrestrial > Plant litter > Unclassified | place: USA: California... | reverse complement strand
CACAATCTTTTATCTTCAAAATACAGAAAAGATTCTCGTATCACGTCCGATGTTTGAGTTCGACGAACTGCTGGCTGAATATGGATTCATACGCTGCCATAATTCACACCTGGTCAACAAAACATTCGTGAGAAGCTGGATTAAAGAAGATAGTGGTTATCTATTAATGGACGACGGGGTTCAGGTTCCTGTTTCCCGGTTAAAAAAGGATTTAATCAAACAGGCATTGAAGTAACCTTTTACCGGCTTCCAAAAATAGCGCTGCCAACGCGTATCAGCGTACTTCCTTCCTCAGCTGCAATGGCATAGTCACCGCTCATACCCATCGAAAGTTCCGTCATTTCAACGTTGGAGCTGTTGAATTTTTTACAGCTTTCAAACAGGTTTTTCAGATTATGAAATTCAGATCTGATTTTAGTCCGATCGTCCGTATTTGAGGCCATACCCATTAATCCTGCAATTTTGATGTTTGTCAGATCAGACAGCTCCGGAGCGGAAAGAATTTCAATGGCTTCTTGTTCTGATAACCCGAATTTAGTCTCTTCCTGAGCAATAAAAATTTGTAATAAGCATGGGATTACCCTGTCGTTTTTTTTAGCTTCTTTATTTATTTCATTCAACAGCTTAAAGCTGTCCACCGAATGAACTATGGATACGTAAGGTGCCATGTACTTCACTTTATTAGATTGTAAATGACCGATCATGTGCCACTCAATATCCTTAGGCAGCAAATTGTATTTTTCGGTCATTTCCTGCACCTTGTTTTCCCCAAACCTGCGGAAGCCGGCATCGTAAGTTTCCTGCAAAACAGCGGTAGGTTTCGTTTTAGTGACGGCGATCAGTTTTGTATTCTCAGGTAGCTGTTGTTCGATCTGGTGAATATTCCGGGCAATTGAAGACATATTTGAAGTGTAAAAATCTGATTTTTAATAGGTTAAATAAATTAATTTCAGTGTTCGAGGCAGAAATCAGCAGCAACTTATTTCAAAATTGAAAAAAACATAGTTCTTTTACCAACTAATTCAAAAATTTAACTGTCAGCATGGACTATAATCAAGAACAAAAGCAAGATCGTAAAACCCTTCTCTGGGCAGCTCTGGCCGTGTTACTATTGCTTAATCTGGTCCTGGTTTATTTTATTTACCACGAAAAGCAGGAGAATAACCTAAAAGACAACATTATCAGTGCGAAAACTGAGGAAGTGCTCTTTACAAAAACGAAACTCGATTCGATTTCTGCCCAGCTGGATATAAAGATTGCGGAAATTCAGCAGCTCGGAGGAAGTGTTGATTCCTTGGTTGCACTAAAAGCGCAGCTGGAAAGAGATAAACAGGATTTGAAAAATGTAAACAATTTTGCTACTGCTGATTACAATAAGAAGATTAAATCTTATGAAGCAGTACTCAATCAGAAAGATAGCGAAATTGCACAGCTTAAACAGGAACTGGGCCTAGTCACTTCTAAAAATGAAGAGCTTAACCAGCAGGTTAGCGGACTTGAATCGGAGCGTACACGCCTGAGCGACTCGGTAAACAGCTATTCCTCTATGAACCGGGAATTGAGTGAGAAGGTAAGCATTGCATCGGCTTTACGGGCAGAAGACCTGACGATCCATGCCGTTTCTTCCAAGGGAAAAGATCGCGAAGGAGAGAAGTTTAAAGCAAAACGGATTGATAAGCTCCGTGTAAATTTCAAATTGGGAGAAAATGCTGTTGCCAAACAAAATGAAAAGGATATCTATCTCCGTATCCTGGATCCGGAAGGTGCCGTTCTTTCAGATATGGCAACTGGTTCAGGTTCGTTTGTATTTAATGGTAAAGAAATGATTTACAGCTCTAAACAAACAGTAAATTTTACCAATACCGGTCAGGCTGTCGATATTTTTTACGGAAGAGGCGGTATCGCGATGAAAGAAGGTAAATATGCCATTGAAGTTTACAGCGAAGGTTTTAAAATTGGAAACGGAGACTTTACGGTGAAGTAAATGTCTTTTGGGTAAATTTTTAAATAATATTCAATACGCCAATTTCAATATTCAACTAAGCTAAATTTTAGCGTTATTAATTAGAGTATGATAATTGTGTATTAGTCATTGAAAATTATTAAAACTTTCATATAGCATTACAGGTCGCTACGTAGTAAACTAATAACAACGTTTGGAATTCTGAATTACAAAACGTATTTTTGCACCCTCATTTCTATGTTTTAATAGAAGTGAGGGTATTTTATTTACAAATTATTATTAATTAACCAATTACCGTATGTCTAAGCAATACGAAACGGTGTTCATCTTAACTCCCATTTTGTCTGAGGCCCAGGCAAAGGACGCCGTTGAAAAATTTCGTACGATCATCACTTCTAACGGTGGTGCAATGGTACATGAGGAAGACTGGGGATTGCGAAAGCTGGCCTATCCTATCCAAAAGAAAAACTCTGGTTTTTACCACATCTTTGAATACACTTCGGCTGAGATCAATGTGGTAGACATTCTTGAAACGGAATTCCGTCGTGACGAGAAAGTTTTGCGTTTTATGACGATCGTTTTGGACAAGCATTCAATTGCTTACAACGAGAAGAAACGTAAAGGACTTATCGGAAGAAAAAGAGAAGAGTCAACTGAATCAAAAACCGAAAACGCATAAGCTATGTCACTCGTAAACGAACCGGTTGAGAAAAACATTAACCGCAAAAAATATTGCCGTTTCAAAAAAGCGGGCATCAAATATATTGATTACAAGAATCCTGACTTCTTACTTAAACTGGTAAACGAACAAGGGAAAATCTTGCCACGTCGTCTAACAGGTACAAGCCTGAAATATCAGCGCAAAGTATCACAGGCAATCAAAAGAGCACGTCATTTGGCATTATTGCCTTTCGTTGCTGATCAATTGAAATAAATTAGAAAGAGCTACGAACAATGGAAATCATACTAATAACTGATATAGCAGGAGTAGGATACAAGAACGACATCGTGTCTGTGAAAGCAGGTTATGGCCGTAACTATCTTATTCCACAGGGTTTTGCTTTATTAGCTAATCCTTCGAACCGCAAAATTGTTGCTGAAAACGTTCGCCAGGCTGCACACAAAGCAGAGAAACTGAAAAAAGATGCAGAAGATATCGCATCGGCAATCGGTGACATGACGATCGATATCCGTACTGTAGTGGGTGAAAGCGGCCGTATTTTCGGACGTGTAACCAACACACAGGTTGCAGATATCCTTAAATCAAAAGGTTTTGACATCGACCGTAAGAAAATTACTGTTGACGATGTGAAATCAATTGGTACTTACTCAGCATTGATCGATCTTCACAAAGAAGTGAAACACAAGATCTCTCTGAACGTAATTGCTGCTGAAGATTAATTTTCAGTTCTTACGTCTAGCATAAAAAAATGACAACCCGAAAGAGTTGTCATTTTTTTTATTTGTGTATTTTAAAGCAACTGCCGAAAGTTCATTAAAGTGCCGGAATCCGAAGAACCTGACCCGGATAAATTTTATCAGGATGTGTAAGCATCGGTTTGTTTGCTTCAAAAATTACCGGATACTTCATCATATCGCCATAAACGGTCTGTGCAATTTTAGAAAGTGTATCGCCTTTTACTACGGTGTGATAGGTTGCTTCCGGAGCTGGTGTTGCAACAGTAAGTTTATTATCAACCACTTCAACGCCTTCAACATTTCCAACGGCAAGTGCGATTTTTTCGGAATCAGCCTGTTGTGCAACTTCGCCTTCAATCGTAACAGTATCGCCGGAAGTTTTTACTGTCAGAGAATTATAAGGAAGCCCCAAAGCTTTTACGTGAGCCAAAAGTGCACTTGCGCGCAACGGTTCAACTTCTGGTGTAGGCACAGCAGTTTCTTCTTTTTTGAAGATTTTCTCTCCGACTCCTTTAAAAAATGATATTAAGCCCATAATAATTTGTGGTTTTTGTAAGTAAAGTGTTTAATTTTTGAAATCCAAAGCTAGTCTATTTTCAGCATTGAACAAGTTTCAGACAGATAAATAGCAGTTTGGTCACAATTAATTGTAATAGCTATTTTTATGCCAGAGCCATGTTTAGGAAGATCTGTATTTGTACTTTTGCAATTGGCGATAACCATATCGTAAGTTAAGTACCAACCACACTGCATGAACAGGCAAGCATCCATTGAAAGATTAAAGATTGAAGAATTTGATATTTGTATCATCGGGGCAGGGGCAAGCGGTGCTGGCTGTGCTTTGGACGCAGTGCTGCGAGGCTACAAAGTTGCGTTGATCGACAAACAGGATTTTGCTTCGGAAACATCCTCCAAATCAACAAAATTGATCCATGGCGGTGTACGCTATCTTGAACAGGCTTTTAAAAAACTGGATTTTGCCCAGCTGAAACAGGTCCGGCATGGTTTGGAAGAAAGGCATCTGGTTCTTAATAATGCACCGCACCTGGCTCGTCCGCTGGCGCTTATTACGCCGGTAAGCTCATGGCTAGAAGGTCTTTATTTTACGATTGGATTGAAGATGTACGATAGTTTTGCAACCAACGATTCATTACCTAAAAGCAAGTGGCTTAAAAAATCAGAAGTTTTAAAAAAGATTCCTACCCTCAATAAAAGCAAGTTACACAGTGCGGTCCTTTATTACGATGGTCAGCTGGATGATGCCCGATACTGTCTGGCGCTTGCACAGTCTGCTTCCGAAGCCGGAGCAGTGGTGTCCAATTATTTAAAGGTGACTGCCTTCAATAAAAGCGCTGATGGAAAACTAAACGCTGTTTTCATTAGAGATGAACGTTCCGGCGGGCAGTTTTCCATTAAAGCCAGACTGGTATTAAATTGTACTGGCCCATATGCTGACACAATCCGTTTATTTGCTAATTCAGGTTTGGCTGAACGACTGCGTCCAAGTAAAGGGGTTCATGTTGTGCTTCCTTACAAAACGCTCAACAGTGAATGTGCCATGCTGATACCGAAAACATCTGACGGCCGTGTCGTTTTTGCTATTCCTTTTGAAGGGGCGATGATATTGGGAACAACAGATACGGAATGTGATGATTTGCATACGGAACCCGGGCTGAACAAAAAGGAAAAGCAATATCTGGCTGATACTTTGAATCCTTATCTTGAAAAAGAGATAAATATTAATGAGCTAAAAGCAGGTTTCGGCGGACTGCGACCTTTGCTTTCAGCAGAAACGGATAAGTCAACCAAAAGCCTGCTCCGTGATCATGAAGTAGAGATTGATCCGGCAAGTGGTCTGGTTAGTTTATTGGGCGGCAAATGGACCACTTATCGTTTAATGGCAAAGGATGCTGTTGATCAGATCGATGGCATTTTAGGTAAACGAAATACCTGTATTACGGCAAATCACAAGCTTGCCGGAGGTGAAAACTATACTTATGATGCTTACAATGACCTTGAAAAAAAATATCATCTGCAGGCAGATGTTTGTCAGCATTTGGTAAAAAAATATGGATCCAGAGCTGAAAAGGTGTGCGAACTTACATTATATAAGCCGGAATTAAAGGCCCGCCTGCATGAAACATATCCTTATATTCTGGCGGAAGTGGTTTATGCCGTCCGGCACGAAATGGCCATTACGCCAAGGGATTTTCTGGCAAGAAGAATTCGTCTGGAAATTACAGACTGGGAAATTACTTCTGAAATTTTACCTGTTGTTGCAGAGCTGATGGCGACTGAATTAAATTGGTCTCAGGAGCAAAAACAAATGGAAATCTCAATTTATTCGAAGCTCATTGAGCAATTCAGGTCTGTCGCCGGAGAACAGGTTGCTTTATAATTGTCCGTGCTTATATCAAAATTATGTTTATTACCGCTTTATCCTGCATATCCCCTCAGCAAACCTACGATAACACATTTTTTCAGGGGGAAGTAAAATCTTATTCCGGAAACCATTATGCAGCAATCGAGCCGGCTTACGGTTCACTGATTCCCGCCGGTTTGCTGAGAAGAATGGGAAAGGCAGTACGCATGGGTGTTGGTACAGGTATGCAGCTGATACAAAATAGTCCGGAACTGGATGGAATTATCCTGGGGACTGCCAATGGCGGGCTGGAAGACTGCCTAAAATTCCTAAATCAGATCGTGGAGTATAACGAAGGTACTTTGACTCCCACCAACTTTGTACAAAGTACACCCAACGCCGTGGCCGGGAACCTGGCCCTGATGAGTAAAAACACAGGATACAATACCACCCATGTTCACAAAGGCCTGGCATTTGAATGTGCTGTACTTGATGCAATGCTGTGGCTAAATGAAAAAAGGGCAAAAGCATTTTTGTTGGGAACCGTTGATGAAATTTCCTTACATCATTATAACATAGAACACCAGATCGGATATTTTAAAAAGGAAGAGTCAACATCGGAGGCGCTTTTACAATCCGGGACACCCGGTACGGTGTGTGGTGAAGGGGCGACCATGTTTGTCGTGGAGTCAGCGATTTCGCATCGGGCAATGGCGGAAATTGTCGATGTAGAACAGATCAGTTATCCGGCGGAAGGAGAGCTTGGAGAAAGACTAAATCATCTGCTCAAACGGAATCGGTTAAATGCAAAACAGGTTGACGCACTTATTTTGGGTTATAGCGGCGACAGCCGGAATGATGATCTTTATGACAATCTGCACCAGCAAATGTTTTCACACAGCGATGTATATAGCTATAAAAACCTGACAGGGGATTACCCGACTTCATCAGCCTTTGCAACCTGGCTCGGTGTTCAGATCCTTACAGGAAAAGAAATTCCGCAGCAGGCCATTCGGTTAAAAAATGCCGCCAGGCAAGCAAGCTATGTACTGATATACAATCATTATCAGGGTGTGCAGCATGGATTAATATTGCTGAAAGCCGTTTGATCAAAAATGACGGATGTTTCAGCGATAAAGCATCTAAAATATCTATAATTTATTTTAAAAGAGACTCTTCGGCCTTTTCTTTCATTTCAATAACCTTTGCCAGTGTTGGCAGAATGGTGTCATGTTTTTTGACAAAAGGATTTGATTTATCCCAGACATAACCTGCCAACACGGAACAGATCTGGTTTTTTATATCTTTATCAACATTTTTTGCAAAAACAATTTTTTGAAAATCCCCGCTGTACCAGCCTGTAACATAACTTCTGAAAACATTAATGCCTTTTTGAACAACATCTTCATATTCTGTTTTCCAATCTACTTCTTCACCCTGTAAGTGCCTGTGCGTCATTTTTGCAGACAATAACCCCGATGCAGTCGCAAATGTTACACCGGATGAAAAGATAGGATCCAGAAATTCTGTGCTGTTACCGGAAAGAACGAATCCGTCACCGAACATGGTTTTTATACCAACCGAATAGCCCAGAATATTTTTGGGTTCAAATTTTAATTCTGAATTTTTGAAACGGCCATTTAAATCTTCAAAATCGCGGATAAATGCTTTATATTTTTCTCCGTCATTGGCAGCCAGATCCATTATTTTTTCCTTATCGCTGACAATCCCGACAGAAGTAGACCCGTCAGAGAATGGAATCGCCCATATCCAGGAGCGGTTGTTATCGAAGGAATGCACGAAGATATTATTACTTGTTTTTTCAGTTCGGTTTACATCTTCCAAATGAGAAAAAACGGCACCTCTGGGTGTAAACGCAGAAGGTTTGCTCAGGTCAAACAATCTGGGCAGAACACGTCCGTACCCGCTGGAATCTATGATAAACCGGGACTCAACAGTATGGGTATTCCCTTCAATATCACGGTACTCTGTTGTCTGCCTGTCTTTTTCGGCAGTTACGTTTAAAACCTCACATTCAAAGTTTACATCCACTCCCTTAGCTCTGGTTGCTTCGGCCAGTGTAAGATCAAAGTCTGCACGCTTAACCTGCCAGGTCCATGTCCAGCCTTCTGTAAACTGCTCGGAAAAAAGAAATTCGCATCTTTGATCGCCGCGCATAAAGGCAGCCCCCGTTTTCTTCTGAAAATTTTTGGCTTTTACAGCTTCCAGTAAACCGGCCTCCTCCAGATGCTGCATGCAGCAGGGCAGAAGGCTTTCACCAATCTGAAACCGGGGAAATTTTTCTTTTTCCAGGATCATCACATGATAACCCTGATTCCTCAGGTAGGAAGCGGCTACTGTACCTGCCGGGCCGGCCCCGATCACCAAAACATCAACCTTTTGCATGATTATGCATTTATAACTTTTTCAATGAGTTTATCTTTATCAACAAAGGCAAAGCAGGTAACGAAAGCACTTACCGTTACACCCAGAATTCCATGCATGGAAATATTTTGTCCGGTCAGGTGCAAATTGGGAATTCTTGTTTTGGTATTGATCTGTGTTTTGGCCGGCGCATTCGAATTTTGCAGAACACCATACAACGAACCGTCAAGGTTTCCGATATAGTCGCGGAATGTTAGCGGACTTGCACTGTGAACGGACTTTATTTTGGACCTGATATCCGGAAATACTTCCTCAATTTTTTTGAGCACTTTTTCTTCCTTCTCTTTCTTAAACAGCGCATAATCCGAATCCCTCTTTCCGGGTTCAGCAACTGTATTCGACGTATGTGCCCACCGCTCTGTTTCCGATGATTTCATGTAGGTCATGATAGACATGGATTCTGCATATTTCTTATTCCGGGAAATATAGGGCGTACACACAAAGTAGGTCTGAGGCCAGGTTGCTTCATCATAGTCAATTCCTCCCCAGACACTATTTATATGATGCTGGTAAATATTATAATTCAGATATTCAAAAGTGTTTTCATGAAAAGAAAGATGTACCAGAAAAGTGGAAATGCTATTCGGCAGATTTTTGATCCTGTTTTTGTAAACACCCATGAAACGGTTCTCGCCAAAAATATCAATGTTGACAGCCGGGTGAATATTAGAAATAAATTGTTTGCCCCTGACGGTCTCCCCATTTTCAAGCGCAACGCTGGTTATCAATCCATTTTCATCATAATGAGCAGAAATAACTTTTTTATGCTTGTAAATTTCTCCGCTGTAATTTCTGATTTTTCTGCTCATCTGGATAGCGATCTGAGATCCGCCATCTATAAATTTATAAGCACCGGAAAGGTAGCTGTTCATAATCAGCGCATGTACATAAAACGGTGTCATTTCCTTTACACCTGCATACAGCAAATTTGATCCGCCCAGTACATTTTGCAGCCGTTCATTGCTGGTAATGGATGCTATGTAATCATGTGCATTGAGCGTCAGCAGCTGTTCGTCCATCTGATAACTCTCACCGCCAACCCGGAGATTGTATAGGGGAAACTTCTTGCATACCTCTTTAATTTTCGCACAGTATGCTTTGATTGCATCCGCTTCTTCCGGAAAATATCCGATCAGTTTTTTTTGAAAAGCATCATATCCCTGTGCATAGTCGTATTCTGTACCATCCTGAAAACGGATCACATCGAAACGATGCTCATCCATTTTTTTCAGTTTAAGATGATTCAGAATGCCAAAGTATTTAAAAAACTGATAAAGATTTTCACCTTCATTCAGTCCGCCGGCATAATGAACACCAGTATCAAAAATGGTTTTATCGCGGCTGTATACCTGCAGGTTACCGCCTATCTGATGGTTCTTTTCCAGCACCACCACGCTATGGCCCTCTGATGCCAGAATACACGCACAGGCAAGTCCGCCCAAGCCACTTCCAATGATGACAAAGTCATATTCTTTTTCAGTGAAATGGGGCATGATATAAATTGAACTCGTTTTTAATTTTGATTTTTAATAACTGTTTTTGTCAATCTGAAATGCTATTTTCTCAGGATAAAAAGTACGTTGGATGTAGTGGCTGAATGCTGCTGCATTTCAAACGTAAGATGCTGTCTTTTAGCAAAATTGCGGATGTCATCAGATGAGAAAAAATGAAATTCGTCCGTTTTTTTATTAAAAGAAAATAACCCTGTTGACAAAGCCTCTGTTCGTTTTGTGTTGATGTGTTTGTCTTCAAAATCCGTGACGCCATCCCGGATAAACAGTATGCCATTCTCTTCCAGCGCATTTGCACATTTTTCCAGCAAATTAAACTGTTTTTCGGCAGATAAGTAATGTAGTACGTCATTTAAAAAAATGACATCCTGTTTGCCAATTGGCATAGTCATCACATCCTGATTCAGAAAACGCAGGTTTGTGGTTTTATGATAACTGTTTTCAGCAATTTTAATTTTATTCTCATCATAGTCCAGAGCAGTAATAAGCCGTTCCTCATTTTTGTAGTGAAGAAAAAAAGAAAGATACCCGTACCCGCAGCCGACATCCAGGATCTTCTTTCTGTCTTCAATCAACGCGTTATAGTAAGAAAAATTTTTGGCTTCCAGTCTCCATTTTGCTTTGAAATACCATTCAAGAACAGGCCCTTTAAAAACATAATTGGTAAAAATCCTGTGTCTCAGATACCTGGTATCTTCCATTGCATATTTATAAGCATCAAATTCAGTTTTGTAGAAACCGGCTATGTTTTTCGTCTTATCCCTTAATTGTGTGCCCCATTTCGGATCGTTAAACCGGATTCGTGGCAACACACGTACATTCAGTGCTCCCGGCCGGATCAGAAAATCTCCTTTGGGAAGTACTTCGGATGCACCATGTAATAAAATGGGCTGTATGTCCAGATTCAGCTGTTCGGCCAGGTAAAACGCACCCTTGTGGAACCTGCCGATTTTGCCGTCCTGTGACCGTGTGCCTTCCGGAAAAACAAGCAAAGAATAACCATCCGCAACCAGTGCTTTCATTTTCTGAATGTTTTCTTCCGGTCCGTCGTCGGTATACACATAGCCGGCGTAACGGATGACAGGCCCAAAAAACGGTGAATTGTAAACCCAGCCTTTTACCATCAGAACGATTTTCGGGTTCAGCATAATAGCCAAAAGAATATCAAGGAATGAGGTATGGTTAGCAATAAAGATCACAGGTCGGCTTATGTCAATATTTTCTGTCCCTGAAATATTCTTTCTTACATGTGGACCTGAGAAAATTACGGTTTTGGCATAAAAGGATAGCGACCGGTTAATCATTTCCCTTTTCTTCTTTTTTGAACCCGGTAAAATTAAAATTGTAATCAGCTTAAATTGAAGAAATAAGCAGCCGGCAAGAAAATAGGTGAAACTTGTTATGCTCAGAATGAATGGTAAAAAAGTAACCGGCGCTTTTCTTTTTTCTATTCTGTTTTGAACAAATAAATCAAACAAAACAGGCTGAACGATAAAAGAAATAATTAAAATACAAACGATGCCGAGGACACTAACAAAGGCGATGGAATGAATGGCCGGATGTTGGGCAAAAAATAGTACGCCCGTTCCGACAATGGTCGTTAGTGCGGATAGGATAATTGCAGATTGATAAGATTTAAGCGTTTCTTTTCCTGTCTTGTATTTGTTTAAAACTCCGTCGGTAACAAAAATGCTGAAATCGTCGCCAAGCCCGAATATGAACGTAGTGATGACCACATTTACAAAATTGAATTTAATGCCCAGAATCGCTGCGATACCTAAAATCCATATCCAGCTGATGACCATGGGCAGGAAAGTCAGAAGCGTCAGTTCAATCCGGCCATAAACGATTAATAGCGTAAAAAATACGATCGATGCAGAAATAAGCAGGATGTAATTGAAATCATCCTTTACCATGGTTAAAAGGCTTTCTGCCAGCTCGCCCCGGTCAAAAATATCTACCCCAGGCATTTTCCGTAATTCTGATTTTATAAAAGGAAGTTGATTTTTGTCTGCGGTTAATGTGGTGATCAGCGTTGTCTGCTGAGCGTTTGAGTCGGTAAGGTTTAGCAGCCCCAACTTATAAAATAGCTCTCGTTCGTCAGGCGCATCTGTAATCGTGCCGGAAATCCATTCTTTAAAATTGTCGAAAGCAGCTGGATTAAATCCATTGGCGACAGCAGCCTGGTCAAGTCTGGAAAAAGTGTTTTCCTGTCTTTTTGCATTCCAGAACCTGTTCCATCGAATGTTTCTTTCCAGTTTGATATTGGCAGGAACAGCAAATGCGCCGGAAGAGACAAACTCTTTGACTTTGCCCTCCGCTTTCAATTGCGATAACCTTTGATAAACCGCGTAATTGGCTTGCTCAGATTTGTATTTCTGCTTGTTTGCTGTGAAGATATAGATTCGCTTGTCTTTGTCAGGATTGATGCCGGTAAGTTTTTCTTCTCTTTGTTTGACATCATCCGTTTGCATGCTTAGATTTTCAAAACTGCTGTCAAATTCGGTAAATCGGGCGTAATAAAGAAAAATAGCCGTCAGCAAACCAAGGATCAGCAAACTGGCAGATTTATACCTGGCCGGAATTAAAGGGATTTTAAAGAATTTGGATTCGGCGGGTATTTTATGATAATCAAATGAAAGTGTCTGCAAAATAACGGGCAGAACGATCAGCGTGAATAAGGCAGCGCCTGCTAAACTCAATGCGGCAAACAGCCCAAAGTCCTGCAATACCGCCGAGTTGGTAAATTGCAGTGCGGTAAAAGCCAGTACGGTGGTAAGACTTCCCGTTAAAAGCGGCTCGCTGACTTCCTTGACGGTTACAGCAACCGACCCGGTATGGCGAAGATGTGTGAAAAAGTGAAAGGCGTAGTCCAACAGGATTCCAAAAATCACGGCACCAGTAGCCAAAGATATTCCTGAAACCTCCGGCCTGACAAATCCGATCAGACCAAGTGCAAAAATACCGCCGAAAATGCCCGGTAAAATGATGAAGAAAGGAATAAATATCTTTCTGTAATAAAAAATTAGGATTGCAAAAATAGCTGCCAGCGCAATGCCCGTCGTGCGTGCGGAATCCTGTTTTACCTGAATTGCATTTCTGGCAGCAATTTCAAATGTTCCAAAATAGGAAAGTTGGTTTTTAGGAAACCGTTTATTCCACTTTAACCGAAAAGCTTCCATGTTATTGAACAATTCCACATGCTTTGCAGAATTGCCCGAATCGTAGGCAGTTGAGGCGGTTATGATGATTTGTTTTCTATTGGCAGAAAACATGATCCCGTCTTCAACCGTCATGGCTGAAGAATTATTAACGGCATTCAGCTCCCGGAAATATTTGCCGGAAATGCTGAGGGGGTCATTGAGCACAAACTGTTTCAGAAATGTGCCGCCCGGTGTAAGCAGCTGTTTATGCGCATTGGCAACCGACATCGTTACGGAATCCGGCTGTAATTTTTGCAGAATGTAACTGTAGTAGGCCGAATCAATGAATTCGGGAAAATGCGCATAACTGTAGGAATAAACGTCCTGCTGAATATCCGGCCGCACCGCCTGAATATTTTTTATATCTTTTCCCGTGACTCTTCTCAGTGAATCCTCAAATATTTCAGTTAATACAAGCGCTTCATCTGTGCTTATCTGAGGGTCGGTATCTAAGGAAAATACAATTTGATTGATGATGTTTTTGCTTTCGACAAGTTTAGTAAACTGTTCGAAGCTTTCACCTTTTGGCAGGGTGGAAAATATGCTTTCTGTAACGCGCAGGCGGGAAATACCATAGCCCAGAACTCCGAGCAGGGTGATCAGACAAATAAAAAAAACAGCTTTATGTTTTGAAAGGAGTAGGTTAAGTTTTAATAATAAATCCCCGATCATGAATAGATTAAACGTGAGTGCAGGGCAAAATTAAGTAAATGTAATTGTGATGCCAACTTATTAATGTTCAATACCGTCCAAAAACCGTACTTGGCAAAACCGTAAAAAAAGATTTATTTTACATGTTATTAATTTCGGTATCAATAAATGAATAGTATTTCATTAGCTCAGATCGAGCAATATGCGTTTGAAAAGAAAGAATTTATTCTGGCAGACGACGCACTCAACGAGGTTTCAAAGTCTTTTAGCTTTCTGACGAATTTTTCAAAAGATAAAATTATTTACGGGATCAATACCGGTTTCGGCCCTATGGCCCAGTACCGGATTGAAACAGACAAACTTAACAGTTTACAATATAATCTTATCCGCAGCCATTCAAGCGGCATTGGACGCCCCTTAAACGAGGTTTACGCGCGGAGCGTTATGGTTGCCAGGCTGAATGCTTTTTTACAAGCGAATTCAGGAATCAGTACCGGGGTGATCAAACAGCTTGTTTTATTCTTAAACAAAGGAATCGTTCCTGAAATTTTTGAACACGGAAGTGTCGGTGCGAGCGGTGATCTGGTTCAGCTGTCGCATCTGGGGCTCAACCTGATCGGTGAAGGGTATGTTTACGAAAACGGGGTCAGGCGCAAAACTGCGGAGGTTTTAGCTGAGCATCAGATTGAGCCTTTAAAAATGGAACTTCGCGATGGACTTGGTTTGATTAACGGAACTTCCTGTATGACCGGAATTGCTGCCATTAATCTTATATATGCCAAACGTCTGGTACAGTGGGCAATAGCAGCTTCATCGATGTTAAATGAGGTGATTGAAGCTTTTGATGATTCATTTTCACAGCAGCTCAATGCAGTAAAACATCATAAAGGTCAGCAGTACGTGGCCAGCCAGATGCGTGAATTCGTAAAAGGGAGCGGCATGATCCGCAACCGGGAAGAGCTTTTCAAAGATGACACCGCTTTACAGCGTAAGGAATTTGAACGTAAAATTCAGGAATACTATTCAATCCGCTGTGTTCCGCAAATTATCGGACCAATCATCGACACTATTCTGTATGCGCAGGATGTTGTTGAAAATGAGCTGAATTCTACCAATGACAATCCTATTGTCAGTCCTGAAGAAAACAACGTATTTCACGGAGGTAATTTCCATGGAGATTATATTTCACTTGAAATGGATAAAGTGAAAATTGTGCTTACCAAGCTCTCGATGCTCATGGAACGCCAGCTTAACTTCCTGATGAACAGCAAACTAAATGGTAAATTTCCTCCTTTCCTGAATGCAGGAACATGGGGGCTTAACTTTGGTTTTCAGGGTGTTCAGTTTACGGCTACTTCCACAACTGCTGAAAATCAGGCACTATCCAATTCTGTATATGTGCATTCTATTCCAAATAACAATGATAATCAGGATATTGTAAGTATGGGTACGAATAGTGCTGTGCTTGCCAAACAGGTTTTGGAGAATTCGTATCAGGTCATGTCCATCCACATCATGGCGATCTGCCAGGCCGTTGATCTGCTGGATCCTGAAGAAAAAAACAGGCTTTCACCCAACGCGATCTCGGTTTATAATCAGATTCGGACAAAATCGGGTTTTGTGAAAGAGGATGTTCCGCAGTTTGAAAGTATTGCAAGTGTTTACGAATACATCAAGGAAACCCCTTTTACATTATGAGCTGTGCATTGGTAACCGGTGCTTCAAGAGGACTGGGCAGAGCCATTGCCGTGCAGTTGGCAAAGGATCACGGTTTATATATTTTAGTTAATTATTCTTCCAACCTTACAGCAGCAGAAGAAACGCTGGCGGAAATCAGGACGTCAGGTGGTGACGGAGAATTGCTTCAGTTCAATGTTCAGACCAAGGCGGAGGTTGACGAAGCACTCAATGGCTGGCGGGAGAAAAATGAAGAAAAATTCATCAGCGTGCTTGTAAACAATGCAGGCATTACGAGGGACGGCCTGTTTATGTGGATGCCCGAACAGGATTGGGATGATGTAATGAGCATATCTGCCAAAGGTCTGTTCAACGTTACACAAAACGTAATCCAGCAAATGCTCAGAAAACGCACCGGACGGATCGTGAATGTTGCGTCTGTTTCAGGCATGAAAGGTGTTGCGGGGCAAACCAATTATTCCGCAGCCAAGGGAGCCATTATTTCTGCAACCAAGGCACTTGCTCAGGAAGTAGCCAAACGTAAGATTACAGTAAATGCGGTTGCGCCTGGTTTTATTACCAGCGACATGACCAAAGATCTGAACGAAAGCGAATTAAAGCAAATGATTCCCATGAACCGGTTTGGAAAAGCCGATGAGGTGGCACATTTAGTAAGTTTTTTGTGTTCAGATAAAGCCGCTTATATTACCGGCGAGGTAATTAATATTAACGGAGGCATTTACTCATAACCCATGAACCAAAGAGTTGTAGTAACCGGAATCGGCATTTATTCCTGCCTGGGTGAAAATCTGGACGAGGTTACTAAGTCCTTATATGACGGCAAAAGCGGAATTGTTTTTGACCAGGTCAGAAAAGATTTTGGTTTTCGTTCGGCTTTGACGGGAATGGTTAAAGAACCTGACCTGAAAAGTATGCTGTCACGCCGTCAGCGACTGGGTATGCATCAGCCTGCGATCTATGCATATATGTCTACCCGGGAAGCGCTGGAAATGTCGGGGCTGGATATTGATTTTCTGGATAAAACAGAAACCGGACTTATTTTCGGGAACGACAGTACGGCTGCTTCGGTGGTCGAAGCTGTTGAAAAGGCGCGTGAAAAGCAGGATACGACACTGATTGGAAGCGGTGCTATTTTTCAGAATATGAATAGTACAGTGAATATGAACCTTTCAACGATTTTTAAACTGAAAGGAATCAACTTCACTTTAAGCGCAGCCTGTGCTTCGGGTTCTCATTCTATTGGGATGGGTTATCTGATGATCAGTCAGGGTTTGCAGGACCGTGTTATTTGCGGAGGAGCTCAGGAAATAAATATAGCTTCAATGGCCAGCTTTGATGGCTTGGGGACTTTTTCGGTTCATGAATCGGATCCGGGCAAAGCTTCCAGACCGTTTGATAAAAACCGGGATGGTCTTATTCCCAGCGGAGGTGCGGCGACTGTAATACTGGAATCTTATGATGCTGCTGTAAAACGCGGTGCACCGATTATCGCTGAATTGGTTGGCTACGGATTCTCGTCCAACGGTGATCATATTTCCAATCCCAGCAAAGAAGGGCAAATCCGTTCGCTTGAAATGGCACTGCGTCAGGCAGATATCCACGCTGCTGATATTGATTACATCAATGCGCACGCAACGTCAACACCCGTAGGTGACGGGATAGAAGCACAGGCAATTTTTGAAGTTTTTGGAAAAGATACGCCTGTAAGTTCGACCAAGTCGATGACCGGACATGAATGCTGGATGGCTGGTGCCAGCGAAATTGTATATTCATTACTGATGATGCAGAATGATTTTATCGCTCCCAATATTAATTTCGAGAATCCGGATGAAGATTCTGCGAAAATCAATATCATTGCCCAGACTAAAAAACAAAACATTGACTGTTTCCTTTCCAACTCATTTGGCTTTGGCGGCACAAATTCGACTCTGATCTTTAAAAAAATATAACTTTGTGATGTCCCATTTACATTTCACTTCGTAAACGGTTGCTGCTATTTACAGGAATTGTTTATTTTTGTATAGCCTTTCAAATTCAATAGATATTTTAGCCCGTGCATTTATTTTCAGATGAATTGTACAAGTTGTTGCCAACGAATGCAGTAAAATTTGGGAATATTGTGAAACTATCAGAAAAGAATAAATTAATTTTGCAGCTATGTATGCTAAAGACGTTAAGATGAGTTTGGAAGAAGTTATTGAAGAGACAAGGGATTTTTTATCTGAAGAGTTCGAAGTAGACAGAGCGCTGATCCTTCCGCAAAACAGTTTAAAAGATACCCTCGATCTGGATAGTCTTGATTATGTAGACCTGGTTGTTCTGATTGAAGAAAACCTAAACATCAAAATTAGCGGTGAAGACTTTAAAGGAATTGTTACTTTTGAAGATTTCTATGGTCTTGTTCAGCAAAAACTTGCATTGTAAGGAGTGATCCGTCAAAATGGATAAAAAGTGGGACGGTAAAACCAGAGGTTCGTTAGCAGGTTACAAGATATTTTTGTTTTTTATCAAATTTTTCGGGCTTGGTTTTGCTTACCGGCTCTTACAGGTTGTTACCTATTATTACTTTTTGTTTGCAGGTAAACCGCGTAAAGCGCTTTTGGATTTTTATCAAAATACCCTTCAAATTCCGCTTTCAGAGGCAAAAAAACTGGTTCGCCATAATTTCTATATTTTCGGTCAAACCCTGGTAGACCGCGCCGCTTTCCTGCTTGGTAAAAACAAGCAATTCACTCATCATTTTGAAAATGAACAATTTCTGATTGATATCCGGGATCAGGGGAAGGGCGGTATTTTACTCAGTGCACATTTGGGAAACTGGGAAACGGCTGGTAATTTACTGAAAGGTCGCATTACTCCGACAATTAATATCGTGATGCTGGACGCTGAAGTGGAAAGTATCAAAAAGTTTATGGAGCTCTCTACGGGAGGTTCCCGGTTCAAAATCATTGCGATAAAAGAGGACCTGTCGCATATAATTGCCATCCGGAATGCACTTATTGCCAATGAATTTGTAGCTATTCATGCTGACCGTTATCTGGAAGGAGCGAAGTTTATCGAATTGGATTTCCTGGGCAGAAAGGCTAAGTTTCCTTACGGTCCGTTCGTAATTGCTGCTAAATTTGATGCGCCTGTAACATTTGTATTTGCTGCGAAAAATGGAAAATACAGCTATCATCTGAGTGCAACAGCACCGATAAGTCAAAAGATGAAGCCGGAACAAATTGCACAGCTTTACGTGGCTGAGCTGGAAAAAAAGGTGAGGCAGTATCCGGAGCAATGGTTTAATTATTTTAACTTTTTTCAATAATGATTGTCGCAAAAGAGCACATTGAATCACTCATACCACATCGTCCGCCGTTTGTAATGATTGATAATCTGCTGTCTGTCAGTGTGGATCGCTTTGAAACTGATTTTTTAATCGGTGAAAATAATGTTTTGGTATCGGATGGTGTTTTTCAGGAAGGCGGTTTAATGGAGAATATTGCACAAACCTGCGCTGCTTCTTTTGGATATCTTGAAGCTAATAATGGAGGAGAACCCAAAATTGGTTTTATTGGGGCCATAACGCGTTTGGAAGTTTTTCAGCTGCCGCAGGTTCATTCCAGGATTAATACGGTTGTAGCACCAACGCATCAGCTGGGTAATATATTTATGGTAACG
>Ga0265797_10005288_pt1 | contig 18915 bp, 10 predicted proteins | sample P2T30metagenome_FD_192433 | JGI IMG/M metagenome (GOLD analysis project Ga0265797, IMG submission 192433) | Plant litter microbial communities from East Loma Ridge, Irvine, California - P2 T30 | ecosystem: Environmental > Terrestrial > Plant litter > Unclassified | place: USA: California... | reverse complement strand
TAATAATGAAGAATCGTCTTCAAAATCACGCGCGACCGGCGATCGCCCCTCGATGCAATTACCACCCGGCAAAGTGAAAGGGTACAGAGCGGTATGGGATCCAGAATTGGATAGCAGGCTCAAAAGGGAGGAACGAAAACGAGCGCAAGTCAGAACAAAAGATTTTGGACTCGAGGTACGCAACACATTTTATAATCTGATGAGCCTGCGCAACATGATACAGATCCCTTGAATATAAAGAGAATGGCGAAAATCCGCTCTGTACCCTTTCGCTGACACTGGGTGAACAATTAGGCATACCAACAAGATCCGCCACCAGACCCTCGGCTTGCGATCCCTGGCTACATGTCAGGGAATTGCAGGTCAAAGGAAAGGCCAAGCAAAGCGATCTACCGAATCGCGCCATACAATTTGCCACCGTTCAAGGTTGACAAGAATTCTGTCGGACCTGGCGAAGCGCAGCAGGTTGTGGTATACGGATTCGACCCTTTCCTCCCGGAATCCACCTTGAGGCTCAATTTTGAGCAATTCGGCAGCATCGCGCTAGTACAAAGCAAGACCGATCCGGCAACTGGCAGTTTTCTCGGTATTGCCTCGATTAAGTATCGAGACACTGTTAGGGATGGCGTACAGTTCCTGGCAGCTACCTCTGCGAAGCAGGCGGAGGCGGAGTTCAATGGTCACCGGATCGGACAAAACACCGTGCACGTGGAAGTGGATCGCGAAGGCCGCAGATGCAAGCGCTACGTGGAAAACGCCCTGCGCAAGACAAGAGAGGCCCGCGAGAAGAACCGCAGCGCAAATGCTGCGCCTCCGCCACCTCCTCCAGCAGACTCGGGAACACCGTCGAATGACTCTCCAGCTCCTCCACCAAATGCGCCAAAGGGCCCTTCAGGCAGGAATTCGATCAAACCACCAGAAGGTCCCAGATCTGCTGTCCCGGTGGCTCCTCGAGCCGCGCCCGGCTCGCTTATTGAGGAGGAAACGGTACTCAGCAAGATCAAGCGCAAGCCCTACATCCACATTCCGCACTCCTCGGTGCCGGTACTGCCGACTACAATTCCGCATTTGAAGAAGCGCCTGAAGTCCTACGACTGGAGGGAAGTTCGCGTGGACAAGACTGGTTACTACGTCATTTTCGACAACTCGAAAAGAGGTGAGGATGAGACCGAGCGATGCTTCGTGGAGTGCAACGATGCTTTGCTTTTCACCTACAAGATGGGCATGGAATGTCAGAAGTACGGCAATCCGAACTACGAGCGCAGCCCAAGCCCGGAGCGCGTTCAAGCCGCGAAAATGAAGAAGGAAGAGGTTGAACGACTGCAGCGCGAGGAGGCCGAGGACATCGAGATTGAAAAGAAGAATCGGGCAGAGAACATCGATCCTGTCCTGGGCGCACTTGAGCAGCTGAAGACGGAACTGCGCAACAAGATCTTCGATGACATCAAGACGCGCATTGCGATTCCTATCTTCCACGAGAGCCTGGATCCGGCGCGACATGCGGCAAAGCGCAGGAAACTTGGGCTACCCGATCCATCGGATATCGAGAACAAGGCACCGGGCTTGTTGTTCAGTAGGGCTGGCGACACACCTCCGCAAACGCCTAGAGGGCGCCATGGTCACTCGAAACCACTCCGACCCCACGACCCCAATCAGCAGCGTGGTAGGAAAGGATACAAGGAGAAAGAGTCTACAAATGCGTTCTTGGACGAGAGACGCCGCAGACCCGCTCCTCCGAAAGCTTCACACGCGAGAGGCCTACACTTCAAGCTTCAGCAGATGTACAATGACGAAGAGGACGACGATGACTCTGACGACGAGCGGAGGACCTCAATCACTCGGGATACCGAAGACCAGGAGAGTCGACCACTCAGTCGCGCAAGTAGGAACTCCACACCGTTCGAATCAGAGTCTGTCGCGGACACGCCGAACAAGAAGAGGAAGACCACTGAATGGGAAGAGGATGAGGAGAACAAGAAGGACGTTTACACCGATCTCCAGAAGCAGCTGGTTGGTCACCTCTTGTCTAAGGAGCCTGAGGATCTTGCAACTCGGGAGCTCGAGCTTATCATGGGCACACTGCCACGAGAATACAAGTTCGCTACTCGCGCCAGGACGGAGTACTTTGTACGTGTCCGGTCGAAAGAGGAAGATGATCTGTTCTCCGTTCAGCCTGTCATACAGGAGCAAGAGGATGAGCCTGTGGTGGAGAAGGCTGCACCTCAAGATCTGTCTGCAAAGAAGTCGCCGGAGGATGTGTACACACTGCTCGGAATGGACGATGCTCAGATCACAGCCCTCGCAAAGAAGAAGAAAAAGAGCAAGGAGAAGATTATCGAACAACAACTTGCTCTCCGGGCCAAGGCGCTTGGTATCAAGCCTGTGAAGAAACCAGCCGAGCCCAAGCCAGCCCAAGCCAAACCAGTCGTCGCGAAGCCGGTAGAGACAAAGCCAGTGGTCAGTAAGGTTGAGGAGAAAGATCCGGAGGTTCCCACTGTCGAAGACACAGACAATCAGGAACTCGTCAATGATGCGAACGTCACGTACGACAAGCCCAGAAGAACGGTCGAGGATGACCGTGACCATGTACTGGACATCGATGGGTGGCAAGAATTACTCAAAGATGACGAGGATCTCAAGTTCGCCAGACAAGCCTTTGTGGACGAAGCGCCTGCAAGCATGGGCGACGCAAGGCTTTGGGCTTTCAAGCAAAAACAGATCAAGGCCCTCAACAGCGGTCCCCAGGGTGACATTGGATCCGGCACCGGCATCGATGGCTATTACGTTCGCAACGCGACAGGATCTGCGCGTACAGAAGGCGTCAAGAAGATTCTCAACGAGGAGAAGTCCAAGTATCTTCCCCATCGCATCAAGGTGCAAAAGGCACGTGAAGAACGCCAGGCGCAAGCTAAGGCGACTCCGGTTGTCTCCGCTGAGGCGGCGAAGATTGCGGCGGCTGAGAAGATTGCCAGCACGGCTTCCTCACGCAGCAATCGTGCCAACAACCGCCGGTTGGTCAACGACATCAATCTCCAGAAGCAGAGCTTGGCCACTACAAACAGCGATGCGGACGCCGCGATTCGCTTCAATGCTCTCAAGAAACGCAAAAAGCACGTCAAGTTCGAACGATCCGCCATCCACGGCTGGGGCTTGTACGCTGATGAGAATATTGGCATCAACGAGCTCATTATCGAGTATGTCGGCGAGAAAGTGCGTCAGAAGGTCGCGGACATGCGTGAGATCCGCTACGACAAGCAGGGCGTTGGTTCGAGTTATCTCTTCCGCATGGCGGATGACGAGATCGTCGACGCGACCAAGAAGGGTGGCATTGCGCGCTTCATCAACCACTCCTGTGATCCTAATTGCACGGCGAAGATCATCAAGGTCGATGGCACGCCGAGAATTGTTATTTATGCCCTCAAGGACATTGTGAGGAGTAAGTTCATCATATTCAAACATGCTTTCGAGAGATACCTACTGACTCACCTTTCTTAGACGACGAACTTACGTATGACTACAAGTTCGAGCGCGAGATCGGCTCGACTGATCGCATTCCTTGCCTCTGCGGTTCGCCGATTTGCAAGGGCTTCTTGAACTAAGGTAAGAACTTTTCTCGAGCGCATCCACTCTGCATGCCTGGTAGGCATGTTTCCCCTTTCCACTTGCACGTTCTAGTGTGTTGAGAGCAAATGGACGGGGGGTTACTTCTGGAGCATTTCCATGGCGCGAACAAGGCCGGTGAGCCTTTGTCATTGTATCGGGGTACGAAGGGACAATTGTGCGGGCGTGACAGGCGCCGTACACTATGGATAGCTTCTTCTTGTACTACCACGTATTTGTGTAACTCTTTTCCGAGCCACGAGAACGATCAAAAGTTCCGTGTACGCTCGTGGCAACAACTCCATACCATGATCTCTGATATTCACTGCGTCGTGTCATAAGCTTTTATATGATGTAAAGCCGCCTTTCCGTTCTATCCCAGAGTTTTTGTCAATCCTTTTTCCTAGCTGCTGATGATCTCTAATCAACATGCCTTCCCTTTCCTTCCCTCCTACTCATACCTTACTCAACGAACTTGCCCTCGTTCCACCCCCTCCTCTTAACACCAAGCTCCACCGCCGCAGCGCCCCAGTCCTCGCCATGGTTATGTCCCTTGCCGTCAATCCCCGCGCGCTCCAACCCTTGCTCCTCCGTCAACAGCGTCAGCAGCCCAAACACCACCGCACACCCCGTCTCCATCTGCACCTTCATAAGCGCATGCGACACCGCATCCGAAATGTATTCGAAGTGCATCGTAGAACCCTTGATCAGCGCGCCAATCGCGATGATCGCGTCGAAAGGCTCCTTGCTGCCCTTGCTCTCCTCCTCAGTAGCCTTCTCATCCTTCTTCTGTCCCAGGCCGGCCAAATCAGTAGTACTGCCCAGCAAATCCGTCGCCGCGCTCGTCAGCGTGCCGCCGGCCGTCGCGGCGTGCTGGGTTTGAGAGGCCAGGTACATGCGCTGCACGGCGTAGGGGAGTTCGTAGGAGCCCGGCACGGTCTGGATAACGATGTTCTCGTCGCGGACACCTGCGGCGCGGAGTTTGGAGAGGGTGCCTTCGAGGAGCGCGCTGATGATTTGTTCGTTCCAGCGGGCGTGCACGATGCCGATGCGCAGGGGGGTGCCGTCGTAGGTGCGGGCTTCGCCGGGGCCTTTGATGCCTGTTGGGGGGGACATTTTTTTTTTTTTGGGGTGTGGTTGTGGTGGTTGTTGGTTGTTGGTTTTTGGGGGGATTGAGTCTGGTGGTAAGATGTTGGAGAGTTGGAGACTGGAGGATGAGGGGTTGTGTCATGTCATTTTGGAAGCTGGGGCCAGCGATTGGAGTGGGGTGATTGTGAAACATTAGTGGTCAAGGCAAGATCAGGACCATTGGTCCTGTGAACATGGTATTTTGTCACAGGTATGGACAGTTTTCCCTCATATGAATGGTATATCTACAGTACATCGATCCGGTATACAGCTAATTATCGGTTCTCGTCCTCGCTTGCGTCGCCCGCATCAGAGATGTTGTCATCGGGATCCACTTTGGTGTTTCCGTGTGAGCCATCCATCGCAAAGGCACCCAGACATGTGATTCTGTTTCCCGTCTCGAGGTGTCCAACCAGACTGCCAACTTGAGTCGGCGCAGCACTGCCGTCAGTGGTAGCAATCTCGCCTGCGCCGAGCTTCCACAACCGCACGGCACCGTCGCTGCTTGCCGTCACGACGACCAAATCGCTGCTGTTTGCGAGTTGAACAATTTCAAAGTCCTTGGTACGGCCACTCACGCCGGCTGCTGCTCCACCGAGTTGTGCTATGCACTCGCACACAGGCAGGCCCTTTGCGCTCTCTGGTGCAAGCTCCGAAGCTGCCTTTGCGACATCGAAGAAAAGCACCCTGCCGTCCTCCGTCGACACGGCAAGCACATTCTTTTCTTCTGAAGACGGCACGAAGTGCATCTGATGCAGCTTGGTTGCTGGAGTGGTCTTGATGACCGCTTTGGGCCGTGAGTTGTCGATGCCAAACATCACTGCGCCCTTCTCAAAGCCGACCACAAAGCTCTCGCCGGCCTCATCAAAGAGGATTCGTCTGCCTTCGCCGCTGCTGAATTTGCCTTCGCCCGCTTGGCCCAGAACCTCGCGCTCAAAAGTCAACACTCCGGCCTTCTTGCCGGTCATCAAGTTCCATAGCCTCATGGACTTCTCGCCACGACCAACACTCAGCATGAGCTTCTGCGATGGGTGAATGGCAAAGTCATTGACGCCCATTGGAATCTCGCCAGGGGCTGCTGTGTCGCCTGAAGGTCGGCCTTGAACCTTGGGTAGTGGTGCTTTGATTGATGATAGTGCGGTCCAGTCACGTGTGCGGGAGATGGCGATGGTGTTGTCCTCTGCAGCAGAGAAGAGCTTGCCCTTAGCGGGGAAATGCAGACGGGTGATGGCGCGGTCGTGGTGGAGAAGTGAGCCCAAAGATTTGTTGGAAGGGTTCTCGGAGATGGAAGTCTGTGCCATGGAAGGGAGCTTCCTGGATGCATTGCTGACTGGTGGTGCTGTGGAGATGGTGTAGACGTTCACACGCTCGTCGGAGCCACCGGTGGCGAGGTAGCGCTTGTCGGATTCAGTGGGAGGAGAGATGGCCAAACAACGCACAGAAGCGGCGTGTGCGGCGAAGAGGAAAGTGTCGGAGAAAGTGGTGGTGGGCTTGTCGCTGTCGACATCGTCTTTGCTGCTCGTCAGGGCGTTGCGTGGTATGCTTGCGGTGAATCCATGGAGCACACGTTCGTAAGAGCCCGTCACGATCTGAATAGCCAGAGATTCGTCGCTGGTGCCGTTCTCGATTTTTACAGCATTCGCCTTAACCGATGTCTTGGTCTTGGTTGCTGTTTTTCCCTTAGGAGGTAGTGATGTGGTTTTTTGCTGCTGCTTGCCGGCGATGGCAGACTTGGTGGCAGTCTTTTTTAGAGCACTGGGACGCACAGCAGCGTCCTCGCGCTTTCTCTTTCCAGTGGTGTCGGGCATGTTGTGGGTGGATATATGTATTATTGTTGTTATTATCTCCTGCCGGTTCTTCCAAACGAGCGCAGCAGACGGGTCGCATGTGAACTTTTTCCAAGGTTCGCCGTCATTATCGGCGGGAGCGGCTCGGCACAGACCAAGGGAAGCAAAGCGCGCCTCCAGCCCTCAGGGAGACGCGCGCGATGGGCTTTGCTTTGCGCTTTGCCTTCGACTCTCTCGCTCGCTCACTGCTGCTGCACTGGCCTGTCCCTCCACAGAGAAAGAGAAAGCGCTGCCTGTCTGCCCTCAAACCACTGCGACGACGCCGGGCGCAAGCAACCACCAGCGACGCTGCCAGCAACACCATCACGCAAAACCACGCCCGCGCCACCACCCAATTAATTCTATTTCTCTCTGTCGACGCCCACGCGTGCCCGCACTTTTCCCTTCGCACTGTCCGCACGCCGCATCTGTTGTTCGCTGAATGACAGATGTCCAGCGCGCATTCCCTCGAATGTCCACGGTTGCGACTGACGCGCAGGGCTACCAACAACATGCCCGTTCCGTGACCCAGTGCGTATTGCCCCAATACTCACTCTTCACTCTCCCTCATCCCACTCTAGCATGCCATCTGAGATACTCTATGCATTTATTTTGATTATTATCGATGCGTGGCGTGCATGACTGACCCGTTTCGCAGGTCGCGCTCGCACTCGTCGCACGCGTCGAAGCTGTTGGCTTTAAAATCCATCAGCGACCTCGTTTCCCAGAACCAACCACTTTCTGGCCTAATAAATCGCCAATTCGATGCGAACGACCTGTCTTCTCTTTCTCAAGATGAATTATCATGGCTAAAGTTGAACGGCCTTCAGAGGTGTGTATCTATCACTTTCTAGTCGCATTCGTCACGCGACTCCGCTAACCAAGCCCAGCGGGAACCGTCACTTCGACGAGGCCTCACTTCCACTTCCACAACTCCAACCCAACGAGGCCTCCATATACGCTTCAAAACTCAATAGACATACTAATCAAACCGTCGACGAGCCAAAACCAACCACAGCCCCAGATGCGCCCGCTGCACAGGCTTCTGCAACCGACAAGGCTCCCTCGGCCGCCCCAATGGCTACTGCTACTGTACAAAAGCCTGCTGCGACCGTACCTGAGCCTACTACTGGATCTCTGCTACCGCCACGGCAAACCGGCAATGCCACTGGACCTTTGAACAAGGTTGCGCCACCGCAGCCCGAGGACGAAGCCAACTTCACTGTCGCCACCGAAGAACTCCTTAACTTGGAAGGAAGCCCACCCAAGCAAGCAAAGACCGTTCATTTGCCGCCAAAGGATGTCCAAGAGGAACGTCTTCGCGAGCAGGAGGCCGAGAAGCGTCACAAGTCTACTGCAGACAGCGGCCGCCGACTGTCGCATCTGCAAACTCAGGCCGACCTCGCATCTTCCCCATCATCAACTGTTGGAGCATATTCCGCTGCTACGCCAATGCTGCCGCAAGACTCGCCAGACACTTCTCCCGGCTCTGAATCTGCGCAAGTCGAAGTACCAATGGATTTACGGCCTAGCCCAGAGGAACAACGCGCCAAAGAGGAGCACGATCGACGACTGGAAGCCCAAAAGGAAATTGCCAGACGTCAAGCGCTTGGGGATGTCAACACTCCTGATGATCAGCTACGTTGGGAGGAGCGGGAGGCTGCTGCAAGGAACGCAGAAGAACGCGCTGCTAATTCAGCCAATGGACCCGAACCAGACGCAAAGGTTGCCGAGCCTACTGAAGCAGAGACTTTCGTGAAGCAAAAGCAGGCAGACCAAATTTCGTCACAGAATGCCGCGATGGACCGTCTTGTATCATCTGATGTGGCAATGGGCAACACGAAGGAATTACAAGCTAAGCCGCAAGACGCAGATGGTGAAAGCATCACTGTGACACCCCGGACGATCAACTCGAAGGCCGCTGCATCCCAGGAGTCATCACGCACTACCGTCTCCATGAAGGTGGAAAGACAAGATTCACCAGCCGCGGAACCTGTATTAACATTGAAAGTGCCAGAAACAGCGTCACAAGCAACACGCCCTTCCTTCAATGGAAATGCCAACAATCGCAGGAAATCTACTACCGAGCCGATTTCTCCCAAAGCCATCCGCCACGGCTCACATTCACACATTGCAGGTCTTACGACTTCGCCACAGACGCCAAGGCACATCTCGAAGCATCTACATTCTCAGCATACGCCTTCCACGAGTTTTGCCGCTCTTGCCAATTTGTCGACGCTCAAGGGTGCCGCTGAAGATCCCGATAGAGATTACCTTGAGCCGCTCTTCCGCATTCAGGCTCATGACTCGCCCAGTATCAAGACAAACTCCCTTCCGGAGCTTCTCCGATCCTCGACCAAGACTCTGTCGACCGAAGACCATTTCACCTCTATACATGAACGCATGGATTACAGGATGCTACGGCGCATCTATCAGCTGCAGAACGCGAACAAATGGTCTTTCCGACAGATGGAAAAGTGTCGGGAACCTCCGCAGCCGGTGACGCATCACGACCACATGATGGCTGAGATGAAGTGGATGTGCAAGGACTTCAGAGCTGAACGCAAGATGAAGAAGAGTGTCTGCGCATGGTTGGCTCAACGATGTGCAGACTGGGTGGCCGCCTCTGTGGAAGAGCGCAAGCACATGCAAGTCAAGGTAAAGCCCACCTCGGTGACGCCCAAGACTGAACATGTTGAGACTATGCCGGACCTCGAGTCGGCAGGCGAGTCTGCTAATGAGGATGATGGCATGCCAAGTACGCCGAAGGATAGTAGTTACACGCAGACAAGGTTAGTGGTGGATCCTGAGCTTCTTGGCCACGTTGAGGAGCTTCAAAAAGCGGGTTCTCTCAAAAAGGCACTACACGAAGTGCCTGAGTGGAAACCTGCTGAGGTGGTTGAGGCGGTTGCTCCTATTACCAAGGTGTCCAAGTTTACACAGGGTAAGGTTCTACCGAAGCAGCAACATCCATCACGCAAACGCAGTCGATATGACTACGAAGACGAGGGCGAATTGCAAGATCATCCGAGCAGCAAACGATCGCGCGAAGAAAGAGCGATACCACCCGAGGATCAAGAAATCGCTCTCTTCCACCCCGAGAACAAAGCAATTCGCGATCGCCTACATGCCAACAACGCCTTCAGACCACCATCAGAATTCCAGATGCCTAGTACACCTTTCTATGAATTCAGGAACGGCTCGCAATGGGTTTGGGAGGATGATCAGAAGTTACGAAAACTGGCCAAGGACTACTCTTTCAACTGGTCTCTGATTGCAGACGAGATGAACTTGCCTTCTGCGTTCAAGAGTGGCATGGAGCGTCGGACGCCCTGGGAATGTTTCGAACGCTGGGTGGACCTCGAGCAACTTCCTGCTGAGATGCGCAAAACGGTTTACTTCAAGACTTGGTACCAACGACTTGAACACAGCCAACAGGCAGTCGAACGTCGCTACCAAGCTCAGGTGGCGGCCATGCAGCAAGCGCAGCAGAACAGCACAAGTGGACAACCGCAACCGCACATGCCTGTCAGGAGGCGCACCCAACCGACAAGGGTGGAGAAACGTAAGACGACTCGCTATCTGTGGGTCGTCGATGCTATGCGCAAATTGGCACGGAAGCGCGAGGCGGCCGCTTTCAAACAAGCCGAGTCTCAGCGTGCTGCGGCACAACGTAAATCAACTCAGCAGAATGAGGCTCCTCAACAGCGTGGCCCGATGCCTACACCTCAGGAGTTTAGCAAGACGCGATACGAGCGGGATCTGCAAATGGCAGAGGTGAATCGTCAGCGCCGTCAGAAGATGATCGAAGCTCAACAGCAACGAAACGCTCAAATGCTTCGTGCGCAACAGGGTATCCCGAATGCTGCATCATCTCAGCAAAGGCCGCAGACAGCACAACAGCCATCTGGCGGCCAAACTCCTGGTCAGCAGCCTCCTGCGGCCAATGGCCAGATGAACAACCAACAGCGGCAACAAGTGCCAATGCGAAACGGCCATCTAGCAGTACCACACATGAACGCACAAGGCGTTCCGCAGGCACACATGCGTCCGGGTCAAGCTCCTGCTCAGACTCCAGACATGCAGCGTATGGCCCATGCCAACAACCAAAATAGACCAGTGCAGTACCCAAGCCAACAATACCCCATGCCTAATGGCAACATGGCAAGTCCTGGCGTCAATGGCATCACTACCTCACAGCAGCTTGCAAGTAACCAGGCGCTCCTCGCCGCATTCCAGGCACAGAACCAGCAACAGTCAGCGCAAGGACAGCAGACGCCGCAACAGAACCCTCAGCAGCATGGTCACCTTCAGACTCCGAATGGTACGCCTCACAACCAAGGTACTCAGGCAAACAATCAGCAGCAGATGTCGGCGTCCCCTAGTATGCCGCCTCCTCCTACGCCAGCAGGAAACCCGCAGCAATTATCTTCGGGCCACATCCCTGCAGTCATACAGATTAAGAATCAGCTGAGGGCACGCTATCCGCAGATGTCCGAGGTCGAGCTTACCAACTTTGCCACAGAACAGCTGAAGCACCAATCTCAGTCTTCTGGTCAGATGCGTCAGAATGCAATGAATGCCGCTGCTGGGATTAGCAATCCTCAGCAACAACAGCAGCAGCAGCAGCAGACTGTGAACAACAACGCTCCTGCGTACAACCACAATCAGGCCGCGTACCAGACCAATGGAAATGTTCCCAACGGCACTAACGGCTATGCTGGCAGCCCTGAGCAAGCCACGCAAAACCAAGCACACCAGCCTCAGCAGCAACAGCAACAGCAACACGTGCCTCAGCAGCAGCAGCAGCAGCAGCAGCAAGCTCCAATGCAGCAGAACGCCAACATGAACGCTGGAGGCAACGCAGCCAACAATCAGCAGAACTACGCTCAGCTGATGCGCCAACGGCAGATGCAGCAGATGCGCTTGCAACAGCAGACACCTCAGCAACAGCAGAGCCCACAAGCGCAAGTGCAGCATCAGTCGCCCAGCACGCCTCACGCACAGCCCAGCACCGCTGGTAGCCCTCATGTTGCACACGCGAGCCCTCGCGCAAGCGCTGCGAGCCCACACGTCACGAGCGCCAACGCAAGTCCGTCAATGCACATGGCTCAGCCAAGCCAGGTTAATGGACAGGCTAGACCTCCGAGCCGCAGTCACACGCCGCAGCAGCCGCCTATGCAGAGACTCGGTAGTTCCAGCGGCGTGCCGGGCGTAGGAATGCAGAGCGGTGGGGTACAGAGTCCGGGAGGTGTTGTGCATGGAAGCCCCAGGCCGCAGCAACCGCAGCAGGCAGGCGCTAGGTGAGCTCCTGTTGCGTGGAGACTGGCTTAAGGTTGTGTGATTTTGCGTGGGTACTGGTACGTTTTAATTGTTAGGTGTCAATTGTAGTAGGCATATACGAAGCAACAGGAAAATGATGATTGGTCACTCTTCGTAATGGAGTGTCTTCTCCCATTCGCAACAAACACCGTGTAAGTGCTTCGATGGTTCCAGGGAAATTAACTACGGTATGCCTTTTCGGTGTGTTTTTCAAACGTCTGTAACCAAGTGATGGCTCAAGCCAATCTAATTGCCAACATCGCGGAAGAAAAAAACATGTATCTCAGGTTCTATCAACAACTCGGCCCGCCCGATTGAAAAAAATAATCCGGCCTCTGCTCTAGCCATGGAATAAGACGCTCCCGCTCTCCAAAAGTTCCCTGAACAGGAAACCGAAAAGAAGTACACCTCCTCGCGAAAGCCGCTTTCTTCCATCCGACCAAAACAAAAAGAAAAACAAAAGGTGACAATTGCTGCGTTGCTACGCGCTTCCCAGCCGTTCCTCATAACATCATTTCCACCGAAGAACATTATGTCTTTGGATGACAAAGGGACCTCAATCGCCACTAGCCCCTAACACCAGCACCGGTACCAAATTCTCACTCGCCGTCGTCGTCGTCGCTGTCATCGCTAACAACAGCCCTCGCTCTCTTCGCCTTCACCTTCGTCGCCACGCCTTTCTTCTTGCGCGCTGGAAGATCTGGCTTCTCCTTCTTGGTAGGCTTGCTCGTCTCGGCGGTTGTCTTGGCCTTCTTGCTCACCGGCGCAGCGGAATCATGAGCGGAGTCGTTGTGGTCGTCGTCGTTGGTGGTGGCTCTAGCGCGCTTAGGCTGGGGAGGGTGGGCTACGCCTATTTTGCGAGGAGGAGGAGGAGGCTGCTCTTGCTGCTGCTGCTGCTGCTGCTGCTGCTTCTCCTGCGCACGCTGCTTTTTGGCTGCTGCTGAGGAGGGGTTGTGGGTGAAGGTTGGTTTTTGGATGTTTGGGGTTGGGGTCTTTGGTTTCTTCTGGGTGCTTGTTGGGGTGTTTTTGGCCGAGAGGATTTGCGAGTTTTCGTCGTCGGCGAGATTGGCTGGGTCTGCTGGGGTTTGGGGGGGTTGAGGTTGAGAGGGGATGTGGAAGTTGGCTCGGGGGAGGCTGAGGGTGGTGTAGGGCGTGGGGGGCACGTGGGTGGGCTGCTGCTGCTTCTTCTTCTGGGATGCGGATTCGTTGTTTTGCTTTAGACTTGTGTTGACGTTGGTGCTGGAAGAGGTGGTCTCATCTCCTTCTTCCGGGCTGGCGGTGGGCGGCGCGAAGTGGACTTGTCTCTTCTTCTTCTCCTTCTGCTTCTGGGGTGTTGGTTGGTCTTGAGTTGGTTTCTTGCGCAGGTTGGAGTTCTTGGTGGTTCGACCGCGAGGAGCCTTGGTGGTGGAAGCAGCGGGTCGAGACGAGAGGAGAAGGTCGTTTATTTCGTCCTCGTCCTGGCCATCTTCGTCGCTGTCGTCCTCGCTCCACATCGGAGCCTGCGATTTCTTCAATGCTCGCGATTTGGTGGCTGGCTTGCGGACGGTCTTGTTGGGGATGGTCTTGGTGGTGGCAGTCTTCGGCTGCGCAGCAGCAGCTCTCGGAATCATGGGCTCTGGAGTAGGCAGCTTTATTGTTGGTGTGACAGTCGCGAAGGCCTCCCCATCTGCGACATCGATGCTGATGGGAGTGGTGGAGTAGGACGTGGCGACAGCCTTCGGAGCAGCGTTCTTCGCGTTCTCGACAGCACGCTGGCCCCAGGCTCCTTGGGCAGGTTTGATACGACGATCAACCGTGACAATCTTGATCACCTTCTTCCGAGTTGGCGCCTTTGTGACAGTGCTGACGCCGCCTTGCTCGTGGTTTTGCGTCTTGCCTTGCTCCATGGGCGCCTTGCCCTGTCCCATCTGTGCAACCGCAACAGTCGGACCAGTACTCAGATCGCCAGTGGAGCCCTCCACGCCGCCATCCTTGGTAGTCGCCAAAGCAGCCTCGCCCTTCCTGCTCTTAGCGCTCTTCTTCGCCTTCTTTTTGCCCTTCTCCTTCTCCACGGGCTTTCCACGAAGCCATTCCTCCATCCGCTGCTCCGCCTTCTGCTTATTGAAGATCGCAGCAGCAGAGCCCGGCTGCAAGTGGTGCGCGACACCCTGGTTTCTAAACTGGCCGAGACCGATGCTCTGCAATTTCTTAGGAGCGCGGCGTTTGGCGGACGACTCCGAGTACTCGAGCGGCAGGCTCTCGTCGTTGGGAGCAGCCATGGCCGAGTTTTGAGGAAAGAAAGCGGATATTGATGCTGGGGAGAAGAATGCGGTGGTTTTGATGAGTTTGTGATGAGAAAGAGAAGTCGCTTACGGTCGGTTTTCTGAGCTGATTGCACCGCTGTAGCTCGCAGGAAGGCAACGGGTGTTGCTGTCGCGATGCGGAAAACGCTGGCAGGTGCGGTGGTGGGTGGAGGGAAGGAGGAAAGGGGATGGGAGGGGAACGGGGTTTATGTAGTCGCGAGGCCATGGCGGCGGTCTCTGGTGAAGGCAGGGTGAAGGGACAGGAAGACGTGTTGTGGTGGGAGGAAATTGGTAAGGAAGTGGTGCGCGTCGTCTGTTTGACTGTCGCGATCGGATAAAACCGGCTGAGGCGAGACGCGACAGGAGAGGGGAGTTGCAGTCACTGGAGAATCGATGAGCATTCACTGACATCTTACCGAAAGTGGGAATGTAAGTGAGGTGTGGATATGAGGTGTACCATGGAAATCGCTGATTTGGAGTTGCTGGCAGATCCGTATCTCATAGGTCAGTTTCAGAGGTATCGAGGCTTGCGGCGCATAATTTGATGGTATTTCGTGAGAAGTCGATCTCTGTCAATCCTCTGCATGCTGTGAACTTTATCGTGTCGTGTCGCGTGATGGCGTCGCTAAAAGAAAATCCCTGGCCCAAGCGCCATTACCTTTGTCTATGCCAAGACAGCGCATGCAAGCATCCTTCTTCCAAACTCACTGTGCCTCGTTATGCAGAAGTCATTCACTTAGTTCTCAAGGCCAGGCTCGAGGTGCTTTTCGCCTGCTGGCAGCACCTGGTCCTCCTTCTTGCCCTTCAGGGTGGGCAGCTCCGAGACTGCCTCGTGGATGATCTTGAGGGCGGTCTTAATCTCGTCCTCGGTAATTACGAGAGGAGGTGCCAAACGGATGATGTTCTGGTGGGTGGGCTTGGCCTGTGAAGAAAGAAGGGAAGTGTTAGCGTTGGGTCTATCAAAGGTGTTTGACGTCGTCGTCACCACCTCAGTGCCCACGCCAACATGACCAGTCGCTCCGGATCCAGTGGATGGATATGCGGGCTTGTTGGACGCTGTCGGCGTGGCGGCTGTATTGGTGGCGCCAGATTTGACGTGGGCAATTTTAAGGGCGCGGCCTACCAGTAGTCCCTTCTCCTTCATCAACATGCACAGATCCCATGCACTGTGGCCGCCGGTCTTCGACTCGTCAATGATGATTGCGTTGAGCAGACCCTTTCCGCGAATGGTGGTGATCATAGGATCCTTCTTCTGAATGTCGCGCAGACCCTGGCGGAAGACTTCACCAAGACGCTCTGCGCGCTCAGTGAGTTGCTCCTCCTCGACGATCTCGAGTGCCTTGATGGCGACAGCAGAGCCAAGAGGGTTGCCGCCGTAGGTAGAGCCGTGAGTGCCAGGCTCGATGGTGAGCATGACGTCTTTCCTGCCGAGAACACAAGAGACTGGGTACATGCCACCACTGATGGCCTTGCCGAGAAGGACGATGTCGGGCTTGATGCCTGACCACTCGTGGCAGAGCAGCTTGCCAGTTCTTGCGATACCGGTCTGGATCTCGTCAACCATCATGAGGACATTGTGCTTGTCACAAAGCTCGCGCACACGGCGCAGGTAGTCGTCATCGGGCACAACGATACCAGCCTCGCCCTGGATCGGCTCAACGAGGAAGCCAGCGACCTCCTTGCCGTGCGCCTCGAACGCCTCCTCAAGCGCAGAGACGTCGTTGTAGGGAATGGGCTTGCCAGTCGAAGGGCAGTATGCGCCAACGCCTGGAAGGTAGGGACCGTAGTTCTCTCTGCTCTCAGGGTCTGTGGACATGGTGATCGCAGCGAACGTCCTGCCGTGGAAGTTCTCCTGCACGCTGAACACCAGCGCCTTGTCCTTGGGAATGCCCTTGGTCTTGTATCCCCACTTGCGCGCAATCTTGACGGCCGTCTCCACGGCTTCCGCGCCGGTGTTCATGGGCAGCACCATGTCGAAGCCGGTCATGCTGGTGATCTTCTCGGCGAACTTGGGGAAGACATCGTTGTAGAATGCTCTGCTGCTGAGCGTCAAGCGGCTCGCCTGGTCGACGAGTGCCTGGATGAGCTTAGGGTGGCAGTGGCCTTGGTTCACAGCGGAGTATGCAGAGAGGAAGTCAAGGTAGTGCTTTCCCTCTGGGTCCCATACACTGCAGCCCTGGGCTTTGGCGAACACGATGGGCAATGGGTGGTAGTTGTGCGCGGCAAAGGATGCCTCGGCGGACATGGCCTCCTTCGAGGACGAGGCATGGTATGCAGATGCCTCTTTAGGAGGGGTGAAGGTGGCGGCTTTGGCATTGAGGTTGCTGTCGGCGCCGTTGCCATTGGTCTCGACGGCCATGGGAGCCATCTTGGAGAGGATACTGGGGGAGTGGGGTAGTGTACGGCGGGGATATTGTTCACGTTGCCGTAGGGATGTGGATACGATTGGAATAGACAATTGTACCTCTTCGCGGTATGGGTATAAAAAAAAAAGACAGGTAGTGAGAAATGGCAGAAAAGCAAAAGTCACTGGCGGAATGTCTGCTGATCTTATACCAAGTCACATGGTGGGCATGAGGGGGACTCAGAAACACATGCCAGGACGGGCAGATGGGGCACTATCCACCGCCTGCGACCAATAGCAGAGAGTGCTGCTTGTACCTGCACTTAGGGAACGAGGACTGGCTATTCCTGCGCTTAGGAGCGAAGAAGATGGTTCTGCCTGCACTTAGGGGAATTTGTATGACTTATATCAACTAAACACTTCAGCGCCCGGATACGCTCGCGATTGTCATGTGCCGCCCTCTCGCTTACTCGCGGCCTTCGCGCGATTGCTGATTGGGTAACGAATGGAATTCACCGAGAGCAATCTTGGGACAGAAGGTCGAGTCGGTGTTATCTCGTCTGGGTGTGACCAGCTCGCGGAAGCTAGTTGTCGTCGGTATTTGATCGCTGGAAGAGTATATATGGTATACTTCTGTCATCAAGGTAGATCGACTGCCCTTGAGTGACTTCATCCGTGAAAATGCAGGTACCCAGCAAATCAAGAGACATGGCGAGACAGCTCTCCATGAAAATAGGCTCAAGCCACGTTACCGACAGATAAGCCTTGTAACAATGTTACGTCCGAAGTCATAGTCATGCCGAGGTCTGCTGATTTTGCTGATATCACTGATATCGCTACGATGATGACAGATGTCTAGAATCCATCAGAGAAGCAATCAATCCGTTGCTCAACCCGCGATGGCGGCACGACAAACAGATAATACATCTTCCAAGATGAAGAAAAAGGCATGTGAGGCAAAAACGCAGGTGACCATCCTCGCCACGGAATCCGTTGTTAAGACGGAAACTCGGCTAGGAGGCCTAATAGACGCCGCTGGGATTCGTTCTGGCTCGCCAATATGACCATCCAGTTCATTAATTAGAGATCTAGTGGTTGATTATGCGGTCCATATTCGTTATGAATGTGTGTGTGTTAGAAAGGAAGAGAGGCCGCGCGCGTCCAGCTGAGATTTGGTTTTGTGGTTGCGCAGTGCTCTGCCAAGCACTGTCCTCCGGTGGCCGCAGAAGCGGGAGTGTGTGTCCGTGCTGGCTTTGCTGGTACTTCTTGCTTTTCTGAAAGGTGCAGGACTTCTTCTGCCTTTCAACATCATCAGATGCAGCAGTGGTCAAACGTCACGCTCCTCAGCACAAACGTCGCCGAGGAGCAAGGCACGATTGATTACATCTGCAAGAGGTAGGTCATCTGAGGGTTTGGACCGCGCGCTATGAATATCCATAGCAAATGAGCGACCAACAAAACGACTTTCTCTCACGAAAAAGTCACCACGATTTGTGCTTGCGATCTGGCTCCCAAACATAGCCAGGCAGCGTTGCAGCTGTTATTAATATACAATCTGTGGAAGATAAAGGCCCTTCAGTGTGGACGGTCTAGACAACCGCGTTCTCTCCACCCTTCCTCTCTGACTTTTTGGAGTTGAAGGACTAATACAGGACGAACATTCCTTCTTGTGATGTTGTAATTCTTGAATCATTGAGATCTTGTGTTGTTGAGCATGTGAACCTGTACCTTGTGTTCACGTGTCTTGCTACGCTTACGTGCCTGCACCGCAGACAAGAACACGTCTGCGTGCACGATGTATAGTCTGGCTTGTACGGTGTGACTTGACAGTCAGCAACCGCGGCCACTGAAGTCTACACACACGTCTTCGTACAGCTACGTACGGTCATGTCAAACCGACTGGAGCCTGACACAAGTTGGAGGTCTTATCTTCAAGAGACCAGCTCACACTCTATAATCAAACTCCGTACTGCTCTCTCAGCGGCACTGCGAAGAGTACGGATTTTGAAGCTAGACCGCGAGACCAGACACCTTACACAGAAGCGCTTGTAAAATTGTGCACATTTCCAATTTCCAACGTGATATCTATCAAAGAAGAAGAGACAACACCAATAGGAATAAATGCGTTGTCACTTTTGAACTTTTTCTCCTTGTCTTTTCACCAAAAACGAATGTCCTCCAAAACGGTATCGCACGGCTATGCTGGCGGTGATTCCAAGAAATGCAAAAGAGCTGGAGAAAAACTCGAATAATTGAGAAGAAGATGGGACAAGAAGAATGAAAAAGAGCCATGCAGTATGGGGCGAACGAAAGGTAAACTCCAACCAAGGGAAGCTCTCAAGCATAAGAAAGAAGAAAGAAGGGGAAGACAAAACAAAACAAAAAAAGAAGCGCCCCCAGACATTGTATCGTA
>Ga0265797_10005287_pt1 | contig 18919 bp, 14 predicted proteins | sample P2T30metagenome_FD_192433 | JGI IMG/M metagenome (GOLD analysis project Ga0265797, IMG submission 192433) | Plant litter microbial communities from East Loma Ridge, Irvine, California - P2 T30 | ecosystem: Environmental > Terrestrial > Plant litter > Unclassified | place: USA: California... | reverse complement strand
CATCCTGAAGCCTGATTTGTGCAACAGCTGGGATGTGATTTTCACGTGCTAGTCCCACGCTCGGTACTGCAATATATCCCTGCTTTTCAACAACTTCCTGCTTATGTGCATACTCTGGAACGGTTTTCGTAATGATTCTGTACTGTCGCCGCCTGGAGTTCGAGATACATGCCTACCATGCAAAACCCCGGATCAGCTCTATGATAGGTATGGCGAGATTGCAAGGCTCAGGCGTCCATGACAAGCCGGAACGGCCCAGATCGAACGTGGCCATGATCCTTTAGGAGAACGAGCGATGGCAGGCATTCAGCTCGAGCAGCGTATACGAGCAATGTATCTCGGCAGGCGCCCATAAAAGCCAGGAACGTAGTAGATGTTGATTCACATCATTGCCCACATCAACGACGATAAGTCTATCAGAACAACAACCACTCAATCGAACTCTTCCTAACAGCAACAATGCCGAGCCTCGTCAACTGGAACAACGAGATCGAGTTCGACGTCCCGGACGCCAAGTTCAAGAAACCCAGCAGCATTAGCGAAGTCCAGACCATCATCAAAGACGCCAATGCTAAGAATGCTAAAGTCAAAGTAATTGGAGCCATGCACTCCATCACGCCGTGCTTTGTCGGCAGTGACATTGTCTTGTCGAACGAGAAGATGAACAAGGTCCTCTCCATCGACAAGAACAACCTCACCGTGACGGTGCAAGCTGGTGTCTCTCTGCATCAACTCTGTGGCTACCTCAAGCCTCTTGGTTATCAACCCCCAGTGGTGCTTGAATGGGGAAACTTTCATTTCGGAGCCGTGTCAGGCACACACGCCAACGACTCTTCCTTTTCCGATGGCGCCCAAGTCTCCTCTTTCGTCGTCGGCGTCAAACTCGTCAAAAGCAACGGCGAACTCCTCGAGATCTCCTCGGTGCAAAACAGCCAATATCTCGCCGCCATCCGCTCCCACTTCGGCCTCTTCGGCGTCGTCTGCGAAGTCACCTTACGCATCTGGCCCGTCCGCTCCCTGCTCTTCACCTACTCGACCCAAAACATCGACTCCTTCCTCTCCACCTTCCCCTCCCAGATGACCACCCTCCGCTCCACCTCCGACCAAGCCTTCGCCCTACTCTTCCAGAACATCGACACCATCCTGATCCAGCACCGCAAATTCGTCGACCCGAAACAACACCCCCCGCACCCATTGACCAACTCACTCGAAAGCAAAGCAATCAATCTCTTCACCAGCCTCGTCCTCCCCGCCACCCAAGCCCTCGCGGGTCTCCCCCTCTCAGCCCACCACGCCGAAGCTCTGAGCAACTTCCTGATCAAAGGCCCCCTCGACGCCCTGCGCGGCAGCGAATTCATCATCAACCCCAACGACCGCGGGATCCTGTACGCGGAGAACGACCCGGACTTCGAGTTCCACGACTGGGCGTTCCCGGAGTCAAACTGGCCGGGGATGGTGCGCGCTTACAGGCAGCTCCTCGAGCGTTTCCGCAAGGAGAGAGACTTCCTGATCACGCTGCCGACGATCGTGTACTTCATCAAGCAAGACACCAACTCCCTGCTGTCGCGCAGCCGGAACTCGAATATGGTCGTCGTCGACCCGGAGCACCATGATCCGCGCGACCCGCGCTGGAAGGAGTTCCGTCGCGCGTTCGGCGAGCTGGCGATTCAGCATGGTGGGATTCCGCATATTAACAAGACGGTTGAGGCGGCGGTGCTTTGGTACGCGAAGGCCTGCGACCAGAAGGCGCTGAGGGAGTATTTGGATTTGAGGAAACAGTTTGATCCGAAGGATATGTTCTTGAATGATTTCTTCAAGGAGATGTTTGCGGGGCATTTGCAGGGGAGTGGGCCGGTTAAGGCGTTGATGTAGTTGTGGTGTGATGTGGCGTGCTGTGTTTTTCCGTGGCAGGCTCGCTCGGGGTGTTGTTTTGCTCTGAGGGGCTTGTTGGAAAAAGCTGTGTTCTTCATACGGAAAGGAGATTTGTGTAGCGTGTATCATTTCACACAGTATCTGAGTACTTCATAAGACGATCTCCCGCCGTGTATTGTGAGCTACCCGTTCGCAGGTTCCAGATCTGTCAAGCCAAATCTTTGCGGCTTCTCAAAAGGCGCTGTTTTGTCCACTATAATCCCTCTCTGCATTACTGAAATCCCGCTCCCAAAATCCAATTTAACCGTAGCCCGACCTGCCGTGTCCAATATTACGAAGAGAAAGAACGAAAAGAATATGAGCACACAAAACTTTTGATCATCGCCCGATGAAACGCAACAACATCAACACTCACATCTCCACATCAACCGAACAAGCCCTTCTTCTTCTTGGCCTTGCCAGAATCTCCCAAGATCGCATCGAAAGTCTTGCTGGCATCCACGCTGTGGGTGCTACCCTTCCTCTCGCTGACTGGATGGCCATCGGGATTCACGCCCGCAGGCATGGGAAGAGCTTCCAGTCCGACGCTGATGAACGAAGCGCGCTTGTTAGCCGTGCTCATTGGGCTGCCGCTGCGACTTCCCGGGGCTCGAAGGCCAGGGCCTGGCGAAGGGGCGCGGAGAGGAGAGCGGGGAGGTGGGTTGATGCTATTGTCGCTGTCTGCCCCGGCGATTGAGACGTTGAGGGTTGGTGCTCGTGAAGCTGGTGCTGGAGCAGGAGCGTTGGCGGCTTCGTGCTCGTGGAGAGCGGAGTTGAGGATTGGGTTCGAGAGGGTCCAGTTCTCGGCCATTTGCCAGCAGTGGCTGCGGCGGTAGATGCCTTCGACACCGTGCTCGACGACGTCGGAGGGCAGGCTGACCACACCGCCTGCATCGCCTACAGCGTACCAGTGACGACGTGCTGGTGCGGTCTTCTCGGGATCGGCCCAAGGCACGCCTGAGCGTGGAGGCTCGCAGAGGAAGTACTCTACGCCCTGTGTGTGCTTCAGTCCGCGAGCATCGCAAGCAAGCATGGGCAAAGCTTGGATAACGGCATAGATGAAGATCCACTGGCCGATACGAAGGTCAACAAGCTCGTTGATGGTGCATCCGTGAGCAGCTTTACGCTCCATATCGCGGAATGCATTGACGAACGGAGTGGCGCGGGCGTCGCCGTTCCAGCATCCGCGGAATATCTGGACAAGCTCGTCGTCCTTAATCTTCTTACCCATGGCCTTGGCGTCCTTCTTCTGGTCACCGGTCGCGAAATCAGGCCTAGTGGTTTTGAGCGAGGGCAAGAGAGGAAGATCGAATGGAATTGGAGGCTTCACAGGGGGAGATGAGCGGTCGTACTCGGACAGAGCCGATCGAAGGCCGCTGATTGTAGGTTCCTCTTTGGGCCCAGCAAGATCGATGCCATCGACTGTTCGTGTCGTGAGGTTTGTGCGGTCGACAAGAAGATCGTAGACAGCGCAAAGATCGAAGTAGAGATCTTTCAACACAACTCTTTGCAAGCCGCTGGTCTCTAGATTGTTCTTCTTGCTTGCCGCCTTCGGTGGCCAGTTGCCGTATCGTTGCTTGAGAGTAGCAAGAGTCCACTTGCGCATGTGCATGAATGAGTCTCGCCAGGCGTCGAAGCGAACACCCTCCTTGCGCTCGCCTGCCATCTTCGAGCTCATGATACCTGAGAAGATGGAAGGGAAGTCAAAGTCGGTGCAGATGAACGAAACCGCGCGGAGACGCTGTTCCAAGTCCATCGAGGCACGGGTCAGACGGTTCTTGGTGATCGCAGAGATCAACTCGAACTTCTGACTCTTCAGAGCAGTTAGGTCTTCCAGCTTGCCAGCTGCATGTGTGAATGCTTCGTTGTACAACAACACACTCTTCATGCGCTCACCCAGCACGATGCCCTCGATGGTCTTCTCACGACTCCCACGCACGTCTGCAAGTCCAAGCTCTTCCACGTAGGCGTCGAAACTAGTGCTCGCTATGTCGCCATAGGTAGAGCCGTCGGCGTTGGAGAACTCGTTGCCTCGGAGTAACGATGCAATTGTCATGAAGATGTGGAAGAAAGATCCTCGCTTTTCCGTAGCAACCAAGGCTTGACCACAGAGACAGGCGAAGAAGTTGCGGAAGTCAACCAAGACCTGCAGATCGTCTAGTCTGGATTTTTCATCATTTGTACCCTTGAGCTGGAGCTGGAAATAGAGATGTGATTCAGGAGCAGGGTTGGAGGCTGTTGAAAGGTTGCCTCGTGAGCCACCAGAAGAGCCCGAACCGTTAGTAGGAGCGCGCTGGGGGGTGTCAGGTGGTGTGTAAGGATCCTTGATTGCAAGATTCTGCATCCTCGAGTCGAAAGGCGTCTGTTTCTTGTCTGCAGCGTACGAATCGCCGAACGCCATTTGTGTCAAGACAGGCGACGACGCAAGGATGGCCGAGTCGACTTTGAACGACGGTCCCTTACCCGACTCTTCCGGGAAGAGGTGGACATAGCAGTTACCGTCAAGCTCGTCCCAGAGCTCCGTCACCTTCTGTCCGTTGAGCAGACCTTCGGCATCGAAGGGTGCTCGCTGTGGGTGTCCCGCAATCCAGGCTATAGGTCCTCGAGGTTCATCATGACTTTTCTTGCTCTTTCCGCCAAACCAGCTGCTCTTCCTCTTCTCCGTTTTGGTGGGCGAATTCGGGCGCGAGACCGGTCTTGAAGGTGAGCCGGGTACGACCAAGGTAGGAGTGCCGGGACGACTTCCACCAGAACCACCGATTATGGAGCCGGACGAAGTGTTTGGTCTAGAGCCATCTCTAGAGGAAGGTCTGGAGAAGTTGTGGCCGAATGTTGGCGGAGGGAGTACAGGTGCAGCTGCATCTTCGCTGGCGGAAACTTGTTGTTGAAGGTCTTGGAGACTCGGCTGACCAGGATCCAAGAAGGGACCCGAGGCAGCTCGAGGTTGGTTTGGAAGGGCTTTCTGGAGTTTGCCAGACGCTGGAGAGCGTGATCGTGGTGGGTGAGGAGGACTCGGTTCGCGGGAGGTCGCCGCTGGTGAGGAAGCGTGTCTAGCCATGGTTGGACGTTCGGAGCGATCTGGTAGAGAGAAGAGAGAGGATAGTCGCTTTGCTGCCATGACGATGATGTGATGCCGGCCGGCTGCTTTACTCGAAGCGGCAGCAGTTAGTTGTGCGGGGTACCTAAGCGAACAAAGGAGAATATATGGGCGGCTGGTGAAACAGGCGCTGATGCTTCTCGGCGGGAACAATACAGGGAAGCGAATGAGCAAAAGCAGGTAGGGAAGTTGCACACAGGAGGAAGAAGGGAGTGAGGTGGTGAGAGGTGAGAGGTGAGAGGTGGATAGGTGGATAGGTGGATGTCAGGGCAGTGCCAGGCCAGGCGGTGTTTCAGGGCATTTCAGTGGTGAGGGGAGTGCTTCGTTGTTTAGGCGTGCGTGCACACGCCTCGCCAGTGAGTGCATGCGCATATTTTGGAGACCTACGTAATGCAATGCAATGCAGCAACACACGAGGCGCGCGCTATACGTTTGCGTCTTGCGTATGTGGGCAGGCTGGAACGCGCTTTGGCTTTTTGGTTGCTGGAGGTCCTTGTGGATGCATGCGTGTGCCGAGTCAATTATTGGCAAGCAGGTACAGTAACTTACTCACAATACTCGGCGTGACAGACCCGAATGATTAGGGCAGACCAACGTATGCCTCGTGGCCCCGCGTGTGTGTGTGAGTAGCGTATGTTTAGGCCAGACGAGATTAGCACAGCAATTGTACAGGACGCGCGCACATGGTGGAAGCTGGCGGATGTCGACGAACAAAAATTGAAGGTGAAGAGACGTTGCACCGCCACTTGCGCCCACACTAACCCGCGCCGTTGGAAAACAGTTAAACTAGTCTAAACAAATCGCCAGTGCACACGCGCTTGGCTCGGAAGGGTGGAAAGTCGGAGCGCCGCATTGCCTTACCCGGCTATCAATATTGGGCCAGGTCTGCTGTGCCTCTCAAGCGCTATAGGTACCATCATACGTCCAGCGCCTCTAAGCCAGTTCATCAGGGGCGACTGGCTAGGCGAGGCGAGGCGAGCACGCAAGACACTCGAGAAATTGATCATGCCTCGCACAGTCTCGTCTGCTCTGGATGACCAAGGTCACCACCGCGTCTCGCAATTCTCGTGCCTACTTTTAGCCAGTTACAGGCATGTCCCAAGACGATCACCTCGAACCGCCTACCACAAGGACCCTGACACGAGAAAACCGGGCCCTCTACTGACCGCCCAGTCGTGTCTTACAGTCTTGCAGTCTTGCAGTCCTGTCCCTGTTCTCGTCCGCGAAGGATTCACTTTCACCATAACGCAATCTCCGCAGCCCTCGATGTCGACCGCCTTGACATAAGCTCAGCCGTCGTACCTCTTTCGGGGGGATATCACATCATCCGTGCTGTGCGAGTACAAAAACAGCCTCACCTGTGCTCTGCTCGTGGAGTGCAGTAGGCATGCACCCTTCAGCCCTGCGGCTGGCCCATGCGAGCGGGTGAGATGAGCCTCACCTTGTACACCGATGGCCAAGACGGGTAAGTACACCCTTTTCTCTCTCCTTTATATGGTCAAGTCTGGTCCACGTTCAACGCCTCTTCCCGACAATTGGTTGTCGAGTAGGCACGCCATGGCCTGAGTGTTCTCCTAATGGTATGCGCACTGTCGGACGGGGAGTGTACTTCCTCCGTTGCGCTTGCTAAACGGCTTCCACCACCCCCGATCTCGCTTCCAGATCTACGGTGCAGGCTTAGGACGTGGGTAGGCATTGCTTGCTGTTTAAGCGAGTGGTAGTTCTGGCGATCAGCCACACTAGCATGGAAGGAAAAAAAATCGTGATCGAGCACGATGTTGTTGAGCGCCGTTTTACTTACTCGGCAACGACATATCACATCCCTTTCAAGGTGTTAGAACAGACTGACTTTGCTATAGGCACAGACGTCGGCGTTCTTCTGAATCCATCCCCTTTGGATGCGGCGCTGTGGCGGTGTCCAGAGCTTGCCACTTCGAGATCCAGCTTCAATCGGAAATTAGGTATGCGCACTTTTTTCTCGGACACTGGTAGTCGGCGAGGTCTTTTTCAGCGACGTCTTCCCGACTACTAGCACTTACCGTACTCTTGCTTGGCTAAGTATACTTGCCAACGGCGAACTCTTGACCAAAGCGATGCTTGCTGCCATCAGTGCAAGTGGAGTATGTCTATTCGCGAAGTCGCGCTCCGACCATATTATTGGCATTGAGTAGTTGAATCTTTCGGCCGTTCGCAGCGCTCTCGAAAACGGCCATGGTTGAGGCTCAGGCACGTGGAAGGAAGATTGGTGACAACGACGACTGTCCAGAATCATCAAGTGCTCAGGACTACGCCCAGCATCAGACTGCCAATGTCGAGGTGTACATCAATTAATGTCCTTCGTTGGGAGGCTATGAACGGGATACCTGGACTTGGCTCGCATCCGTTCTCTAAATCGGTCTAGGATTGGTCTTTTTGCTGATGCGCTTGATCTGGTCAATGAATGGTTCCGATGCAACTTTGTCTAGCATGAACCTGTACATCGGCCAAAGTACGGCTTCTTCCTTTCCAACTGTCAAGGTCCGGTTGTCGTCTTCAAAAGCCCGACTTGACCAAAGACCATGTCGGAGCAACTATGATCAACACACGCCTGTGTACCGTGTAAGGTCTGGCTTGTTCCAGTGACCGACTTGATCGGATAATGGTGCCGTTGGAGCCTTGCGTGCCAATCGCACGTTTGCCTGTCAAATTCTCGCCTTTTCGAGTGCCTGATTCCACCGCGGGGTGGTGTGAAAGCAGCCTCGTTCACCATACACCTGTCTATCTGTTAAGGTCTGACTTTTCCGAGTGTCTGAAGTGATTAACGACGGTGTTCTAGCAGCCTTGTCGACCATGCGCCCGTTCATCGGCCAAGTTCGGCTTCTTCGGGTGCCTCAGTCGATCAAGGGGTGGTGTTCGAGGTGGATTTGTCGACGGTACGCTCATCCACCAACCAAGATTTGAAGTTCTTGAATGCCCCAATTGAACGAGAAATGGATCTCGGAGGCAACCTTTTTTACCGCCTGCCCACCCACCGATCAACATTCCACATTACTGGGTGCCTACCTTTATCGCGAGATGCTGTTCGGGCAGTCTTGTTCACTGAGCGCCTGTCTAATGATCTAGGTCTGATCTTTTTTTAAGTGTCTCAACTGATCAAGGCATCGCTTTGGGGGTACCCAGTCTACCACCCGGTCGTCACCGGTCAAAATGTGGCCTTTTTGAGGCATTGGCCCAACCGAATGTTGGCGCTGTTGGAACACTGCTTCCCGGACGCCTTTCTGCGGGCTCATTCCCGACTTCTTTGAGTGCCTGAGTTGGTCAAGGGATGGTTTCGAAGGCAACCTTGTTCACCATCCTCCCCTTCCACCGGTCAAGGTCTGACTTTTGTGAGTACTCGACTTGATCGAAGGATGGTGCTGTTTCACCATCCGCCTGACCACGTGTCGTTCTGAAGCTACACATGCCAATGCCATCATTGGCTATCTGGTTCGATGGTGTTGTGTAAGCTTTGTGGAACTCGCCTATAGAACACCGGTCGAAGGCGCAGTCCGCCCTATTATAGCAGTCTTTGCGAGAGGTGACCAAAGCCGATGCTGAGCGAGCTGGGTGACATTCGTTCGATCAAGGCTCGAACTCCGTCTCGAATTTCTTGTTTGCTGTGGTGAAATGGCGATATCAACGGATACCTGCCCTCAACGTCGGCCTCAGTCTATCCCGCCGGTGAATATGACAGGCTGTGTTCTCAACCACACCGAAAAGCTTCCAAGTCTAAGCATGATGTCGCCATTGACGAGTAATGTGTTCATCTCTACCTGAAGGCTCAATCGTGGCATTGTTTGGCACTCTGTCACGAGTTCACTTCGTGCAGTAGTCAAAGAAGCGCTACGGCATAGCCTACCAAGTCGATATCCTTTAGTATGGTCGGCATATGTAACAGTGTCAAGTCGGTGCGGCCTTGATGCGGACGAGTAGGTATCAGTTGACCAATAGGAATGCAGGCGGCTGTGCTTGGTGGCCCGTGCCCGGGGCGCAGCACGCTTCCTCGCATGTGGAGGGCTGACAGGCACAGCACAGCCTTCCAAGCCTTCTGCAACACTGCCGACAGCCGTATCTCGAATGCGAGTCGAAAGACAGCATGATACGATCTTTTGCAGCCGCAGTAGGAAAATGTGAACAACAACTTCGCCCTCCGCCTCATGAGCCCATCTGACCAGGCAAGCCTCCAAGGCGGGCGCAGCACACCAGTAAGTCATGTATAAAGAAGTGCGCGAAAGACACACACAAGGCAGTTTGTCCAAAGAGCAAAGCATCTTACCTTTGCCTTCCATATCAAACGGCTCTTCGCACCTGCTAAGACTCAAACATAATTCCGCGGGCCGTTTACACAGCCCTGCTCGTTCTTGCTTGCCACTTTATAAAAACAGATGACAAAGTCTCGCCATGTCCGCTTTTGACCCTCTGACTTCTTTCGGACCACACCGTCGAACATCATCATCAATCATGGAGTCTCGCAGAAGCATTTTCGGCTCTTTGAAGAGCTCGTTGTCGAGAAGCAAGCAGAGTAGCAGCAGCAACAATGCACAGCAACAGGCGAAATACGTGGCACAGCCTACGAGACGGCCAGGTGAGCAGAGCGGATTAACTCGGTGCACTAACAGTCTACTAACATGTTGAACAGCCGCACCGTCAACAAATCCTTTCCATAGCGCATCTTCGTTCGACGCGCCTCCTGCTTACTCTGAGGTGACGAATGCAACGCCACAACCCGCACCCGCTCCTAGTCAAGCGACACCCGTAGATGACAACGCGTACGCATTCCTTGACACTTTCGACACTGTGTTTCTCATCGACGACTCCGGCTCTATGGCTGGCGGCCTGTGGCGCCAAACTGCAGAGGCGCTGATGACAATCGCCCCGATATGCACAGCCCACGACGAAGATGGAATTGACATCTACTTCATCAACAACCCTGGGAAGTACAAGAACGTGAGAAGCGCAAGCAGAGTTCAGGAAATCTTCGAAACAGTGCGACCTGGCGGTGCGACGAACATTGGTCAAAGACTCAACACACTTCTGGTAAAAGACTACCTCCACGATTACGAGACCAAGCCAGATACAACGAAACCGATGAACCTCATCTGCATTACGGATGGCGAACCTACGGATGATGACGAGGCCCCATTGATTGATACTGCCGAAAGATTAGATGACCTCCGCGCACCAGCATGGCAAGTCGGCATACAGTTCTTCCAAGTCGGCAGCGACCAGAAAGCAGCTAGGCATCTGAAGCGGCTTGACGACGACCTGGCGAAGTATTCTACAAGGGATCGTATGCGCGACATTGTCGATACTGTGCCTTTCACCAATGCCAACGGCGGTAGACTTAGCGCTGACGGCATACTCAAAGTCGTTTTGGGTGCGGTGACACGCAGACTGGACCGAAACTCGGAAGATCTTCACAGATGATGCTACAGGGGTTGCAGTTTTAATGTTCTTCTATAGGCGAGTGGCAGTCTGAAAGATGACTCTTCTTTCATGGTGAGCACCAGGCTCTTGGCCAAAACTTTCATACAAATAAACTTGGTGTGCGTCCGATGAGCAGGACGTGTTGACGCGCTATTATTTTGTAATCGCAATGGAACAACATTCGGAAAATATTACACTTTCCTCATCACTCGACCTATCGAATTTCAAACAGATGTCGCTGTCGTTCGTCCGAGAGCTCAGGATCAAGCACCCAAATATCGCCGCTGCCTCGTCCTTGACCGTCTAGCGGGCTGAAGATGCACCGCAAGATCTCAAGCCAAGAAATCTCGCCCAGTAAGACTGAAGAGGTTGCGAGCCTCTCTTTCTCCTCACGGCCAACGACTCTTCTCGGGTCTTGGCCATCCTTTGCGAGCCGGCGCAGCCTGTAATATTCTCCAAAAGTAGCACGATGACACTGCGTGTCGCCTGGCTCACCAAGCGCGACCAAGATTGAATCCAGCTGACACGCGCAGCGCTTCTGACCAGAGAATCTGCGCACGTGGCGTAGTACAATCTTGATAACCTCATTGAGGCTAAGACTGTAATTCGGCAGAACACCATCCAGAGCGTCTCTCTCAGGCCCCTCCACAAGGCTGATCAGAGCAAATACCTTATCTCTTCGATCCTTGGATTCGCAACCGGAGAAATACGTGACGACTTCCAGCAAGGTCGGCCTCCTGATCATTCTCCGGAATTGGGTGAGTCGTCCGAAGAAGTACGAATTGGTGCCGCGCTGGTGGCTTGTCCCGTGTGACCAGACGGTGATCTGGTATTTGCACCGCTGGAACCAAGTGATCAGAGGATGTAGCGGCTGCTGGTACTCGCCACAAAACAATGTCACGTTTGACTGGAGTAGCAATTCTTGCTGGATCCAAATTCTTGTCCAGTACCGCCGCTTTGCCAGCGCTTCGCGAGCTTTGAGCATGAGATCGCTCGCAGTGGTCGTTCCAGAGAACACCGGAATCGACTCGATAGGGACTCGGAACAGCGGTAGAATGACATCGTCGCATGGACCAATCCACGCAGCGACCATACTAGCATTTCCGTACGTTTCGCTCATTGCGCGCACTTGGCTTGTACGTTCGGCCATGTCTTGCTGGTTGATGCAAACGGCATCGATCCAGAAGTAGCCCGTCAATGCCCGCCTCAAGTATCGAAGCGCTTTGTGCAAATTGGGCTGGACATCGAAGGCGATGCCATTCAATTTGATGGTGTATAGTGGAGAAGGAGTGCCCCAGCTGGAAGTGGTGAGTATGTTGTATGCGTGACGGTTGTCGACGGGATTTCTCGTGGCTGGCTTACACATAAGACAATGCGGTATACTCCGGACGAGCATCGCGATCCACGGTCACAATTTCTAAACGGATATCTTCTGGAGTTGAGTTTGAGGCATAACGGAGCATTCGAAGATGACGGGGACCCAGGCTGTCGTAAGGAAAAGGTTTCGGTCTGGCAACTCCTGGTGTAGAACTGCTACCGCGGCTGAAGAGTGGCATGGTGGGAAGAGAATGATAATGCAAGGATGATTTACCAATGTACAACATTCACTACAGGACGTTCATCACTTTAAACTTGATCACTTTATATACATTCTGGTTGCAATATACCTTGAAGCGCTGGAGTATGGTCGAAGCGATAACTGTAACTTCGCTTAAGCAGCGCTGTGGCGCTTCAGCGGTAAAGCAACTTCTCGGAGAGGCTATAGTCCTTCGCTATTTTTAATCGATCAGTTACATCTACACTATGATCTCGGCGCTTACTGTTCGCTTGTTTGTGTACGTAGTGTCCATGTTCGAGCGGAATGCATGGTTTTGAATGGCCTGCCTAATTTCCTGGAAAGTTACCACTTCGAGTGTCATTCCGCCAGGCTCTAACATCTGTTCTGGAAGAAACAGTGACCTTTTATTCGCGAAGTATATTGTCAGATACGTGTAACCCAGAGAGTACCTATCTTCCATTGAAGTTGAGTCTGAGGTGTGCATACATAGTACATGTAAAGAAACATGAATGTAGTCTGGCCCGCAGCTGGAGCCTTTCTAACCCTAACCCTCTCCACGACGAGGCAACATGAGTACATGTAACGTTACATCTACATGTAGACAAACAAAAATGTTCATTCGTTCATGTTATTTATATCTAGTCCGAACAATGGATATAACAACCTAAGCAGCCCCGGATATGATGTCCTTTCGAACTTAACCCAAAGTCTAGTACAATGTTAGTCTCGGCGCAGTAGTACACGCAATCCCGACTTGGAGTACTTACAATTGTATTGAACAAGCCCTGGATGGCAGAGTCCTCGTCCGCATTATCCACGTACGTCGGACCGCAAGCTTCGAAATAACTGCCGTCCGTGGCAGCCTCAAGCGTGTCGCTGCAACCGCTGACAGTGCCATTGATGCAGAACTACGGGAGCAAAGTCAGCATTTTCACACAGTCGACAGAGCTTTCACGACCTTACAGAGAGTGGAGTCCAGCCCAGAGCAATTATTTGTGATGCCCTGCCCACAAAGCCATGAGTGACATTGACAGAGCTCATAGCAGGAAACTTGCGGCCACCGGTAGAATTGCTGATAACGCCGAAGAAAGCGTCAAAGTCAGGCTCGGCAGCTGAAGACCCGTTCAGAGTGCGATTGTTCTCATCGAGGGGAGTCACGACGTTCGCCTCAAAGGCGCAAAATTCGCCCGCTGTGTTGGTGCAGTCAAAGGTCGCGGAGACTCTGCTACTGCCGTGTTGAAGTAAGGTGTAGTTGCTGTCGATTGTCAGAGAGCAGCCGCTGCCGCTCTGCCGTTTAACCAGTGCGTTGTCAAGCGAGGGAATGATGGTTGCCTGCGCGGGCCCGAGGAACAAGAACGTGAAGACTAACACCATGATCATCCAAGTATATCTTGGTGTCGATGAGTGGAAAGCTGAAGACGTCAATGTCTCCGTGTTGTTCGGGATAAGTTCGCCCTGGCAGAACGGGCCCCAAGATATAAACGTGGTATTGCCGGGGTTGACACACCGAGCCCAGTCACTGAGAGACTGAGTTGAATCGCAGTATAGCCAACATTGGTACTCTGATATCTCCGCCGAGCCGCAGCAGCGCTCGGCAATGGTGCGGTTGGTCTGTACGCCGCAGACTCTGCTGTTGTTGCCGATGGGAAGGATAGGCGTGCCTTGGATGCCAGAGCAGTTCAGTGATCCTCCATTCGAGACCGGCCACAGCATCTGGGCATCGGTGTATGTGGCCATGGTGTATGGCTGATTCGATGTGTATGAGGATATGCAGTGGTGCTATTCCGGTATCTCCAAAAAGAAAGTTAACAATCCACTCGAGACCTTTGGCCATCTTATACAAGATGCGCCGAGCAGCATCGCCTACAGATCTGCAGGCAGTACACCACCCGGCATTGATTCAAGCGTTGTTTAGCGCATTCCTGTCATGTAACCAACCTGTGATCCGCGGCCATCGACCGCGATCTCCTTCAGCCAGGACTGCCAAGCTTCCTTCGTGGAAACATAACTGGACTTGTCGCTACACGTGCCCAATGACATAGTTTGCCTGTCCGTATACCCGAGCGTCGTTGGCAGTGCGGCTCATCTGTGGGCAATGTGTGGCATCGCCGCAGTAAGAAGAACAGGGATGGAAGAGTGGTGGTCAACATATAGCAAGCTGTAACAGACCAAGATGGAGGTCGACGGTATACCTATGAGCTAATTTTACTTCATGCTTCCCGTCTTTGCAGCCGTGACCCGAGACCTGACAGGCGCATGGCTGTGGGGGGTCGATCTCGAAGAAGATCCCGCGGGCAGGAAGCATACTATAGTTGTGATTTGCTCCAGTATGCTGCGGCGACACAGCCATGAAGTCTGCCTCCTGTTGTTTCGCGCGAAGGAACACTTGCCAAGCTGGAAGGAGCCTGTTGACGTCATGTGTACAACACACTCAGGATCCTTTCGGACGCTTTCCGATTATCCTCCATTGCCTCTTGCAATAGCAGTAAACTATGAATTCAAACTCTCTAAACCATGGTGCTCGATATGTACAATGGAAATCTTCACGTCTTCAAACAAAGATTTGCTGTATGTCGCCGCGTGTTCTGAATTGCGAATTGGTCAAAGCCACCTCAAAGATCAAGTGGGCGTATGTTTACACACGGACAGCCTCATGGCCGCAACAACGCTTTGTGATCGACGGGACGCCTGGGGATGCCATTGAACCTTCTACATATTATTCAACAACCTGCGCATTGGCAACTGATTTGTGATCATGGTCTCGGTATGCTGCTTGGGCCCATCAACGTAGACAAGCTTGCACTCAACAGTTCGCACAAGCTGATGCTGTGAGATGGTGCTTTTCCAGGTAACGCGAGAAGGCGATGGTCTAAGATACTGTTGGGGTGAAAAATTGCGTACAGCAATTATGTCTACATCACAGTCGAACCGCCCAACGAACGGGTTCGATCACGATCCAGGCAGCGTCCACTCTTCAGACAGACGTGTCACTAATCACCCCCGGAGACCATTCCTCGAAGCCCAATCTTAGCTGCAAGACTCCATCAGCACTTGTATGCGCTGCAACGAAGTCCTGATTGTACAACTTGATAACGATCATTTCAGTCTTACTGGCCATCTGGCCCTTTTCCCTCAGCCTTCTCAATGATTCTCCTCATCTCCTTTGCGGACTCCCCAAGCGCTGCTCTCTCCTCATCATTCAGCGGCAGCTCCACCGTTCCTTCAATGCCATTCCTCGACAGTATTGCCGGCTTGCTAAGACATACATCATACTCATCTTGGTAGTGGCTCACCGGCTTGACGTTGCGATGGTTGAACAGAATTGACTTGCAGATGCTCGCTGCCACACTAGCAATTCCAAACTCAGTCGAGCCCTTCGAGCTGATGATAGCGGCTGCTTTGTCTTTGGTCTCTGCGGCCATCGCCCCGCGGTCGAGATTCTGAGTGGCGGGAAATTGAGACAGAGGAACGCCAGAGACGTTCGAGCACGACCATGCGACCTGCTTACAAGGTTAGAAAGAAGCAAGCATGCCTTACATCCTGTCAGGGCTGCCATACCACTTGCGACTCGCCATGCTCGCCCAGAACATAAGCATCAATCGAGCTTGCCGCGACTCCGGCTTTGGCCGCTATGGCTCCACGAAGGCGTGCAGAATCGAGGTAGGTGCCGCTGCCAATGACATGCTGCTTGGGCAGGCCAGAGAACTCGAGGGCAAAGTAGGTCAAGATATCGACTGGATTGGCGACCAGAAGCAAGATGGCGGACTTCTTCAGCGGCTTCATGTCATTGATCACGCTCCGTAGGATGTGGCGGTTGCGGTCTATGAGATCCGTACGAGATTCACCTGCGAGTGTCAGTTCTCTAAGCCTTACTCCTCCCGACTTTCGACGGGGTGGTAACGGTTGATGCACCTTTCTTCTGCTTCGCTCCGGCTGTCACGATGACGATGTCGCATTGCCCAGCTTCTTTGTGAGTCCCAGCACGAATCGTCGTGCTCGTGCTGCCGTGGAAAGTTGCATCGCTGAGGTCGCGCACATGTGCGTCTCTGATCTCCTCCTTGGGGTCAACAAGTAGGATCTCACTAGCAATAGGCTTGTTGATGAGGGTGTAGGCAACTGTAGACCCTACCGAACCAGCGCCAATGACGGCGATGCTGGACGAAAGGATGGCTTCTAAGCTTGTCATGGCTGGTAAATAGGTGGACGAACGACTGGTGAACCGGTAATGTACTTTTCTTTTATGCTTGAGCTTTGAAAATGTTTCTGTTGGTGCTTCCTGAAGGATCTTGACAGTTCAACACCAGAAGCTATGGCCTCACTCCACGTGGGAAACCCCGCCATATATGTGGAGGCATTGTGAAACCAGGCCAGTGAGGTGTCAAATTGCAGCGGTATGCCCGGACTCCATGCAAGCGAGACATTTCGGCGGTCTCCGAAAGATCACAGCTTCGGAAGAAGATCAATTTATTCGAAGAAAGAGCTCTGAATGTGACCGCAGAGTGTTTGTCGCCATAGTTTCTGCACGACTGCCAGGTATGGCATAACACTCAACTTCATCCAATTCTGACTGGACTCCTCGAAGTGTGTTTTCGATTGACCACACTGAGCACCTGATACAGAGGATCCGAGAACTTTGGCCGCTCCCGCACCAGATCTGAAGTCAGAAATGCATAGCCTCGGACGATGCCATGCTCAACGATTCATTCCATTCTGAGCAGAAAGACGCCACTACGTTGTGTCACCATACCTCAATACAGCTTCCTTTTTGCCAGCCTCATTACGCATGAGTCCTGCGATCGTCAGCTATGATCGTGCCAGGAACTGTGTCCGTTGGAACATAACACACCGTTCAGGAGCAACCGTCGAACTTGCCGAAAGAGAACTGCTACGGGGATCGCGGGCGTAGCCTCTACTGTAACGTGCGTAAGAAAGATGCTCAAGTGCCTCTGACACTCTGAAGTCGGCTTGATGTCTTTTGGAAGGACTTGTTCATACACAATTGTGTATGCCGACGCTAAGCCCTCGGTCACACATGCGAATTGAGCGTCCCACCAGCCTCCCACCAAGCCTCATACAGGATGCGATCATGCGACACGTCAGGAGATCTCACCACCAGTCGCGTAACTGCAGGTTAGCGATGGTGGTCAGACACTGCGAGCGCGGTATCGCGATACTGTAGATACTCCCCGCATCAAACTCAGTATCGTGACACTACATGTAGGCATCTTCGTTGGACGCGTGTTCGACGATGCGCCTGAAATCAAGCCTTACTCGCCATGTAACTTTACAAAAGAGGGCGGATCCTTATCTGGAAGCTGTTGACTACTGAGGCTAGGTAGCTTGGCAAGTTACACCAATCTTGTGGCTGTTGCAAAGCCGTCACGCAACTCAAATCCACAGCTGCCTGGATGATCTTGATGGTTCTGCCAAGGTGGCTGCAGAAATGCATGCAGAGACAAGAAGCCTGGTAATTTATCATGCACAAGGCAGCCTTTCTGGATACAACGATAGGGCGTCTGACTCTAGCAGCCATATTATCTGGATTGGGGTCTGATCCGCAATTCCTTTGACAAGGAATGCCAATCACGAATATGGCATTCGCTACATCGTGCTGTCACCAGCAGTAAAATCTCCTGATGCTGCACTGAGATGCAACAATGGCTGAGTGCCACGTCAGTGACCGACTTAGTAGCCTGCAGCTGAGCTTGTTGGTGGTCTCACAACATGCACGCTTACAACTCTACAACGAAGTGAAGGTCTGCTCCTTTCACGTTGATATGTTGCTTACAGCGTTGCGCTGTCCAGTGTTCAGCATCCTTTTTACAAGCACGACGAATTGAGCACCTGTGAGCAGATCGACACTGTACAATAGACGGACCGCACCCAGTGAGACACAGAAAGCAAGTCCCAAAACCCCGAGCCTACAGATATGGCGGATATCGCGATGGATGGGATGACTGCCATGTATGAGATGATTGTGTATTTGGTAGCCGCGACTGCCTTGAATATTATTGTCATCGAAAATTTCATGCAAGCGTACGAGGAAAGCTTGTACCGCGGTTACATCGAAGTGAGTCGGCAAGGTGCCCGCCAGATTAGTGAGAAGCTGCATGCAAAGGGCATCAAGCACGAGATTTTTCACCGCGGCAAAGCAGGTCTGATGGAGAAGGGACAAACGGACTTGGCTGCTGCAAAGGGTCTTGAATCTACGAGAAAAACTATTCTTCGCCGTCAACAAGAACGATTGAAACGAGGAAAGGGCCTTTATGCGGCACCAAGCGAGATATTCAAAGACATGCATGATCTTGCTGGGATCCGGGTGGCCATTTATTACCCGAGCGACTTCGAGAAGGTGGAGCATCTCATTCGTAACTACTTCCGGGAGATCTCGGCACCCCAGGATTGGCCCGACCGTGATTACGGTCCGTACGCATACGCTCCGCTGGATCATTCCGAGAGCGCAAAAAGAGATATCACTGGTCGCCATAGCCGCTTTCCGGGTTATTTTTCTCGCCACTTTCGAGTTCAATTGCGCGAGACAGCAATTTTGCCAGACGACGTCAAGGAAGAAGACGATATTGGGGCCTTGGACGGATCCGAGACTTCGGGCGATTCTTGGGACAAGGAAGATTTCTGGGACAATCACGAATTTTGGGGCAAGAATCATTCCTGGGGCGAAGATCTATTCAAGGATTGGGGCGGAATTAAGGACAAGAGCGATGTCAAGTCCGTGAACGATGTCGAGCATGAGGACAATTTGGAGGGCAAGGATGATGTGAGGTACAATAAAGATGTTGAGGAAGAGGATGACATCGAACACAGGGACAATGTCAAGCGCGGAGTCGATGTTGAGCACAGGGACGATGTCAAGGACAGGTGCGACGTCAAGGGCAAGACCTTGGAGATCC
>Ga0265797_10005286_pt1 | contig 18921 bp, 18 predicted proteins | sample P2T30metagenome_FD_192433 | JGI IMG/M metagenome (GOLD analysis project Ga0265797, IMG submission 192433) | Plant litter microbial communities from East Loma Ridge, Irvine, California - P2 T30 | ecosystem: Environmental > Terrestrial > Plant litter > Unclassified | place: USA: California... | reverse complement strand
TAATAAGCCTTAATTTATAAATTATAAGACTTAATTTCTAAAATTTAATATATATTTCTATTTAGTAAAGTAATACTTAATTATAATTCCTATTATTTAGTAAGGTATGGTTATATAAAAACTAGATTTATAGAATTCTATTTAAAAAATAAATCTCTAAAAATACTATTTAACTTCTTAGGATTAGTAAGAGAATAAAATTCTAGCTTAAACTTAGCTCTTTAGGATTAGATTAGTTAGCTATATTTAGTAAAATATTACCTTTTTACTTTCTAAATTAAAAAATTATAAACACCTCTACTATTAAATTCCTTCTTCTATTACTATAACTTATTTCTTCTCTATTCCTTATCTAACTTATCTAGAATTAAGATTTAGTAAGTTACTTAGATATTTTATACTAAGTTAATAAAATCTAACTATTTAATCTATTTTCTTAGAATTAGCCTAATTAACTCTTATTAGTAGGATATAATCTAATTAGTTACTTTATAAAATCTAAAAAGTAGCTATTATAAGTTACTATTCTCTACTAGCTAGCTTTTTATACTAGTTAGCTCTTATATTAATAGTAGCCTAAGTTATTAATATATTATAGCTAGTTCTAAAATAAAAGTATATTAGATCTAGAAAACTAAATATTAGATTATCTATTCTATTAGTAAGCTTCTCTAACTATTATAATATTTTTATATACTATATTATTATCTAAGAACTTAGAAGTAATATTAAGTTAAGGTCTTTTTAAATAGATTATCTATAATATGAATTAATTTTTCTAAGATTCTAGATATATAACTTATAATTAAGAATACTAATCCTACTAGGAGTTATAATTTAGTAAATACTATATATATATATATATAAGTAAATTACATAATAGTTATATACTTTTCTAAATATTAAGAAGCGCTCTTCTAGATAGTAATTATAGCTACTCTAGAGGAAAGCTATTATAATGATATTGAGATTCGAACCCTCGACCTTAGGATAAGGTAAGGTCTAGGTAGTATAGTCGTTATAGCGTGTATGCACTTTCGTATTAGAAAGCAGTGTCTGCTCCTTACGACTCTTCGATAGCGCGTAGTCTAGCTTTAGGCTCCGTACGATAATGTTAGTAGCAGAGCAAGTAGTATGGACTTCGAAGCCAGACCGTATTTTTATAACCTGTTGTATCAGGATATACTACTCTCAGCTCCGTTTGATACTAACCTCCTGCTATAGCACGCTTGAATGCTTCCGAAAGATGGCTCTCGCTATAGTACTTTACTTCGTGCGCGCAACTCGCGCTAGCATAAACTCTATCGCGCCTTCGTGCTTGTATCTTCTATTACCTGAAACTGTACACTGGTTCTCTACTTCGTCCATCTCAGACGACGACGTGCAAGGCGCACACTGGATATCACACCAGTCCGAAATCCGCGCAACGTTGAGAGAGGGACGTACCGATACCGACCTGTCCGTACCTGCATTAGCCGCGCGGGAAGAACGCCGAGTTCTCGGAGTGCGGCTGACGTGTTCCACGGTCTCGAATCTGTCAAGTCAAACTCTACCCTCCCGTGCCGCTGGACACAAAGTTAGTTGCGATGAAACAGCAACCCCTTGAACGTTGTCAGTTACAGCTCGCGACGTTGCAGCCTATAAGTACGCGTAGTTCTTGCTATTGCGCCCTAAACTAACTACATCTTATAGTAAGCGCAGACCGGCTAGAAAGCCTCCTTTTGAAGGCCACGACTGCAGAGAAATATCAACGTCAGCATTGCCGTCTTATCCTTGGCCAGCGCTCTACAGCCATCGAGGCCCCATTTCCGATACGTACCTCTGCTGGCGTGGCCCTCTCCGGCCGCGAGGCCGCGTTCTAGGAGTCCAGACGCCTCGCCCTCAACAATGCGTCGAACGCTTCACAGAATTCTCCGACAGGTTCGCAGTCGACGGAGAGCCCCGCGAGGTACCTCACACCACTGGCCGAGCACCGATGTGCTCAAGTGATAACGCGTATCTACATGTTCACTGGACGATGGTGCCCTGCAGGGGTTTGCGTGGCTTGAAGGCTTTTTTCGCATCCCACAGCTCGTCTTGTCGCTGCATATAAGAGTCGTAGTTCGCTCACTGCTGGTTTCCTGTCAAGTCTCTGATGTAAGGCATCTTTTTCACTCGTTTCTATACCGCTCCAACCTTTGTCACTCTTTAGACACCACCGTATTGCAAAGACTTGCTTACTACACACTCATTATTCAAGTTCTCAATCTATTGCAATATCACCACATTCATTACAGCAAAAATGTACACCACCAGCTTCCTCCTCAGCTCTCTGTTCGCCTTGACGGCAACAGCTAAGCCTATCAACACCAACCTTATCGAGCGCAGCTCTGCCTCAAGCGGTTCCGATACCTTCAACATCGAGATCTGCAACAACTGCCCTTCTACCAAGCACTTCGGCATCTACCAAGTTTCCAGCAGCTTCCAGATGAACCAGATGTGCGACCCTGTCAGCATTGGTCAGAACCAGACACAGACCATCTCTGCTCCCTACAAGGGCATCGGCATGCGCCTTTCCGGTCACGCTGAATGGGGTACTGGCGGCCAATGGGCCGAACAGGCCCTCTTCGAATTCGGCTACAGCGAGTACAACGGCCTCGCGGGCACGGCTTACGATCTCTCTCTTATGGAAGGCACCGACAGTGATATCGGTCTTGCTGTGTACCCCATTCTTTCAGGCGATGCCGACAGCAGCGACTGCCCCAGCAAAATCTGCTACCCTGGCAACTGCGACGCATCTCAAGGCTGGACCAACCCGGACCAGGTGTCTGACGGCAGTCCAGCTGACACCGTGTGCTACCACGGCAAGATGGATTTCAAGGTTGTTTTCTGCCCATAGATGGCGATCAATCAAGGCATTACCCAAGCTGGTCTTCTTGCATCCTCGCTTGCGAGGGTTCATTCCGTACATACATGATAGAACGATTGTTTCAATGATTTAAAATTCTTTGCATGTCGAATGTGTAGCATTCGTTACTTTGCCGCGCTATATCTTTCTTACAGGTCTATTCGCAACTGTTCAATAGGGTCACTGGTATGTTCTTGGTCGGAACAACAATACATGCTCAATCAGCTGCATCCACCGCCATCACCTCCTCCTCCTCCGCCACCGCCGTCACCTCCGCTTCCACCATCTCCACCACAACTACCTCCGCCATCCCCGCCTACTGTACCATCGCTGCCGTTGTAGATCGCTCCACCTACGTCTAAGACCAGACGATGTCTGCGTTGTCTCCGAACGTGTTCTGCTAATGCTATAGCAGTCATGACGACCTCTCTTGCAGTTTCACCGCTAAGCTCAAGGTCTATCAGTGTCAAGATGTCCCCTGAAATGCGTGCTATAACCCGACCATTTATCTTTTTGTCCACCAAGATGACGCCGCGTCCCTTGCGCGTCTTGTCTCTTTGCCATCTCCAGGGCTCGCGTGCTATGATTGAAGTTGGCGTGAACATCCAATCACGCGGATATCCCCACGTGCTGGGCGACACCTTGTTTTGTCGATCATGTATTGTGATGTCAATGGCTGACATGTGGAAATTGCCAATGCGGATCAGCCCAACAGGAACCTCGCTTCCCGGCACCACTACCGCAAGCAACGGCTTGCTTGGGAATGATAGGATTCCAGAACGCGCGGAGGGGATCTGCGTGAGGTCGAAAACTGTGTGGCCAGTCTTAACATCTTTAACACAAGAATCCCAGAGCCGAAAGCGATGGACAAGCTGTGGTTTGTTTGGAGTTGGTACAGCCATTGATCGAGTATGTGGGCAAGTATGAAGTGTGCGGTCTTGCAGGCTGCAGGGTGTATCGACCGGATGTAAGAGTGTTTGATGAGAGGTTTTGCGAGATAAGCAAGATATCACCAAATCGCCACGTTCAGTCGTTCTATAGGAAAGCGCATCACAGACCGGTGTGCTTGTCGCTTGACAGCCCATAGCACTATCAAACTAGCCTTCGCTATTCTGAGCCACCACGTGTTGATGTGCTTGCTAGTGTGTAGCGCTGTGTCGTGGCAGCTGTGGCAGTGTCTGGCGGAGTCATGCAAGCTCAGCCTCCAGGCGAACAGCGCCCTCTCGCTTGTTCGGATCAACTTGGTTAAGCACAGAGCTAGGTTGAACAGCACAAGATAGACTGCGACGTGATTCATCATTCACGCTGCCGAAGAGCTGAGAAGTTGATGATTTTCATTTTGGCAACTCCAAGACTACTTTGATTGGCAGAGAAGCTTCACTTTGAAGCGTATGCGAATACAATATCTGCCCGTCGACTATTGCGAACAACAATTCACATTCAGCTTTATATCGGAGGCACACGACCTCGTCGTTCTAATCCTCGTAAGCCGCTTTCAAACACATCAGTGACGAAGTTTGGTGCACGTTTGTCTTGTCTGATGAGCATGGGCAGAAGGGCGCTCTCGCGCACCGAAAGCAGTCTAGCTCGCAAATGCCGATCATGGCTTCGCGTTGGGAAAGTGTTTCCGTTGTTCTCCAAGACCCACTTGATGAAGTCCATCTGAACCGCAAGGCAAACGAGCGCCTATTTTTGTTGTTATGTTGCACTGCCTCGACATGCTGCGTCGTTCCGTCGCTTTCGCGGTCCATTTGCGGCGATGTATGAGCCTCCGCCTCCTCGGCTGAAGAAAACAAATATCGTACGGTCGCGTGATGGATGCAAGCAATGCCGACGGCGGCGGAAAAAGGTATTATCGCATATCGGCAAGTGCTCAAATCCCGTTCTGACTGTGTGTACTCCTAGTGTGATAAGGCAAAGCCATCTTGTGGCGCTTGTCGTCGCCTGAAGCAGGATTGCGAGCCCATTCAACCAGCGCTGCTATTCCGCAGCGTTGTCTTCAACGACACGAAGGGCAATCCCGGAGCAAGTACAAGTCTCACTTCTGTCAACTCCTGTGCTTCAAATCTTCAGCATCCGGCGCCACAATGTCTATCTCAAGGCTCAATCCAGCAGCTGGGTGGCTGGAATCGGCCACCAGAAGTTAGCGTCCAGACACCAGGACTGTTTCGAGTCCCGTCGACACGCGGTGGACACGAGGACGAAGCCATATCTTGTACCGGACCGAACCTTGGACCAGTAAGCGATGTTTCGGCCCATCATATTCCTCAGGATTGCAGTGCAATATTGAACTGCGATGACACGACACTGGCAGTGGAGAGCTCACGCATCCCCGAGCTCCAGGATGACGATGGTCTCGTCAAGCCTGCTTTCTCTACAGGAGACGGCTTTAATGCGGCAGAGAATTATCTCTGGCCTACTCGAGCACAACTAAGCTTGACCTCAATGACTCTCTTTGAAGCCATGCCTGCAACGCAGGAATACAATATTACAACTTCCTATATGAATGCTTGGGAGACTGAATGCATTCCGACCCTACATACCTTTTTACTCGGATTACAGCCTTTCAACGACCAAACCCGTGTGCTTGAAGTGGCAATGAAAGCTTTGGCAGCTTGTCAGCTTAGTCGCCGCTCCTTTCGCGAACGATCATCGAGGGCCCGAAGACTACCGCTTTGCCGCACAACGCCCGACCTCGATCACGAGGCTCTTGCGCACCAATTTTATGGAGCGGCGATACGAATGATAAGGCGTTGGAACCCATCTTCTTCTTCCACACCAAGATCAACAGTCTTGGCTGTGATGATATTGTTCTGTTGTCTGGAATCGGTCATGGGGAACTTCGAGGCTTTCTCGCTCCATTCTTCTGGGCTCCAAAAGTTGCTGGATACGGAGGCTTTATTGACGGAAGAGCACGATGGACCGACGTCGAATCTGCTGGCTGCCTGGACCCAAGCAAGGATGCACAACTGGTGGCTCAGGCTCCACTTTAGCAGTCCTGCCATGCATTGTGACGCCGCAGCTTTATCACTACCTCGCGAGGTGCTTGCCGAGTCCCAAAATCATACTCGGCTAATGATCCTTCACATTCTGTGCGACTCATATCGTATACAGCACACAAGCCTGGCAAGTGTTTGGCATGGCGTCCAGACAGATGACATCTCCACACCACGCAACATCACATGGTACCCTACAGGATCAAACATGCTGGGCGAATCGCCATGTCATGTTTCTGTGTCATGCGGTCTGGTATCCGACTCGCTGATGGCCACCCGAAGATCTTTGGACGAGTGGTATGCTCATTTGTCGTCTGCGGAAAAGCCAATCGACAGTACGTGTGATCAATATGATATCGGTCCATCCAATTCTGACTCCTTGGAGATCCGGCCTATTCGGTTTGCCACGCACCTGGCGGCCATGAATTATGCCTACTACTGCGCAGCTCGAGTGATGAATGGCAGTGGTGTCTCTGGCTTACCACACAGCGTGCACCACCACGGAAACAACCACGACGATGACGTGGATTACTGGGCAACAACTTTGCTACAGCTCACTGCTGGTCTGGATTGGTCAAACTGCCTACGCTTCAATGTTCACACCATCGGGATTGTTAGCTTGCTTTTCGCTTGCGTACTCCGCACCACGAACCCAGCTATCGGTGTGTGGATGGAAGACTGGATGATACGACAAGGTGTGTCTGAAGACACGGAAGAGGGTAGCTTTCCAAATCTCCAGATTCTACAGGCTCTTCGATTGGTGAACGCGGAGAGGTGTGCTGGTCGCAATGTGCTGGCAGTCTACCAACCAACAGACGACGGAGGTGGAGTCGGAAAGTACGGCTCGTATACAAGCCAGGACATCACCTGCTTCCTTGTGTTTGGAAGATGTAGAGGAACTGGAATGCTATACAGTCGATACAGCGCAGTGTGAATGCTGTTCGGGTATGGTTCAATATCTGGTATACGCTGCACTCGGATGTCACTATATCACCACCTGGTGTAGTTGAGAGCCTTCGACTGAGCCAATTAGACAACATGACTCTGGAACGATCATTGTAATTATTGCCACTACTCGGACACTCCGTTGAGCACAACCGAAATCTTTTGCTGCAGGTTCGACCATTCATGAGCGCAGAAGAGATACTAGTAGAAACTCTACAGCAGTATGGCTGGCTCGTATTTCTACCACCCGCGTGCCCGTTTCCACGCATCGATGATGCGACTACCATTCGAGGCGCTGCTCGAGTCCACCACGAAATACTTCTCATACATAGCGCCAGCGACGCATGCATGGTTTGGAACGATTCGGACGGTATCCCCGACTGACAGAGGAATCACAGGCGCTGCCTCTGATGGCCGAGTCGAATGTTCCCAGGACAAGATGGAGTGCTCCTGGCTGATCCTCTCCACTATGAGCCGGCGTTGCTGGTCGGGAACTCCGACGTTTCTGTCGAAGGCCACCACACCCCAGCCTGCATACGATCGACACGGCTCCCTGCCCAAGGCCAATGTACCAGCAGCAACCAGTACTTCCGGCTTCGAGCGCTCGCCATCGTTGTAAACACTGATGACTTCTGCAAGAACAGTCAATGCGCTTTGGTCGTGGTGATTGTCGCGAATGTCTGAGGATCTGGTGGACAATTGCTGCATGTCCAAAACCGAATAGACACCAGCATGGAGCTCCAGACTGACGCTGATTCCGTGGTGTTTCTCTGCCGCCAATTCTTTGATGGTATTGGCCAACTTGGCTCCTGCTGGTGTCTTCTCTTTCGCCAGAGTCTGGATCACAGAAACTTGAGGTGAAGCTCCGACGCTCAAGACTATTGGTCCACTGCCAGACAAGTCCGCGCTGTTCTTTTTCACTGCCTCAAGGCAGCCATGGATCTCTGCGAGCAGGCTTTCGATAGCTTCCGTGCTAGTTGAGTCATTGTAACTCAGACTGGAATGAGAGTAGAGTCCTTTGAAATCGAGTATCCCTTCGAATTGCCAACTCATCAACTTCCGAAGGAGCCGATCCTTGTTCAGAGCATCTGGAGGGAGCCCTGCACGGTGGTAGCCTGTATCGACTTTCAGGAAAATTCCAGCTGGGGATCCTGCCTGGTCGTAGAATGAGCGAATCGGCGGTAATTGCGATGCATGATCAACCATAAGGGCGATGCTTCCTGCCCCAAGCTGTCTCCCAAGATTCGCAAGACGATCGACCTGTGAGAGCGGCAGAGGCATTCCGTACAGTACGCTGACACGACGACCCTGGCTTTGTAGCCGTTCGAACATCGGGAGCATGAACTCTATCTCCGCGACCGTAGATACCACGAAACGAGCTTCTGGCGAAACCGGGCCAACCTGCAACTCTGCGAGCTCCATAGTCTGCCCATAAATTTAGCTCAAACTGTCCTGTCAAGACGATCGTCGATACTTGCTCAACTTACCTTGTGTGTTTTGACATGTGCGCGGAAGTCGACTCCCAGCCATTTGATGGCTTCGAGCATATCTTCGCAATGACGTGCGGCTTTGGGGATATCTAGGATGGCGGCAGGCTTGGGTAGACTGCCAATGTCTTTACCGATGAACGTTCCCTTGACATCGTGCCGAGATGAGAGTGCCGGCAGTGACAGATCTGGAGACATTCTTGACATGTAGAATTTTGTATTATCTTCCAATGGATAGGCTGATCAAGCGTACAGTTGATTGACGCACGAAGGAACGGCGGACCGTACGGCGATCTTTATAGCAACCATGTACCTATGTCTCAGCACGATCGGCAACACGAAAGTCCGAATGAATCGACTCATAGCTCATGCCAGCGATTCCGTGCACCAGAAGCGGTTAGACTCAAGACTATAAAATGAAGTTAGAATGTTGTGTAACTCACGGATACCGCAGAGCAAACAATGTCCGACCACGATGGTCTAAGGCAAACGCAACTCGACCTTGACACGCTAGGACAGGGGTGTTGCCAATCAATTGTAGAAGGTAGATCTTCATTAGAACTCATATCTCTTGCCGCAGTTATTCTGCAGCTCTCTCGTTGCTAAACGTCATAGCATTACCCAGCGTCAGTTACCAAATCCAGTCCAACTGCCGTCACCACTGCACATACACACAAAGAACTCTATAGCTTGTCTGTCTCCACCGCTCGATCGTCAAGTAGTCTAGAGAGGTGCTCCGCTACAAACAGATCTTGCAATGCAATGCCGGAACTGTCGAAAATGGTGATCTCGTCATTGCTCTTTCTGCCGCTCTGTGCGCCTGTCAACACATCGCCGATAGCAATGATTTCGACTGGGGATGCGACATGTTGGAACTCCCCAATCGAACGGGATTGCGCTGGCAGGTCGCAGAACAGGCGGGCAAGAGGGTATAGCAATGTGGGTATTTCCTGCTTGCCCTTCGAATCTGCCCCCATGCAAGCAATGTGTGTACCGGGTCGAATCCAGGTAGCTTCGAAGAGAGGGGCTCTAGCCGGAGTAGCGGTTACAACGATGTCAGCCTGCATACAAGCTTTCTGTGCACTTGTTGCGACAAAGGCGTCCAATCCGCACTCTTTCAGCTTGTTTGCGAATTGTTCGGCCTTGACACGATTGCGTGCCACAATCAGAACATCTTTGATCGGCAAAACGCGCGACAAGGCAAGGCACTCGAAAAGCGCTTGATGGCCAGTCCCAAAGATGGTAAGAGTGGTAGATTCAGGACGAGCTAGAACAGTCGCAGCGGCCGCATCAGCAGCTGCGGTGCGATATGCGTTCACCTCGCCGGCCTCGACTACGGAACTGATCTTGCCGCTGGCTTGATCGATCAGGAGTATGGTGGAGTTGTGGTTTCGCTGGCCCTTGGTGACGTTGTTTGGCCAGTAAGAGCCCACTTTGAGACCAGAGACAGTCGAGGTAGTCCCGGATTTTATCGTGAATACATCATGCTTGCGGGCAGCATGTGCGATTACAGCAGGAAAGATGGTCGATGAGTCGTCTAGCGCAGCCGCGATGAGTGCGTCTCGGACAGCGTCGAATGCAATTTCGTGTGTGATCAAGAGTCAAGACTCTTCCTCTGAGATGAATCTCATCCTTCGTTCGTGCGATCCAGGTGGCGTGTTTGTTCTTCGGGACGGTAAGTAGGCTTGGTCGAAGGATGTCGCCACTACTATTCGCTTTCAAGATAAAAATTGATCTTCGGGAGACGACGATCAACACGCACGCGTTCTTTTTAGACAATTCAAGGGAATGTTGGCGGATGAGTGGTATTCCGGTCGATCTTTTATCAGGACCTCCGGCGCTCCTGAGGACCAGAAAAGGTTAGCGTACTCTGACAGAGTTTCCTACGTCTACAGTCATTGCAATGTTTGCAGCCCTTGTTCGCATTATTGGTTTCTCAGGTCGAGGCACTGAAGATGAGAGAAATCTGCACGACAGATGGCATACCGACAGTACCAAGCAATCGGGCATGGTGACCATGTTGGTCTGGAGACTGGCCGTGAGCAGGCTGTATGAAGTGCGCCTCAAAGACGACTCGGAGTGAACTGTGGCTGCGCCGTTGCAGATTCACCGAGTGATCCAGAGCATAAGCATCTATACTAGGCACTTTGACCTTAACTCGAGAGTTGTTGCGTCTCTGACCGCTACAGCTGTAGGACTATCTGGGCTGTGTCTTCGTCATACGAAACGTGGGAGGAACGCGGGTCATGTGCTCTGACTCGTTGGGCTCCACTTCCCGGATTCACGCACGTCTGGCCGTCCCGTTCAGGTCCAAACACGCTAACATCATACCTAAACGAGATTGGCTGCCCTCGTACGCAATCTATCATGCAGGCGCCTAAGGACTCGAAGGAATCGTGGCTGGTTCGATGAGCGAAGACGTCGCCTATAGCAGTCCGCCAAAATGCAGCTCCCAACACATTAGCGTCTGGGCCGTACGCTCTAGGCGACTCAGGCGAAATCTCCAACATTGGCCCATGCTATGGCCCACAGTTTTGCGCACGATGGATGTGTAGGTATGTTGTTTTTAGAAGCGCTGCAAACTGAGGCGACAGGGCAGGTCGACGTGAGCGACTACATAATAAATCGACTGCGGTGTAACACCAGGTCGTTCTCTTCCAGTATCCTGCATTGTATATATCTAGCATCAATATGTTTTCGTCCGCAACTGTTGTCCTCCCCTTGCTGGCAGCGCCACTGGCGCTTGCCCAGACTTACGCAAGCACAACCACCTTCGAGTTCGCCGGTGCAGCTTTGCCCACTGGGCTTGTTCCTTCGGAGTGGCCCATTGGCGAAGCTCCGTACCAGCACGAGTACAGGCGCGAGAACGTTGTTGTCTCTGATGGATTCCTCAACCTCATTGTCCCGGGCGGCCAGCAAGATGATGAGGTGATCTGGGCTGCTGAAATCAGCACCGACTTCACCGTTGCCTCTGCCAGAGTGGAGACTTATGCCATCTTGACTGACGTCCCTGGAGTTTGCAACGGTAAGTTGCGACAAGAAGGATCAGAATTGGGCAAGCACTGATATGTCATCCAGGAATGTTCTTGTACGAATCCGACAACCAAGAAGTCGACATCGAATGGCTTAGCGATCCTGCTTCCCAGTCAAACATCGACTCCGGCCGCGGTCGCGCTCTGTTCTACACCAATCAGGCTGTTACACCTGGCACTAGCTCCACGTCTGCGACCGGCGAAGAGCCTTCGGATGCTTTCTCTGCTGTACACAACTACCGTGTCGACTGGGACGGCAAGACCAGCACTTTCTACTTGGACGACAAGCTCCAGCACCAGTTCAAGACGAACGTGCCGACTGCCAAGGATGGACACTGGATGTGGAACAACTGGTCGTAAGTCCTCTCGTAAAAAGGAGCTTTTCAAGATGAATCCGGCCATGCTGACAATATTGATAGGAACGGCGACAAGGGCTGGACTGCCGGCCCTCCTCAGGAGGACGCCGTCTTCAAGATCCAGAAGATCGTGATGTACTACAACCCGGGCGCTTAGGAGGTGTCCGTAGTATGTGGTGCGTTCAGGTCGACAATGGAAACAGAAGCTGTGTTTAAGCTGTATATAAACATGTATCCTTCTCCGATATCGTCGCATCATCTAGCTCAGGGACACTTTTGAGGCCCACTTTGGACCACCCGAGCCCATGAACTCTCCAGCTTGTTCAGGAAGAGATGTATTGTGACGGCCCGTCGCATGCACTGCGAGGCGAACTCCGTGATGTTTTGCAAGTACCAGTTCCGTGATGGATCTCGTGGGACGTGGTATAGTAGTATGGCAGATACCAGCATTGCAAAGCCTCAAGGTCCCTCGCCTAACGCAGTTGGCATTCGTGTTCAGGTTGCACCTTCCAGATCACTGGCAATACACCAGGCAGCCTGGTAGGTCTCACGCAACGCACATTGTGGCAGCTTCTCCTATGACGTCTTCGGGTCCCTGATCATGAATGTCTCAGTGTACATGTCCCCTTCAGGAAACTCTTTACACTTGATCAATGTGTGCATTGAGGCGGCAGTTCGGAACCCAAACTTCTGGTAGAGCCGCAAAGCATCAGGCGCGGCCTCGAGAAATGCTTCGAAGCCTTGCTTATCCGCACGCTCGCAGCCATACTGAAGTAACTTGCTGCCAGCACCTTTGCGCTGGAACTTTGGGGCAGTTCCAACAATCTCAAGATCTGCCGATACTTGTCAGAGTCGTGATGATGGGGTCAATACACGGAAACAGAAAGGAGAGCACGTACACCAATGACCACGATCTTGCATCAGCTCTCGATGCTGCTTCGCCCACACGCCGAATGTCTCGTTGCACAAGTCGACGTCCGACTCCTTTGGCCATTCTGGCAGACTCGTGTCTGGGAATACACCAGGCTTTGGCTCCACCCATTTGCAAAACGCTGCCATCTCACCGGTCTCCGAGTCTACAGCTTTGATGAAATGCGAGCTTGCGTCCTCCATCTCATCTATGAACATGGCTTCCCAGAAAGCGCGGATGGCAGGCACTCGCGGCCAGCAGGCGAAAGAGTGAGAGTTCTGGAAAGAGTCGAAATACCTGTAGAGCGAATACTTCATGTCAGCGCAGTATTTGAGATATCGCATCAGCTCGCGGTCTAGCTTCAAAGTCCGTACTGCTTGTCGTGCCGCTGAGAGGCTAGTACTGAGTCTGAACCTAAACCGCGAGATTGGGTTGCATCCTTCATTCACGTACATCTGCACACACGTAGGCACGTCTTCGGCGACGAGGCGTTGTACTGTAAAAGGCATGGTTGCGAAACTTTTCAAAATAGTGGTAAGACTAATTAGGTATTGGTCTTGGAGAGGGAAATGGAGGTCGATGGATGATACAGAATATGTGAAGCTTTTCGGACAAGCGTTCGGCGGCGGAAAAGCCTCTCGAATGCATTTCGGAACTCACGCTTTTGCGGTGTCAACGAACTGACACCGAGATCCTTATCATTTTTCTGACATAATCCCAAGTATTTGAATAACTGCCAGCAGTATGCATGATGGTGTTCTTGAAGAAATAGCCGGATGCGACCTCATCTAAAATGTGGTCTATGCGCCATGCACCACAGCGGCTCAGCCGCACCTGACGCCGACACTTCTAAGCTGCTGCGCCCTCCTCTGAACTTTCTTCAACCTAGAACAGGGGAGTGAATTTCGATCTTAAGTACTAGGACTAGATTTTATCCTAGTACTTGAGTTTGACCGTTCGGAAGGCCTACCTAACATGTTGAAAAACAAACAGAGAAGGGCACAGCAGCCTATCACGAAGCGTCGCACTCCTCAGATCCGAGGGATTCGCCCTCGTATGTGTATATCTACATGCCTTGGACATGACTCAACCCCTGACCGCGCACGTGCAGAATTAGATGGAACTATGAGCTCCTCCGGAGCACCTGGGTGGAGGCCTAACTTTCCCACCCCTGCCTAGTATGCGCTGGTATCACTGATAAGTTGAACGCACTGCGCTGACGGTCTTAAACCATGGAAATGGCCTCAAGATTCTTTCCATACTTGTAGATGTTAGAGCTGCCTCGCGCGCCCTCGCAATCACTCGCCGCAATGTCTGATCACGATGAGGTGGTACCGTTCAGGTTCTGGGACGAGCAGGAAACAATGCGGAAGATTGTCATGGAGTTCACTTATCGCTTTGATGACATACTTGACGTTCAGAAACTGAAGTCTTCGCTGGAGAAACTCCTCGAAATTGGAGAATGGAGAGGCTTGGGCGCGAGGTTCAAGAAAAGTGTAAGCTCTCCCAGATACTGACGGAGTATTCCCGATTCCTGCAAGTTCACTAACAATTGGCGGCAGGCGACGGGCAGATTAGAATACCATATCCCCAGGCAATACGATGCCAAGCGACCAGGCTTCCTTTGGTCCCACGAAGTGCTGGATCAAAGCATTGGTGATCACCCACTTGCGTCGCAGCTGCCAACTACACCTGGGTCTAGCCTTAAACGTCCCACACTGTTTCCCGGATCGGACTACTTTCACGAACTTGTGACCGCGCCAGGACATGCAACGAAGTTCTCCAGCTGGTTGGAAACCGATTTGCCTGCCCTCTCTGTCCACGTCGTGAGCTTTGCGGATGCGACCCTTCTCTCGCTCTCGTGGTCGCATGTCTTCCTCGATGGTATGGGTCGGCAAAGTCTGCTCAAAGCATGGATCGCTGTGCTCAACGGGCGAGAAGATGACATTCCTCCTTTCGTGCCATTCCATGTTGATCCTGCGGAAAGCCTTGCAAAAGATGGCAAGCCCAGATCACATGCTCTTTACAAATACGGGCTGACCGGCTTCTGGTTCGCTCTTTTTGTCCTTGGCTACATCTACGAATTAGTCGTGCACTCTGCTGAAGCAAGTCGAATGATTTGCTGTCCTGGCCCTTGGGTGGAGAACCTTAGGCAGCAAGCCATCGCAGATGCAATCGCTAGTGGCAATGGCGAGAAAGATCTTTTCCTGTCTCACGGCGACGTCCTTCTGGCGTGGTGGACCAAAGTCTTGACCAAAGCTCAGAATCTCAGCTCGAGTCAACCCATCAACATTATGAACGTCACCAATCTCCGCGGACTCTTCCCGGATCGTCTTCCAGAAAATACAGAGGCAGCCTACATTAGCAATGCAGCCATCAGTTCGCACACATTCGCCACAAGCGGTGGGCTCGCAACCACAAGCGTGGGCGAGCTTGCGCTGCGACTTCGACGAGATTTGCAAGAACAACGTACTCCCGAACAAGCTCGCCATTTTGTAGCCTGGCAACACGAGTCCATCAAACAGACCGGACGGTCCCCACTCATCGGATCATGGAACCAAATCAACGTTGGTTTCTCGAACTGGCACCGAGCACGTTTCTTTGATATGGATTTCTCAGGCGCTGTGCTGCGGCCAGGTAAGCCGCTTGAGAAGCGACCGAACAAGCTCGGCCAGCCGTCACTTGTCTTGACTGATGGCCATGCAGACGGCTTCAGTGTCAGGAACATCGGGCCACTGATTGGCAAAGATGCAGCTGGTAACTGGTGGATCCAATGTAGCCTGAGGGCTGGAGCGTGGTCTCATGTCGAAAAGCAGTTAGAAAAGATGTGACGGTTTATGTCTTACTCAATACATGCTACGAAGTAGTGAAGGTACACATGGGACTTTGGGTGACGTCGAACAATCACATCGACAGCCAGGGTTGACCTCGGAGGTGAAAGCAGGCACAAAGACCTCAATTTAATACATTCGTTTTGTTCGTTCAGCTATATCGTAGAGTGGCTTGAATCAATGGCTTGAGGAATCCATCGATGACCGACTGGTTACGCCAGTCAGACCAGTCATGGTTAAGCAGACCTGTACATGATTATCAGCGCGCTGTCTTCGAATAACTGGAAAGCGAGTACTTACCCCAAGTCTCCTCGTAGTCTTGGATACCAGAGCGAATGTAGTAGCTACCACCAAGCGCCCACTGCATCCAGCCGCCTGGACCGCCTGGCTGTTCGGTCACGATCGAGCTGATACATTGGGCGTATGGCTTAGTGTAGCTTCCGTCAGTTTGGTCAAAGCCGAATTCTGTGAGAACTGTCGGTCCATAGTTGGGGCATGCTGGATCCGAAAGGTTCATAGCACAGTAAGCATTGTTGTACAAGCCCGGACGAATGTCGTCACAAGAGCTGGCGCTGTTCTGGTAGTTGTGGATTTCGTAGACGATCTTGTCTTGGAAATCGTATGACGCTGGAGTGAACGTCGCGCCATTCCAAGTCTGGTTCTGGATGAAGAAGGAGTTGTCGGTATCGTAGTTGAGTCCAGAGAAGAAGATCAAGGCATCAGAGTTGTTGCCGTGTACAGCTTCTGCTGCAGGAATCATATTATCATACCACGTGTTCCAAGTGTACGGCAGAGCATCACCAGCTGGGTCTCGGAGCTCGTTACGAAGTCCGATTCCTGCTAGGCCAGTCCACGACTTGGTCTACTCACGGTCAGCGAAGCAAAATGGCAAGCAAAACATGGTCAGTACTCACGTGTTCAGCCATGTAACCAAGACCACGGATCCACTTCGCAGGGTCAAAATCCTTGTCTGCAGATACGTCAATGGCTGGAATCTGTCAAAAGCTTTGGTCAGTCTACTCACCGCCGAACCATGCATTCCCGTCATCTGCGCCGCAGCACCACATCGCTTTTGAGATATGGTTGTCCAGATGGACCCAAATCTCCTGCTTGGCAAGTTCGGCGGCCACAGCGTCGAAGACCTACACCAGGGCGTTAGTCATTGGCATCTTTAGCAGAGCTCATAGCAAAAGGTACCTCTAGTCGGGTCATCTCGGGAGTGAAGTCCGGGTTCTGCTCGAGGATCTGGTCGAGAATTGTCGTTCCATTGGTTTGACCAAGAGCTTTGACCAATGTTGCCTGGAGTGTTTGGTCGGGACTGTCGCTGTAAATATCATCGATCATTTCGATGGCGAAAGTAAGCCGCACAACATTCATGTCAAGGCTCTTGATAAAGCTGGCAATACCCGCAACGGAATTGTATTGGAGGCCTTCAGGTAACATGGTGTCAGCCGCACCAGGCCAGTTAACTCCAGCATAGACGACCTTCGAGCCAGAGGACGACAGAATGTCACGCCCTGATGCTTTGAAGGGGAGATCTGGCCATGTTGCTCGAGCCGAAAGTGGTGCAGCTGCTGGTGCTGCATTGGCGAATTGCAAGATTGTTGCAAAAGCAGCTTGAAGACACAGAATGGTAGTCTTCATTTTGTCAGAGTGTTAAAGGATCTGGTGTCAGAATGGAGCAGACAGAGTAGACAGATATGCTTCTTTGTTATCGCGACCTTGTTTTATAATTCATGAGTTGAGCCTCATGCACTATAACCTGAGTTCGAAGTCCCGCATGACGACCATTGGCATGAGGGGTTCATGCATCTCTGAACGAGACTGTATACATGCATGTGCAGAACCATAGGAGGAAAAACAGAATTAGCACAATAAGTGATGCAGACGATCGACAATATCTTTCTGTTCTTGTGATGGTCCCGTGGGGCCCCGGACGTTTGACTCTCGTTCGGCTTAAGAAAAGGTGGAGGATCGGAGTCCTAGTCTTGCCGATGTGGAGGACGATGCCCGAGTCGCATCTTAACTGTTACGGCTTTTAACCTGTTTGTTACCTCGGCATTCATCAGACCTTTGTGGTATCTAATGCACACAGATGTACGTACAGCCGAAGCTGTTCGTCTCGGGGCATGCAGTCAGACACCATTCGAAGAGTCCCCCGCACTTGACATTCGCCCACCAGCTCAACACAGACGTCATATGTCTGCCTTGGAGATGATTGCATGTGTACTCAGCCATCGCAGTGGGCAGACTCATATCATCCATTCGCAGCTCGGTGCTCTCTTCCAGTTCCATATCAGAATGGCGGGGCACGACTGATGAGATAGAGACTCAATAATGGTATGGACAAGGCCTCGCAAGGAGGTAGGCCGCCGGCATTGAGATTCCAAGGCACTGAATCCCCAGCACATTTTTCTTTTGGCATTCCAAACAATCCATAAACTGTTTGTGAAGAACACCAAACCGTTGAAGTTCGGAAAGAGCATCACGTCGAACTTGGCCATATGCGTCGAAATTTAGGCCCGCAGCGCTGCACTGGCTGACGTCCCTCGCAGACGTACATACAGCCAGCCAAACTGAAACTCTGGGGGATGGAACTGAGCTTCACTCCACGCGAGAAGCTTCAAGGTCAACAAGGTGGCAGAGTTCTGCAACAAAGAACGCGATACTGGGAACGGCGAACTCGGCTACTTGAAGGCTCGGATGTCATATCGCGATTCCGACCAGAGCAAAGAAGTGCGATGGCTTCCGATTCAACATCTGCATCCTTGGAAACATTCCTATCTCCTTGACAGGACTTCTTCTCGTCCCTGGGGCTCGCTGATGACGCTGTGCCACAGTATGCACATATCCGAGGTAGCTTGTTATCTTTGACAGTCCTGCGCAACATTGATCAATACACCAATAGCCACGCGATTCCAAGACAAAGTCCCAGGATCTTCGGGCCACGACAAGGCTGAGACTTGGCTTGCCAGACATCCGACCTGCACCTGATGCTATGACGTAAATAGTGCCTTGGCAAGGCTCTCCTAACGTAAGGACAATCCATCATCTTCACTAGGCACTATTGCTTCGATCTCATGGCGGCCATGCTGGGTGCGTACCTAAGCCGCTAGGTCTTTGGGATACTGTGCTACGTGGAGACCTTCTTGGTGGTCAGGATGCCTGGAAGCAGTAACAGCTTCCACGATACAGACCTTCATCCAGACGTCCATCTTCTCTCTGTCGTGGCTGATAACATGCTAAACGGATGTTTTAATATGATGTGAAGTACAGTCTAACACTGTAGATTCGTCTCCATCGACGGTGTTATCGTCAAATATCTTCTGACGACAAGCCAAGTCTGATATCACCACGAGGTCTGGGCTCCAAGCTGCAAGAGATTATCACGACCGGATGCTCGGCGCAGAGATCCTGGGCTGCATACATTAGCAACACTTTCCAACTATGTGGGTACTCGTGTCCTGCTTCCATTCT
>Ga0265797_10005284_pt1 | contig 18930 bp, 20 predicted proteins | sample P2T30metagenome_FD_192433 | JGI IMG/M metagenome (GOLD analysis project Ga0265797, IMG submission 192433) | Plant litter microbial communities from East Loma Ridge, Irvine, California - P2 T30 | ecosystem: Environmental > Terrestrial > Plant litter > Unclassified | place: USA: California... | reverse complement strand
GGCGTGGACGTGTACCTGGGCGACATCTGGCCGACCTCGCAAGAGATCGGCGAGCTGATGCGCTTCGCGATGAACTCGGAAGTGTTCAAGTCGAACTACGCCGACGTCAAAGGCAACCCGGGCGAGCTGTGGGAACGCGTATCGACCAGCGAAGGGCAAGTCTACAACTGGCCTGAGTCGACCTACATCGCCGAGCCGCCGTTCTTCGCCGACTTCGAGATGACCCCGAAAGCAGTGGCCACCGGCATCACCGGCGCACGCGCACTGGGCGTGTTCGGCGACTCGATCACCACCGACCACATCTCCCCGGCCGGTTCGATCAAGGAAGACGGCCCAGCGGGCAAGTGGCTCAAGGAACACAACGTCCTGAAGGCCGACTTCAACTCGTACGGCTCGCGTCGCGGCAACCACGAAATCATGATGCGCGGCACCTTCGCGAACGTGCGTATCAAGAACCGCATGATCCCGGTCGGTCCGGACGGTTCGGCGATCGAAGGCGGCATCACGCAGTTCCAGCCAACCGGCGAGCAGATGTCGATCTATGATGCGGCCATGAAGTACGTGGCTGACGGCACCCCGACCATGATCTTCGGCGGCGAAGAATACGGCACCGGCTCGTCCCGTGACTGGGCTGCCAAGGGCACCCAGCTGCTGGGCGTGAAGGCCGTGATCGTGCGTTCGTTCGAACGTATCCACCGCTCGAACCTGGTGGGCATGGGCGTGCTGCCACTGCAATTCATCGGCAACGACAGCGTCGACACCCTGGGCATCACGGGTAAAGAGACGTACGACCTGAAGGGCCTGGAAGGCGAAATCAAGCCGCAACAACTGGCCACGCTCGTGATCCACCGTGAAAACGGCGAATCGCAAGAAGTGCGCGTGCTGCTGCGTATCGATACGCCGATCGAAGTCGATTACTACAAGCATGGCGGGATTCTGCCGTTCGTGCTGCGTCAGCTGCTGGCGTAATTCGTTTCACTCAGCAAAAAGGGCTGGAATCCTCACGGGTTCCAGCCCTTTTTTTCAAACCAAGCGCGCCATTGGTTCCCCCATCCTTAAAACCGTCATTCCCGCGCAGGCGGGAATCCAAGGCCGTTGCGCTCCATCGATTTCAAAAATCACCGCTCACGCAAGCAAACTTGGGTTCCCGCTTGCGCGGGAACGACGGTCTTCAAGGTAACAAATCAGGCGAGCCGCCCACCTGTCACACCTCAGCCCACATCCTGAGCAGGTTGTGATAATGCGCCGTTAACCCCACCGTTGCCGCCGACTCCCCATGCGCGTCCCTGAGCGCCTGAATATGCGTATCCAGGTCGAACAGCATCGCCCGCTTGCCATCGTCCCGCACCATGCTCTGCGTCCACAAGAACGACGCCACCCGCTCCCCGCTCGTCACCGGCCGCACCTGATGCACACTGCCCGACGGATACACGATCGCATCTCCAGCCGCCAGCTTCACCTCATGCGTGCCATACAAGTCCACCACCTCGAGCTCGCCGCCTTCGTATTCATCCGGCTCGCTCAGGAACACGGTGGTCGACACATCGGCCCGCACTGCCGGCAAGCCGCCGCGCTGGGCACGGATCGCGCCATCGACGTGCAGGCCGTAGTGCTCGCCGCCCGAGTAGGCATTGAAATACGGCGCCAGCACCCGCAGCGGCAGCACGGCGGCGAAGAACAGCGGATTGACCATCAGCGCGCCGCTGACGATCTGCCCGAGCTCGAGCGCCAGCGGCGTGCCCTCGCCCAGCTGGCGGTTGCGTTTGACCTGCGCGCCCTGGGCGCCGACGCTCTCGCGGCCATCGATCCATTCCGGCGCACTGTTCAGGCGGGCACGGATTGCGGATACCTGCTCTGGCGTCAGCACGCCGGGAATATGCAGCATCATGATCAAACTCTGTAGGTACGGCCAACAAAAAAATCCCCCCTGGCAAAGCCAGGAGGGGCGAATCCGGTTACCCGGCGGGGGTGGTACTCCGTGAAGAGCATCTGCCAGCGCTTTCCCGGTCGCCGGCAGGGTAGAACACTTTCCTTCCCTCTTCCCATTAATGCTTGAATGAGAATTATTCTCATTATGTACGGTGTTTGCGGACTTGGCAAGCAGCTTCGTGCACATAGTGCGCATGGGGTCCGTCGGCCCCTTTGTTCATGGCACATGGCCGAATCAACTACAATACCGTAGACAAGGGATTATCATCATCCTCTGGATTAACAATCCCCGGACATTCGATCCACTAACTGACAAGAGACTCCTCGCCCCATGCGTCGCCCTTCCAAAGATTCAACACCAAAACTTTCCGCAGAAAGCCAGCGCCTCGTCAGCCTCTCGCAAGCCCTCATGCAAGCTGCCAGCCGTGCCGAAGAACGGGCATGGGAGCGCCAGCTCGACACGCAACTGCAAAAACTGCTCAAGACCAATCACCAGGACAGCATCGACAGCGCCCTGAACGCCCTGTTCAAGGATGACCTGGCCTCGTACGACGTCCTGATGGACACGGTCGAAGCGGTCAGCGAATCGGCCATGATGGTCGAGCAGAAGGACGGCGTCGACGTCACCTGGCAGGCGCTCCTTATCGCGGCCCCGATCCTGGCCTGGACCCGCTTCTCGATCGCCACCGGCGCGATTCCGGCCGACCTGCTGGCCACCCTCGGCGCCCACTTCTCGGCCCACCTGCTCGCGGGCGGCACGAAGATGGCGGTCGCCCCTACCCTGTATTCGATCGATCAGCTGCCACGCACCCACGCCGAAACCTACGCGCTGACGCACAAGCTGGCCGCTGCCGCGCACAAGGGCGGCACGATCAAGCCGGCGCCGCAGCTCGAAGAGACCGCGCCATTCCTGGCAGACACCCGCTATATGCTGATCGCGATCGTCGCGCCCGCAGGCGAGCCGCTGTTCCGCTGGCAAGAGCCACAGCATCAGTTGCACGTGGCGCAAGAGCGCGAGCGCAGCCTGGAACAATGGCGCACGCAAGCCACCGCCAATGTCGCGCGCCTGATGCCCGGCTGCGGCATCGAGCTGCTGCTGCCGGAAGCGTACTACGTCGCCTGCCGCGAAGCCGATAAGCTGATCCGCCCGATCTCGATCCGCGCCGCCGTGCATTACCTGACGAACACGCTGGGCGTGGAGCCGACCGACTTGCGCGCCGTCGTGGCCGGCTTCGGCGAAGAAGCACCCGACATCCAGATCGACGAATACCGCGTGGCGTTCACGATGCGCCAGAGCGCCGATGTGGTGTATGGCATCGTCTGGCCGCTGTACGGGCAAGAAGACGAATCCGGCACGCCGGTGGAAGGCCCGCTGGCGATCACGCACGATGCGCTGAGCCCGCTGAATGAGATCGTGGCGCACCTGAACGAAGCCGGCATCGCCCACATCAAGCGCATCAACGAGCGCTACGTGGCCGAGTACTGTGACGATTGCGGCTCACCGCTGTTTGCGGATCCGACTGGTGAACTGGTGCATGCAGAGATGCCGGACGACACCCCGACCGGTAGCGAGCACTTCCACTGACCTGCCCCTCGATCCCGCTCCGGCGGGATTTTTTTCGGCCAGCAGCCAGAAGCCAGAAAAGCCAGTGTCAGGTCTGACATGTGGACACAAACTCAGCCGTCGCCAAATCCTGTGGTCTCGGACTGAATAGCAGAATGTCCAATTTACAGCCGAGATCGTGTCCGAATGTCAGACCTGACACCGGCTTTTGATGCTGCTATCCAGCAATGCGGATGGGTGAGCGCCGGCGGCGAACTGAATAGAGGATGCCGAGGCCGGCAATCAGCGTTGCCCATGACGCAGGTTCGGGAACCTCTGCAATCGAGAGGGCGACGTTATCAATTGCGAATTCCGGGAATTCTTGTCCGCCCATGATAGTCAGAGATGAAATGTTTTCGAAATCTTTGAAGTTAAAACTTGAAAATGATTCAGCCAGACTCTCTTCCAAAAAGATTGTTTTCGTTATTGCGCCATTGAGTCCCATCGCACTCAACGTCAGCGTCACGGGCTTACCGTCTCCAAGAAAGGTCTTGGCAACATCCAGTGAAGTGAAAGAGAACAAGCCATTATTCTCGAGATCGAACGTAATACTGCTTTCATTGAACGCATAAAATGCAGTTGTCCCATTCGATGGGCACCCGGGGTTGCACATGCCTAAATGGTCAGCAGGATTGTCGATAAGGAAAAATCCGAAATCACTGAGCGACGAATGGGTCACCCTGAATCCATCTTCGAGAAAGCTGTAGTTCGTGCTGTAACCACCGTCCTGAGCCTCGAAGTCAATCGTTGCCGCCACTGCGGAACTCGTCAAAAAGGCAGCCGTCATGGCCATCATCAGTTTTCGAATCATTGTTAGTCTCTCATTAAATAACAACTATTAAAACGCAGGCGGATGAATGCCGTACGCTGGCTCAACGAACTATCGACTACTCTGCACGGCTGCACCCTGAAAGAATTAACGAGTAACCATCAACAGGCAATCGCCCGTTTTGGCGCCCGAATTAGAATCGACATATAAATCTTATACCAATATATTTTTTGAAATTGTATTAGTGTGTATGCATCTCAGATATCGCACTAACCGCGCGCACACATTATTTTATGGGAATATTATTACTCTCAGCGCAAGATGAATTGCAAACGCTGCGGCGCCGGCAATTAGCCAAGACAAGATCAATTAAATGACAGGTGGCAGTCGAATTATTCGACTGGTTTGAATGGCTGATTTCTGGTCAGAAGGTGCAGCTTTACCGAAGGCATAAAAGTGCAGAAGCAGTCGTTCACGGTGCGTTTCCATTGCCCCACAGCCACCGCTTCACGCATCCGGCCTGTCGGGCGTGACAAACTCGCGCGCCAACCCGAGCGCCTCGAATCGCTCTACCACGAAGTCGATAAATACCCGCGTCTTGGCCGGCAATAGCCGCCGACTCGCGTAGTACAAACTCAGCATTCGCCCCTGCACATACCAGCCTGGCAACACATCGACCAGCGCCCCACTGCGCAAAAACGCCTGCGCATGCGGCAGCGGCAGCACCGCGATGCCGAGACCGGCGAGTGCGGCCTGCGCCATGGCTTCCGGGTCGTCGCACACCACCACCGTGCGCGACTCCGCCGCTGCCTGCACGCCGTCATCCTTGCGCAGCGTGTAAGCCAGCACACGCCCGCTGCCCAGCGCGCGCCGGGCGATGCCGTCATGCCGCGCGAGATCGTCGGGATGCTGTGGCCAGCCGCGCCGCGCGAGATAGGCGGGACTCGCGGTGGCGATGCTGCGCACGGGCGTGAGTTCGCGCGCCACCATCCCCTCGTTCAGATCGACGCCGCCGCCGATGGCCACATCGAACCCTTCCTTGATCAGATCGACCTGGCGGTTCTCGATGTGCAGGTCCGGCACGATGGCAGGATACCGCTGCAGGAATGTTTCCAGCATCGGCACAAAGTACGTGCGCCCGACGAGCGGCGCCATCGCGATTTTCAAGGTCCCGCCTGGCTGGCCGGCCCCCTGGCGTGTATTGAGCGTCGCTTCTTCGATGCGTTTCCACGGCGCGGCGACTTCTTCCAGATAACGTTCCCCCTCAGCCGTCAGGCGCAACTGGCGCGTGGTACGCAGGAACAGGCGCACGCCCAGATGCTGCTCGAGCCGGGCGACGTTCTTGCTGACGGCCGCCGGACTCGTGCCGAGCCGGCGCGCGGCGGCAGAAAACCCGCCTTCTTCGGCGCTGTAGATGAATGACACGAGGTGACTGATCGATTCGGGCATGGTGGGGTCGAAGAAAAATATAGCGATCGATTTTATACCTCTGGTTGAAATTCAAACGGCTTTGCACCGGCTAGTTTCAACCACAGGTATTCACGATACTGGCGCTTCTTCCACCCATTCAGGAGCACACCATGAGCACACCACTTCAAGGCAAGGTCGCCATCGTCACCGGCGGCGCGCGCGGCATCGGCGCGGCAATCGCACGCCGGCTGGCGGCCGATGGCGCGCACGTTGCCTTCACCTACCAGCATTCGGGCAGCGCCGCCGAGACGCTCGTGGCCGACATCGTCGCTGCCGGCGGCAGCGCCCAGGCCATCCGCAGCGATGCCGCCGATCCCGCCGCAATCGGTGCCGCAGTCGAGCAAGTGGTCGCTGCACACGGCCGCGTCGACATCCTGGTCAACAATGCCGGCATCGCACTGATGGGTCTGGTGGATGAGTTTTCGCTGGAAGACTTCGACCGCACCGTCGCCGTCAATGTGCGCGGCGTGTTCGCTGGCGTAAAGGCGGTGCTGCCGCATATGGGCCAGGGCGGGCGCATCGTCAACATCAGCAGCACCAACGCGCTGCGCATGCCCACGAGCGGGCTGGCCGTGTATGCAATGAGCAAGTCGGCATTGAGCGGCCTGACGCAAGGCCTGGCGCGCGACCTGGGCGCGCGCGGCATCACGATCAACAACGTGCTGCCTGGCCCCGTCGACACCGACATGAATCCCGAGCACACCGAATTCGGCGCCAGCATGCACGGTTTCATGGCCATCAAGCGCCATGGCCGCCCGGAAGAAATCGCGTCGATGGTCGCTTACCTGAGCGGCCCGGAAGCGGCGTTCATCACCGGCGCCGACCTGCTAGTCGATGGCGGTTTCGCTGCATGAAGATGCAGAAAAAAAGCCGGCCACGTCAAACGTGGCCGGCTTTTTCAACGCAACCGACTACCGCATCACGCCATCGGATCGATGGTGAACGCCGGCATGCGTGCATTGGTGCGGGCGCTTTCCAGGAACTTGTCCGACGTGGCCAGTGCTTCGGCGATCGTGACGTCCATGTCCAGGTAGCGATAGGTGCCCAGGCGGCCAACGAACGTCACGTTCGGCTCGTTCTGCGCCTTGTTCACGTACAGTTCGAGCATGGCCTTTTCGCGGTTCTGGCGGATCGGATAGTACGGGATATCCTTCTCTTCGCACTGGCGGCTGTACTCGGCGTAGCAGATGGTCTTTTCGTGCTTTTCCCAAGGCGAGAAGTGCTTGTGCTCAGTGATGCGGGTGTATTTTTTCTCGTTGTCGCAGTAATTGATGACGGCATTGCCCTGGAAGTCGCCGTCGGCGCGGAAGACTTCGAAGTCCAGCGTGCGGTATGGCAGGCGGCCTTCGGTGTGCTTGAACCAGGCGTCGATCGGGCCGCTGTAGAACACGTGTTCGTATTCGCCCTTGGTGGCCGGGTCGAACGTGGTGTTCAGGTGCACCGTCACACCAGGCACGTCGATAATGTTCTGCACCAGCGCCGTATAGCCATCGGCTGGCATGCCTTGGTATTTGTGGTTGAAGTAATTGTCGTCGTAATTGAAGCGCACCGGCAGGCGCTTGAGGATGCTGGCCGGCAGTTCGCTCGGCTCCAGGCCCCACTGCTTGATGGTGTAGGTCTTGAAGAATGCCTCGTACAGATCGCGACCGACGAAGCGCAGCGCCTGCTCTTCAAACGTGGTCGGATTTTCGATGGTTTTGTCGCCCAGGTTCGCCAGGAATTCTTGCGCTTCGGCCGGGCCCATCGTCTTGTTGAAGAACTGGTTGATGGTCAACAGGTTGATCGGCAAGGTGAAGACCTTACCGTCGGTAATGGCCTTGACGCGATTGACATACGGCTTGAACTCGGCGAAGCGGTTGACGAACTCCCACGCGCGCTCATTGTCGGTGTGGAAGATGTGCGGGCCGTACACGTGGACCATGACGCCGGTCTCGGCATCGCGTTCGGAATAACAATTGCCGGCCACGTGAGGGCGCGACTCGAAGACGTCGACCGTGTAGCCGGCCTGTGCCAGCTGGTTGGCGATCACTGCCCCGGAGAATCCTGCGCCAACGATGGCGATGTTCTTTTTCATTCTTGTGTCCTGGTGATATTGGCAATGCCGGGGGGAGGCTTGAGCTGGGCTGGACAGGGAAGATGCAACCACCAAATTCCGTGTCAAAACCGGAGCACGCGTCGCCGCATCGCGGGTGGTTTTAATGGCAAAAGAATATCACTCAAACCGTCTTTTGCTCCGCACAATTGGACAACCGTTGTTGTACGAAAAAAGGGGATGCGGCGGACTGCTTGCGCAGTCTTTATTTACGGATCGCACCCACCACGCGCGTGGTGAATTCGGCCGCATTGCCGGCATGCCAGCGCCAGACGATCACCAGGTCGTGCTCGGGCGAGACGACGATGTCATTGCTGCCGGCGCCCAGGGCAGCGTACGCCGTGGCCGGCATTCCCGGCAAGTTCTTGCCCTTGGTGTTGAGCCACCACAGGTAACCATAGTCCGGGCCGTGTGCGCTTGGCGTGAGGGCATCCTTGACGTAGGCCGCCGGCAGGATTTGCTTGCCGGCCCAATTGCCCTGACGCAGCCACAGATAGCCGAAGCGCGCCATATCCCAGCTGTCGATCCACATGCCGCCGCCCCAACGCGTGCCGCCACTGACCGATGGCACTTGCTTGCCGTTCAGGTCAACGTAGCTATTGTGGTACGGGATCCATTTCCAGGTCGACGAGCCGCCGATCGGGTCCATGATCTGTTGCTGGAACACGTCCGGCACCGACTGGCCGAACACGCGCAGCAGCGACAGCGCCAGGCGATTCACGCGCGTGTCGTTGTATTCGTAGAAGGTGCCCGGCTGCCTGATGGCGCGCGGCTTTTTTTCGCCCCGGCCGAACGCTGCCTTGCCGATGAAGTTGCTGTGCTTGCCCCACAGCTCGCCTTCCCATTCGGACTCTTGCTGCAGATGCTGCTTCCAGGTCACGGCCGCATTGTGCGGCGCAGCATAGCCACCGTCCTGCACGCGCTGGGCAACCGGCTCGTCGACCTGCAGGCGACCGTCGCGCACGGCCACGCCCGCCACAGTGGCCAGCATGCTCTTGGCCACCGAATAGGTCGGATCGACAAAGCGCGTGTCGCCAAACTCGGCCACCACATAGCCCTTGTAGATCACGACGCCATTGGTGCGGGCGCGTTTGGTTGGCATCGAGCCCAGGCGGGTGCCGAAAATCGCTTCCTGGTCGGACAGGTCGAGTGGCCGCTCGGTCTCGCGCGACTGCGCGAACGCGATGGCGGCGGCCAGGGCCACCGGGTCCATCCCCAGCGCGGCCGGGTTCTTGCGCGCCCACTCCCCGGCTGGCGGAAAATACGTACCATCCGCAGCAGCTGCAGCTGCAGCAGCAGCCGCCGCCATGCCGGCCGGCAGCGCCAGACTCAACGCGGTAACCATGGAGATGGCGAGGAGGCTGCGGCGCGTGCGATGGGTCATGTCGGGGTAGCGGTCCAGGTAGAGTAAGGCGCCTTGATCAGGCTGGAGTTGTAATAGCGTTTCTCGCCGGTGACTTCCTGGCCGATCCAGTCGGGCTTGTCGAAGACGGTGTCTTCCGCCGGCAGTTCGATCTCGGCCACGACCAGGCCCGCGTTCTCGCCCAGGAATTCATCGACTTCCCAGGTAAAACCGGCGTGCTCGATGCGGCGCCGGGTCTTTTCGACCAATGGCCGCTCACACAGGCGCTCGAGCAGTTCGGCGGCATCAAGCAGTGGGATCGGATACTCCCACTCGCCGCGCGAGGCGCCTTCGCTCTTGCTCTTGATGGTCAGCACGCCCTGTTCGCCTTCGATGCGCACGCGCACCGTGCGCACCGGGTCGGCGCACAGATAACCCTGGCGCAGCAAGGTGGCCGTACCCAGGTTGCGCCAGCCATCGTTTGCGAGCAAGAACTTGCGTTCGATCTCGATGCCCATGACGTCAGCCCAATGCCTGCAGAATCGGTTGCAGCATCGCCGCACCCAGGCCGGCGCTGCGCGCGCCGTTCCAGCCGGTGTGCGCATCGGGCAGGTTGGCGTTGTCCTTGAACGGCATCTCGAGCGTCAGGGACAGGCACTTGTAGTGGTGGCCGACGTACTTCGAGGCCAGCGTGAGCAGTTCGTCGTTGTACTTGCTGGCAGCGTAGCCGAACTCTTTCTGGAAATCCGGGCTGCAGGCGATGTAGCGGTCGATGAAGGTGGTCTGCTCGAGCGCGCGCTCGGCCGTGAAATCGGCCAGCATTTCGCACCCGGCCACGAAGTTGTACGGCAGCGCTTCGTCGCCGTGGATGTCGAAGAACATGTCGATGCCGACTTCTTCGATCTTTTGCTTCACGCACAGCACTTCCGGGCTGCGCTCGAGCGACGGGTTCATCCACTCGCGGTTCAGGTTGGCGCCGGCGGCGTTGGTGCGCAGGTTGCCGCGCACCGAGCCGTCCGGGTTCATGTTCGGCACGATGTAGAACACAGCGCGCTGCAGCAAGGTGCGCGAGACCGGGTTGGCGCTGTCGAGCAGCGCGTCCATCATGCCTTCGACGAACCACTCGGCCATCGATTCGCCAGGGTGCTGGCGTGCGATGACCCAGATTTTCTTTTCGGCCTGCGGGTTGCCGATCACAACCAGGTTCATGTCGCGCCCGTCGATCGTGGTGCCGATATCGCTCACGCGGGCGATCGGGTTCTCGGCCACTTCCCCCAGCAGGCGCAGGTGACGCTCCCAGCTGTACGGCTCGAAGTAGGCGTAATACACGCTATCGGTTTCCGGCGTGTGCTCGATCGTCATCACCTGGCCGTCGAACGAGGTGGGCACGCGGAACCAGTTGTCGAGGTCATAGCTGGCCACTGCCTGGTAATCCTCGAACCCCTTCGGGTACGTGGCCTGGCCAGCGTTCAGAAAGCGCATCGTCACGGCCTGGTCGCGCGCGCCCTGCAGGCGGAAGTGGAACCACTGGTGGATGTCGGCGTGCGAGTCGGCGCGCAGGTTCAGGTCGATCCGGGACGGATGCTCGGCATTGACAACGTCGATCGATCCGGCGTCGAACATCGTGCTGATCTTGATGGACATGGTAATCCTTTCATGGCCCGCCGTGGACGGCGGCAATGGGTGACGAAACGCCGGGCGACGGCACGGCGCGGGGCACGGACGAACGGGTTACTGCGCGTCGAGGTCGATCAGGTCCTTGGCGTACATCGCCATGATCTGACGCATCAGCTCGACATTGCCGCGATCGAGCACGACAGTCAAATCCGGCTTGGTCTCGAGGGCAAAGGTCATGCGGATCATACCTGGCAGCTCTTTGCAATTGACGTACATGACGCGCGGCGTGGTCGGGTTTTCCCAGTCGGCCTGGCCGATGCCGGGGCCAGCCGGCGGCGCCTTGAGTCGCGGGTCCTGGTTGACCGGCAAATGCTTGAGCAGCCAGAACACGACGTTGGCCGGGATATGGACGGCGACATCGCTCGCACCGATAGTGGAAAACTTGGTCAGCAACAGGTTACCAACCCGGTCGCAGGACATGGACAGGCTCTTGACTTGACGAATGACCGCTGGTTTCACGACGTTGATCCTTGGGGGAAAGGTTGAAAAAGGCGCTGCGATTCTACCGCATCCCCCCGGCCTTTTGGGTGGTTTGCCCCCGTGAACAGCAAAACGGGGAGCATGAAGCTCCCCGTGGGTGATTCGCGCCGCGAACCGGCGTCCGGCAGTGGCGGCAATGGCGGCTGGCTATTCTTTGGCGCCACCGCTGCGGCTGCCACCCCCGGCGCTCTGACGATTGCCGGTCTTGACCGAGGTGCGCGAGGCGTCGCTGGCGCTGGCCGACTGGCGGTTGCCATGGCTGAGGCTGCCTGCGCGGCGTGCTTCATCGGACGTGAACTCATGGGCTGTGCCCTTGGCGTGGGCCGCCTTGCCGCCCTGGCTGGCGATTTCACGCTGGCGCGCCGGATCCATCGATGCAAAGCCGCGATTGCGGGTGCCGCCGGCGCTTTGACTGCTGCCCGGTGTGCCCGATTGCTTGTTTCCCTGGTTGCTTGAGGCCATGATGAAAGTTCTCCCTTGGATGCTTATGGAAACCGCCGCGTCCTGCGGCAGGCTAGAGGCCTGGCGACACCCTGACGGCGACGACGATGAGCCCAAACCCATCTTAGGCATGCGGTCTGGATGCGGCTATAGGAGTATTCCAGATGACTTTGTAGGACATCACGCGAGAATTAGTGCAGTCATGAAATTAAACTTCCAGTATTCACGGCTTGGCTCAGGAACAGTCCTACACACCCCCCCTACCTCTTCCTATTCTGTGCGACGGCGTGAGAGCGCATGATGGTGGCATGTGGCGGGCACTGCGCCGCCAGTTCACCAATGCACAGGAGGCAAACATGGATGCGAATCAGCGTAGCGAAGTAAATAATCAGACGAATAACGGCGCCAACGAGAAATGGAATCCGGATGCCAAGGGCACCACGCGCGACCCCGCCAGCGAACAGCGCACGCCGTCAGGCACTGGCATGGCGCAAGCGGATCTGCCCAGCGCATCGCAGGGCCAGACCGCCAGCGTCGGCGCACAGCAAGGCACGACCGACAGCCACCAGCGCGCAATGGAAGTGCATTCCGACGCCTGGGGCAAGCTGAACGAGCCGGTGGGCAATCGCCAGGGCAAGACGCGCACGGCAGACGACCCGTATCCGCCTGCATCGGTCCGGCCGGCGCATGATGGCGCCAATGCTGCAGATAGCGACACTGGTCACGACACCGGCATCGTGCCGGGGACCGACGACCGCGAAGCGCGCGGTACCGAAGCCGGCGTGCCGGGCGTGCAGTACGGCGACATCTACGGCAACCGCCAGAGCGCTGACGGCGACAATCGCGCCGACACGCAAGACGCCAGCTCGAGCAAGATCCAGGAGAGCACCGACCGCAACGGTTCGCAGACGGGCGACACGCGCCGTGATGCCCCAGTCGACAATATTCACCAGTCCAACGACCTGGCCGGCGGCTTGCCGCGCAGCGGGGGCAATGGCGGCCCGCGTACCGAGGGCGAGGGTTACCAGACCGGCGGCAGCATGCACGCCGAACCGAATCCCGTGCATGAGTCGAACGATGCGGCAGGTGGCTATCCACGCAGCCCGGGGGGCGCCAACAAGCTCGCGGGCGACCGCAAGATGGATGACGACACAGGTTTCTCGCGCAAGTAATCGGTACCAGTAACGGTATCCGGGTCGCCATCGGCGCCCCGGACCGAATCGCCCTGCGCTTGATCCAACTCCAAGCCGCCCGCTCCCACTGGAACCGAGCGATTGGCACGGCAGTCGAACCGCTCGCCACCGCAACCATTGTGCGGTGGCGCGACACCAGCGGAGACCTGCCATGCCAGCGATGCACGACGCTTCCAGCCCTGCCGTCCCAACGATTTCCATCGTCCTTCCGAGCTGTGGCCGCATGGATCTGCTCGACCGCTGCCTGGACGCGCTGACACTCCAGACTCTTGATCAGCACAGCACCGAAATCATCGTCGTCGACGATGAACCCGATCATCACACGCTGCATCTCGTGACCGGCTGGCGCAACCGCACGCTTGGGCGGGGCCTCACGCTGCGCCTGTGCGCGCGGCGCCTGAGCGGCACGGCGCACAGTGTCGCGCACGTAACCGAGATGGCGCTCACGTCGCTCCTGCTGCCGCCATTGCAAGTGTTCTGGCGCCTGGCCGGGGCGCTGCGCTTTCGTGTGCGCTTCGCGTAGCGACGATGGCTCGGGCTCTGGCATGAATCTGCATGATCTCGAAGGCAGCGCTGTGTTCGCCTGCACGCGGCGCGAAGCGGTCCGGCGGCGTCTGGGCTTCGATCCAGCGTGCTTCGTCGTGCTCGCCAGGGTGGCGGCCAGTACGCCCTGCGCTGGCGTCGACACGGTCATCCTGGGTGTTGCCAGGCTGCGGCAACGGCATGCTGTGGACGGCCTGCTGCTCGTGGCGGCAGGCATCGTTGCCGAGGCTGAATTGGCGCGGCTGCGCGACCTGACTCGCGCACTCGGCATGCGCGCGCACGTGCGCTTTCTGATCACCGCGCCGATGCACGCGCTGCGCGACTGCCATGTTGCGGCCGATGTGCTGGTCAGCACGCCCTGGGGTCCTGCGTCCCGCAGGATCACGCACGCGGCGGCGCCATACGCGCGACCGGTCATCGGCAGCGATGCTGGCCAGTTGCGCGCCGCGACTGTCGACGGCGCCACCGGCTACCTGATCCCACCGCGCGACCCCGAGACGCTGGCTGCACGCCTGGCTCACCTAGCCAACCTCCCTGCGCCTGCAGAGACAGCCTTCCAATGACCCTTACCGCACCGTGAAAGCCGCCCGCATGAAAGCCATTTTCCTCGACAACGACGGCACGCTGATCGACGACCTGCCCTTCAATGCGGAGCCGCGCCGCATCCGCCTGGTCAATGGCGCCGGGCCCGCGCTGCGGCTGCTGTCCGGCCTGGACTACCGGCTGTTCGTCGTCGCCAACCAGTCCGGCATTGCGCACGGCTGCTTCGGCGAAGACGCCATGACGCCGGTGTCCGACCGCCTGAGCGACCTGCTGTTTCGCGAGCAACTGACGCTCGACGGCTTCTACTATTGCCCGCATCATCCGCTGGGCACCGTCAGCGACTATGCCTACTCGTGCGCCTGCCGCAAGCCGTCGCCGGGCATGCTGCTGCGCGCCGCGCACGAGCATGACATCGACCTGCGCGCGTCGTGGATGATCGGCGACATTCTGCACGACGTCGAAGCCGGCAACCGCGCCGGCTGCCGCACGCTGCTGATCGACAACGGCCACGAAACCGAATGGCGCCTGGGCCCGCGCCGGCTGCCCACGCGCATCGCCCCCGACCTGTACCACGCGGCCATGCTGATCGCCCAGCATGGCGACCTGCGCTAGCGCCCGGCCAAGGCGGCGCGCACCATGCCCAAGGCTGCGCCAGCCGTGTTATTTACATCCGTGGATCGTCAATCGCAACCTGGTCGTCCGTGCGTACCTGCTCGCCCATCAGCACGCGATGGATCACGGCGCCGTGCACGCCATGCTGCTTGAGAAATTCAACCGCGCTGCGCGTGCCCAGGCTGGCCTGGATCTGCATTCCCTGGCGCACCACACGGGTGGCGTCCGCGTACGGGTTATCCTGCACGCCGGCCGTGTCCGTGTAACGGCGATCGGTCTGTGAAGCTTGCATCTGAATCCTTTCGTCGTGCCAGAACAAAAAAAATCCGCCGACGTCCGCGCCGACGGAAAACGCATGACTCCAGGGATTCACGCGAGAGAGAAAGACACAGCACCGATAGTAGCGGCCGTTCATGTCAACCTGATGACAATGCAACACCAATCCGGCGCACCGCCCGATCGTCCACATGACGCGCGCCGATGGCTCTACAATTGCCTATCGTAGATTCAACCTGGATGGCAGATGGCGGCTTCTGGCTTCGTTTCGGGCTTCGTTCCCGGCTCCAATTACGGCTCCGACGACTCGGGCCTGGTGTGGGGATTCCTGATCGCCCCGGACGCAACCTGCATACCCATCGGCGTGGCCGAGGCCGTGCGCTGGATGGCCGACCCGCAACCCGGGCAATTCATCTGGTTGCACTTCAATCTGTCGAACACGGCCAGCGAACGCTGGCTGCGCCAGCATGCCGATCTGGCCGACGAGTTTTACGCCACCCTGCACCAGGGCTCGCGTTCGACCCGCATCGAAATCGCCGACAACGCCCTGATTGCCGTCGTCAACGATGTGCTGCACGGTTTTTCGCTCGACAGCGCCGAGATCTCGACGCTGTGGGCCCACGTCACGCCGCACGCCGTGATCAGCGCGCGCCGCAAACCGCTGGCCTCGATCGAGCGCCTGCGCCAGGACGTGTTGCAGGGCGCGCCGCTGCGTTCGTCGAGCGAACTGCTCGTGCACCTGCTGCGCGACCAGGCCGACGTGCTGGTGAATATCGTGCGCGATGCCGTCGCGCGTGTCGACACCATCGAAGACCGCCTGCTGGCCGGGCGCCTGACGCGCCAGCGCGAGGACCTGGGCGCCCTGCGGCGCGTGCTGGTACGCCTGCAGCGGCTGCTGGCGCCAGAGCCGGCCGCGCTGTTTCGCCTGCTGCAGCGCCCACCGCCCTGGGTCGACGGCGAAGACCGGCAAGACCTGCGCCAGGCCACCGAGGAATTCACGGTGGTGCTGAGCGACCTGGCGGCGCTGCAAGAGCGTATCAAGCTGTTGCAAGAAGAAATCGCCGCCCGTGTCAACGAAGACAATGCGCGCAGCCTGTACCTGCTCACGATCGTGACGGTGATGGCGCTGCCGATCAACCTGATCGCCGGCCTGTTCGGCATGAACGTGGGCGGCGTGCCGCTGGCCGGGAATGGCCATGGCTTCTGGATCGTATTCGGACTGGTGGCGAGCTTTACCACCGTGGCGGCCTGGCTGCTGCTGCGTTTGCAGCGCCAGCGCTGACGCGCATCCGTCCCGCGCGCCGGATCATAATCGTACGGCACGCTTTGCCGCACGGCGTAATATGGTGCAGTGCATAGGCGCACTTGACCATCGCACTTGACGATCGCACTTGACCATCGCACTTGACCATTGAAGGGACACCATCCAGTGAGTTTCGCCAGCGACCAGCAAGCTGTTCCCGTTCAACTATCCGGCAATGCACAGCGGATGCTGGACCTGCGCGACGCGGTCTTCGAAGCATGGGAGACGCGTGTGCGCGAGCGCGTGGCGCAGGCGCGCAACGTGCAGCCCCCGATCCTGATCGACACGCTGCCGGCGTTCTACGACAACATCGTCGAGAGCATCAGCCCCGACTACCCGCGCACGTCCGCCGTGGACGGCGCCACGGTCGCGGCCGAGCACGGCGGCGAGCGCGCGCGCATCACATCGTACGATCACAGTGCGCTGATCGAGGAATACCAGGCCTTTCGCTGGGCCATTTTCGATGTGCTGCACCGGGAGCAGGTCGAACTCGACCACCGCGAAGTGCACACCATTCACTCATCGATCGATTCCGGCATCCAGGAAGCAGTGGAAGCGTTTTCGCTTGTGCACAGCGGCTTTCGCGAACGCTTCGCCGCCGCGCTCACGCACGATATGCGCGGGCCGCTGGGCGCCACCATCTCGGCGCTCGAACTCATCCTGCGCAGCAATGACCTCGACCGGATCAAAACAGTGGCCGGCAAGGCGCTGGCCAATACCCGGCGCATGAGCGGCATGGTCGACGAATTGCTCGACACGATGGCGTTTCACAGTGGCGAGAGCATTCACTTGAGCATCACCAGTTTCGCCATGAGCGACGTCGTGGCCGAAGTGCTGGCCGACGCCCGTACTGCGCATGGGCCGCGTTTCCAGCTTGAAGAGCATCCGGTCGATGGCTGGTGGGATCGTTCGGCCCTCAAGCGGGCCATCGAGAATCTGGTATCCAATGCAGTGAAATACGGCGCACCGGACACGACGATCACCCTCAAAGTGGCCGATATCCACGAACGCGCGCTCGTGTCGGTGCATAACGAGGGTCCGCCGATCCCGCCCCACGAGCAGGAATGCATCTTCCAGATGTACCGCCGCGCCGAATTGGCCCAGCGGGGTGACCCGCAAGGCTGGGGCATCGGCCTGCCCTACGTGCGCGCAGTGGCCGAAAGCCATGGCGGCAGTATCGGGCTCGACAGCAGCAACGAGCGCGGCACGACGTTCTATATCGACATCCCGGCTGACGCGCGTGCGTTTGCCGGGGCGCCAACGCTGGTGGCCGAACAGATTCCTGGGGCGATGCCGGCGACGTGATTCGCCAACGCATCATGCAATATCTAGTTTACTGGATTAAATAATCCACTATACTGGATATCATGGACATTAATGCATTGATTGCCCGCCGTGTGCGGGCCTTGCGCGACGCGCAGGGGCTGTCGCTGGCGGCGCTGGCCGAGCTGAGCGGTGTGAGCCGCTCCAGCATCTCGCTGATCGAACGTGGCGAAAGCAGTCCCACCGCCACCGTGCTCGATCGCCTGAGCGCCGCGCTTGGCATCACCCTGGCTGCGCTGTTCGATCAGCCGGCCGACGCCCCGTCGCCGGTATCGCGGGTTGCCGACCAGGTCACCTGGACCGATCCGGTGTCGGGCTATGTGCGCCGCACGCTCTCGCCTGCGGCCGACCCAGCGCTGCAATTGGTGGAAGTCCACTTCCCGCCCGGCCAGCGCGTGGCGTATGACACATCGACACGCGAGCACGACGTTCACCAGCAAGTGTGGATCATCGAAGGCGGCATGGAGATCACGGTTGGTGAAGAACGCTGGACACTGGCGTCCGGCGATTGCCTGGCGATGCGTCTCGACCGGCCGATCACCTTCCAGAACCTCACCGACCAACCGGCGCGCTATCTTGTTGCGCTCAGCACGGCACCAATGTCGCCGCGGAGGACCGCATGACCGACGATATCACGCTGCGCACGCTCACGCTGGATGAGGCGCTGGCTTGCAGCGAGCAACTCGCTGACGTGCTGATCGATTGCGTCGAGGGCGGCGCGTCGGTCAGCTTCATGCTGCCGCTGGCGCGCGACAAGGCGCTGCGCTTCTGGGCCGGCGTCGCGGCGGGCGTGGGACGCGGGGAGCGCACGCTGATCGTGGCGCAAGACCGGGACGGTATCGTTGGCACCGTGCAACTGATCACCGACATGCCGGATAACCAGCCGCACCGGGCCGATGTCGCCAAGCTGCTGGTGCGGCAGCGTGTGCGTGGGGCTGGTGTCGGGCAACGGTTGATGGAAGCGGTCGAAGCGGCAGCGCGCGTGCAAGGGCGCAGTGTGCTGGTGCTTGATACGGCGAACGCGGCGGCGGAACGGTTGTATGAACGGCTCGGCTGGCAGCGCGTGGGTGTGGTGCCTGGCTATGCATATCTGCCAGCAGGCGGCTTATGCGCAACGGTATTTTTCTACAAGCAACTCGGTATCTGATCGAGTACCCGGCTACGGCTCAAGGGAGGCACCGCTGCCGATATTGCCGGATCATCCGCGTCATACGACGCCATGCTCTTGCTGATCGTTGAACGACAAAAAAGGCCAGCTTTTCAGCTGGCCTTTCCCATTGATTCTTTGGTCGGGGCGAGAGGATTCGAACCTCCGACCCCGTGCACCCCATGCA